>OBEQ010564317.1_pt1 | contig 17054 bp, 20 predicted proteins | sample 1670901 | NCBI WGS metagenome assembly OBEQ01 (sample SAMEA104232315, study PRJEB22302) | groundwater metagenome | biome: forest; feature: aquifer; material: groundwater | place: USA | collected 2011-08-07 | depth 5.4 m
CGGCCCATTCTCGCCATCATTGATAATTATCAAAATAAAGATGGCAGTGTCGCCATTCCCAAAATATTACAAAAATATCTTGACAAATCTTCTATCTCTGCTAAGGTAAAATAAGGGTGAAAAAACAAAAAATAACTGTCCTGTACAATAAAGTTGAATCCCTTCCTTTTGACGACGCAAAAGCAATTTTGATGGAAGCTGGAGCCAAAGACGATGCCAAGACCATCGCCAAAGCATTAAATTCGGCCGGTTATCATTCTGACATAATGGAGTTGTCTATCAAAACTGTCGGGCAGCTGCGCCGCCGCCGCGCTGATCTATTTTTTAATCTTTGTGATGGGATTGGTAGTTTGCCCAAATCCGAACACAAGGTCCCCGAGCTCCTTGATCGGTTAAAATTGCCATACACTGGCGCCGATGCTTCTTCACTTCTGCTCACCACCAACAAAGCCCTAACTAAACGCATTTTTGAACAAAACAACATTCCAACTCCCGCTTATTCACTCTTTGAGGCCCCTCCGGTCCAACTCCCGGGCAATTTGAGATTTCCTTTGATCGTCAAACCGATGGCGCAAGATTGTAGTTTGGGGATTAGTGCCAACTCTGTCGTAAAAAATCTCTGGGAACTTCGCCATGAAGTCGGAAAGATAGTCAGTCGCTATCACGAGCCTGCTTTGGTCGAGGAATATATCCGGGGCCGAGAACTCAATATCACCGTCATTGGCAATGGGCAAGGAATCACAGTGCTGCCAATTTCAGAAATTAAATTTGGTTCTTCCTATCGAAATTCCGACCGACCCAAAATTGTTGATTTCTCGGCCAAGTGGGTAGAGGAATCTCGGGCGTATAAAGATACCGTTGGCATGTGTCCTGCCAAATTAGACAAAAAAGTGTTGCAAAAAATTGAGCGACTGGCAATCCAGGCCTATCTGGTTTGTGGTGGCCGCGATTATGCCCGGGTGGATATACGCTTGTCTCGGGATAACCTTCCTTATTTTCTCGAGGTCAACCTCAACAATGATCTCTCAGTAGGGATGGGCGCCGCCCGCTCGGCTCAAGCTTCGGGACTGGATTACAAAGGTTTCATCAGTACTATCGCCACAATCGCTACTCAGCGCTACCATAATGCTTGATTGGCTCTCTCCCCAAACTGTCGCAATTCTTCAGTCAAAATTTAATGGTGAAATAAAAGTAGTAAAAACCCGCGGGCAGTATGCTATTTGGGTCGGTGGTTTTGAACAGTCCGGGCTGCTGGTGGAGAATGTTTGGCAAAAGGGGTTAAGAGAAATTAGTTTTCTCCCAAAAAATATTTTAATTCTGGGCCTTGGCGGCGGAACTCTGGCCCAACTTATTAACAATAAGTGGCCCAGCGCCAAAATGACTGGTGTCGAAATCGATCCCGCAATGATTAAGCTCGGTAAAAAATATTTTGGTCTAAGTAATTTTAAAAATCTTGAAATTATTATTAAAGATGTCAACTTATTTTCGAGTCGTCAAAAATTTGATCTGGTTTTGGTCGACCTATATCGAGGCGGTTATTCCAAAAAGTTTTCCGGCAAAAAATTTCTCTCAAAAAACGGAGTAATTATTGCCAATGTTCTAACTTTTCCCAAGTTACAAAATGGAGAGTACAACAAACTGTTATTCTTCAGAATTACTTGACTCCTTCAATTTATCAAAAAGAATCTGCGTCCAACGGTTAGCCAATTCTTCAGAAGCGACTTGAGAAAATAAACTGACCAACTCTTTTCGTACCACTCGGTTGCTGACGTTTGCTTCTCGCAGGCGGTGCGCTAGTTGCTCAGGGCGATTGCCAGTGGCCAGCACCCATTCCAGAAGATCGGGATACTCTTTACCGGGTAAATATCCAGTTTCCTGGGTAAAAGCGGTCGCAAAGTCTCGCAACTCGGCAAGGATCGCTGCTTCGGTTGGTTTTGGCGCCGCAGATATTCGATTACCCTTTTTATCGGCCAATTCCCTCGCCTTGGCCACCAGTATTTGACTGTCTTTAACAATGAGTGTTTGCCCTAGTTCTAATTTAATTACTTTTTCCGCCATACTCCCTATTATACCGCTTATCGCAAGAAATGAAGTTGTGATAATAGATTTTTTCCTGTACAATCGGCCTAAACTATGGTTAAGAAAAAAGACAGCGATCCCAACGCTCTTGTGGTCGAGCCATACGGTCTCTATAAAATGTTGCCAAGATTAGACAAGGTTTTATTGCGGTATTCACAAGATAATAACGAGTCCTACGATGAATATAAGGATATCCAAGATGAAACCACCCAAGACATATTTGGTGTCAACGAGCCAAAACGATTCACATTCAATCCATCAACTTCATCAGTTTGTGTTCGCAAAGAGGGCTATCGGGCATATGGTTATAAACCAGAACCTTCTTCAATTGAAGGAATAATCATCACCGAGATAGGAAAAGCCGCCCATCGCCAACTTTTAAACATTTTCCGCCGTTATATCGAAAAAAGTCGGGCCGAGGTTGATGTTATTTCTGAGAGTCCACCTATCAGTGGTCGGTTAGACTTGTTAGTTTATAACCATCTAGTAAAGGAATATCAAGTTCTTGACTTGAAGTTCATTGGCATCTACCCGTTTAAGAAACTAGGTCGGTCTGAACTGCCTCAGGAATTATTATCTACAAAGGATATATATAAACCCTCTCCAGACTACGAGGATCAAATACTTTATTATGTTTGGGCCCAACGACAAAAGGGAATTGATGTCACCTGTGCTAATATCATCTACTTCGATCGAGACAGTGGCAAGAGAAAAGAAGCATTAATTCCATGGGACGCCCGAGCCGAAGCCAGGGTCGCCAACTTTATTGAAAACAAAATCAAACCCGCAGATATCCTGATCAACGAGGATCTCCATAGAGATATTCCCCGAGAGGAAAAGCGCCTCCCAGAACCTTCAGTCGAGTTAGACTATCTTTGTGGTTACTGTAATTATCTAAAATATTGTGTTCCTGGGCAAAAAATAGGTCGCGAAGGGCTAGGACATTTAAAAAAAGAGCGGGCACCGCGATGGGTTGCCAAGACTGCCCAAGAGAGAGCCGAAAAAATGAAGGAGAAAGCGGAGCGTCTTCAAATTAGCCAACCGAATCTATTATAACCTTCTAGTGGTAGAATTAACTGTTCATGTTTAATTTCCTAGGCAAGATACTAAATAGCAACGAAAAGGACGCCAAAAAGCTCCAGCCGGTAGTCGACCAGGTTAATTCTTTGGAAAAAGAAGTCCAAAAGCTCAAAGACAAAGACTTTGCCAAAAAGACTGCCGAGTTGAAGCTAAAACTCGAACGGGGCACCAGTCTCGATGACCTGTTGCCCGAAGCCTATGCTCTGGTGCGGGAAGCGAGCTTTCGGGTCAACAAAGAGCACCCATTTGACGTCCAGATCATGGGGGCGATTGCTCTGCACCAAGGAAAAATTGCCGAGCACAAGACTGGAGAAGGCAAAACCCTGATTGCTTCCTTGCCTCTTTATCTCAATGCTTTGACCGGTCGGGGAGTTCACCTGGTAACTGTCAACGACTATCTGGTCAAAGTCGGTGTGGGTTGGATGGGGCCGATTTACCATCTGTTAGGCCTTTCCTGCGCCGCGATTATTCATGACGCCTCGTTTATTTATGATCCCACTTTTGACGATACTACTGCCGCCGACTACCGGTTGCGCCACTTGCGCCCCATTTCCCGAAAAGAGGCTTACGCCGCCGACATCACTTATGGCATCAACTCTGAATTTGGCTTTGATTACCTCCGCGATAATATGGCTCGAAATCAACAAGAGTTGGTCCAGCGCGAGTTTCACTTTGCCATTGTTGATGAAGTCGATTCAGTGTTGATCGATGAAGCGCGTACGCCGCATATTATCTCGGCCCCCGACAGCGAACCCACTCAAAAATATTATGAATATGCCCAAATTGTGGAAAAGTTAACTCCCAAACTAGATTATATTATCGACGAAAAACTGCATACTGCCCATTTGACCGATCACGGCATTGGCAAGGTCGAGAGTCTTCTGGGAATAAAAGATATTTACGAAACCGATTTCTCTACTGTCCACCATATCGAGGCGGCCTTAAAAGCCCGAACTCTTTATCACAAAGAAAAAGAATATATAGTTCGTGATAATCAAGTGATCATTGTCGATGAATTCACTGGTCGACTGATGCCCGGCCGACGCTGGAGCGAAGGGATTCATCAGGCGGTCGAAGCCAAAGAAGGGGTAGCGATCCAACAGGAATCAAAAACCTTGGCCACAATTTCTCTGCAAAACTACTTCCGTAAATATGAAAAACTCGCCGGCATGACCGGAACCGCTGCCACTGAGTCGGAAGAGTTTCATAAAATTTATAACCTCGAGGTAGTCGCCATTCCTACCCAGCGCCCCATGGTTCGAATCGATAACGCCGACCAAGTTTACAAAACCCAGCGCGCCAAATATGCGGCTATCGCCCACGACATCGAAGATAACTATAAAATTGGGCGGCCAGTTTTGGTCGGCACCACCTCGATCGAGAAAAATGAAATCATTTCCCAATTCCTTCGTCACAAAGGAGTCCCGCACCAAGTTCTAAATGCCAAACAGCATGAGAAAGAAGCCATGATTATCGCAAACGCCGGTAAAAAGGGCTCGGTGACGGTGGCGACTAACATGGCCGGCCGGGGAGTGGACATTATTCTTGGTGGTAACATGCCAAAAATGGAAGATGGTCAGCCAGATACCAAATCCACCGACTGGCGGAAATGGGAAAAAGATCACCAAGAAGTCGTTGGTCTAGGGGGGTTGCATGTCATTGGTACCGAACGGCATGAAAGTCGCCGCATTGACAACCAACTTCGCGGCCGCGCCGGGCGCCAGGGCGATCCCGGTTCCAGTCGCTTCTTTATTGCTTTAGATGACGATATAATGCGACTTTTTGGCGGCGACCAAGTGAGCAAGTTGATGACGTTTTTTAATATTCCAGAAGACCAGCCCTTGGAACATGGCATGGTGTCTCGGGCCATCGAACAAGCCCAGAGCAAGGTAGAACAATTTAATTTTGATTCCCGGAAGCATCTCTTGGAATACGACGACGTGATGAACAAACAACGGGAAATAATCTATGATTTACGCCACAAGGCGTTAATCCCGAGCCTGCCTGCCGGCAAGGCAGGTGCAAGCGAGGGACCTCAGTTAAAATCAGAGATTTTAGCCAAAATTGACAAAGAAATTTCGACCCTGGCAACCATGTATACTACTGCCGGTCAAGAAGACTATGACAAGTTGATTGAAGAGTTTTCTACCATTATTCCCCTGGATCCAGATTCAAAAACTCGACTTCGTGGGCAATTACCTAGTGCTGATCTTGGCAAAATTGCTCAGGATATTTATGACCAGCGCGAAAAACAAATTAGCGAGCCAGTCTCTCGTTACATTGAACAGCAGGAAATGCTTCGGGTGATTGATGGCTTGTGGATGGAACATCTCGAAGCGATTGATGATTTGCGCGAGGGGATCGGTCTTCGTGGTTACGGCCAACGCGATCCCTTGGTCGAATACAAATCCGAGGCATTTGACATGTTTGAAAAAATGGTCGCCGCGATCGATTACGAAATCGTCCACCGGATTTATAAAATCACCGTCGCTACTCCAGAACAAATCGCCCAAATGCAACAAGCCCAAAACTTAATTACTAACGCTCCCGCCATTGAAAACATCGAAGGCGGTGTGGCCCAAGAAAAAAAGCAAATTTCAACTCCTTCTACTAGTATCCAGCAACCAATATCCAGCAACCAGAAAAAGCCTGGCCGCAACGACCCTTGCTGGTGTGGAAGCGGGAAAAAGTATAAGAAATGTCATTACCCAAATTAAATATCCTATGGGGAAAGAATCAAAAGAAGATAGCCCAGAAGTCCAACTGGAGAATGTTTTTAAAGAATTAGGAATCGATCTAGAAATACAGACTAAGGTGGTGTCTCTTCTTCAACCCCTCAAAGAGATGGATGATATTCACAAAGCCCATTATCAACATTCGATTCGGGTCGGCTTGTTAGCTAGAAAAATTGCCCAGTTCTTGCATCTTGATGAAAAAGCTTTATTTTTTTCCGGCATCTTCCACGACTTGGGAAAACAAGAAATTAGAGCGGAACTTTTGGGTAAAACCGACCAATGGACCCTAACCGATCGGGAAGAAGTCAAAAATCACGTTCTTGCTGGTTATCGACTTCTTAAAGGTCGGTTTGATTTTTCCGCGGAGATCATGCTGCTACACCACAAATTTCAACCCGATGCCTATCCTTCGAAGTTGCCCTCGCCCATGCATCAATATTCCGATGACACCAAGGCTACCATTGCCTACTATGGTCGGATTCTAGCGCTAGCTGATGTCTATGATGCCATGCACCGAAAAAATAGTAAGTTTGGAGCCAAAGGATTTCTCACCGACCAAGAAATTGAAGAAAAAATGCTCCAGGAAAACCCCGACCAGCGAGAGTTGGTAGTGCAACTGTACCAAGCCGAAATATTTACCACCAAGTAGTATTATTGCTAATATCAACAAAAATATTCGCACAATAAAACAATTATGACTAAAAACAATCACAAACAAGCCATTGCCCATTTAAAAAAAGACAAAGTTTTAGCCAAGATTATTGCCAAACACGCCGCCCCGGTTTGGGCTAAACCTGGGGATCTCTTTTCCGATATTGTCGAAAACATCATTGGCCAACAACTCTCAGGTAAAGCCGCTAATACTATAATTGGCCGGTTTAAGAAGGTGGTGTCTGTGGTCGTTCCCAAAAAAATCTTGGCCATATCTGACCAACAACTTCGTGACTGCGGCATGTCTTGGGCCAAAGTGAAATATGTCAAAGAACTAAGTCGCATGGTACAAAATAAAGAGTTAGATCTAGAGAAAATCAAAACCCTCCCCGACGAAGAGGTGATTGTGGAACTCACCAAAGTGAAAGGAATTGGACGATGGACGGCCGAGATGGTCCTGATTTTCTATTTACAACGGCCTGACGTTTTTTCCCTGGGCGACCTGGGTCTGCGCACTGCCTTAGCTAGTCTTTATAAAATTTCCCGTGACGATTTGAAAAAAATCGCCAAGATTTCTGCTACTTGGAGTCCCCACCGCTCCCTCGCTAGCCGGTATCTCTGGATAAGTTTAGACAACGAATGAAAAAGATTTTTGCCGCGATTGGTATTGGGATCTTACTTTCTCTTGCTTTAGTTGGTTGGTATGTGCTTTTGGTGCAAAAGCCAGATATTTTGGCAAAGGCACGATTACGCTACAACGAGACAGTTAGTAAAAATATGGATCTGTCATCTGGTCCTTGTTTGGGAAAAATTGCTGACGATTGGGTTTTGGATATTGCCCATCTGCCTCGTCAACCAATTGACGATTTGCCGCAAAATCAATGTCCAAGTGTCACTCACTTTGTCGAGATGTCTCCCAAAGGGGAAGTGATTGTGGTACAGTAAAATGATGAATTTTGACATGCGTCCTAAAAATTTACACTTTTTTGTTTGGGGAACTGTCTTACTTTTTAGCTTCTTATTGTTACTTTTTCTTGAAACCCGAGGAATCTTTTCCAGCTTTGATCTGGGCATAACTGTTGCGGTCCAAAACCTTATCCCGAGATTATTAGACACTCCAATGTCGCTTTTTACCCTTTTGGGTAACGTCGAGTTTACTGCCCTGGTCTTATTGGCAATTGGTTATTGGGTTTTTCGTCGCGAAAAGAGGATATATTATCCCCTCATTTTATTTGGTGTCATCGGAGCCTTTGAAGTTATTGGGAAGTTATTTCTTTATCATCCCGGCCCCCCGGTGGAGCTTTTCCGATTTAGTCTTCCATTTAAATTTCCCCATCTTTATCTTAAAACCAGCTATTCATTCCCATCGGGGCACGTTAGCCGAACCACTTTTCTAGCGGTACTGAGTCTATTTTTGGCGGCAAGATATATTAAAAATTACAGCAAAAAGATGTTGGTATCCTGCACACTATATTTAGTTGCTTTCCTCATGGTTCTTTCCCGCGTCTATCTTGGCGAACACTGGGCAAGTGACGTGCTAGGTGGTATACTTCTGGGCGGCAGTATGGGATTATTGGCACTGGTATATTACTAGTTGATGGTGGATGGTCGAAAATAGAGAATAGATTTTGAAATTAGAAGCTAGATAATCAAATGTTTAGATTTTCTAACCTCTATTTTCTATAATCAATCATCAAGTCTGTATGTCCAACGAAACAAAAATATTTCTCGGAGTTATTGGGGGAACATTGCTTTTGATTTTTGGTTTTGCCTTTTTTCTTACTGGTAAAAACCCTACAACTTCACCAACCGGAAGTGCGATCGTTGATGAGAAATTACTAATTAAACCCGACTCTTGGAAAGTAGGGTCCGACAGTGCCAAGGTGACTTTGGTGGAATTTGGTGACTTTCAGTGCCCCACCTGCAAAGCCGCCGAACCAGTCGTTAAATCATTGATTGCCAAATATGGCAATAATCTCCGCTTTGTTTATCGGCAATTTCCACTCCCAATTCATGAGTTTGCTTTTGGAGCGGCCGAAGGAGCCGAGGCGGCGGGTCTCCAGGGAAAATTTTGGGAATATCACGATCGGCTTTTTGACTTATCCCCCGATCTTTCTAAAGATAATCTGGTTAAAATTGCCAAAGATCTTGGCCTAGACACCAATAAATTTAATAAGGATTTCGATTCAGACCCAGTTCGACAAAAAGTTCTCAACGACCAAAATAACGGCAACACACTCGGAGTTAATGCTACTCCTACTTTTTATATCAACGGCAGCAAACTAGTGGGCTACGCCGAATTGGAAAAAGAAGTCTCCGCAAAAATGCAGTAGTGCTCCATCTGCTAAAATATCCTCGTTATGGATGACTTAAAAGAAAAAGCTAAAAAGATTTTGGAGAAGATGGATGTTGATAAAAAACGCCAAGAAGCGCGGAGCATCGAAGTGGAAACTGAGAAATCAGAGTTTTGGCAGGACAATCAAGCTGCTGCTGAAAAAATGCGCCGGTTGGCTACCCTTCAGGGTGAGATTGCCAAATTGGACAAATTGGTGACTGGCGAGTTGGATGAAGAAATTATCAGCGAACTGGAGTCAAAGCTTTATCTCTCTGGTCCCTACGATTCTGCTTCGGCGATTGTTTCCATTCATTCTGGTCAAGGCGGCACCGAAGCTATGGATTGGGCGTCGATGCTTTATCGCATGTACTCTAAATATGTTGGGCTCAAAAATTGGAAACTCGAGGAGATTGATTTTGAGCCGGGTACCGAAGTGGGAATTAAAACTGTCACTTTCGAGGTCTCTGGCGATTATGCTTATGGCTATTTGCAATATGAGGCTGGGGTGCACCGACTGGTCCGTCAGTCGCCATTTAATGCTGATCATTTACGCCAAACCTCTTTTGCTTTAGTAGAGGTGCTGCCGGTGTTACCAGCAACCAGTGACCAGCAACCAGTAACCAGAAATGAAGACATCGCCTGGGATTTTTTTCGCAGTGGCGGTCACGGTGGACAAAACGTTAATAAAGTCAGCTCGGCAGTGCGATTGACCCATAAACCCACCGGAATAGTGATTACTTCGCAAAAAGAGCGAGATCAGAGCCGTAACCGGGAAATTGCCCTAAAAATCCTCCAGGCAAAACTGCTGGCTATTGACGAAGAAAAAAAACGTGAAGAGCAGATGAGGTTGAAAGGTAAACATGTTACTCCCGGTTGGGGCAATCAAATCAGATCCTATGTCCTTCATCCCTACCATTTGGTCAAGGATTTGCGCACCGATTATGAAGAAACCAATTCCGACCTAGTTCTTGACGGCCATCTTGACGGGTTTATCCAAAGTGAGTTACACTTCTTTGCATGGAAGAGTTAAACACTATCGTTAAGCCACTGACCGACAAGGTCCAGCAAAAAATTCCGATTGACTGGAACCGAAAAACCTACCTCATTTTAGCGGCGATTATTCTGGTCGGGTTATTTAGTGGATACGGGTTATATTCTTTTAAAACTAACGGCACTATTAGGTTGGCAGGTAAAGATGTCGAGATAATCAAAACTCCCAGTGAAGAAGGAGTCAAAGACGCGTCAACTTTTCGCGATACCGCAACAGGGATGGTGCAAGAAAACGATGGCAAAATTACCAACGAGGGCACCCATGTTTTGATTCGCGGTGACGCTTCTCAAAATGCCTATCTGACATCTTCGGTTATTGATCTGTCAAAATATATTGGCAAAAAAGTTCAAGTTTGGGGAGAAACATTCAAGGGGCAAAAAGCTGGTTGGCTCATGGACGTAGGACGAATTAAAGTAGTGAATTAGTCAACAATGGATGATCAGATTCGAAGAAGTCAGCAAAAAATTTCCCGGAGGCAATGTCGCCGTTTCCAACATCAGTTTTGAAATTGTTGATGGGGAATTCGCATTTTTGGTCGGTCCTTCTGGTTCTGGCAAAACGACAATTTTACGTCTGATTCTTTGCGATCTGTCGCCATCTTCAGGACAAATTACCGTCGACGAACACAATTTATTAAAAATTAGTGGCGATAATACCCTGCAACTTCGTCGGAAAATTGGGGTCGTTTTTCAAGATTTAAAGCTTCTTGCCGACCACAGCGTTTTAGAAAATGTCGCGCTTTCCTTGTGGGTTCTCGGGAAAAATGAAAAAGAAGTTAAATCTGAGGCGATGGAAAAACTTTCCCTGGTCGGCCTATCTAGCAAAGTAGACTTTTTCCCCACCCAGCTTTCTGGAGGAGAATTACAGCGCGTGGCGATCGCCCGAGCCTTGGCTGGAGATCCGAAATATCTTTTGGCCGACGAGCCCACCGGTAATGTCGACGAAGCCAATGCCTGGAAAATTGTCAAAATTCTTGACAAAATAAACAAAACTGGGATTACCGTGTTGATGGCGACACATAACAGTGAGATAGTGGATACTCTTAATCGTCGAGTCATCAGGCTTGAAGATGGGCATATAATTTCCGACAAGAAAGGAAAATACCGATGAACCACCAATTAAAAAATACCTGGCAACACATCCGGCGCTCCCCTTATCAAACACTGGCCGCCATTATGATCATGACCCTGACGCTATTTGTCGGAGTTTCTTTCGTTCTATTATCTTTGGGATCACAAAAAGTGTTGACCTATCTGGAACAAAAGCCCCAAGTGATTGTCTTTTTTAATGACACCATCACCCGACAGGATCAAGTCCAAAATATTATCGATAGTTTGGATACCACCAATAAAGCGGCCAGTGTGAAATTTGTTTCCAAAGAACAAGCATTAGAGATTTACAAGCAGCGTAGTAAAAACGATCCTCTGCTTTTAGAACTGGTCTCGGCTAATACACTTCCAGCCAGCATTGAGGTTTCGGCCAAAAACGTCTCGGATTTGCCCCAGCTTTACGAAATAGTCAAAGTCACCCCCAATGTCGAGGACATTTCATATCAAAAGGACGTGGTCGATTCTTTGATCGGCGTGTTAGACAAAATCCGTAAAATTGGCATTGGGGTAATTGTTTTCTTGGTCGCGACGTCACTGTTTATCATAATCACCATCATTGGAATGAAAATCGCCCTACGCAAAGAGGAAATTGAAGTTGAGCGCTTGGTGGGTGCAACGAGCTGGTATATTCGTTTGCCATTTCTTTTTGAAGGTTTGTTTTATGGAGTGGTTGGGGCGATCACTTCTTGGGTAATAATTTATGCCGCCATTTTGGCTCTCACTCCCTTCCTGGCCCCATATCTTTCTGGTTTATCTATTTTGCCCGTCTCGCCGGTATTAATGCTTATTGCCTTGGGAGTCTCGATCACCTCTGGAGGAGTGGTGGGAATGGTGGGCAGTTTTTTAGCCGTCTGGAGATATCTCAAAAGTTAAAAGTTTCACTAATGTGGAAGACAATTACAGCAATATTTTTAGCCATAATTCTATTATCCTCTCCCATTCGACTAGTTTTGGCAGATCAACTCGACGACCTGCAAAAACAAATTAATGATCTTCAACAAAAAGTTGCTTCCTCCCAGAGCCAAGAAAAAAGTCTCGCTGTTGAAATCGACTCAATCAACAACAACATCTCTCTTACCAAACTTCGTATTGAATCTACCCAGGAAAAACTCGACCGATTAAATAATGATATTGCTTCGGTATCGGGGAAGATTGATCTGATCCAAGATTCTCTAGCCCAGGTATCAAAAGTGTTGGCTAATCGAATTGTCGCCACCTATGTGGCTGGTCGCACCGAACCCATGGTCTATCTTCTCCTATCCAACAATTTTGCAGATTTTTTGCAGCGGCTTGATTATTTGCGCATTGTCCAAAAACACGACAAAAATCTGATGCTCCAAATGGCAACCACCAAGAAAAACTACAACGATCAAAAAGATCTATTGGTTGATAAAAAAACCCAAATCGAGACATTGTCTCTCCAGTTAAAATCTTATAAAGCTCAATTGGATAGGCAAAATCTCGAAAAACAAACCCTCCTTGACGTGACAAAAAATGACGAAGTTCGCTATCAAGCCCTTCTTTCTGATGCTCAGCGAGAACTAGAAGGGATTCGCAATTCTCAATTCACTGGAAAACGTGATGTCAAAAAAGGAGAAGTAATTGGACTGATGGGCAATACCGGTTTCTCTACCGGCGCCCATTTGCACTTTGGGGTTTATAGTCTTTCCGAAAGCCAGGCCGACAGTTTCAACTATAACTCTGGCACTAATAATCCCTTTGACAGTCTTTCTGGAAAGAGTGTTTATATTGACTCCGGAGCTTGTTATGATAAGTCTGGTCAAACTAACATTGGGTCGGGCAGTTGGGACTGGCCAATGGAAAATCCGAAAATCTCTCAATGTTATGGCAAAACCCCCTATTCTTTTGTTTATTCCAACGGTCTCCACGAGGGGGTTGACATGTACAACAATGACAACATTGCTGTCCGGTCAGTTGATGATGGCGTCGCCTATTTCTATCGTGGCAGCTCGTCTTTGGGCAACAACGTCCGTGTTTTCCATCACAACGGCAAAATGACCCTCTATTTGCACTTACAGTAATGTTCCTATTTCCAATATTAGCTGCTATTACAATCAATTTAGTTTCTCCAACGACTATTACTTCCGAAGGTGATGTGGTGACAATTTCTGCCAGCGCTTCCGGACTAACTAGCAGCACCCAATATCTCCAGGTTGGGTTTACCAAAGAAGGCAGTAATGCCAATTATCTTGGGTTTTCTAAGAATCTTTCTGACAGCTGGTATCAATATAAATCGTCGCCCACCACTGCCGACTTTAGTTCATATTTTTACTCGTTCACTCCAGTTTCTGGCAACTGGTCTGGTCAAATCCAAGCCAAAATCGACTCATCAGACAGTGGCTATAGCGGGTCGGGCAACTACACAGTTAAGTTGATGAAATACATCACATCATCCACCCCACTATATTCTAACGACGTTACAATCGCCATAAATATTTCTCAACCGCCTCCTCCGCCAGCTGGCGGACCCCCGCCATCGCCGCCATCAAACCCAATCACCACTCCAACAATAAACTGGACTACTGTGTCGGCAACCGACTTGGGAACAATTTTTCAAACCACATTCACTTTGACAAATTTTGATGCTAATACCAGTTACTATATTAAAATTCGCGGGGGGGCCGATGAAAATGACTTAAATAAAGTCCAAACACAAGGTGGGTCTGGGTTTCTTTCCGACACCGACAACTGGAACCAATTTCCAAAGGTGACCACAAATAGTGATGGTGGGGGAAACGGGATAGTTTTTGGCAAGGTTACCACTGATAAACTACCAGGACCATACAAAATTCGGCTGCGAGTTCATAAACAAAACGGGGATAATAATTATGATTCAACATTAAAAGATGTCGTTTTTTCTAAACCAGCATCTCCATCCGTTTCCCCATCAACCAAGACTACTGCTTCCCAGTCATCTGCTGCTTTGTTGGCTGGTTTGGCAACAACATCTTCCCACCCAATAAGGGATTTTGTTCTCGGCACCCAAAGTGCAGCTGGGGTGGCTCTACCAATCATTCCCAAGGTAGAATCCACCAAGACTACTGTTTGGTCACCGCTGCTAATAGGAGCTATAGCTGTCGGCCTGTGTTTTGTTATTGGTGCTGGATTTATAATTTATCGTCGTCGATTTTGGCCAAAAGGGGAAAAGGAATATAATACAGATGAATCTCTATGAAAATTACTCCCCGTCAAACAGTTTATTTGGTTTCAGTCGCGGTGGTTGCTTGGCTTTTGTATTTGGCGCGATCTGCCATGATGCCATTTCTTTTGGCGGCTGGCTTTGCTTATATCCTAAATCCGCTGGTTTCCTTTTTGACTGCCCGGGTCAAGCTTCCTCGGGCATTTTCAATCAGTTTGATTTACATCATTTTGATTGCTCTTTTGACTGGATTGATATTGTTTGTTGGGGGTAATTTGATGGCGGAATCAGAACAGTTTTCTCGTGAAGCTAAAACATTAGTTTCCCAGACCAACGAACAAATTAGCACATTACCTACCTGGATTCAGCCCATCGCTTTTGATGCTTTTGAGTCGGCTCGTACGTCACTAACTTTTTCGAATCGGCGAGTGGGTAACTTTTTACCTGGGGCATTAAATAGAACCTTAAGCGTCCTGGTTTTTCTGGTCGCCTCGTTTTATTTTCTCAAAGATGGCCACAATTTTCTGCGAAACGGTCTTGCTCTTTTGCCCAAAAATATTAGCAGCGAGATATCTTTAATTTTGGAAAAAATCAACGGCATTTTAGGAGATTATCTGCGAGGACAACTTTTATTGGTTATTATCATGAGTACCCTTACTTATATTGGGTTAACTATTATTGGGGTCAGATATGCCTTGATTCTCTCAGTTTTCACTGGGTTTGCCGAAATTATTCCTTACGTCGGGCCAGTGGCAGCTGGATCAGTGGCCATGTTGGTAGCCTACACCGACCAAATTTCTCGGCTCAATTTAGAACCAGTCATCGAACTGTTGGCGGTTGGGTTATTATATTTTGTCCTTCGGCAACTAGAAGATCTTTTTATTATTCCTTCTGTCATGGGGCGGATCACCAAATTGCATCCTCTTACCGTAATGTTTGCCGTTCTGGCGGGAGGTCATTTGTTCGGAGTCGTAGGGTTTATTGTAGCCGTTCCCGTTGTTGCCTCTTTGCGAGTGGTCATCGACCATCTTCTTGGCGTCGCCAAACGAGTTGCCCCCTAAGACTAGTAAGCCAGATTCTGTTTCCCGATGTAACATCGGGATGCAACAATCTATCTATGCGGTGCTACTTCGACCAATTGGGAAGCGGCATTAAGGTCATTCGGCACCTTGCAGCGGGGGGAATTACCGCGTTTCACCTCCCCGATGGCTTTAGACCATCGGGAAACTCGTCTCTGTGGCTTCACCATTGCTCCCGCCGTGGCGGGATGCACTCCCGAAATTAATCGGGACACCCTGCTTCCTGCTGTCTGGACTTTCCTGTCCGATGTAACATCGGACTAGTTGCTCTGTCTTAGGGAGCTGGTGTATTATACCACCTATGTCTGGTATGCGCAAAGTTATCGTCTGGTTTGTGGTCTGTTTAGTTTTGGCAATTTATGCCAAAACCGCGGGCTTTCTTCCGGGTCAAAGCAGTTCCTCTGGTGCCGTTTTAGGTCAACAAAAAAGTCCTGGTTTTGGTCCATTGTTGCCCCATTGATAATTATTAATTTATCCTTTATTATTTCCCCATGGCGAAAAAGATAATCAAAAAAAATAATCCGATCACTCCTAGCGTTGACTCGATGTCATCTAAAATTAACTTTCAAAAGTATCGCTCGCCCAAATATCTCGTCGCCCTGGCAGTAATAATTTTACTGGCTTTGGTTTTGTGGAAAAACAAAAGCCTATTGGTGGTAGCGACAGTCAATGGCAAACCCGTTCCCCGGTGGGAGTTAGAGGGCCGAATGGTGAGTCGCTATGGAACACAAACTCTCGATGAGGTAATAAACGAAGAACTCATTCGCCAGGCGGGTAATCAAAAAGGGATTACTGTCAGTCAAGCTGAGATTACTGCCAAAATCTCCGAAGTCGAAGGGACGCTGCAGGGGAAAATCAGCCTCTCTGATGCCCTGGCTCAACAGGGAATGACCATAGATGAATTTCACCACCAAGTAGAATTACAACTCATTCTCGATAAACTCACAGCCAGCTCCATAGTGGTCACCGACAAAGAAGTCGCTGCCTTTATTGCCAGCAATAGTGCCAGTTTGGTTTCTACCGATCCCGCAAGCCAATCAGCTGAGGCAAGAAAATTACTTATCTCTCAAAAGAAAAATAGCGCCTATCGCCAAATGTTCACTGATTTAAAAGCCCAAGCCAAAATCTCCAAATTCCTCTAATCTTGTCTCCCAAAAAAGAACCGCCCGTAAAGAGCGATTCTTTTTTTACTAGTCACTAGCTGCTAGTCACTAACAACTGAGTCTATGCTTTTCCCAAAACCCGAGCAACAGTGGTTCCACAATTTGGGCATTTCCCCACAAAAGCACGTCGTCCATTTTTCCAAACAACGACCTTTCCGTCTTTAATGGTGACTTTCTTTCGATCTTTAACACAATATCCTTGGTAATCCATAAGTCTCACCCCCTTTTTGGCAGTAAGTTACTTTCTCAATATATACCATAGCACGAGTTGAGCACAAATTGCAAGTACCGTCAAGATCATGATTCTAGCAATATCAGTTGGAACGTATGAATAGTCTGTTCGTGGTTCACGGTGGACCTGCCTGCCGGCAGGCAAGGCCGTGTTCACAGTAATTTCGGCTTGTTTTTTGGGGAGTGAATACAGTGAACTGTGAACCGTTAACTCCGAATTGTTTAGAGTTTCTATTCTCCGGTGATACTCTGCCATGATTTTTTCCCTTTTGGTTTTTCTGGCCATGCCCTTTTTTAACATATTGACCAAGAAGTGTAAAGCCTTGTATAGTTATTCATATGAGTTTAAATAAGGAAAAGTTGTTACTTCTTGGATCGGGA
>OBEQ011996751.1_pt1 | contig 17053 bp, 15 predicted proteins | sample 1670901 | NCBI WGS metagenome assembly OBEQ01 (sample SAMEA104232315, study PRJEB22302) | groundwater metagenome | biome: forest; feature: aquifer; material: groundwater | place: USA | collected 2011-08-07 | depth 5.4 m
TGCGAAATATCTTGAAGCCAGTTTTGCCGATAAAATCCTAGGTATTGACCTGCCAGCTGAAGCCCATGGCTTCGTACCAACCCCGGATTGGAAATTGAAAACTCGAAACAAACCTTGGTATCAAGGTGACACCTATAATATCTCAATTGGTCAGGGTGATTTGTCGGTAACCCCGCTCTGGCTCAATAGTTATATTTCAGCAATTGCCAATGGCGGTACGATCTATCAACCCCAAGTTGCAAACCGGATTGTAGATAATAATAAAAACACGATTAAAGATTTTTCGACTACAGTTTTAGGTGAATTGCCATTTCGAAAACCAATTATCACTGAGATAAAAAGAGATATGGAGGAGACAGTATTGTCTGGTACGGCTAAAGTATTTAAAGATTTACCGGTTCGAACCGGTGCGAAAACTGGTACGGCTGAAGTCGTGAAGGGTCAAAGTATTAATTCACTATTTACTGCATTTGCACCGTTTGAACATCCAGAACTAGTGATAACAGTACTCGTGGAAGGCTCACCATCAAACCAAGGTTTGGCGATTCGTACGGCACACAATGTCTTTCAATGGTATTTCGCCCAAACTGCTTCAAAGAGTCAATAGCTTGCAGGTTGATAATAATTATAGTATAGTGCCGTATTATGTCTGACCAATATTTCAGTAAGGAAGGTTTAGAAAAATTAAAGAACGAACTGCACGAACGCACGGAAGTTTTACGAACCGAAATTTCTCAGCGAATTAAAGAAGCCAAAGAACAGGGCGATCTTTCGGAAAATGCCGAGTTTGACGCCGCCAAAGAAGCCCAATCGATCAACGAAGGCCGGATTGAGGAAATTCATAAAGCTCTAGAAAATGCCGTAGTTATCACTGATGGTAATAAGTCCGGCGGTGTCGTGGTTGTCGGTACGACTGTGAAAGTTGAATCTGATGGCAAAACCCAAGATTTTACCATTGTCGGCGTCACGGAATCCAATCCTTCCGGTGGTTTTATCTCCAACGAATCTCCCCTCGGTAAAGCCTTTCTCGGCCACAAAAAAGGCGATCTTATCGAAGTCCGCACCCCCCGCGGCACCAGCCAGTACAAGATTCTGGAAGTGAAGTAATCCGCTCGCAATAATTGAACCCCCATCTCGACCGATAGTCACCTCGCTCCAGCGGCTCGGTGCTATCTAGACTCTCGGCATTTCATTAATAGTATTGAGGCTTAGCCTCAATACTATTAAACCGCATATAATGGGGTGGCTTACGTTTCACTTCTGCTCCACTACGCCACCCCAGACCCCAGATGGATTAGCTGAAATGCCTGCGAGACTTCTCGCTGGGGGTTCAACTATTACTCTCTTAGATTTTTTACTATCTTTGTTTATTAATTTTTAAACAAAGAAGCCGCGTGAGCGGCTTCGGAGGATGGTGTTCCTGTAGAGGGTAACCCTCCACTTATTACTTCTCTATGGGTATGATAGTATAGTGTTTTCCTCTATTAAAGAAAGTACTTGGATCACTCAAGATTACACTTAGAGTGCTACCATCGCGTGACCATTGTGGTTTAGTTACATCAAGCTGTTCTTGAGCGACTCGTTGTTCATAAGGTGTTTCAAGTGCCTTTTTTAGTTTGATATCATAAATACCGATTGTTTTGTAACCGCTCGCGGGTAAAATCTCAATCGCAAAAAAACGATTGTTCGGCGACCATAGAATATTACCAGGGATAGCTACAGAAAAGGAGTCAATGTCGGTAATATCTTCGTTTTTGATGTTATAAAGACCGATCCAGTCATGGACACCGTGCACGGAGAAGGCGACAAAATCATGTTGGGGTGACAAACTGGCGTCATTGAAAGTATGATTACTAAATCCGAAATCCGGATCGACAGTGCTTTTCTTTGGCAGTTTTGTGATATTGAGGATTTCTTTCCTCGTTTTGTCGAAGTGATTCGTTAGAATAACTGATTTCTTATCTTGTGACAGGATTACGACGGGTGTATGTCCGATATACGCTACATATCCCAGAAATCCAAAAAACAACAATAGTAACGTACTTATGCCGATAAACGCCGCTTGTGTCTCGTTAATCTTTACCACTAGTCTCCCCCTTGTCAAAGTCCAACACAGACTTCAGTATACATATAATATAATAAAAGAGAAACCTAATAAATTTAGTGAAGCCTAGCCTTTCGAACAGACTTCCCGCAGGCAGTTCAGCTCCTCAAATGACAGCGTAAGCTGGTCGGATGCCATTGAGGTTCCCAGTTTGTGATAAAAAACTGTTGGACCGAAATAGCCATCGACATAGATGGTGTCGCTAGAGGCGACTGAACTGCCGAGGGAGAAGCGTGAATCTTCGCTGGAAAGATTCAACGCTGTTCTGTGAGAAAGGCTGGGCGAAGCGATATTTTGATTTCCTTTAATTTTTGCTATTATGTCAGAATATGGCACTTGATGATATTCGGAAAGTAAAAATAGAGAAGGTGGCAAAACTGCGGGAAGCGGGGATTGATCCGTATCCGGTGATTTCCCAGCGGACGATGAGCGTGGCGGATGCCATTGCCAAGTTTGAGGCGCTTGAGTTTTCAAAAAATTCTATTACGCTGGCGGGTCGGCTTATGGCACTTCGCGAACATGGCGGTTCGATATTTTTTGATCTGAATGACAGCGGTCATAAGTTTCAGGGTTTTTTGAAAGAAGACGTCGTCGGCGCGAAGCAATTTATACTCTTTAAAGAACTTTTTGATATCGGCGACATTATTGAAATCACCGGTCATGTCTTTAAAACCAAAAAAGACGAACGAACGCTCGAAGTCAGCAGTTTCGCGATGCTCACCAAAACTCTTTTACCCTTGCCGGAAAAATGGCATGGTCTGCAAGATGTTGAAGAACGATTCCGAAAGCGCTATCTGGATTTAATCATGAATGAAGAAGTCCGCGAAAAATTTATTCAGCGTGCCAAAATCATCCAAGCGGTTCGAGATTATTTAATCAAACATCAATTTGTCGAAGTTACGACGCCGACCCTCCAGCCGTTGTACGGCGGTGCGTCAGCCCGTCCGTTCAAGACCCATCTGAACGCCCTTGATATGGATGTATTTTTACGCATCGCGCCGGAATTATACTTGAAACGCTTGCTTGTCGGGGGACTCGAACGGGTCTTTGAATTTACGACTAATTTTCGCAACGAAGGCATCGACCGGGAACACAATCCCGAATTTTCCGCCGTGGAATTTTATGCCGCATACAAAGAATACGAATGGGGTATGGATTTTATTGAAGACTTATTGGTTACTGTGGCGCCGGATCGATTTCAAAAACCCTTTAAACGCATCACGTACACCGATCTTATGAAAGACACTGGCAGTCTCGATGATGCGGTCTTTAAAGAAAAAGTTCGGGCGACCCTTGTTGAACCGACATTTGTTATGGATTATCCCAAAGACATGCTCCCGCTGGCAAAATTAAAACCCGGCACAGATACCGTCGAAGTCTTCCAATTTTATGCCGGCGGATTTGAGTTAGTCAAAGCCTTTACGGAATTAAATGACCCGATCGACCAACGCGAACGATTTTCTGCCCAAGAAAATATGCGTGCCAAAGGTGATGAAGAAGCCCAACGCATGGATGAAGATTTTGTCGAAGCTCTTGAATACGGCATGCCCCCCGCCGCCGGTTTTGGCATCGGCATCGACCGCCTCGTCGCCCTCCTCACCAATTCTCATTCCCTCCGCGAGATTATTTTATTCCCGACAATGCGACCGAAAAATAGCGAATAATATATAGATATCATGTCCGAGATAAAAATAATAAAAACTCCGATATCAAGATCAGAATTAAAGAAAATCGCTGAAGAGCGATATGGTGATTTAGTGAAGGCGGCGGTTGATATTGAACAGGAAATTATGGCCGTCGGCGGAGAACTTCATATTGACGAACTTACGAGATTAGTCGAATGGGAAGCCTCAAAACACGAAAATGTCTGGGGAATTAATATATATCCCGAAAATTCTGGCGATGAATTTATTGAATTTGACTCGATGGTAAATATAAAACCCGATCTTGGAAATCGAACCAGAGATGTTGATAATGAGGAATTGAAAACAAAGATAATTTCAGTGGTTAATAAACTTATAATCTCATGATCCAGAAATTTATACACAAAGATTTAGCGGGTGGCAGATGGCACACCATGACTCTAGCCGAGCAGATGGGCAATATTGGCAGCGAAGTGAGCAGGGCCGGCTTGGCAAAAGATAAAGATAAAAAAAGATTTTGGGGTGCAGTAGATAGGGGTCTAGAGTTGTTTGATCTGACGTTATCTGATCCGCGCTGGAAAGGTCGTCTTTTAGAAATTGGTCGAGCAAGAGATGTCTTTTGCGATGCAGTGTTTGACGGTAAAGAATATGGTAGCACCTTTCCGGGAATTCAAAAATATTTTGATATCTTTGCTCTATATGCCATGAAGAATAGATTACAAACCAGTTCAGTTGTTTAGAATTTTATATATGTTAGACATCAAATATATCCGCGATAATCAGGAAGCGGTGCGGGCGGCGATCAAAAACAAGAATGTTAATGTGGATTTTGATCGGTTGATTGCGGTTGATCAGCAGCGTCGAGAACTTATCCAGAAAACTGAAACTTTACGTGCCGAGCAGAAGAAAACCCAGGATCGGGAGAAAGCCACAGCTATTAAAGCTGAATTTAAAACTCTCGAAGATCAACTTCAGATTGTGGAAGCAGAATTTAATAATCTCATGCTTCAAGTGCCGAATATCCCGACCGACGATACGCCAATCGGTTTTATGGAAGCGGAGAATGTTGTTTCTAAAAAAGTTGGAGAACCCACCGAATTTAATTTCCCGATCAAAAGTCATTGGGAAATTGGTCAAGAATACAATTTAATAGACAAAAAACGCGCGGCTAAAATTGCCGGTTCACGTTTCGCGTACGTAAAAGGCGATCTGGTATTGCTCCAGTTCGCGATGCTCCAGTTCGCGATGAGTCAGCTTACCGATCAAAAAGTAATCCGAAAGATTATTAAAGATAACAACCTTGATGTCAGCGATACACCCTTTGTCCCAGTTCTGCCACCGTACATGATTAAAACTGATATCTACAGAGCCACAGGACGTCTCAATGGGGAAGAGGTGACGTATAAATTAGAAGGCGATGATTTATGGCTCAACGCGAGTGCTGAACACAGTCTCGCTCCGATGTATCAAGGAGAAATTTTAGAAGAAGCCAAGCTCCCGATTCGATACTTGGGTTATACGACGGCGTTTCGACGTGAAGCGGGTACTTATGGCAAAGACATGGAAGGAATTTTACGCATGCATCAATTTGATAAACTAGAGATGGAAAGTTTCTCGACCAAGGAACAAGGATTACAGGAGCATTTATTTTTCATTGCGGTTCAAGAATATCTCATGCAACAATTACAAATTCCGTATCAGGTCGTACTTAAATGTACGGCTGAAATTGGCGGGCCGAACGCGCGGGGCGTTGATATTGAAGCCTGGATGCCCAGTGAAAATAAATATCGAGAAACACACACCGCGGATTATATGACTAATTTTCAAGCACGGCGCTTGCAGACCCGAGTTCGACGTTCTGATGGTGCGGTAGAATTTGTTCACACGAATGATGCCACAGCTCTTTCTCAGCGACCTCTTCTCATGATTCTCGAAAACTTCCAAACCAAAGACGGCACCATCAAAATACCGAAAGTTCTCCAGAAATACATGAGAATAAAAGAAATTAAGAAGAAGGGTTAATATCGTGCGACCGGTTGATGCCAGTAAATTTAAATATCGCGATAAACTGGCGTCGAAGAGACGCCAGCGTGTTCAGATCTGGACGGGACTGATTGCAGTTGCGATTGTTGCTGTTGTTGTCGCGATTAGTTACGGCTTGTTTTATACTCCATGGCTTCGGATTCAGACCGTTGCGATTGAAGGACTGAATGATCAGCACAAAGCTGAAGTTCAGCAGATTGTGGATCGGGCACTTGATCATAAAGTTCTTGGTATGCCTGTCGGTAGAAACTTATTTTTTCTTTCTTTGAATGGACTCGCGGGTGATATGAATCAGTTAAATTTTCTTGAGAGATTTACCATTCAGAAAAAATATTTTCATACGTTACGTCTTGTTGGAACTGAACGGCAGGCCGAAGGAGTGTGGTGTTTTGGTTCTGATTGTCGATATTTTGATCATGGCGGTACAATGTGGGGTGAAGCGGCGCAGTCCTCGGGGTTTTTGTTGCTTAACGTGAATGACGGACGAATTGCGTCTACTTCTGCGCGCACTGCCGTTGATCAGCAGTTTCTAAAAGCGATTCAGCTTGTGGTGCCGGTATTGAATGATCAGGGTATTAAAACAAAAGAAGTTATAATCCCAACTGATAGTTTTACAGAATTTGATGTTGTTACCAATGATGGCTATCCGCTGAAATTCAGTCTTGATTCCGATATTCTTGGACAATTAAAGGTATATCAAATCTTTAGAGACCAAAAAATGTCCGCCGAAGACGGATCCGTCTCTGGCAAAAAGTTACAATACATAGATTTACGGTTTGATGGGCGGGTATACTATAAATAACCCTGTTTTACTTGGTTTTTTGAGGGTATTGACTATAATATCCAGGGGTGCTATAATGGAGTCTCAAGCTTGTTCTTTACAAGAGCCCTTAAATGGGCTCGCAAAAACCAGTAAGTACGCTATTTTCAGGCATCATCACTATATTTAGTAAGGGCCGTTAGAAAACATTAAGTTCGTATATATAGCGAGCGAGTAAGTATTGGTTTTTGCGAGCCCGTTCATGGGTTCAACTCTGGACCGCCAGGGAGCAAGAATACCCAACTCGAGTAACGAAATTTGTTATCTCGACATTGAAGTATTCTTCTTCCCGAAGCGGCCCTCTATACGTCCGTCACGAGGTGAGCTAAGAGTGCTGAAGTAGGTCTACTATGCTTCAGTACCACACTCACCTCGTGACGGCGTTTTTTTTGTTTGTAACAGGCCCGACCTGTAAACAGGTCGGGCCTGTTACATTAAGGAATTATGCGAAAAACAAAAATCGAATTACCGATGACGGTTGTGGGTTTGATTGATTCGAGCCAGCTGTAGTTATGATTACTGTTGATAGATTCCTGGTAGAAAGTCGCTGATACTGCGAGCCAGCCGCCTTTGGGATTTTCTGTGAGAAATTGTTCTTTCGTTCTGAATTGACCCTCACGCACCCAGACAAAAGCATTGCCGATATAGAATTGTTGATCCGCCCAACCGAAATAATCAACATATATTTTTGAAATACGATTCGCTTTCACAAAATCACCCAAGCGCCATAGATCCTGACCCCAATCCAAATTTGAATCGACAACATAATTGTGCCCACCTGGGGTCCAGCCGCCTTGCCTCGCCGAAGCCCACGATGGGCGAAGGCGGGCGAATTCATTAAAATAAGTGAGATAGTACGGATAGACGGAAATAAATTCCAAGAGATACCAGATGAGTAGAATTAAAATAATTGCGAATTGCGGATTACGAATTTTTGATTTCCAGTCCGATTTGTTTTTTAATCCGTAATTCGCAATTCGTAATTCAATAATCCCTGCCGTAAGGATAAATATAAATCCATAGATAGGAATTAAATGGCGAATGCCGATATTGAGATTTGAGTTTAAACTGGCTATTAGATAGATAACAATCCAAAGAAGCATACTTAATTCGGCAAAAGAATCTTTGATTTTATTTTTGAGCGAATGTTTGGATGTAAACCAGTTTCGTATTCCAAGTCCGATCGCGAAAAGAATTAACAATAAAAGCGGGATCGGTTCTTTGAGTGAGAATACAATTGGAAAGTATGATTTGAAGGAATGATCCGAAAGCTTACCCAAAAAATAAGTCCGATTCCCGCCTGCCGCGCGTTGGAAAACCATGGCTAACCCCAGACCATATTCGGCGTATGGTCGGAGAACTGGCTTATCGGCAGCCCACACAATCGCATGAGCGAGGGCTGGGATTGGGTGTGAGGCGAGGAGATACGCACTGTCAGTCTTTTGTCGGTCGGCGGGGTAATTAAGAATATGAAGCTGGTAGATCGGTCCAACGACGACGACAAATCCAACAAGCATTACAAAGGTGCCCCTTGTAATTATTTTTAGGGCTGGGCGGGTAAAATTATAATGATGAATCCAAACCCAAACAATGGTAATCAAAATAAAATATGGGACAAGAAGGAATGTCGAGAATTTTGTGAGGAGGGCAATACCAAACGAGAGTGACGCGAACCAGAATTTTTTTGTCGATTGATGTTCGAGCCAGCGAATAAAGAAATACGTCGCGAATAATACACTAAACAATGCGGCGATGTCAGTTGTGACCAATCGGGCATGGGCGATAATCGTCGGACAAAAGGCAAAAAGAAATACCGCCAGCAGGGCTGCGCGTGGGGTATAAATCTTTTTCGTCCAGACAAAAATTAGCATCCCACAGAGTATGAACAGAATAATCAGGGGGAGTTTTGCGCGATGAACAATCGTAATTGGATCCGCGCCAGAATAGTAAATAAGATTTCGACCAAAATTCCACTGGTTGTTTATGTGGGTTCGCCAGGTACCATTCAAAACATTCGAAATAATTTCCGGCTTTATATTCACTGTCAGCAGACCCAGACCCGCCAAGTCTTTTGCGAGCGGCGGATGTTCAGGATTGAATTCATAGGTATGACCGGCGATATACGAATATCCCGCACCGATGTGCGGGACTTCATCAACGATCGGCGAATCGTGCCAGACACTTGCCAATGCGATAACACTCGCTCCAATCAGAATCGTTATAGCTCCGAAAGAATACTTATTCATTATCGAATTACAGGGGCACCCTGTAATTGAAGAGTTTGTTCTGTATGCCAGATATTGAACGTACGATTGTATTCATATATTCCTAATGCGCCAAGAAGAATAAATAGAGCCATCACCGGCGCGATAAATTGCTTATGACCGCGATTTTTCCAAGGTTGAGCAATCATTTCCCATTCTTCCAGAACATTGAAAATCCACCAAATACCTCGTCCGGCAAAGATGATAATAACAGGAAGTACGGCAAATGTCTGCAAGGCGCTCGGGGCTTGAAATTTAAAAAATTGGGGTGCGAGCATGATAAAGAACCAACTGAACAAGAGTGTGTGCACGGGTGAAAAATGGCCATGCTTGCGGGAAATCCAGTGACCAAATTCTTTGAAAAATCCAATGACGCAAAACAGCGCGATTGGCCAGCCAAACATGGGGATATTGGGAATAGTGTAATTACCAGCACTGAGTAAACTTTGCGGATTTTGAATAAACTGAATCAGTGCTGGCACTGCCACAAAAAATGTAACCAGTCCGAACAAGGCACAGCCGGCGAGGAGTCGATTGCGAGCATGGATATATTCTGTGCCGGAATAATCTTTTTTCAGGAAAAACCAATAGTTTATGAATAATAGTATAGCGACCAGAAACGAAAGATGATACGGTATTGGGATATAAAACGCGAGTCCACTCAATACACCGGCGCAGAAAAAATCTTTCAATTCCGAACGACGCAGCCCTCGCCAGAGAAAATAAAACGTAAAAACCAGCAATAACGGCAGGAGTGTCGCTTGCAATTCGGTCCGAGAAATCGTTACGTGCCAGTGCGAGATCGCAAGTAAAAAACTCGTAATGCCGGCAATATGCCAATCAAATATCTCGCTAACAAACAGATATAAACCCAGAATTGTCAGGACGCCGAGGGCGGGTGCATAGAGATCAGCCGAAGATGTCGCGTCGAGTTGATAGAACCGAAAAAATACTCCGATTACGCAAATAAACAAAACCATCAATACCTCACTTTTCAGTTGGTGTCGCATGGGGTAATAATACCAGAATCAACTTTTTTCTTATCCACACGTCTCGGTTGGAAATTTAAACAGGTAGTATAGAATATAGATATATGAGAGAAATCTTACCCGGTGTATCCAGGGGTCCTGATAAACCTCCTATTGTAGTTGAACCGGAACCTGTAATTCCTCCCGTAGCAGAAGTACAAGAGTCTCTTGTAGATCTAGATTCGGAAGTAAAATCAGTTAAAGAAATCCTTACTCTTCAAGAAGAAGCTTTTTCCGCGCGTAAAGATATGATCGCTTTTCGTCATGGTAAGAAAGTCGCAGAACTTACACCTGAACAACGGACTCACTATGCTCAATTAAAAGAAGTATCTCAAACTAAACGTAAAGTTTGGCAAGCTGAATTAGATAAACTCCCTGAAGATCAACAGGGTGATCTCAAAGAACTCACTAAACTTCAAGAAGTTAGAGATCGTTTGGCTACTATGTCTCCCGAGCAGATTGTTACTCAAGCACTTGAAGGTACTCTGGATTCTTATAAAAACGAACTTGCGACGCTTGAAGCGAAAATTAAGACAAATGAGGAGCTCCTTGCATATGATAAAGATACTGTTCGAAAGGTTACGGCTTTAGGTAGTGAGGAAGATTTAAAAAATGATAAAGTCCGTCGTAAATTCTTGGTTGCAAAGATTGCTTTGATGTCGACTAACCAAACTTCTCCTCAAGCCAATCCAGCTGGTGAGACTACAATTTCTACCGAACCTGTAACACCAACTTCCGAATCTGTAGCTCCTGTTCCGTCTGCGGCACCAACACCTGCTCCAGAATCAAGACCTGTTACCCCTTCGACTACTGTTGAAACTGCTCCACGAACAATGTTGGATCATGAACGGGCTCAAGCGGAAGCAAAGGCTCGTCGTCTCGAACTTCTTCGGGAGTCTATGAACGTGCTCGATAAAGATATTCTTGAAAAAGTTGCTTTGCTTTCCGAAACATCAAGCTGGAATGTTTTAGAGCGGATGAAAAAACGACTGGAAATCCGGGCGCTTATTAATGAACGCCAGCGTTTGGATCGCGAAATGAATGAACGCCCCGGTTTTGGTGCTAAATTTAAAGAAGCCGCGAGTAAAGCTTATAAATCGGTAAAAAGTCGCCTTAAATTTGAACGTTCGCAACACACGACGCTCGATTTGAGTGAAGCGCCGGCAGCTACTACTCCATCGGCTGAAGATATTGCTCGGGTTGAAGCGGAAGCAGTCGAAACACCCGCTGAACAAGTCGAACAGACGGGCTCACGGGGTAAATGGCTCAAACAACGTCTTATTGGTCTTGCGACTGTCGGTTGGAAAGAATTTAGACCAGCCGAAAAATTCCGTACGGGAACCAGAGGAGTAGGAGAAGATTTGGGTTCCATGTCTCGGACTGTAGAATCAGAACGTGATCTTTCGCGCGACGATGCTCATGAAGAAGCCAATAGGATCATGGCAAAATTAAGAGCTGAAGGCGGTACGAGCGCTGGTGACGACCGTTTTATGGAAATTTCCGGCGAAATTACTGAACAAAGAATTGCTCAAAATAATGCCAAGATTGACGAAATTGTACTGACTGAAATGGCTCGCCTTGAAGAAAAACTCAAAGGTTATAAGGGTGATATGGGGCAAGATGTTTTAACCGAAGAAAACAAAAACAAGATTGCGACTGAAATGCGTGCCCGATTAGTGGCGATGCGTTCCGGCGAGGCAGAATTTGACGTTAAAGGCATGACAACGGAACTTCGAAAAGGCATGGACAGTAAGTGGTGGCGCCGTTATGTCTATGCTGGTGTGGATGCCGTGTTGTGGGGTCTGGCGATTAAGTATGTCGGTGGTTATTTCTTGTCTGCCAAAGCCAAAGAAGTTATAGCGACAAAAGCGGCCGCGGCGGGATCTAAAGAAGTCGCGCAAATGGCTCTCAAAGATACAATTTGGGGCGAAGCCAAACGTCAATTAGTAAGTCACGGTGTTTCAAATCCCACGAATGGTCAGATTCAACAGGTTGCACTTGAGTTTTGCAAAGACAGCGCGGTGAAAGTTATGAAAGGCGGCGAATTAATCTGGAAGGCGACCGGGGGTGGCACTGGAGTTGATACCGCATTGGCTAGAGGATTTATGATTAAAATGGCGGGCGGATTAAAGACTATCGCTTCTATAAAAGCCGGGGCTATTGCCGGCGCGTTATAATATTAAAATATATGTCACAAACCACTGAACAATTAGCTGTCAAAATCGGAGAGATGTTGGCGGAATCCGGATTAGACCAAAAAATTAAAGACGTAATTCTTGAGAATCTGGACACACTACCCGAAGATTTAGTGTTCAAACTAAGTGACGCTTTAGAACGAGAAAAAGAAGAACTGGATAATGTTGTTTTTGATATTGAGTTGTTTATTAAGGAGCAACATGAACGCTGGAAAAAACTAGAAGAGGATCAACAGAAAACCGCTTCCGACATGTCTGATGAATTATTCGAAAAATTAAAAGACCACCCCATAACATCACCCAATAATGCCGATACCACCGGAACTACAACCGAATAACCAGACTCCTGATACTTATTCAGAAACTCCGACACCCGTTCCGGAATCTTCCCAGCAAACTGTGGAAGCCGAACCGGCACCCGTGGAAAGCTATGAATCGGTATCTCGATCGACTGAAGCAGAAATCAAGGAGCAGGCTCCCGATTTTATGGCATCGTCACATATACCCGGGCACACCAATGAATTTTTATCTTTGCGAGAAAAGTCTATAGTTCAAGGTTGGGTGGGGGTGGCGTTTGAAAAAGGTCGAGCGGTGGCAATCAAACAAGCAAAGGATTATAACAATCCGGCGTTGCTTGACGAATTTCATGCGGCATTAACCGGAGAACTCTATCAACAGATGATTGATCAAGGCAAGCTTGAAGTGGTAAAATGAAAGTGTGTCTATATTTCTCTTCAGTGTTTACGGTATCGTCTTAATATTGCTTTTCATCGCGGCGTTTATCACGCTGAATTCGATGCGATCGCGGGGTTCAATTGCACGGGCGCTTAATATGGCGCTTTTTTCTGTCATTCTGCCGCGACCCGTTGCCGCCGGTGCTCCCGGCGCCTCCCAACGACCCGAAAAGGAGCTTATCGCGGTTATGGAACAATTATACAGTTCGTTTACTAATCTGCATTCTAAAGGCTGGAATAAATTTATTTACGGCGAACCGTATCTGGCGCTTGAAATCGCCGTTGAAGACATCGGTCAGGATATTAAATTTTACGTGGCGGTACCGCGAAGTTTTTCGGATACCTTTACGGAACAAGTCCACGGTATTTATGTGGATGCTCAAATTGAACAAATTAAAGATTATTCTATTTTTCGTTCCGGCGGCACCGCTTTGGGCGCCTATGTATCTTTGAAGAATGACCCGATTTTGCCCTTTAAAACATACCAGAAACTTGAGAGTAACCCTTTGGAGGGTATTTTGACGGCGCTTTCTAAAATTAAAGAAGACGGGGAAGGCGCCGCGGTTCAGATTCTTTTAAAACCTTCTCATCAAGAGGGTCAGCGTAAATTTGCTGAAAAAGTTGTTCAACAGATGCAACAAGGCTACCAGATCAAAGACGCATTTCAGCGTGCGAAGCACAAACCCAAAGAACTGACGCCCGAAGAAGCAGCCAAGAAACCGCCGCGGGTCGTGACGCCATTTGAAGAAGAAGTTATTAAAAGTATTCAAGCCAAAGCGGTCAAACTTCAATTTGATACGAATGTTCGATTGGTGGTCTCGGCTGAATCTGAACCGCGGGCGAGTCAGTTGCTCGACATGATTTCCGGCGCGTTGGTTCAATTTTCAACGACTGATCAAAATAGTCTTATTGTTAACAAGCTTGCCGGCCGAGCATTGCGGTCGCTGTTATTTAATTTTTCATTCCGCATGTTTGATGACCGTCAAACCATGTTGTTGTCGTCTGAAGAATTGACCAGTTTGTATCATTTTCCGGTTTCCGCGACTTCGCCCGGAGTTAAATTTGTAAAATCAAAAGCCGCACCGGCACCATCGAATTTGCCGACCGAAGGTATTGTCTTGGGCAGAAATACATTTCGCGGTGTAGAGACAGAAGCTCGTATGACCGACGAAGATCGTCGCCGCCATTTGTATATCATCGGTCAAACCGGTACCGGTAAATCAACCCTTATGAAAGCACTTCTGCGTCAGGATGTAGAAAACGGCAAAGGTGTTTGCTTGATTGATCCCCATGGCGAATTTGCGGAATTTGTGCTTTCGATTGTCCCTACCGAACGAGCGGAAGACGTGATCTATTTTGACCCCGGCGATATTAATTTTCCAATGGGTTTGAATATGCTCGAGATTGACCCCACGCATCCCGAACAAAAATCGATGGTTATTGATGAGCTCTTCGGTATTTTTGACAAGTTGTACGACTTAAAAACCACCGGCGGCCCGATGTTTGAAAAGTATTTTAAAAATTCAGCCTTGTTGTTGCTTGATGACTACACTCATGAAATTCCAACTTTGGCGGATATTTCCCGCGTCTTGGTGGATGATGTCTACCGTGCCGATAAATTAACTCGCGAAACGAATCCGCTCGTCGTGCAGTTCTGGAAACTCGAAGCCGAAAAAGCTCAAGGTGATCAAAGTCTTTCAAATATGGCACCGTATATTACTTCCAAGATTACATCATTTATTTTTAACGAATTTTTGCGGCCGATCGTGAATCAGCCCAAGAGTGCTTTTAATTTCCGCGAGGCGATGGATCAAGGCAAAATTTTAATTGTGAATCTTTCTAAAGGCAAGATTGGTGACCTGAATGCTAATTTACTGGGTATGATTATTGTCGGAAAACTCCTGATGGCGGCGCTCTCCCGTATCGATATTGCCGATGAGTCAGCCCGTAAAGACACCTATCTGTATATTGATGAATTTCATAATTTTTCCACTGATGCCATTTCGACAATTCTATCTGAAGCCCGTAAATATCGTCTCGATTTGATTATCGCCCACCAGCATATATCACAGTTGACTGAGAAAATTCGTAATTCTGTCTTTGGGAATGTCGGTTCGATTGCCTCGTTCCGAATCGGTCCCGACGACGCCGAATTTATGAAAAATAAATTCGAGCCCGTTTTTTCGCCCCAAGACATCATGAATATTGATAATCTGAACTGTTATGTAAATCTGCTCGTGAAAGGTCAAACCGCCCGACCGTTTAATATCAAGCTTGAGACCGACCGGGTTTTTGGCGCCGGCAATCCCGAAATGACGGAATACCTCAAACAACTCTCCCGTTCCAAATATTCTCGTCCCCGCGCCGACATCGAAGCCGAAATCAACGCCAAGTTTCAAACAAAATGAATTTTATAAACAAATTTACGAAGCGAGATTTACAATTCTCGTTATTGACGGGTTTGATTACCGGTTTTATCACGTGGCGAATTTTTCATTTTCTGCACGTGCCCGAATTCCACAATATTCATTGGTCGGTACTCGTTGGTTTGATTCCAATTCTGTGGGTTCTTGGCGTCTTACTGGGTTATTTTCTTGGTCAATGGCTTAAATTTTTTAATCAATTCGGAAAATTCACGGCGATCGGGTTTACTAATTTTGTCGTCACAGCCGGCGTCTTAAATATCCTTCTTTCAATCACGGGTTATGTGTCTGGAATTGGTTACTCCCTGATTTCTTCGATTTCTTTTATTGTCGGTCTGCTGTCGAGTTACATTTGGAATAAATACTGGGCATTTAAATCATATAATAATCAAAATGGAGGACAGGAATTTATTAAATTTTTTACAGTCACTGTTGTTGCGTTTATAATTAATGTCAGTATCGCTTCGTTTGTCGTAAATTATATTCATCCATTCGTCGGTATTAACGCCCACACTTGGGCGAATATCGGTGCCATCGCCGGTTCTGCTGTAGCTTTGATTTTCAGTTTCATCGGTTTCAAAACCATAGTCTTCAAAGACTAGTTTACAGTTTCGAGTTTACAGTTTACAGTTAGTGCATGCCAAAATCACATAAAGACCTCATCGCTTGGCAAAAAGCTATTGAATTAGTTACTATTGTCTATAGAAGTACTGCCCAATTTCCTAAAGAAGAAACTTATGGTCTTTCTCAACAAATGAGACGAGCTGCTGTTTCTATACCCTCCAATATAGCCGAGGGTCAACACCGTAAAAATATAAAAGAATTTCTTCAATTTCTTAGAATAGCGTATGGTTCAGGTGCCGAACTTGAAACTCAATTAGTTATAGCGCATAATCTTTATCCAGCGGTTGAATTGGATAAATCGAATTTACTTTTAGATGAAGTACAGAGAATGTTATCCGGTTTGATTAAGAAATTTGAATCAGTCAACTAAAAACTGTAAACAGTAAACTGTAAACTCGTATGTTATATCGGAAATATCGACCTCAAATATTCTCACAATTGGTGGGACAGGAACATGTGGTCAAGACTCTCCAGGGGGCGCTTTCGAGTGGGCGAGTGGGACACGCGTATTTATTTGCCGGGCCACGGGGGACCGGGAAGACAACAATGGCGCGCCTATTTGCCAAATCCTTGAATTGTGAAAAACGTGGTACAAACAGTGAACCCTGTAATACATGTACATTTTGTAATGCCGTTACGACAGGGACATCTCTTGATCTCATAGAAATTGACGCCGCATCGCAAACTGGTGTCGATAATATTCGTGAGCTTACTGATTCGGCGATGGTTTCCGCGCCGGGTGGCAAGTATAAAGTTTTTCTTATTGACGAAGTCCATATGCTTTCAAAATCGTCATTCAACGCTTTACTTAAGACTCTTGAAGAACCGCCCGCACATGTCGTATTTATTCTTGCCACGACGGAACCGCATAAAATCCTACCGACCGTGCTTTCACGGGTCCAGCGCTTTGACTTCAAACGCATCACACCCGGCGAAATGGTCACGAAGCTCAAATCAATCGCCCAGGCGGAAAAGATTCAGATTGATGACACAGCGCTTCTGGCAATCGCCAAGTCGTCCGACGGTGCCCTTCGCGATGCTGAAGTCGCGCTCACAAAAATTCGCAGTATGATTCCATCCGGTCCGATCGGAGAACGAGAAGTCTCTGATGTTCTCGGTTTAATTCCTAGTTCGTATCACCCCCAATTTTTGGGTTATCTCGCAGTCGGTGATAA
>OBEQ012958803.1_pt1 | contig 17049 bp, 18 predicted proteins | sample 1670901 | NCBI WGS metagenome assembly OBEQ01 (sample SAMEA104232315, study PRJEB22302) | groundwater metagenome | biome: forest; feature: aquifer; material: groundwater | place: USA | collected 2011-08-07 | depth 5.4 m
GAAACTTCTCTATATCCAGAATCCGCCGCCATGGCAGGCTGGAAATTCCCACAATTAATCTTGGAGATCATTAAGCTTTCTCAATGAAACAGATTAAACAAAAAGTAGTTTTAAGGTCTAAGATTAGAAGAGCCCATTGGAAAGGATTTTTTTGGAGTGGGTGGAAAACTTTTATTATTTTCTCTTCCATTTTGTTATTCGCTTATTCTCTTATTCTTGGCCGCCAGTTTCTATTACAGGACGACTATTTTTTGGTAAAATCTATCTCTGTTGAACCGGAAGGGTCCAAAGCGGCCGCGCTTATTCTAAAACAGATCTCTTCATTAAAGGGAAAATCGATTTGGAGTTATTCTGGGCAAAAAGTTAAGCAACGGTTAAAAGATACTTTTCCGGAAATTCGTATCGTTCGAATTCATAGGACTTTGCCCAATAAAATTAAAGTTAATTTTGATTTGCGCCGCGGAGTCGCGTTGGTAAGAGTGGGATCTTCGGAGTCCCTTAAAAGAGTGGATGAAGAAGGGCGGTTCATCCCTAAGCGTTTAAGTGAAGATGTGGAAAATTTGCCGGAGCTAGCCGTAGCTTCGAATGTTCATATTCCAATGGGACTTTCTTTTTTAAAGATGTGGGCGGAAAAAGAGAAACTTAAATTGTCTCAAATAGAAGTAGATTCTTGGGGGGAGGTCTCGTTAAGTTTAGAATCTAAAGAATCTGAAAGCCAAAGCACAAAAGTTATTTGGGGTTCTATGGATTCTGAAAAATTTGATGAAAAATTAAATCGGCTTAAAACTGTTTTAGCCGATTTAGAAAAAAAATCTTTGGTGGCGCAGGTGATTCAGATTAAAGATGTTCTCATTCCAAATAGAGAAAAAGGCGATGGAGGTCAAATTGTGGGCAAAGCATTTGTACAGTTATCGAAAGTTCCTTCTTGAGGGTTATTAAATTTTATGGGTAAATCTATCATTACGGCTGGGTTAGATATGGGCAGTTCTCACGCGGTGGTGGTCATTGGCCGCAAAAATGAAGAGAATGGCGAGATTACTATTTTAGGCGCGGGTCGAGCCCCTTGCCGCGGTTTAAAAGGCGGGGTGGTGGTGAATATTCCAGAATCTAAATTGGCGATTAGTCGCGCTGTGGAACAAGCAGAAGCTCAAGCTAAAGAGACGGTTGAAGATCTATTGGTTGGAATACGGGGATCCCACATAGAAACATTTAATCATCGAGGAGCGATTGCCATTTCTCGAACGGACAAAGAGATCGCGTCGGAAGATGTGGAAAATGTAATGGTGAATGCCAAGGCCATTCAGCTTTCCAGCGATCGGGAAATTTTACATACCGTGGCGCAAGATTATTCTGTAGACAAACAGGCGGGCGTGGAAGATCCGGAAGGAATGGAAGGTTCCCACTTGGCTGTGGATGTGCATATTGCCGTGGCTTCTTCCAGCCATATCAATAATGTGATTAAAGCGATTAATCAGGCGGGGTTTACTTGTGAAGATCTTATTTATGGAGCCTTTGCCGTGGGGGATTGTTTGGTTGCTAACGAGGAGAAAGATTTAGGTGCCGCTTTGGTAGATATTGGAGGGCAAACTACATATTTATCTTTTTACGCGGATGGAAGTATTCGATATACAAAGGAATTGCCTATTGGGGGGGAGCTCATTAGCCGAGATATTGCCTACGGTTTAAAGACCACATTTGCCTTTGCCGACGATCTTAAGGAAAAGTATGGACGATGTTTAACGGGGTTAACGGACCCCAACGAGATGATTGAATTTTTAGCGGTGGATGGCCGCTCCAAAAAACAGGTTTCTACTCGAGTTTTAGCGGAAATTATTCAAAGCAGAGTGGAAGAAATTTTTGAAATGGTGGCCCAGGAGTTACAAAAATCTAACTATGCGGATGCCATTCCCGGAGGAGTTATTTTAACGGGAGGTTGTTCCAAGCTTTTGGGAATCGACAAAGTAGCCGAACAAGTTTTGCAAACGAATGTCCATTTGGGCTGTCCTATTGGAATCGAAGGACCGCCAGAAATTGTGATGGACCCAGTTTATTCCACCGCTATTGGTTTATTAAAATATAAACACGAGGGAGAATGGGCCAGTACCCATCGCTCTCTAAACGGCGATTCATTCTTTACGAAAGTAAAGAATTGGCTCGACAACATTATATAGGATATCACAAATGGTAAAAATTAAATTTTCAGAGGAATTTTCCGATCAGCCCGCGGTCTTGCGTGTGGTGGGTGTTGGCGGAGGCGGTGGCAATGCCGTGAATCGGATGATACAAAGCGATATTAAGAATGTGGAATTTATTGCTGCCAATACGGACGCGCAGTGGTTACGCCATTCTTCTCTGGCTCCTATTCGCTTACAGTTAGGAACAAAGCTAACGAAAGGTTTGGGAGTGGGCGGGGATCCAGATAAGGGACGGTTTGCCGCGCAAGAGAGCGAAGAAGATTTAAAGAATATGTTAAGTGGAAGCGACATGGTTTTTATTACCGCTGGTATGGGAGGGGGAACAGGAACCGGAGCCGCCCCAGTGGTCGCGAAAATTGCTCGAGAGCTAGGCATTTTAACTGTGGGTGTGGTCACGCGACCCTTCGAGTTTGAAGGGCGTATGCGGGCAACGCAGGCGCAAAATGGAATTGCGAATATGCGTCAGTATACAGACACATTGTTGGTGATTCCCAACGATCGGCTTTTTTCCGTGATCGATGAAAAAACTCCCTGGGAAGATTGTTTTAGAATTGTGGACGATGTTTTAAGAAAAGCGGTGCAGGCGATCTCGAATGTGATTACTCGCCCGCAGGAAGTGAATATGGATTTTGCCAATGTAAAAGCCCTCATGGCGAACGCAGGGGAGGCTTTAATGGGAGTGGGCGAAGCAGCAGGGGAGGGGCGCGCCATTAAAGCGGCCCAGCAGGCGATCGAAAGTCCATTGTTAGAAAATGTTTCTATAGAAGGCGCTCGAGGTTTGTTGGTGAACATTACGGGTAAAAAGAGATCCGTGACCATGCACGAAGTTCGCGATGCCATGAGCTATATTTATTCGGTGGTCTCTCCAGACGCGAAAGTATTTGGCGGTTTAGGAACCGAAGAAAGTTTGGACGAAGGAATTCGCATTACAGTGATCGCCACAGGGATTCCAGCGGGCATTGAGGGAAACCAGCCGATCATTAAAGATCGTCGTTTTCGCAGTCACAGTGGGTTTAAAAGAATTGAGTCCGCGCCAACAGGGAAGGAAGAAGAAATAATACAAACGGAACCGACGGCTCAAAATAATTCTAACAACTCCCTTGATATGGATCATTTACGCAAACCCGCGTATTTGCGCCGCCGCACATTGCGAGTTTTCCCCCATGTAGAGGAGCCCTTGGACCACTCTTCTTAAAAAGGTGAGGTATGGGATTTCCGATGTTGGGTGGGGGGATTGTAGGGAGGAGAAGGGGCAAGAAAATTTTTTAAAAAGTTTGGGGTTGGATTCTAGGAAGTTGGTTTGTTGTGAGCAGGTTCATGGATCTATTGTCACAAATGTTTTGGGTTGGGAAAAAAAGATTGTATCTGGAGCAGATGGGTTGGTCACACAGGTTCCGGGGATTGTTTTAGGGATATTTACGGCGGATTGTGTTCCCGTTTTTTTGTGGGATGAAGAGCCTAGGGCAGTGGGTCTTTTACATGCGGGGTGGAGAGGAGTGGTTGGGAAGATTCCAACGGGCGGGGTGGAAGCTCTCACTAAAGAATTTGGTTTAAACCCTAGAAAAATAAAAGTATGGTTGGGGCCGCATATTCGGGATTGTTGTTTTGAAGTTGGGGAAGAGGTTTTGGATCAGTTTCCTAAGGATGCGATTAAGAAGACAGAGAACAAATTTACTTTAAGTTTGGAAAAAGCGGTTGTAAGTCAACTATTAAGTATTGGGATTTTAAAAGAGAATGTGCAAGCGGCTTCGGAGTGTACATTCCATGATCAGAAATTTTTCTCCTACAGGAGAGATAAAACGAATAAGAGAATGCTATCCTATATAACTATATGAAAAAAACAATTGACAGTTTAAGGCAGAGTATCAACGGCTTGGACAATGAAATTTTGGAGCTTCTGGTTAGACGGGGCAAGTTTTCCAAAGAGATTGGTCAACTTAAAAATAAAGAAGGGTATCAAATTTATTCTAGTAGCAGGGAAAGAGAGATTTTAGATCGGCTTATTTCCAGTAAAATTAATCCATTGAGTTCGGAAGATGTGGAATCTATATTTCAGGAGATTTTTAATGTGTCTAAACGAATGCAGGGGAAACTTAAGGTTGCGTTCCTTGGGCCACAGGCGACATTCACTCATCAACTCGCCATAAAACATTTTGGTCAGGGGGCGGAGATGTCCCCACAAAAATCGATTTCTGAAGTGTTTGTGGAAGTGGAAAAAGGGAGAGCTGATTATGGCGTGGTCCCTATAGAAAATTCTACAGAAGGGGTGGTTAACCACACTTTAGATATGTTTGTGGAGTCGGATTTAGTTATTTGCGCGGAAAGAGAAGAAGCTATTTCCCATTATCTTTTATCTCCCTCGGGTCAAATTTCCAAGATAGAGCGAGTCTATTCTCATCCGCAGGCGTTGGCGCAGTGTCGCAAGTGGATAGAATCTCATTTAGCAAAAGCCGAGGTGCACGAATCTGCTTCTACGGCCGATGCCGCTTGCCAGGCCTCTTTAGACGCGGGCGCAGCGGCTATCGCTTCCGCATTGGCTGGTAAGCTCTATCATCTGGAAGTGGTGGCTCCTCACATAGAAGATTATGCGGAAAACTACACTCGATTTCTGATTGTGGGTAAAAATTCTACGCCTCCTTCTGGAAAGGATAAAACTTCCATTCTTCTCTCTATTAAAGATAAAGTAGGAGCGTTAAACAACATTTTAGAAGTCTTCAAAAACTTTAAGCTCAATCTCACTAAAATTGAGTCCCGTCCCACGAAAAAGAAAGCGTGGGAGTACATATTCTTTGTGGATTTTCTGGGCCATTCCGAGGAGCTCCAAGTCCAAAAGGCGTTGAGCGCGTTAGAAAAAAACTGCGTCTATCTAAAGGTATTGGGTTCCTATCCTCGGGGCGAGTAACCCCACTTCTTACATCCATGAATATTTCTAAACTGTTAAGACCGCAGGTAAAGTTTTTTCAGCCTTATCTTCCCGGTAAACCAATTGAGGAAGTTAAAAGAGAGTTGGGTCTAAAAAAAGTATTTAAGCTTGCCTCTAATGAAAACGCGCTTGGAACTTCTCCCAAGGCGGTTCAAGCTTTGCGATCCGATTGTGAAAGTTCCTACAGATATCCGGATGGTTCGGGGGTGGCTTTACGAAGAACTTTGGCAAAATACTGGGGAGTTAAAGAAGAAGAGATCATTTTAGGAGCGGGTAGCGATGAAATTATTGAGCTTCTAGGTAAAACTTTTTTTAACCCGCAAGATGAAATTATTGTTTCAGCTCACGCGTTTGTGCGCTATCAAATGGCAGCAGACTTAATGGGGGCAAAAACGGTCACAGTTCCCATGAAAAATTTTAAGCACGATCTTAAAAAGATGAGAGATAGGATCAATTCCAAAACCAAGGCTCTCTTTATTGCTAACCCCAACAATCCCACGGGGACTTATGTAAACCAAGGAGAGGTTGAAGAATTTTTATCTTTAATTCCAAAGAATAAAACTTTACCCTTTATTATTTTTGATGAAGCCTATTATGAATATTCTAAAGAGCTGGTGAACGATTATCCCAATACGCTTAAATTTTTTAGAGAAAGACCGAATGTCATCATCTTAAGAACTTTTTCTAAAATTTATGGTTTGGCAGGTTTAAGAGTGGGGTATGGAATCGCGAACAAAGAAATTGTATCCGCTTTGGATAGAGTACGACCTCCCTTTAATGTTTCTACTCCAGCGCAAAAAGCTGCCATAGCCGCTCTGGGGGATACGGTTCACATTAAAAAAAGCATAGAGACAACTAAAAGAGGGATGATCTATTTACTCAAAGAATTACTTCAATTAAATTTAGAATGTTTGCCTTCCGCGGGAAATTTTTTGCTGATCAATTTTTTTCCTAGAAAAGGGGAGGAGATTTTTAAAAAACTTTTGCGTAAAGGCGTCATTGTGCGTTCAGTAAATGAATATGGACTTCCCCACCATGTTCGCGTAACCGTGGGTTTAGATTTGGAAAACCGTTTTTTTATAGAGAAACTTAAGGAGGTTTTAAATTCAAAATGATCTTAACGATAAAGTCCGATGCTAAGAAAAAAGACATTGACGCGTTGACGGAGAAAATTAAAGATTTAGGTTTTATGCCGCATCTTTCTAAAGGGGCGGTGAAAGTGATTATTGGAGTCATTGGGGAGAATGAGCACAAGTATAAAGAGCTGTTTGAAGCTTACGATATTGTGGAAAGCGCGACACTGATTGTAAAACCGTATAAGTTGGTGAGCCGAGAATTTAAGAAGGAAGATACGGTCATTGATGTGGGCGGAGTTAAAATAGGCGGGAATAAAGTGATCGTGATTGCCGGGCCCTGCTCGGTGGATTCGAAAGAGAATTTGTTTACTTGCGCTCGGGCCGTAAAAAGTTCCGGAGCTCACTTTTTGAGAGGGGGCGCTTTTAAACCGCGCAGCTCCCCCTATTCCTTTCAAGGTCATGGGGAAACTGCTCTAAAATATTTGGCCGAGGCGAGAAAATTAACCGGTCTTCCCATTGTCACCGAGGTCATGGACACCCGCCAAGTAGAAATTGTGGAACGATACGCCGATATATTACAGGTGGGAGCGCGCAACTGCCAGAATTTTGAGCTCCTAAAAGAGTTGGGAAAAACTAGAAAGCCGGTCATGTTAAAAAGAGGAATGGCGAATACAATTGAAGAGTGGCTCATGGCGGCCGAATATATTTATTCCCAAGGGAATCATCAGATTATTTTATGCGAGCGGGGAGTGCGCACTTTTGAGAACAGCACCCGCTTTACCATGGACTTAAGCGCTGTTCCAGTGGTTAAACATCATACGCATCTTCCCATTATTATAGATCCTTCCCATGGAGTGGGTATTAGAGATTTTATCAATCCCATGGCATTGGCTGGAATTGCCGCCGGGGCCGACGGTGTCATGGTGGAAGTTCATCCCAAACCCACAGAAGCTCTCTCCGACGGAATGCAGGCTCTTCTCCCTGTCATGTTCGACAAATTAATGCAAGATATCAGCAAAGTGGCCCAAGCCGTCGGCAGATCTGTGTGAAAGAAACTGTAGCTATTATTGGGATGGGGATGATGGGGGCATCCCTGGGTAAAACCATTAAATCTAGAGGAATTCCCTACCGAGTGCTGGGTTTAGGGAGAAATTCTAAACACCTAAACCAAGCGATGGTTTTAGGTGCTTGCGACGCTGTGACAGTGGACTTAAACGCCGGGGTTCAAGAAGCCGATATTGTTGTAATTTGTACTCCTGTGGATACGATTCCTAATATGGTGGAACAAATTCTCCCCACTCTAAAAAAAACTGCCATTGTTACGGATATAGGAAGCGTAAAAAGTACTATTGTTGAGGCGATAAACAATTTATCTAGTGAAAAAATGGATTTTTGTTTTATTGGAGCGCATCCACTCTGTGGATCCGAAAAAACAGGGGCAGAAAATTTTCAGGAAGACCTTTATAAAGGTTCCACCGTGGTATTGACTCCTTTAGAATCAAACAGTAAAGAGGCGGTGGGTAAGCTAAAGAATTTTTGGCAGAAAGTGGGTTGCAAAGTTTTAGTCATGGAACCAGAAGTTCACGATATTTTAGTGGCTCAAACCAGCCACCTTCCTCATGTTTTGGCGGGCTGTTTGGTAAAGTTAATCGCGCGGTTACAAAAGCAAGATGAGAGAGTCAAAGATATTCTTGCAGGCTCTTTTAAAGATATGACTCGTATCTGCGCGAGTGATCCCAACCAATGGAGAGAAATTGTGCAAGGAAATGAAAAATTTGTGATGGGGGCGTTAAAATCCTACCGGGATTTGCTCACGCATTTAATTTCCGAAGTGGAAAAGGGAATTGACACTTCCAAAGTTTGGAATTCCCATTTCGTGGAAGCCCAACAAGCTCGCGCCGAACTTCTTCCGAAAAATTAGTGACAGACACTTATTTTAATTTTCAACTCGCATGAATAAAAATTATTTTTTTGGCCTTCGAACTCGCCTTGGCTTGCGCCAAGGCTCAGACAGGCGAAGGCAAAGGAATTATATAAAAAATAATTTTTATTCAAAGTCGCGCTCGGATGAAAATTAAAATAAGTGTCCGTCACTAATTTTTAGTTTCTAATTACTTAATATGGGCAATAAAATAATTGAAACTTTATGGGATACGGGGAAGAGAATCGGGGGGGAGTTTACTCCTCCACCGGATAAATCCATCACTCACCGCGCGATCATTCTAGCTTCATTATCACCTAAAAAATCAATCATAAAAAATCCGCTTCTTTCCGGGGATTGTCTTTCTACTCTAAATGCTTTTAGAAAGTTAGGGGTTCCAATTGAACAAAAGTCGAATGAACTCGTTATTTCTGAAGGTAAGCGAAGTTCTTTTTCTCCTTTAAGAGAATTAAAACCTCCCATAACTCCCATAGATTGTGAAAATTCTGGTACGACCATGAGGCTTTTAGCAGGAGTCCTTGCCGCCCAAAATTTTGAGAGTGAGCTCATTGGAGATAGTTCTCTTTCTAAGAGACCCATGTGTAGAGTCATAGAACCTTTGCGTAAAATGGGAGCAACTATTTCTGCCCGAGATGACAACTATGCTCCTCTAAAAATAAAAGGGAATCCTCATCTTCAACCCATTGCTTGGAAAAGTCCTGTAGCAAGCGCCCAAATAAAATCTTCCATTCTCTTAGCAGGTCTATTTGCTAATGGTAAGACAGAAGTAGAGGAGCCCGGAAAATCTAGAAATCACACTGAACTTATGTTGAAAGGATTGGGAGCAAAAGTAGATTGCAAAATTGGTACTAGATCAGAATCTTCAATAGGAACAAATATTGTGACAATTGAATGTCCATCTGAATTAGAAGGCATAAATTATGAAATTCCTAGAGATTTTTCTAGCGCAGCTTTTTTTATGGCTCTTGCCGTGTTAGTTCCTAACTCGTCACTTATAATTAAAGCAGTTTGCTATAATCCAACTCGCGTTGGTCTTCTTCGAGTCTTACATCGGATGACTGAGCATACTTTCCATGTGAGCCCTTATGATTTACTAAATCCATTTCACGAACCTTCTGTGAATATAGATGTTGTTTCAACAAAGTTAAAGGGCATTCAAATTATGCCCTATGAAATACCATATATGATTGATGAAATCCCTATTTTGGCTGTGCTTGCGACCCAAGCTATGGGAAAAACAGTGATTAGCGGAGCAGAAGAGCTAAGAGTAAAAGAATCCGATAGAATTCATTCTATTGTAACGGAATTGACCAAAATGGGAGCAAAGATCACAGAGAAAAAAGATGGAATGGTGATTGAAGGACCTACACCCCTTATTGGGACTAAAGTTCAGTCCTATGGTGACCATAGGATGGCAATGTCTTTAGCGGTTGCAGCCTCAATAGCGCAGGGTGAAACAGAAATAGAAGATTTTGATTGCGCGCGCATTTCTTTCCCAGGATTTTTGGCTGCGCTTAAAGGTTTAGTCAAGTGAATCCAAAGGTGATTGCTATTGATGGTCCGGGAGGAGCAGGGAAATCTACGATTGCGAAATTGTTGGCGAAACGGTTGGGGATCCTATATATCGATTCAGGGGCTATGTATAGAGCGGTGACTTGGAAGGCGCTTTCCAGTTCTGTGGACTTTAAAAATACAAAAGAGTTGGTTAAAATTGCGCGCGGGTGTAAACTAAAATTTAGTTGGGATCAATCTAAAAAAAATCTGAATACATTTTTGGATGGTAAAAATGTATCCAAAGAGATTCGTTCTAAAGAGGTGGATGGGAATGTTAGCGCGGTGGCGAAGGTTCCGGGAGTTAGAAAAATTTTGGTAGCCCAGCAAAGACAAATGGGGAAAATGGGGGGAGTGGTCATGGATGGCCGAGATATTGGGTCTGTGGTCTTCCCCAAGGCGGATTTTAAATTTTATTTGGACGCTTCCATAAAAGAGAGAGCCACCAGAAGATATAAAGAGGTCCTAGCCAAAGGAAAGAAAACTAAATTAAGTGAGATTGAGAGGGAACTTAATAAGCGGGATAAAATCGATTCTCAAAGAGATGCTTCCCCTCTTAAAAAGGCCGCAGACGCAATTTCCATAGACTCCACTAGATTATCCATTGAGCAAGTCGTGGATAAAATGTTGAAATTAATTTTGGATTTGGGACAGCGCCCTCGGCCCCAACAAATAGGGCGCTGTCCCTTCGATTGAATGAGAACATTTAAGCAACCCACTCTTTTTCACAAAATAATCTACTATCACGCGGTTTGGAGCACCTATCTTTTGTTTAGATTGTTTTTGCGATTAGAGCTCCATGGAATGGAAAATATTCCTGCCAAGGGGGGTGTTCTCCTTTGTCCCAATCATGTTTCTTACGCGGACCCGCCTTTAATTGGCGCTTCGGTCAGAAGGATGATCCATTTTTTTGCCAAACAGGAGCTTTTCCAGAATCCCTTTATGGGTTGGTATCTCACCCAGTTAAACTCTTTTCCCGTAAAGAGATTTTCGCACGATGTCGGCGCTTTTAAACAAGGTCAGTTTCTTCTAGAACAAGGAGAGGCGGTGGTACTCTTTCCGGAAGGGCATCGGAGTAAAACGGGTGAGTTAGGAAAAGCCAAGCTGGGAGTGGCGATGCTGGCGTACAAAGCAAAAGTTCCGGTCATTCCCATCTATATAAAGAACTCTAACGGTTTAAAACAGTTGAAGAAAATTTCAATCTACTTTGGCGCTCCCATTTATCCTCCTCCAACAGAGGATGAAAGAGCGGAATATCAGCCTTTTTCCGACAGAGTTCTAGAAGCGGTTGCAGCTCTAAAATCTAAATGTTAGAATGAAAAAGAATTCGATCATGGAAAATTTACCAGAGGAATCTTTAGATAAAAATATGAATATTACCGAGCCTGTAGAAATAGAAACAACAGAAATCATGGATATGGGGCAGCTATTGGCCCAGGAAGCCAAAGTTTCAGAAAACGGGCCCAGATTTTTGATGGCGATTGCCGTGAGTATTATTAAAGAAGGTCTTTTAGTGGATATAGGCGGAAAAAGAGAAGCGCTCATTCCCAGAGCGGAATTTGAGGGTGAAATTCCCTTTAAGGCCGGAGATTCAATCCCCGTACTTAAATCTTCTGGAGAAAAAGCGGAAGGTTATTTTAGGGTTTCTTGGAAAGCAGCCCGCGAGAAACTGGGTTGGGAAGAAATTGAAAAAGCTTTTCAAAATAAAGTGCCTTTGACCGTTCAAGTTGTTAAAGAAATAAAGGGTGGCCTTCTTGTAAATTGCAATAATGGACTTCAAGGTTTTTTACCGGCGTCTCAAGTGGATGTGCGTCAAAACTCGGATCTTAAATCGTGGAAGGGGAAATCCATTACGGTTTATGTCATTCAATATGATATCTACAAAAATAACCTTGTTTTTTCTCGAAAAGGTTGGGTTTTAGAAGAAAATCAAAAAAAGAAAGAAGAACTCTTAAAAGTTTTAAAGGTGGGCGATATTTTTAAAGGAATTGTGCGCGGGATGACTCCTTACGGAGCTTTTGTAGATATTGGAGGGTTGGAAGGGTTGCTGCATATTGGGGAAGTGGACTGGTCGCACACAAAAAAACTCTCTCAAATTTTAAAGATGGGACAAGAAATTGAAGTGAAGGTGATTAAATTGGATCTGGCGACAGAAAAAGTATCTCTTTCTCGTAAAGAGTTACTGCCTCACCCTTGGGAAGGGGTGGAAGAGAAGTTTAAAATAGGGATGGTTGTGAAAGGAAAAGTAACTCATTGCGCGGAGTTTGGCGCTTTTGTTGAAATTGCGCCCAATGTGGAAGGTCTGGTGCATAATTCTGAAATTTCTTGGGAAGAAGAAGTGAAAAATCCAAAAAACCATTTAAAAGTGGGCCAAATTTATGAAGCTAAAATTTTAAATATAAGTCGGGAAAAAGAAAAAATTTCACTTTCCATTAAACGAGTCCAATTAAGTCCTTGGGAAGCAGTTTCTCGAAAATACCCTGCGGGGTCTACTGTAAAAGTGAAAATTACTTCTTTCGCTCCCTTTGGCGCTTTTGCCAAAATTCCAGAAGGCTTAAACGGGCTTATTCATATTTCTGATTTTTCCTGGACTAAAAAAATTGAAAAGCCAGAAGAAATTTTGCAGATTGAACAAGAAGTGGATGTAAAAGTTTTAGAAATTCACCCACTCAAAGAAAAAATGTCCTTTGGGTTAAAACAGATGAAAGGGAATCCGTATGATCAGTTTTATAAGCGTTCTAGAATCAAGGGGAAAATAACTCAAATTTTAGAGGCTGGCGCTTTTGTAGATTTAGGAAACGAGGTGGAAGGGTTTATTCCCTATTCCGAAATTTCCAGTGAAAAGTTTAACCAACTCGAAGAAGTGCTTAAAATTGGCGAAGAAATAGAAGGCATTGTTACTTTAACCGATCCCAAGGAAAAAAGAATCCAAATTTCCATTGCCCAACTAGAAAGAGAACTCCAAAAGACCGCGCAAAAAAAATACTCCAAGGTTCAAGGAACTTCACTAAGCCAGTTGTTTGAGCAATAAGATTTTTTCTTCTTACCTTAATCTCTTCCTTTAGTTTTATTCATACCCCGATAATTAAGGACAGCGCCCTATTTGCATATCAAATAGAGCACTGTCCTTAATTATCCGGGTTGAAGTATTTTTTTATTAAGGCGGGAATGTCGGAGTGGGTGACTTGGGAGTAGAGGGTGTATTCGCCTTTTTCGTCGAAGACCATGATATTCGGGCCTCTGCCGCAGATGTCCATGCAGCCGGATCGGGCAACGCGGATTTTGCCTTTTAAACCTTTTAATTTTAGTTCTTCTTTTAGAGTTTCTAAGAGTTTTAAACCGCTGTTTTCTCCTCGTTCTGTGTTGGCGCAGGCGGCTTCCCCTCCTACGCGAGTATTAGTGCAGACAAAAATCATTTTTTTAAAAGGGATACGGGATTCTTTCATAGTTGATAGAGCATGTAGTAGACTGCGACACCCGAAATAGAGACATAAAGCCAGATTGGGAATGTCCAGTGGGCAATTTTTTTATGTTTGATAAAATTTCCCTTCATTGCGTAGTTAAGGGTTAGGAGCGCTAGTGGGAGAACCGCAATAGCTAATGTTGTATGAGAAATTAAAATCATAAAGTAGAAGGAACGAATCCAGCCTTCATGCAAAAAAGGGACTGACCCTAGATAATAATGATAAGTTAAATAAGAGGTAAGAAACAAGCTGGAAATAAAAAAAGCGGTGGTCATCACAATTCGATGCAAAACAATTTTTTTAGCTCGAACAAGTTGAAACCCAATTAAAAGTAAAAAAGCGCAGGTTAGGTTTAGAGCTGCGTTTAAGGCTGGAAGTTTAATCACCCAAGGATTTTTGTTCTGTATTTTGGCAACTCTTATAGCGAGAGGAATTTGTTTAAGGGTATTTTTGTCGTTTCCATCGAAGTAGCCGCGAATTTTTCCTTCTCCATCTACTAATACAAAGTATGTGGAATGAATAAATTGCTCGGTAATGTTTTTCCCTTCTGGATTTTCTTCCACTCCAATTTTGAATCCGCTTCTAATCAGCTCATAAACTTTCTCTTTTCTTCCAGTAAGGAAATACCAGTTTTTTCTATCGATGGAAAATTCTTTCGCGTAGTCCGCTAGAACTTGGGGGGAATCGTATTCGGGATCCACTGTGAAGGTGACCACTTGAGTTTCTTTGGGGAGTTCCTTCTCCAGAATTTTCATATTTTGCGTTAATAGGGGGCAAGGTCCTTGGCAGCGAGTAAATATAAAATTGGCGACCCAAAAATTTCCCTTTAAATTCTCGAGAGAAAGTTCCTTGCCGCTTCTTTCCATGAGAGTAAATGGAATGACTTCCCCATAGATTCTAGATTCCAAATTTTGGTGAGAAAAACCAAGAGTTGGAAGGGTTATCAAAAACAACAAGATCAGATTATAAAATCTTTTTGGGATCATTGGAAAATATTGCAAAGAGGAGAGTCTAAAAATTAAAATTGAGCAGGCTTCCTAACTTGTTTAAAACTTCCAAGAATGTAGATTCGGGAACCTTGCAGAAAAATTTGGAGCCTCTTACTTGCCAGTCAAGATTCCTGATCTGATCCGATAGAATGACTCCGGATATTTTTAATCCACTAGGGATAAGAACCTCAAAGGGATAACCCTTTACTTGACTCGTAATTGGACAAAACACCGCCAGACCTGTTTTCCTATTATAGTTCTCGGGAGTTAGAGTAAGAGCAGGACGAAACCCTGCTTGTTCATGTCCCGCTTGAGGACTAAATTTTAGCCACACAACTTCCCCGCGTTTAGGGCAATAGGCGCTTAACATTACCAGACCTCTCTACCCAGAGGAGATCCCCAATCACAGTCCGAATGAATGTTTTTTTTAGTCACTTTTTTAATGAGTTGGGACAAGGGAACCTTTGTGCGAGCTTTTGGAGTTACCATGATCTTCCCATGGACTAGAATAATATCTACTTCTGTTCCTTGATGAATTTGGCTATCCTTTGCTAGTGGACGCGGAATTCTTACCGCTAAACTATTTCCCCATTTTTGAATGACTGTGGTCATAACATTCCCTCCAATGCGTATCTACAATGATTATACAGACCCTCTCCTTTTATGTCAAGAGCGCGTTATGGGTCGCAGATAAATCTTAGATTATTTGAGGGGGCGTTTGCAGGTGTAAAGGGCAAGGGGGAATAGGACAACTATAAATAGGAGTGTGACTAATAGATTGTGTGCGGGGGTGGTAGAAGAGATCATTGGGTTAGAGGCTTCAAAAAAAAGGCCGTGCCTTAAGGCATTCACTCCGTAGGTAAGAGGATTTATCTTCATTAAAACTTTAAGCCAGAAGGGAGCGGTTTCGACCGGGAAAAGTGTGCCGGATAAAAACCACATGGGCATGAGAAATAAATTCATAATGGCGTGGAACCCTTGGGTGGAATCCATGCGCCAGGCGATAATAAAGCCTAGAGTGGTTAGAGAAAATGAGAGAAGGAAAAGAATGGAGAGTGTAAAAAGAAGCGAGCTCCAATGGATGGGAATTTTTAACAATGGAATAAGCAAAAGTAAAACGGCGCCATGTAGAAAAGCTAAAGTGGCCCCTCCAAAAACTTTTCCTAACACAATAGAGGACCTTGGGATTGGAGCTACTAGAACAGATTGGAGGAAGCCTTCTTTTCTATCTTCTATGATAGAGATTGTAGAAAAAATACTGGTGAAGAGTATCACCATAATCACCATTCCAGGGAAAAAATAGTGGAGGTAAGACTCGCCCGCCATTCCAGCTTGGGGAAAAGATTTTCCAATTCCGGAGCCGATAATAAACCAGAATAAAAGAGGAGGAAGAATGGCTCCAAGGATGCGGCTCCTCTGTCTTAAGAATCGAACAACTTCTCTTTTCCAAAGGGTATAAATAGGTAAAAGGATATTCATCACTCGAACCTATGTCCTGTTTTGTGAATAAAAAGATCTTCCAGAGTAGGTTTTCCTACGGTAATCGTAAGAATATCTTCTCCAAATTTATCTAGAATTTGGGGGATATAATCGTGTCCTTTTTTAGTTTCCATACGCACCGTATTCGCTAGAATGGTTAAGGAAAATGGAAAAACTTTCAATTTAGAAGCGAGAGCCTCGGGATCTTGAGTTTCTATCACAATCACTTCTCCTCCAATTTCCTCTTTGATCGTTTGGGGAGTTCCAGAGGCCACAATGGATCCTTCATTTAAGAGAATTAAGCGGTCACATCGCTCTGCTTCTTCAATTAAATGTGTGGTTAAAAGAATAGTCATTCCCTCTTTTTTAAGCTGCTTTAAATGTTCCCACATCTCTTTACGCGCGCGTGGGTCTAGCCCCGTGCTAGGTTCGTCCATAATTAAAAGGGAGGGGGAATGGAGCATTCCCTTAAGAATTTCTACTCTTCTTTGAAACCCGCCTGAAAGAGATTCAACTTTATCATTGCAACGATCTTGAAGACCGTACCTTTTTAATTCTATTGAAATCTTTTCCTCTAGATTGTTTCCATGTAACCCATAGAGGTGTCCTTGATGGATTAAATTTTCTTGAACTGAAAGTTTTTTATCGAGGCTTGGATGCTGAAATATAACTCCAATTAAGTGACGAATTTTATGATGGTTAAGAATAAGATCGAGATCCGAAATTTCAACAGATCCAGAAGTGGGAAAAACAAGAGTGGAGAGAATTTTAAAGAGTGTTGTTTTTCCACTCCCATTGGGCCCAAGAATTCCAACAATTTCAGATTTGGAAATAGAAAAAGTTAAACCTTTAAGCACCTGCCTTTCTGGGGAGCCTTTGCTTGCGGGGTAACGATAGGTAAGATCTTTAACTTCTAAAATTAGAATAGAACCAATAGTACAAATAAAATGGGAATATAGGCGATGGAACTAAAAAATAGTTGTTTGGCTTTTGTTTCAGTCCTAGTTCTAAGAAACTGATAAGAGGTGAATATTAATAAAGCGTTTAAGCTTAAAGAACTTAAAATATAAAATTTTCCTCCCAAGTTCCAAAATAAAGGAAATAAACTGGCGACTGTAAGCGCTAGCGCGCCTATGAACGCGCTTCTTCCGGTTTGGATGCCCGTTTCATCGGATTCTATAATGACTTTAAGATTGGCGCGTTTATAATCTTCTCTATAGATCCAAGAAAGAGATAAAAAGTGTGGGAACTGCCAGAGAAATAGAATCAAAAAAAGAGACCATCCTGCCCAAGAAGGAAACCCCGCAACGGCTGCCCACCCAATTAAAGGGGGGAGAGCTCCACTCACTGCGCCGACAAATAAGGAAAAAAATGTTTTTTCTTTAAGAGGAGTATAGAAAACAAGATAAAGAACTAAGGTTAAAGAAGCA
>OBEQ012988166.1_pt1 | contig 17049 bp, 11 predicted proteins | sample 1670901 | NCBI WGS metagenome assembly OBEQ01 (sample SAMEA104232315, study PRJEB22302) | groundwater metagenome | biome: forest; feature: aquifer; material: groundwater | place: USA | collected 2011-08-07 | depth 5.4 m
ACGCGTTTCCTCTTGGGCATTTCTGAAGATATAACCGATCAGCGACAACAACGGGCAGCATTCAACGCAGTAGTGGAAAATCTGCCAAACGCACTCTTGATTTGTGATCGAGCGGGTAATATTAAGTACGCCAATCCAGTAGCCAATGAGTTATTTGCGTTGGATGGTCGTGAATTTCCCATCCAATCGCTCATGCCGGGAGCTATGCGCGAAATTCATGATCGCTACATGGCAGATTATTTTCATACTCCTGTGTCACGCCAAATCGGCGTCGGGCGTGATCTCAGAGCGCTGTCATTGAACGGGCGGGAGTTTCCGGTGGAGATTGCCCTATCGCCCATTGCATGGCGTGGTGAAGAGTGTGCGCTAGCGTTGATTACAGATATTACTGAGCGGAGAAATGCTCAGCTCGCATTGGCCGCCAGTGAGGAGCGTTATGAACTGGCCGTGGCTGGGATGAGCGTTGGTTTGTGGGATTGGAATGTGCTAAGTAATGAATTTTATTGTTCAGCGCGTTTTCAACAAATTATTGGCTTAAAGACGGTTGCGAGCGATTTGCATTTCTCTGCTTTTGAAGAGCGAATACATCCAGATGAGCGGGACATAATATTGTTTGCGATCGAAATGCACCTCACCAAGCGAGTGCCCTTCGATCGAGAATGTCGCTTGCAAGGCGATGATGGCAGTTACCTTTGGATACATACCTGTGGCCAAGCAACCTGGAATAAAGAGGGAATTGCGACCCGCATGGTTGGTTCAATAGATGATATTTCTAAACGCAAACAATTGGAGATTAGTTTGCAACGTTCGAATGATGAGTTGAACGATTTTGCTTATATCGCCTCGCATGATTTGAAAGAACCCTTGCGAGGCATCTCTAATTACGTGGCATTTTTACAGGAAGATTACTCCGCTACCATGCAAGATGATGCCAATACGCTGCTCTCCAATATTGTTCGTCTGACGGCGCGAATGGAGTCCTTAATTAGTGAGCTCTTGGAATATTCGCGCTTAGGCAGAACTGAACTCGCCATACAAGAAACTGATCTGCATCAGGTGGCGCAGACAATTGTTGATTTATTTCAAGGGCGTTTCGAAGAATTGAATGTGCATTGTGAGATAGAGTCTACCTTGCCAGTATTGGTGTGCGATCGGGTGCGAATTGCCGAAGTCTTTCACAACCTGATCAGCAATGCGATGAAATACAATAACAAACCCGAAAAATGGATAAAGATTGGGGTTAAAAACGTTAATTCGCGCAGAGTTTTTTATGTGCGTGACAATGGTATTGGCATCCCCGCAGCGTTACAGGAAAAAGTATTTAAAATTTTTAAACGTCTACATACCCAAGAAGAATACGGTGGCGGCACTGGTGTCGGACTTACCATCGTACAAAAAATTATTCAAAGACATGGCGGTGAAATATGGCTGGAATCGATTGAAAATGTGGGCACCAGTTTTTATTTTACGCTAGGAGAGCAACATGTCACGCAGCCAATAACCAATAATCCCTTTAATTAGATGGAAGAAAATATGTTCCCAATAGAAGTGCCAGCGGCGAACAGCAGATGCTAACGCCGGGACAAAACTCCTCAGCTGTATTAATTATTGAGGATAGCATGGATGATTTTATTGCCATGAGTCGAGCATTTCACAAAAGTGGGCTGACCAATCCTGTGGTGCATGTCCAAAAAGGCGAACAGGCATTGGATTATCTCTATAGTATGGGCGACTATTGCGATAGACCGCAGCTGTTGCCGGCGCTGATTTTATTGGATATCAATCTACCCGGCATCGACGGTATTGATGTGTTAAAACGAGTGAAGGGTGATGCAAATCTAAGGAGCATCCCTGTCGTCGTGTTTACTACCTCCACGGATATTCAGGATGTTAAAAAATGCTACGATCAAGGAGCCAATTCTTATATCCGCAAACCAGCCAATTTAGCGGATTTCGTCGAGGCTGTTTCTGAGGTGAAACGTTATTGGTTAGAAATTTCAGAGTTACCGAAATAGAGTTCATTTGGAGTCACAGAGATTAATAGGGTTAGATAAAGACCTCTGCAACAAGTTTTGATTTTTGTCCTGCTTTTAAAATCCGACTAAACTTAATGAGTAAATACGTGAACAGCTGATCCATGGCAGCAAATAAAGATCAGTTTTAACTAACCGGATTGCTTTTAATAGCAAAAAGCCCGACGCAACTGGAAAGATATGTCAGACCCCAGAGATACACACAATTCTGCACCGCTTGCAAATGCTCATGCTCAAACTCAAGCTCAGTCAATGAGTGAAGGTGAGAGTCTTGTCCTGGGTGGTTTGGCAAAAAGTTCCGCAGTGGATTCCTCGGCTTCGCATTTATTGCAAGCGATGTTTGACAGTGTGCTGGTGGTGAATGAGCAGGGTATTATCACCCTTATTAATGCCGCTGCAGAAACTCTCTTTGGGATTAAGGCGAACTCATTTGTTGGTCAATCGATAAAAGCGCTGCTTTCCAGCGATATTACAGCGCTGGATTTGAATCGGGCCGAAGTAGTTTCCCTGCCAATGGAATCAACCCAGAGGATCTTCGAATTCAACACAATTGATGTCAAAAATGCGGACGGCATTTTATTGAATTTACGCACGCGTTGTTACCAACATATTAGTGAGGGTTCGACAAAGGCAGTTTATATTTTCAAGGATGTGATAGGCAAAAGTGAACCGCCAGCAATTGCTGATTCCAGTTTCGATCCATTTATCAAACTCACGAGTTTGGCGCCGGTTGGCATTCTGCATTTAGATGATGAGTTGCGTGCTCTATATGCCAATGAAAAATGGTATGAAATAACGCAGTTATCAAGTGCACAAATAGAGGGTCGTGGGTGGTTACAGGGAATAAAGGCGAGTGATCGAGACAAGGTTCTAAAAAAATTGCAAAGCGGAATTGAATCAGATCTGAATTTTCATTTGGAGTTTCGTCTTACCACGGACCAAGAGGATGAAGTCTGGGTAAAAGCCAATGTGCGCCCACTGCGCGCAAGTAATCACACGGCCTCTAGCACTCACTTAATCAGTGGCGTGCTGTTGAGTCTCGACGATATTTCGCAATATCGAACGCTGGAAAGACGACTGCGAAAAATTGCCGAATATGATCAGCTTACTGGCTTGGTAAATCGACCTTTCTTTTTCGAATATTTGGAGAAGACGTTAAAAAACGAATCGAGTGGCATGGTGGCAGTGCTCTTTATTGATTTGGATGGTTTTAAGGAGATTAATGATAGTCTGGGGCATGATGTAGGTGATGTGTTGTTGGCTTCAGTTGCTAGAAGTATTCGTAGCAGTGCTGCCGACGAAGATATGGTTGCGCGTCTTGGTGGTGATGAATTTATTGTAGTAAGAACAGCAGTAGCTGACTCAAATGAAGCCGCAAGTCTAGCGAACAAAATCATTCGTACCCTGCAGCAACCGATTCAGATTGATGAACATGAGCTAACAATCAGCGCCAGTATTGGCATTGCCATGGCCAACGGCAATGATACAGATCCACATACGATTGTTAAACATGCGGATGTCGCTGTCTATCAGGCCAAGGATAGAGGCCGCAATAACTATCAATTTTATACCTCGGACTTGAGCGTGCAGGCGCGTGTTCGGGCGTTTGTCTATAGCAATGTGCAGAAGGCGCTAGAGCATAATGAGTTCCGTTTGGTTTACCAGCCACAGTTTAATATCAATAGCGGAAAACTAGTGGGATTTGAAGCCTTATTGCGTTGGGTGCACCCGCGAGCCGGTGAGTTATCACCGGATCTTTTCATACCCATGTTAGAAGAAATAGAACTGATAAAACCTGTAGGCCGCTGGGTGATACGCGAAGTTTGTCTGCAGTTGCGGCGTTGGCTCAGCGCAGGCTTGAGCACATCGAATTTGTTTGTGATGTCGATAAACCTGTCGGCTAAAGAATTGTCGGACACGGATTTGCCGCGTTATGTCGGTGATTGTCTGGCGAAGTATGATCTTGCGGCTGACTCATTGATTATCGAAATTACTGAAACCGCGCTATTGGAAGAGAGTGAAGAACATCATCAGGTGTTAAATAATCTGCGCAGCTTGGGAATTAAAATTGCCTTAGATGATTTTGGTACAGGTTATTCTTCATTGTCGCATTTAAAACGTTACCCCATCGACCAGATAAAAATAGATCGTTCTTTTATACAACATCTGCAGATAAATTCGGATGATAGGGGCATCACTCAAGCGATCTTAGCTCTGGCAAAAAGCCTCAATATTTCCGTTATCGCTGAAGGCGTGGAAAACCATGAGACTCTGGAGTTACTCAAACAGATGGAATGTTCATTGTGTCAGGGATTTTTATTTTCAGAACCATTGTCTGCAAAATTAATTGAACAAAAGATATTACAGCCGCTGCGTGCTGGTGAATCGCTTATTGACGTCAACCCGCCTCAAGTTAAACCGATTTAGATTTTCATCCAAACAGGATTATTAACGATGCTATTTCCCTGGAATAGAGCTTGCAGATTAGATTGCGGGCCCGCTTAGTTGGTCGCTGCAATGACCCGATTTCTACCAGCTTCTTTCGCTTTATAAAGCATGCTGTCAACGGTCGTCAAAAGAGTTTGCCAATTCTCATCGGTCGAACAGGCCACTCCTGCACTAATCGTGAGGAATTTTGTCGGGCTACCGGTATGCGGCACTTGTTTATCTGCGACCGCCTTACAGGCGCGTTCGGCGGTTTTCTTGGCGCCTTCAATATTGGTATCTGGCATCAGCAGCAGAAACTCTTCACCACCATAACGATAAAGTCGGTCTGATTCTCGCATACTTTGGAGTAGGGCTTCGGTGGTAGTTTTTAAGGCAATATCACCGGCCAGATGACCGTAGTGATCATTGTACTTTTTAAAATAATCCACATCGAATAACACGGCGGCATAAGGTTTTTTATTGCGTAGAGCCGTAGCTTGAATATGGGTGAGGTCGAGCTCCATGGCGCGGCGATTACCGATGCCGAGCAGTGCGTCTTGATGGGCCAAGGATTCAAGGCGCTGGTTAGTGGCTTCGAGCTGTACCTGTTTTTCGAAGAGAGAGATATAGGCTTGCACCATATCGGTTTGAGTTACTAACCCCACTAACATGCCTTTGTCATCGACCACCGGGAAATGGCGCAATTGATTTTGGTTTGCTTCGGCGACCGCTTCAATCAGGCTGGTGGTTTCCAGATAACTGACGGGATTCTCCGTCATGACTTCGGTAACGAGTACATCATCAAACGTTTTTGTGTTTATGGCTTGCACGAATACACCGACAATATCCCGTTCAGTAATTATACCAATAGGGGTATTGTTTTTAACGATAATGACACAAGAGCGTTTTTGCTCGCCCATTAACGTCACAGCTTCTGATAACCGAGCTTCTGGCCCAATTTGGGTAATGTCATCAGACATTAAATCTTTAACTATCATCATCATTTCTTATTGATCCATCAACATTATTACTAGAGTAGATGAGACAAATTGGCCTAGCTAATGTTTAGTGTTTTAGTTTGCTGACTTTAACAAACTTGGTGAAATTCTCTTGGCGCAACGCTAAGAAATAGAGTTTCGCTAAACTCGTATGATGCAGGTGAGCATTTTCGCGACACAGGCAAATATTCGTTCGTTACGCTTTATTAAATTTTACTCTTCCTGTTCCTAAAAGCGAAGAACATGCACCTCTATAATTGCGTTGTTCGCCGCAGTCGTGGGCTTTTCAAGGTTGATTTTTGTTCTGTGGTCGCCAGTCGCCGAGGGTCACCACTGTGTTTATTGATGTGTGTCTCTTCGCGACGGTGAAGCATTGCAATCAAGCATTAACATTACTGTCATGATGTTTACATTGATCTCGGTGGCCATGCCGGGTGTTTTGCAAATAGAAACATTTTCCGGTTTTAAGCAGGACTAGGCATTGTAACTTGTCACTTCTGTGGAGCTATGTGTTACGCAGCTATGGTGGATTAATTAGCTGTTGTTGTAGTGTTGTTACCAGTTTAGACTGTGTTCTCAAAGATCAACGACATTATGATGCCGGTGGTCGATAAGTTCATGTGTGCAGGGTAGATAAAAATAAAAATGATAGAAAGAAATCGTTTTCAGTCAGCGGTTTCAGGGAAGAGCAAGTCGCATCCAAGGAATGATGTAGAAGTTGAGTTAGTTCAACGAGTTGCTAGTAAGGATAAAACCGCATTTGAACAAATGTACCAATCTTATCACGCAAGATTGGCGCGTTTTATTGCGCCTGTTGTGCGCGACTGCAGCGCTGTTGACCTTGAGGAAATCATCAATGACACCTTGTTTGTTGTCTGGTTACGTGCCGCTGATTTTCGTGGCGACTCTAAAGTTTCTACCTGGATTTTTGGCATAGCTTACCGCATCGCATTATCGGAGCGGAAAAAATTGTTGGCGAAATCCGCGCTGCATGATGATATAGAACCCGATGAGGTAAGTGCACACTGCTCCTATCAACAGCAGCTTGGGACGAAAAACTGGGTTGAGACTGCTATGCAGAAATTGTCTGTCGAGCATCAAACGGTGGTCAGATTGACCTATTGGGAGGGCTTGTCCTATCAAGAGATTGCTGAAGCAATGGATTGCCCCGTCAATACGGTAAAAACACGCATGCACTATGCAAGGAATAAATTGAAAAAATCACTCACCCATTCTCTGGACCCGCAAGGTTTTAAAACCTCTGACTCAGATATTCTGGCCAGCTTGGATGAAATTCTGTAAATCGAATGGTCGAGCTCAGATCGATCTTCGCTCAGCTGATTTGCCCTAAAAAAAGTGATATCAATCAAAGTTTGAAATTAATTTGAACCTTCGGGTCAGGCTTAGGTACAAACTGTATAAATATGAGTAGGATCATTATCGCAAATGACAACTGATTGACACATAAAAAGACGAGCCTGAGATTTTTGAAGTATGTCCGATCGATCAACTGTGGGAAATATTAGAAAAATACGTGAAAAACAGGAGTTATGTGAATTAACCCCCTAGTATGTTAACGGTACTCTTGTGGCGAGTGAAAAGCTGCATGTTGAGATGCATTTGCCCCATTGCTCAGATTGTCAGAACACCGTCGCGTTATTTTCCCTGCTACAACAGTCGGCAGCTCAGCACACGGCGGGCGAATCATTACCGGAAGATAAAAATCAACTCATTCGTAGTGGCGATCACACGGAAAATTTTCAGAAACTTTTAGCCAGAATTGAATTGGATGATGCAACAAGCGGCTTGGAAAACGTGCAACACTTGCCGCCTCAAAAGCCTAATCGCTTTGGATTATTTCCCCAAGCTAGACACGCTTATGGATTGGCTGCAGCCTGTGTCAGTTTTTTTCTCATTGGCGGGTTAACATTTCTGACACTCAATAGCGGAGAATTCGATTTTATCCATTCTGCTCAGGATTATCATACTTTATCGGATGCGAGTGTGAATGGTGTTGCGGTAGAGGATGGTAAACAATTCAGAGTACTGTTTCATAGAGACACCACGGATACACAAATACAATTGATTTTAGCCGAGGTAAATGCCCAGATGGCGTCTGGTCCGTCCGCCCGTGGCGTTTATACCATCCAAGTTTCGCCAAGTGTTAACAAGTCAGTTGATGAAATACTTGCGGCGCTTCGAAACCAAACTCAAGTCGTGCTGGCGGAGCCCGTGATTGAATGAGGCCGCGCAGCAGGTTATTCGTTTTACTCATCACAGTTGGCCTGCTGGCGGCATGCAGCACTTCGCCGTCACTAACTTCGTCAGCTCACGCACAGCAATTGATACTGGTAAATCTTAAACATGATGCTGCAACTAAGGCTTCCAATGTGGGTGTCGGTGGTAAACCCTATCAAACCGGCGGCAGCTATCAGCTCTCTCCCGATGTATTAGCCAAAGCGAGTGCTATTGCACACAGATATCATTTACAGAGACTTGATGGTTGGCCCATCGCTGAAGTGGGTATGTACTGCGAAGTGATGGCAATTAAAAGCAATGAAAATATAGCTGCTGTGCTAAAGCGTTTAAACGCGGATGTGGACGTAGTTCTAGCACAGCCGATGAATACATTTAAAACCATGGCAAGCTCAGACAGTTTTTACAATGATCCTTATTACGCAACTCAATTTGGCGATATCCATAACAATTTAGAAGTCGTACATCGCCGCTTTCGCGGCGCAGGGATAGAGATTGCAGTCGTTGATACAGGTGCGGATCTCTCGCATGAAGATCTGAAAAATCAGGTCTCCTTGGCACGTAATTTTGTTGATGATGACGCAGCCTCATTTATTGCCGATAAACACGGTACCGCGGTCGCAGGCATTATAGGCGCCGAAGCAAATAACAGTGTTGGTGTGGTGGGCATTGCACCCCTGGTCAAACTGCAAATACTCAAAGCCTGTTGGCAGACTGACGCAGGGCAATCTGCCAGTTGTAACTCGTTCACTCTCGCTAAAGCACTTTCATTTGCGCTGAAGAGTTCGCCGGATATTGTCAATATCAGCCTGAGTGGCCCCGATGACCCCTTGGTTAAGTTGATAATTGAAAAACTGATCGGTGAAGACATTATTGTGATTGCAGCAGAAAACTCTGACGCTGGCTTAAATTTTCCAGCTAACATGCAAAACGTGGTAGCTGTGACTTCCTTAGAGAAAAATACCTCTGCGCTGCATTCCTTAGGACATAACTCTCCTGCTGCTCAGCTAGCAGCGCCGGGCAAAGAGCGCCTGACGACTGTGCCTGCAAACCACTATGATTTTTATAGCGGCAGTTCCATGGCTGCGGCTTATGTCTCGGGTGTGGCAGCATTATTGAAAGAAGCTGAACCAAATGCCTCAGCGACAGAGATAAAAAAAATTCTACTAGGTCAATCGCCTGATTCAAATTGTGTTGTAACTTTATTGAAAGCCGCTGCAAACAGTAGTTGTCTTGAGCCTGTCAGACATGATTAAGCGATGCAGAATTACTTTTCTCTTGTTAATGATGAATTCTGAGTTAACTTGGTCAGCAGCACCTAATTTAAAAGTATCCATTTCAAACTCGCCAAATTTATCCTCTCACCATTTTAACGGTTTAATTAATTGGACCTCAAACTATGTTTATCGGGGGGTCACTCTGTCAGATGAAAATCCAAGTTGGCAGGCCGGTTTAATGTACCAGCATGACGCTGGCATTTTTGGTCATGTTTGGGTAACCGAGATGGAGCCTGGGGCACATTATGGTCCAGCTACAGAAAATAACATTTTGCTGGGTTACAGCAGGCCTTTGAGTTTTTTGTGGCGAGCTCAATGCAATATCACCTATTTTAAATTTAATGGCGGAGAGTTGGGGTTTGATGATCACTTTCATCAATGGCAGTGTGGCGTTGGCTATGATCAGCGTTACGAGTTTCGGCTTTCACAGACGAATAACTCCTATGGCTTGAGGTTTGAAAGCCTATTATATGAGGTGAGTTACACTGTCCCTATTAATATAGCCCCGATTAACAGGTCAATACCTTCAATCCAGTGGCGAACCAATGTTGGCCATTGGGACATTAGTGATTTTGTTGGCGCGCCCTATAATTTTCTGCAAAGTGGATTGATTCAATCCTTCAATAATTTCAGTTATGGTATTCATTACCATTGGGCCTCTAGCGTAGGTAGAGCGACTTACAAACCTAATGCCGAACCGGGTTGGTTAGTGAATCTTTCTTACAATTTGTAGTACGCAATTATTTGGCGGTGAAATTACCACAGCGACTAATTCCGCGGTGGCATTTCCGCCGCGGATTGTGCTTGGTCTGTTGGGCGCTTTCAGGCGCAAGCTCAAAAGAGTATTGATCGCAAAAAGCACAAAAAATGTTTAGTGATTAATAAGCGATCATCGTCCTGCGATAAAAGTACTGCAAGAAAGAGTACAGAAACAGCTTAATAATCTGGAGAAATACCGACGATTTTCGCCTCTACGGGCGCAATACCTGGTGTTTATTTCGAAAATTAATAAAAGCCCTATCACCGCTTAGCGATCCCTTTTTTTACTTGCTGGTTTTGCCCAACAACATGACGAAGAGCTTGTCGATCTAACGCTAAAAATTATCCGTTTGTATCTTGTTCTATACTGAAAGTATGGAGGGTAACTCCATAAAAAATTTGGATTTTTAATATTTTAAGGAGTGGTTTGAAGGAACCAAAATGAAACTTGAAATGGACGCACATCGCCACTAAGTGACGGACCACTAAATGATGTCTGACTCAATGGCGTTATTGGTTTTTTTCGAAATCATAACTGTGTTGGTTATGTTGTGCATCGTGTTGTCTGTAGTTCTTAAAAAAACGCGCAACGAAAATAAAAAACTTCGCAACTTCGTCGCAAAAACAAAACAAGAGCGCGTGAAAGTTAAAGAATTGCTGGCAAAGAACCCGAGCGGCAATAATCAAAATCAAGTTCAAGTTCAAGTTCAAGTTCAAGATCAAGTTCAAGATCTTTATGGCTCCATCAAACAATACTTTGAGACACAATATCAGGACTCTAAAAGTTTTTATCAGGGCGTGAGCGCAAAAGATCAGGTTGTTTTAGATGCCAAGCTGCCAGAGGTATCGCAACTGGCAGCTCTACGCGTTATGTTCCTGGAAGCCGAAATTAAATCCAGTCCTGACAAGATGCACAGCGAACAAGGTTGGCAATATTTTGGTGAGGTCTTTGAACCTGTCCTTAAAGCCTATAAAACCATTGAAGCGCAGCGGGCCGGGGGAGATAGTGCCGCAAACTCATTAAAAGCATTGAAGGAGGAATTCAATAAAGTTTCCGATGAACTCGGCGATACAAAACAGGAGCTAGCGCTTCTCAAGCAAGCAAGTGGTGGGTTTGATATTGATATTCCCGAACTCATCAGCATAAAACCTGTCGTTGAGGAAGTAGTATTCGAGCAACCGATATCGCGACGTAAGCCGCTGGACCTAGCAGGTGAGTCAAATGAATCTGCTGGCGCCGGTGAACTAGGCGATGACTTTTCTTTTAATAGTTTCAGCATTGATGCACCAGGCGACGATGCCGCTAAAGGTAAGGTCGCCGAAGAAGCTGTCTCCGAAAAATCGCCAGAAATTAAACCCGCGAAGCCTAAACGAAAAGCCATAGGTTTGTTGGCGGAGTCAGAAGAATTCGTAGACTTGGAAAATTACGGCGATAATTTTTCACTGGACGATTTCGGTTTGGATGAAGATGCCTTCAAAGTTACTGATGAACAGGCTGCGGCAATTGCAGAAAAAAATCGGCTTGCAGCAGAGGAGGAAATTGTAGATAAGCCTGTCGAACAATCTGAAACCGACAGCAAATCAGATAAAAAATCTAAAAGATCTAAACGTCAACCCCTAGGTCTACTGGCTGAATCTGATGATCTAGGAGAGTTCGGCGACAATTTTTCACTGGATGATTTTGGTCTGGACCCTGATCAGTTCCGGGTTACCGATGAACAGGCTGAAGCTATCGCTGAGCAGAATACGCCGAAAGCTGAATATTCTAGCTCCGATGGACTTGGTGATGACGCCTCGTTTAATAATTTTGGTAAGCGTGCGGCCGATTTTCAGGGCACGGATGCTCAGGGAGAACAAATTGCCAATGCGATGGACCCCGCGTCAATCGATGAAGAGTTAAAACAATACGGCAAAAAAGCTAAAGAAACCATCCAAGAATTACAGAGCCGCACCAGAGAGCAGCGCGAAACCATTGAAAAATTACAGCAAGATTTGCAACAACAGGTGGCAGCAAGGGAGGATAAAGTATTATCACTTGAGGAGGCTAAGGTAGAGGAACAGGGTCGCTCAAAGATGTTGCTAAAAATGATGGGCGATTCAGATAAAATAGTTCATTCATTGGAGAAGGAGTTTGAGGTAATACAACATGAACTGGAAGAGATGAACCTAAAATATGAAGCTCAGCTGCTGGAAAAATCGCGCATTAGTGCTAAAGCAGGAGCCTTGAAAATAGAACTGCAAAATGCCGCAAGTGAAATGGCTGAGATGAAGACTCAATTGATTACGTTGCGCGAAAGCCAGCGAACGAAAGAAGCTGAAATCAAAAATCTACAGAATGAAATTTCGAGCGATCAGACGCAACTTGAGAAAATGAATACCGACTTAGCCGCAATGCGGGAAAGTAATAAAAAAATCCCAGAAATTGAGCAAAAATTCAAAGAGGATCTTCAGCAAAAAGATGCAGAACTCAAACAAATGGCTCATCAGATGGCGGTATTGGCGGAAGCCTCAGCGAGTAAAGCAGAGCTGGAGGATAAAAAAGGCGAGATCGAACAGCTCAATAAGCAAGTGTCATCAATGCTTTCGATGATAGGCACGGCAAATCACAGCAATAATGATCTGCAATTAGTTTTACAATTTGCCTCCGATGTCGTTAACAGTGAAGCGTTGGCAGAAGTAGCTGAAAAAGTTTTGGCAATTGCTGGGAGCTTTGGTGTTGGTGCCTGTTTGCAGGTACGCGGTAAAGAAAAAACCATTAACGCGTCTACCGTTGGTGATATCACCGCGACAGAATTGGCAATAATCGACGCGATTGATCCCTCGATCAGATTCAAAGACATGAAAACAGCCATGTTGATTAACATGTCAAATATTACAGTACTTATAAAAGGTATTGCTGCTGATGATAAAGATATACGCAAGCGTTTGAAAGGCAGTCTGGGTACGGCCGTTGAGATCGCCTCGGAAGAGATTAAAAAAATGGAATCCGATGAGCAGCTCCAGTATCAGCGTGACATGCTGCACAAAGCTTTAGCTGACACTAGGACAACCATCAAAAACGTTAACGTGCAGTTGGCATATCAAGCGAGCGAGGCCAAGACTATTCTCAACATGCTCTTTCAAAATCTTGGTCAGGGGCTCACTGGAGCTAAGATGTCGAAAGCACAGCGCGAGATTGTAGTACAAACCTTAAATGATTCTAAAAGACGTTTTGCTTTGCTGTTTAGTTCCAACGAAAATTCAACTTTCTCTATGCTCATGCGTCAGCTTGGTGGTAAAGAAAGCAAAAAGAAAAATGTTGAGCACTGAAAATCCGCTATAAATTCTGTCGAACTAAAAGCGAGAGTTTGATCGAATTCACGGTCAACCTTGTGACCGTGAGAATAGGAACTCAGGGTTGCGCCATCGATTTGGAGTGTGATGGTTTTCTTACTTGAGGAACGCTTCACAGTTTGTTGGTTCCGTGACGTCGAACATTGTCACCTGTTTATAACCGCCTATACTAGGATGGTTGTTCTGGTCTAAGCTAAAACTTAATCTAGGACTAGCCCATAAAATAATAATAAAAACTAACGATGGGGTCTGAGTGTTGGTCTTTGATAGGGTTTTAAACAAACCTCCGTTCATCTCCGGTGCCTATTGGTGGCTCACCTTTATTTACCTAATTGTTCTATTTTTTTCATCTCACGCTTATTGCCAATATGACCATAAGGCGGAAACCGTGCCTTTCGTCTTACCTGCTGAGCATGGCGAAGTAAATTTAGGAAGCCAACTCTGGTTTATAGAAGATGAGGCGGGCAAATTATCTTTGGATGAGGTGATCGCGGCAGATCGAGATGGCATGTTTCAACACAATAAAGAGCCGGTATTTAAACGCGGTATAACAGGAAAAAAATATTGGTTTAAGGTGACTTTATCGCTACCTGCGAACCTACAAGATGGCGAAACTTGGTTATTGGAAGTTGATCATCCCTGGTTGGCGGAACTCACCTATTATTATCCCAATGCGCTTGGCGCATATGACTCAATCAGCACAGGCTATACAAAACCATTTGCTAGTCGTGAAATACGCAGTCGAGGTTTTGTATTTCCGCTGCCGACCCTCAGTGAGAATCCAGTTACGGTTTATTTTAGTGCTATCGCAAACGGCCAGACTATTTTCCCATTATCAGCTTTTAAAGGCTCCCATTATATTAAGAAAAAAATTGTCTACAGCATGGGAATGGCAGTCTATTATGGAATTTTGATTGCAATGCTCGTTTATAATGTGTTTGTTTTCTTAGCGCTGAGATCGCCCTCCTATTTTTTATATGTCACATTCATCTTCGCGCTTAGCAGCATGTCGTTTGTAGTCGATGGCTATGCGTATATGTTTTTTTGGCCCGATGCACCGCAGTTAAATATTTACGTTTCATATTGGTTGCCCATAGTTGTGGCTTTGCTGATGCTAATGGTAACGCAAGATTTTCTGGAGATTAGCTCACCGCTGATTAAGCAGATTTACCGAATTTCTTACGCGATACTTTTAACTACTGCAATGGCTATCTATATCCTACCTTTGCTTTGGAGTGCGGCTTTAACTGCGCTGATAACGGCAAGCGTGTTGTTGTTGATAGTCGGCAGTAGCACGGTGCGTGTGGTGGACGGTTATTTACCCGCAAAGTATTTTCTTATTGCCTGGCTTTGTTTATTGACGGGCGGATTTATTAAAATAGCCTCGATCTTAGGCTTGGCACCTTATAATTTCTTCACGCAACATGCGGTACATATCGGCGCAACATTGCAAGTGTTGCTGTTGGCGTTCGCTTTAGCTAATAGGATTAATATTTTACAAGATGAACGTAGCCGGCTTAAAACCAGGGTCATCAATGAGACCAACCGCAATAGCCGCTTGAAAAATGATTTTCTAGCTTTAATCAGTCATGAACTGCGTACACCGATGAATGGAGTCGAAGGAACTTTAGAGTTAATGAAAATGAAGGTAGTGGATGAAGAGATGCGGAATTATATTGAAACAGCAGCAAATTCTGCTGCAGATATGATGTCGTTGGTAGACAGTATTTTAAGTTTTAGTGAGGCGCAGTCCGGCAGTTTGGCGTTGCGTGAGATCCCTTTCTCATTGAAAAATTTTCTGAAGCCTATTAAGCGCCGTTACACGCGGCGCTGTAGTCAAAAGGGCTTATTATTTAATTGCCTGGTTGGGCAGAATGTTCCCAATTATTTGATTGGTGATGCGAAGAAAATTTCTGAGGTTATTGATAAGTTAATTGATAATGCGGTTAAGTTTACTGATAAGGGCTCGGTTTCTCTCTCAGTATGGCAGCAAGAACTTGCCGAAGAAAATGGTTATGCAGAGCTGGTTTTTAAAATATCAGATACCGGTCGAGGTGTGAAAGAAAAGCAGGATAGCGATATTTTTGATTCATTTAGTCAACAAGAAGAACCATTGCGGCGCCAATATGGTGGGTTAGGTATTGGCCTCGCCATGTGTAAACAATTGGTGAGATTGATGGATGGCGATTTGTCTTATACGAGTCGCAGCGGCAAAGGTTGTCAGTTTCAACTTTCAATCAACTTAAAGATCGCAGATGCGGCACAAATTAGAAAGATCAAGTTTGATGAAGCCAAACAGCAATTGGAAGAAAAAAAGGAAAAACTTCCGCGTAACCGTCCAACTCGAGTTTTGGTTGTTGAAGACAACAATGTTAATCAAAAAGTTTTAACAGGAATTTTAAAAACCCTGGGCTGTGAAGTATTGACAGCGAACAATGGAGTTGAAGCGCTCTTAGTGTTGGAAGAAAAACTTGTGGACTTAGTATTGATGGATTGTCAGATGCCGGTGATGGATGGCTTTGAAGCGACGCGTCTAATTAGAAAGACCAACACGCCAAATAAAGAAGTACCTATAATAGCTGTCACTGCGAACGCTCTGACTGAAGACGAAAAGTCATGTAGGCAAGCAGGCATGAATGACTTTATGAAAAAGCCAGTGAAGAAGGCAATCATTGAGGAGAAGCTTAACTATTGGCTCGATACTGACACTGTAGTAGAGGGCTGACAGAATAATTACTTGCGATCCTTTTTTTGGTGTGATTTCAATCAATGTCAAACTATCTGAATTTATCTCATTCACAGAGATATATATGCTTCTGATTAAGCTGGCTAAACTAACATTAAGTTAAGCAGATTGGATTTGGAAGGCTTTACAAATACCCAGTTCGCGATCAAACTCCTGAGAAACAGCAAGAAAATCATGGATGGACAAGGATAATCCTTGGAGGATTTTGATGAAGTACCAATTCTATACTGCAGACGTTTTCACTACTCAAATTTTTTCTGGCGTGCAGATAGCTGTGTTTCCCAGCGCCGACGGACTCACTGATAATCAGATGCGTTCAATTGCAAGAGAATTTATCACGCCAGAGGTAGTCTTTGTATTTTCTTCTCAGAATGCAAACTGCCGACGTATTCGCATGTTTAATTCGCTCGGTGAACTCAATTTTGGCAGCCACTCAATTGTTGCTACTGCGTATGTACTTGCCAACATCGGCGATATACAACTTGAAGGTGAACACACCAAGTTTGTTTTTGACTCGAAGAGCGGTGAGATAAGTGTGGCTGTAACACAAAAGGACGGTAAACCAGTACTTACACAGATCAGTTTTGCAATTACCCCCAAAGTGGATAGTTACGTTCCTACAGAGGCAGAGATAGCCGATATTTTATCGATTGATGTAAACGATATAGAAAACAAAAAATATCAGACGTTGTTGGTGAGTTGTGGTACGCCCTATTTAATAGTGCCGCTGCGACGATATGAGCTTGTGCGCAAGGCGAAGTTCAGCTATCGCGCTTGGAGCCGCTCACAAGCGCCGACGTTGTTGGCCCAAGAGCTATTAGTATTTTCTCCAGTAACATCATCATCTAAAGTTAATTTTCATGCACGTTTGTTTGGTCCTAGTATTGGGGTTAATGATGATCCGCCGATAGGCGCGGCGATTCCAGCGTTTGTAGGTTTCCTCTGTGCGCATAAGCATGTTCGGAAGGGACCTCACACCTTTGTTGCGGAACGTGGCATTAGCTCGGGTCGTGTGTCAACGTTGAATGTCGAGATGGACAATCTGCAACAAGAGCAAATAAAGATTCGAGTGGGTGGACCAGCCGTGATGGTAGCGCAGGGAACTATTGAGGTGCCGGAGGAAACTACGACGCAGGTGCTAAATGTAGCTGCTGGGTAATCTTCTTTAAAAACATCTCAATAAAAAATCTGAGCGATACGCAGCTGTTCATGACAACTGC
>OBEQ012315630.1_pt1 | contig 17046 bp, 14 predicted proteins | sample 1670901 | NCBI WGS metagenome assembly OBEQ01 (sample SAMEA104232315, study PRJEB22302) | groundwater metagenome | biome: forest; feature: aquifer; material: groundwater | place: USA | collected 2011-08-07 | depth 5.4 m
CCCAGTAAAACCGCCCGACGAGCGTAATGCCGACATCACCCACATCGGCGCCCGCCCATACAAGTCCCTGAATAAGCGCGGCGCTGTATTCAGGCCCCGTCGCGCGCGAATCGCGTCCTACCACAAGTTTCTGGATACCCCGCCGCTTAAGATAGGTGCCATACGCACGCCCGAGATGCTCCGCGAGCTCCGGACTTAAATCCTCTCCCACTAACCCGCGCAGGTCATACCCTCGAAAAATGTGCGGATTAATATGCATGCGATAGTTCCAACTATACACCAACAACTCCCCACTTCACACTTCGCGAATTCTATACGAGAATATAGACACTGCAAAGAACGCATCGTTCCAACCTATGTCAAAAGAAAAAAATCGTAGGCGGAATGGGGATGACGCCACCCCTGCGCACACCGCGCGTCTCCACGACGCAACCAAGAAAGGCATCTGGGCAATCATCTTTGCGGGCGCGGCGGTAATTTTCGTGCTCGCGCAATTCGGGAAAGCAGGGCCGGCGGGCGTCTTCCTCTACCGCATCCTTGAAACGTTTCTCGGTGCCGGTTATGTCGTGCTTCCCGCGACACTCCTTTTTGCCGCAGGAGTGCTGGTGTTCTCGGAAGGGCAGCGGCTCCTTGCCACCACTTCGCTCGGCGGCACGCTTGTGCTCCTCTCGATTCTGGGACTCATTGAAATCGCCCTCCCCGGCCGCGGCGGGTGGGTAGGGCTCGTTTTCGGTTCGCTTCGCACGCCGTTCGGAAATCTCGCCGCAACCATTTTAAACAGCGTGTTCTTCCTCGTGGGCCTCCTCGTTGCCGCGAACATCCCTCTGGACTTCTCCCGCCTTCGTTCCGCCATGCGGAACTCCAGCGAGGCGAAGGCCCGCTTCCGCCGCGAGAAAGCTGAAGCGGAAATAGAAACCACCGATGAGGAGGAGGGGGATGAGAGTAAAGAAGCTCCGACGCCCGCTGACCAGCGGGATCGGAGCCCCGACCAAAGCGTCGGGGATGAGGACGTCATCATCGCAGAACCTGCCTTCGCTAAAGCTGCGGCGGGCAAGCCCCGCTCCGCGAAACCAGTGGTGCATGCGAACTACACGCCGCCGCCACTTTCGCTTCTCCAGTCGAGCACCGAGAAACCCACCACGGGCGACCTTCGGGCAAATGCGAACATCATCAAGCGCACGCTTGAGTCTTTTGGCATCTCGGTTGAGATGGGAGAAATCAACATCGGGCCCAAAGTCCCCCGCTACACCCTGAAGCCCGCCGAGGGAGTGAAACTCGCCCGGATTGTGGCGCTCCATCAAGATTTGGCGCTCGCCTTGGCCGCGCATCCCATCCGCATCGAAGCACCCATCCCGGGAAAATCGCTCGTGGGCATCGAGGTACCGAACAAGGCGGCGGCGCTCGTACGCCTCGGCTCTCTCATGGGATACCCCGACTTCGGAGTCTCGGGGATCCTCTCCTTCGCCATCGGGCGGGATGTGACGGGAGAACCGATTTTCGGGAATGTCGAGAAAATGCCGCATCTCCTCATTGCGGGAGCAACCGGCTCCGGGAAATCAGTGATGATTCACTCGCTTATCATCTCGCTTCTCTACAAAAACTCGCCTGCGACGCTCCGGTTTATCATGATAGACCCCAAACGTGTGGAGCTTTCGGTCTACGAGGGCATTCCGCACCTTATCTCGCCCGTGATTACCGAAAACAAAAAAGCTATGGGCGTGTTCCGATGGGCGATTGCGGAGATGGACCGCCGCTATGACGTACTGTTGAACGCAGGCTGCCGCGACATCAATGGCTACAATTCTTCGCACCAAACCGAGTTGCTTCCTTACATCGTGATTGTAATAGATGAGCTTGCGGACCTCATGACTTCTTATGGGCGCGAAGTTGAGGGTTCCATCGTGCGCCTTGCGCAAATGGCGCGCGCGACCGGCATTCACCTTGTCCTCTCCACGCAGCGCCCGTCGGTCGAGGTCATCACGGGGCTCATCAAGGCGAACATCACGAGCCGGATTGCTATGCAGGTGGCAAGCCAGATTGACTCGCGTACTATCCTCGACACGTCGGGCGCGGAGAAACTTTTGGGCGGAGGGGATCTCCTTTTCATGTCCGCAGAGCTTTCGAAGCCAAGGCGTATCCAAGGCGCCTATACCCCAGAGTCCGAAGTGAATGCGGTGGCGGACTTCATTCGCGACCACAACGAGCCCACGGTGATGGACGCCGTAATTCCCGCGAACGGCGGCGTGGCACCGCGCGACGTGAATAGCGTCGACTTCGACGAATTCGAGGATAACGGCGACAGCGACGAGCTTCTTGATGAGGCGGCGGCATGCGTATTTGAAGCGAAACGCGCCTCGGCTTCGCTCCTCCAGCGGCGACTCAAAGTCGGCTACTCACGCGCGGCCCGTCTCCTCGACCTTATGGAGGCAAAGGGGATGATTGGCCCCGGCGACGGTGCCAAGCCCCGCGATGTCTATTTCGAAAAGTTCCCCGACCAAACACCCGAAGTTTAAAGTTTCTTATGGTATCGTTAGCGTATGGAAACAAGAAAAGTGCAAAGTCAGGAGGCAAAGTAATTGCACGCATGCATTTGCCTACTTTTGACTTCAGACCACCACTCGAGGAAAACCACATCTAAATGCTAGTCGCCCTTGCCTTGATCGCTCACGCCTGAATCATCGTTGCGTTTTGTCGCCGTCGCTTGGCTAGTACAAGCAAAATCTCTTGCTTTCGTGGCCATTTTCTGATATTTCTTTATTGAAGAGCGTGAAAATGCTCTGCAAAAAAGATTCCTTGAAAATTAAATACTTGAACTTGGAGGTCGGAAGCATGCAATCGAAACACGTAAAGAGCAAACATCCGCGGCATAACGATGAACGAGATTACCTACACAGAAAATTTGGTAATGCTATTAAGGCAGTGCGCTATAAAAGTAGTGTCAACAGCACTTGGCTGGTTAGCCACGGGGATACCGAAACTGTTGCACGATTCTATCCATTGTCTTTTCAGAAAAAGTTGCCCATTGAAACATGGGTGATTTGCGAACTGGAAAAACTCGGGGTCGCGACGCCGAGACTTATAGATGTGGAAACTACTGGATTTACGACTCCGGTACTGTTCCTCTCAAAACTGCCGGGTATCTCGCTCACCGAGACTTCGGAATCAATGAGCACAAAAAGTTGTCAAACACTGCTTGCTGATCTAATGCAATTGATTGATAAAGTGGCAACAATTCCAGTGACTACCATCGGATACCTTCATGACCCGGTCAACACCCCTAACATCGCCCAATATGTTGAGAGGTGTGCGTATGATTACATAACCATTATTCACAAAGCCGCGCTCCTTTCCAAGCGACAAATCACCACATTGGAAAATTGTCTGGAAAGACTGCGAATACTTCTGTGCGGAAGACAAACTCGATTAACTTATCCAGACTTAAGTGCCGGAAATATCTTGGTTAACAACGATAATTTCTCCGGACTTATTGACTGGGAATTCGTGATGGGATTTGAGCCGTTATACGGCTTTGGCAATCTCCTTTTGGAGTTAATCGCTGCCCCGAAAGACCGCTGGACAAATCCTGAATTTGTCTTTGAATGGCTGCCCGATGCTCAACGGCAGGAAGTGGCACTGCTCGCCGTGTTGCGAGCAGCCGAGCTGGTTAGCTATTTGCCAACCACAAAGCTCTACTCATCATCAACAAAACGAGACCGCCTCAGAAAACACCGGCACGCGCTCAACGAGTTGGAAAAAATCGTTGAAAGTTGAACCGCGCAAACAAAGGAGAAGAAAATGAAAGATACATCTGGGGTATCAGTTGTTATCCCTACTGCAAGGAACAAACCGAGTACCGCCGAAAATCTGCTAAGCGTTATTGCGGCACTCGATCGCTTTGAAGGGTCAAAGGAGTTAATTATGGTTGCTGACCGAAAAACCGATACGGACGACTTCCTTCTCGCACTCGTCGCAAAACGCCCCTTCATTAAACTCCTGGAAACGGGGGGGGAAAGGGGGTCAGCTCACGCCCGACTTATAGCAATACAGGCATCACAATATGAAGTAATTCTCTTCACCGACGACGACTGTGTTGTTCCACAAAACTGGATTCTGCATATGCAGCAAGAGGTGGTGCGTCGCGGCATAGTGGCTGGCAATTTATTGGCCTCGCAACCAACAAACATCCTTGGTTCGGTGGATGCCTATATAGATCGGCTGCGGATGCGAACACGGGATAATGACGGCAACGCAAAATATCTGTCGTTTCCAAACTTTGGAATCAGGCGGGGATTTATACCGAAATCACCGTTTTCGGCCCATCAGAATAACACAGTAGAAGACATCGAACTGGCATGCCAGTTACGACTTGCGGGAATGTCAATTCACTTCGATGAAAATATCGCTGTTGTCACCGACTACCCCGCAACATTTACCCAACTCATCAAGCGAAAAAAGAAGCATGCGAAAGGCATTGCCTTTTTACGCTATCGGCTCGGGGAAAACCATTGCAAACACATAAGCCTCGATGAAAGTCCTTGGTTAATGTTCCTGCGCTGGGCCAAGTTGTCGCTCGAGGCACCACTAACACCGACTCAGAAACTGTATATGTTTCTGGCTAACGTCGCGTACTGCACAGCCCTATCCTACTACGATCGCAAATTCCACAACCAAAATACCGAAAGGAGATAACATGAAAATCTTGTCCGCGTTCGCTCCTTCCCAAGATGAGAAGGATCGCTTCTTCAGCACCACCCCAACCTCGCTCGGTTGGGCGCTTGCGCCACTTATTGGCGAAATTGACAGAGGGAATCTGTCTGGCGTTGAATACACGCCGAGAATCTACGACCCTCTGCGGATTCATCCCGGCATATGGGATGAATTCCGCGCATTGTTGGAATGGGAACTCCCGAACGTACTCCTGCTCTCCAGCACCTACGATTCGCACTACTCGGCTGCCAAACTTGCCGCATTGGCAAAACAACACAATCAGGAAACTTTGATTGTATATGGCGGTCCACATGTGGACGAAGTAACAAGCGCGAATGTCATGTCGGCAATGCCGCAGGTTTATCCGTTTAACGAACCAGCGTGCCCTTTTGACATCCTTGTCAAAGGCGACGGGGAACATGTCATATTGCAGTTGGTGAAAGAACTTACCAAATGCAAAGAAGCAAAAAGCCTCCTCGGCTACTTAGGCACACAAGGTGCTCGCGCGACCTTTGCATGTGTGCCCGGATCATTCGAAATTCACACAATTACAAATGATGGTGAGGTAAACATCATAAAAGGATCGGGTGTTCCGTTGAATCTGTCACAGTTGCCGCTCATGCCAAGAAAGCTTTTTGGACGCGACTTGGATCTCTATGGATTCAGTTGCTTCCGAGAAATGCAGGGTAGCGGTACTGCGCGGCTTCTGCCATCGACTTCGACGATGCTTCACCGAGGATGCAAAAGTTTCTGCATCTTCTGCTCAGAACGCGGCGGATACCTCGCGCGACGACTAGATCATATTGCTTTTGAGCTGGATGAACTTGTTAAAGCAGGCATCAAAGGGGTGTTTTTCGACGACAGCACACTGGGAAACCACGAAGGTTTCGATGACTTGCTCTCGTGCCTTCGAAATTTCCCGCTGCAATACGGATCGCTCAATCGTTTCGATGCGCTGACTAATCCGCATTTTGTCGAGAAACTTGCCGCAAGCGGTTTCATCTATCAATATTGTGCCATCGAGCAGTTTGACAGTGCAATATTGAAACAGAACGCCAAAGGACAAGGTCTTGATGCGATACGACGCGGCGTCGCCAACTTAGCCGCCAACGGCATACAACTTGGCACGTCGCTTCTATTCGGTTTGCGCGGAGAAAATGAGGGTAGCATTAACACAACGCTGGATTTTGTCGGGGCAGTCGATAAACTCGGCATCCTCAGTTGTGTCAGTATGAGCCTCTACTCCTTCCACCCAAACACACCACTTACCTTGGGCACCAAAGAAGGCAAAGAAATGCATAGCTTACTGCGATATAACCAAGAACCTCCGAATAGAGGTGATCCGTGGAACTTCTTCGAAGAAGGCCAGTGGTTCCATCCACCTTGGCTGACTCTCGAACGGGTTGAATATATTCGTCGTCAAGCTCAAGACAAGATCGGTTTAAAACTCGTCCGAAACATGAGAAAGGATGGGCGCCAGATATAAAGTAGGGGTATACAAGAAACTTGTATACCCCTTCCTTTTTGCAGCTAACCTTCTAACTCCTCGGCCACCGTTCGACAACTAAAAGCGTATCTTTCTGGAGCAAATTCCAGATATGCTCTGTAATGAACGGCATAACCGGATGCAGGAGCTTGAGTGACTGCTCCAAACAGTGAAGCAGTAGATGTCTGGTGTTCTCAGCTAAAGCGTCGTCTTTCAACTGGCCTTTGCTGGCCTCTATGTATTTATCAGCCAGTTCATACCAGATGAATTGATATACAAGCTGAGCCGCCTCGTTGAAGCGGAAACTCTCAAGACAATGAGTCACCTCTTTGGTTGTCATCGCCAACTCTTCCAATATCTGTCTGTCCGCAGTGGTTGAAGCTTTCGCTTCGCCGCCCCTTTTAATCCCATCTGCTAGCGCGTTGGCAATCACAAACCGCGAGATATTCCACAGTTTATTGGCAAAGTGCTTCATGCCCTTCACCCGATCTTCCATAAAGGCCATGTCCGTGCCGCCTGAATTCGCGAACACGAGCGCGAACCGCAACGCGTCCGTGCCATATTTACTGATCACATCAAGTGGATCAATAATGTTGCCTTTGCTCTTGCTCATCTTCTGCCGCTCAGCGTCTCTCACTAACCCATGCAAGTACACGATACGGAATGGCACCTGTCCCAAAAGAGCGCACGACATGAGAACCATTCGCGCAACCCAAAAGAACAGAATATCGTATCCGGTTTCCATGACCGCGTTAGGGTGATAGAGGCGTAGATCGGCGGTGTCGTCCGGCCAGCCGAGCGTCGAAAACGTCCAGAGGCCGGACGAAAACCATGTGTCCAGTGTATCCTGGTCCTGTTGCCACCCCTTGCCGGTCGGCGGGTTAACGTCGCAGTATATTTCGCCATCACGATACCACACTGGAATTTGGTGCCCAAAGACAATTTGCCGCGAAATACACCAATCGCGCAAAGTATCAATCCAATGAAAATACGTTTTGACGAAGTGGTCAGGGATAATTCGGATTTGCCCCGACTCGACAACGTACCGCATGAGCTGTTTCAGCGTCACAGCAGATCCCGAAGAGACGCCCTTGATTTCCGAACGTTTAAGCCGAAACGGCTTATCAACCGCAAGAAACCACTGTTCACGGATTTGCGGCTCAATCTGCCCGCCTCCGCGACTATTCGTGGCAATACGATGGATGTAGTTTGTGTCAGCTCGAACCACCAAACCCTTCTGGCGTAGCTTCTCCACAATCGCCGGTCGCGCCTTACTAATGTGCTGTCCGGCAAATTCACCGGCCGACGGGAGAAGACAACCTCGCAAGTCAATGATTGGCTCTATGTCCAAACCGTGCCGCTTGGCGATTTCGTAATCAGTAGCATCGTGCGCTGGCGTGATGGTCATCGCACCCGTGCCGAATTCCATGTCAATGGCTTCATCCTTGATGACTGTCGCCGTGACTGGACCGTTAATCCATTCGACTTCGATGGTTTGTTTGTGCTGATATGCGGAGTATCGCTGATCTTTCGGGTGCATAATCACATACTTATCCCCGAACTTCGTCTCCGGCCGCGCAGTACCGATAGTAAACGGACCATACTTGAGATAGTAGAAATTTGTAGTTTCTTCCTTCCACTCAATTTCATCATCCGACACGTTTGTCTGTAATTTAGGATCCCAATTGACAAGACGATGTCCGCGGTAGATAAGCTCTTGATCGAAAAGACGTTTGAAGGCGGCGCGAACCGCCCGCGTTCTCTTCTCATCAAGCGTGTAAGCAAGCCGGCTCCAATCAACACTCGCTCCGAGCTGCCTGAGTTGCTGAAGAATGGTTGCCTGGGAGGTCGCGGCGTACTGCTCGACAAGATGTAAAAACTCCTCTCTAGAAAAATCCCTGCGAGTTTTCTTTTCTTTCTTGTAGAGTTCTGCTTCCACTTTCGCTTGCGTTGCGATCGCGGCATGGTCCGTTCCAGGAATATACAAGGTCCGAAAACCCTGCATGCGGCGGAAACGAACAATAATGTCTTGAATGGCGACCGTCAAAGCATGCCCGAGGTGAAGCACCCCGGTCACATTAGCGGGAGGGAACACCATACAGAATGATTCCCCCGACTTCTGCTGGTCAGAACTGAAAGCTTCTGCCTTATCCCATCGCGAACTAATGTCTCCTTCGACAGTTTTGTGGTCATAAGCCTTAGGTAAGTCTTGCATAGTTATTTCTCCTTATTGAAGATGTTTGTTTGAGCTCCTCCGTTCAAATTTTCAAGGGGCTTTTTGTTCGAAAAGCATTTTCACGCTCTTCAAAAGAGAAATATCAGAAAACGGCCACAAAAGCAAGACCTGCGCCAATTCTCCAAACACCGTTCAATATCACTGAAAGAATGCTCTTACTAAAAAAGCTCAACTTTGGTACGATAGACGAACATGCCCGAGTACACCCCCCAACAATTCGGCACGCTTCTCCACGACCGGATACGCGACAAAAACTGGACGATCGAGAAACTCGCGCAATCCTCGAACATCTTGAGTGCGCATCTCGAGCACCTCATCGCGGGCAACTTCGATGCGCTCCCGCCCGCGCCCTACGTGCACGGCTATCTCCGCAAACTGGGAAACTTACTCGACTTCGATGGAGAAGCATGGTGGCAAAATCTTAAAGAAGAAGGCTTGGCAAAAACCTCGGGTGCCACCGATGCGCTTCCCAAGAACCGCTTCAAAGAAGCATCCACTGCTTCTTTTTGGATTGGCGGCATTGCGCTCGTCCTCGTCATCTATCTTGCCGTGCGATTCTCCGCAATTTTCGGCTCGCCGCTCCTTACCGTGGAGTACCCACCCCGCGACATTACATCCGTCGACACCGCAGCGATTGCGGTGCGCGGCACCATCCGGTCCGGCGATAAGGTTTTTGTGGACGGGGAAGAAGTGTTGGTACAAAAGAACGGCGGATGGGAAAAACAAGTTCCTCTCCATGAAGGCTTGAATACGATTGAGATCGAAGGCCGACGCTTCTTGGGCAACACTGCAAAAGTGACGCGGCAGGTGCTTTATGTTGCACCGCTCGTTACCACCAGTACGGTTCGGTAAAGCACTTGCCGCGGGGCATACCCGGCCTTTTACTCGAAAGAGATTTGAGGGTCTCCCGCAGGAGTCTCGCAAGTCCAAGAGCCCTCCACATGCGCTCTCTCGCTTCCGTCTTTTTTATCCCACCGCACGCCGTTCCAGAAAATCAATCCATTGTCGCCCGGGCTGCTCCAGTTTTTTACCGTAGCGGTCCCCGAAACATACAATTCATATCCCCCAAGCCCGCAGAGTTTACCAAGCGTCGTACCCCCATCAAAAGAAGGAGGCGCGAATGCACGATCAATCTTTCCTTCACGGAACTGCGGATCGGTTCCTGATGGATGGTACACTTCTGATCCCACATTCCCCCTTCGCGCCGCATTCGCGCTTACCCGAATCGTCCGCCACGACACATCCCCGTTCGCACTCGCAACCGGCACTCTATTCGAAGCTCCCGAACCGGGACGCAACCATCCCGGGAGCGAGGGCGGAGGCGGAATGTTTGCGCTCACCGTCACTTCCCCCTTGCTCGTCCGGGGGGTCACGGTAATATATGAACCACCAACGATGTTCGTGATGGGGGGTACAAGCGTTTTCCACACTGCCACGCCGTCACCGCCGTTCGTGAGCACGTCCCCTTGCACACCCCCTTGCACGCGAAGTTTTCCGTTTACGTTGAGCACGACGCCATTGCCGCCGCTCCAATTTTCCGGAACATTGCCGATCATAACCGTTTTATCCGGCGCCCACGCCTGCACATTCCCGATAAACAAACTCCCCACGCGCACGCCGAGCTTCCAGAGCGGATTCTTGCTGCCGTCCGACCCGATTCCCAAATCCCCCCCGACATTCAAACTGCCCGTTTTTATCTGTGGGTTGCTGCCAACGTTAATCGGCGTGTCTATGCTCTCGGTCGGAGGGGTTGCCTTCGCGTCACACCAATTCCCCGTGCACGTCCACGCAAAAACATATCGCGCGCCCGACCCTATGAAAAAGGCGACTGCTCCAATAACCGCAAACTGAAGAATTTTCCTGCTGTTCATACGATATGTGTATTATATCACGCGCCTTTTTATTGTGCGTTGTGGGCTAATTTAGTAAGGAAGTGACCCCCACGACACGCTCCCGTTTGCACCCGCAACAGGGACTCTTTCTGGCCCCGAAGGGTTCCCTGCCCACCCCGGCAGTTCATCCCCCGAAGGCGCGATTGCACTTATCACCACCTCTCCCGCATTCCCGGTAGTAGACACATTCACATCCTTGCCGGGGAGAACTTTTATGACGGACGGGGTGGGCGTTTTCCAAATTGCGGCGCCGTCGCCAATATCCGTGAGGATATCCCCTTGCACACCCCCTTGCATGCGGAGTTTGCCCACCACATCAAGCGCAATCCCCACGGGAGGACACGCCCCAGAACCGATAGCCGTTCCTGTCTGCGACCATGCCTGCACGCCACTCTGCGCACTCTTCAACGAAAGGCAGTCAGTGCTCGGCGCAAACTTCCACCCTTGGAGCCCAATCTCGCCCACGGTCAAGTTCCCGTCCTTCCGCTGGAGCACTCCCCCTTTATTCAGGGGCGAGGCCGTGTTGCCCCCCGTCGCCGCTACACTTGCCCTATCCCATGCAAAAAGCGTCGACGCATTCCACCCTGCGACAAGCGCTGCTACGGCTACCACAAGAAACGGAATGATGTTTTTCTGGTACGTCATTGGTTTTGGTTATTGGTAAGCCCCTCAAGCGTTTGTGACTGCGACGCGGTAAGCGTTGGCAATTCTCCGGCATTGGTGTGCATCGCTTCCGCGCGGGCAGCGAGGGTCTTCAACGTTTCCACCTGCCCGGCGGTAAGTTCCCCGGGGAGCGAAAGAGGTCGCGTATCTCGGGGTGAAAAAAGACGCACAAGGAGGAGCGCCACAATCGCCATAATTAACACAACTCCCGCGGCAATCCACGCGTTTTGATTTGTCTTTGCTGGTTCTCCGTTTGCCATCTTTTTTTATTCTATATTTCTCGACGAGCGGGAACGAGGAGATACTGAACCAGCAGGTCGAAGTATAAATTCTACTTTCTATTTTCTAGATTCTCGCCCTACAGTTCTACAGTTCATGGTATTTCGGCCTCGTAATCGGCGAGGGCTCCGGCAACTTGTCTCCTGTGCCGGGATTCGGACCGCTTTGGACGTGAATGCCGGCCGCCGCGGCGAGCGAGGGAGATATTACTGAAAAATTACTCGTCCACGCAAAATGGCTTTCTCCGTTCTGTAGGGGGATAACTTGTTTCCCTTCACACAAGGGGAAGGGGCCCTTTCCCGTTTGAGTCAATGCACACTCGTTTCGCGCCATCTCGCAACGGCGAAACGCCCTCGCAAATTCTCCCGTCCCCCACGTTTTCCAGTAAACGGAAACAGGTCCGTTATTCAGCGGATACGGCGGTATCTCCCTCACTGTTATGCCTTGCGGCGTGCAAGACTTTGCGCCGACGGGGTTACTCCCCATCGCAATCGCGGACGCCGAAGGCGTGGCGGAAACGGAGGATTGGGAAGAAGGTTGCTTGTCAATTATCTTAATCCGCGCCGCCGGAGATTCAATGTTCGGCTCGCTCACCCCGTGGATCAGATGTGTTTCATCCACTCTGAATTTGATGTAATAATAGGTACCACTACTCAGAAGTTCATTATTAACAAGGGAAATCGTCTTGCGTTCTCCTTTTTTAATTCCCACTAAAGGGATGTACACAGGCCTATCTAAACTATTCGTATACCTCCAAGGCGCGGAGGCATCATCTGCGCTGTAACGATCGAACACAAACTGGTTCTGCAGCGTTTCCGTAATGTCGCTTGCTCCATTATTCGTAACCGTCACGGAAAACGTGACCGAAGTGCCCGATCCTCCGTAGAAAAAACCTTCCTGCCCGGGGACCTGGTCCGAGCCGGTCACGGTAATCGCGCGCACGGTAATGCCCGACTCTACCGCGGATGCCTGCGGCACATGCACGCTCCCCGAGAAAACCCACCACGATGCGCCGAGCACAAGCGCTGCGAAGAAGAAAGTGAATCGTTGCCTCTTCATTGCTTCTTATTGTAGCATATTGAAGCTATCGCAGAATTGACTTAGCCATGCTTCTTTAATACTCCTCCTCTTGCGCCAGCTCTCACGTCCAAAGAAAAGCTATCCCCCATAAAACATACGCACCAGCTTCGGCAAATCCCCTTTCGTTCGGTCACTATCCATGATTCGCTCGAAAAGCGCCTTCGGCGTGAGCCAAAAGTATTCAATAAAATCATGTTTGTTGTAATCCGGCGCTTGAGTATGATAAAAAGAAATTTTCGTGAGGAAATATTTGCAAAAACTCACCAAGCACAAATTCGTGAAATGATGCTAAAAGTTCTTAATCACAATACCAGTATCCTCTAGGCTTAGTGCTCTTCTACAGAGCATACCTGACCCCCTTATCTCCCCTTATCCGTAGCTAATCTTAAAAGAAAAAGACAAGATGATTGTTGCTAGAGCTTAGTTGCTTTTTATTTTAAATGTCAAAAATATAGAAGGTAATTTGCATAAACCATAGTGACTGTAAACCCATCGGTAGCCAATTGATATTTTTTCTAATTTGCATTCTTTGTTTAATTTTTTAGCATTAAGAGAGAAACTTTTCTTAATCCTATTAATATCATCTATTGAAAAAAGTCCTCGTGTCACTGTCTTGTTGTTTTTAATAAATTTTATATGGGCTGGCAAGAAAGCTTCTAAAATAATCGCGCCTTCAGATTTAGTAATTCGGACAGCGTTATAAAAAGTATCACTTTGAGCAGTATCGTATTCAATAAAATAAGAAAGGAATACCAGATTGAACGACACGTTCTCTCTCGCATGGTATGATGTAAAAATGCTACGAACATCGTCGTTTACCTTCGGCACATACAAAGTCGATACCACTCGTTCAATTATCACATTTACCTACCGTGTGGAATTTAAATACGGGATAGTAAAGACTTTTACTGACCGGCTCTTTTTTGAAAACGTGGCACCGGAGTTGTGGGAGAAAGTACCCAAGGCCGTGCTGGAGCCAACGCTCCAGGCACTTCTTCTCATGATCGGCATCAACTACTGGTGCGTCTTTCCTACGAGGAACATTCGCATTGAAGGGTTTACGCTCACACGTGAGCAGGCGCGCTTCTGGGACTCGCTCTATTTGAATGGGCTTGGAGAATTTTTCTACGATATGAAGATAGATTTCCACAATCTCATCGCGTTTCCTTACGACGCTTCTGCCGCAGAGCCTGCGCCCGCGCGTTTCGTTCGCCCCCATCGAGCGCTCCTTTTAAACGGCGCAGGCAAAGATTCCATCCTCTCCGCTGAGATATTAAAACACTCCGGCACGGCCTTCGACTTTTTCGCTTTTGCCCCAACGCCCGCGCACAAGCGCATCGCAAAGCTCGTAGGCGCAAAAACCATCAGTGTTAACCGTCGTCGCGATCCGTGCATCGACGTGATTATGTCGCTCTTCGGAGTGTCGAGTGCGTACCCGTCAGTCTCCACTTTCACGTTCATCGCCACATTGCTCGCGGAACTTCTCGGCTACAACAGGGTCATCTTCTCCAACGAGCGTAGTGCTGATTTCGGCAATCTTACCTACCTCGGCTTGCCTGTGAATCATCAATGGTGTAAGTCATCGGAGGCGGAAAAGATGGTTAACGATTACATACAGTGTTATATAACACCCGACATTTCGACAAGTTCATTCTTGCAGAAATACAGCGAACTTGAGATTGTGCGACGCTTCGTGCGCTATCCGCAATACCTGCACCATGTCACAAGCTGCAACACTTATTTTTGGCTAATGCGCATCGAACAACTCCTATTGCGTAAGTCCTACTGGTGCAATCGATGCCCGAAATGCGTGTTCCTCTTTGCATGCTTCTCGGCATTTCTGTCGAAAAAAGAAATGATTGATATCTTCGGCGCCGATCTCTATGCTGAAAAGCGCCTCCTACCGCTCTTCAGGCGCATCCTCGGTATCGAAGGATTCAAGCCACTTGATTGTGTCGGCGAGCCCGAAGAGATGGTTCTCGCCATGCATTATGCGACACGTCGTAAGGAATATGCCGGTGAGCCGGCGATACAACTTTTTAAAGAACATTTCCAGTCAAGCTACGGTTTTGATGAGATCGCGCGAAGAGTCTTCGCGGGTGGGCAGGAGCATGTTGTTTAATGTATTGCGGCATTCCTAATAATCTAGTGGCCGAGTAGTCTCGTATATCAAGTTCTGTCGTCCCACACTCTGGGCTGAATCTAGAAGTTTAAAACTCGGAGAGACAAAAAGAAGCGGCGCCGTAGCAACCGCTTCTTGGATCTTTTCCCTAAAGTAACTTTTTATCCTGTAAGAAGTTACTGAACTGTGCTACTTGCTCTTGCATTTGTGACACCTGATTGTATCGCCATGCGAGCGAAAGCCCAGCGGATTTCCGGAAGATCACGGCGACTCTTATGAAGCGCGGGCAGATTGAGACTCTTTATTTCTGCGACCGCCCCGGAGATATCATGCGCTGCAAGTCGACGGAGGCGAACTTTTCGATATCGAAAAAATCTTCCCCGCTTTGAATGTTGCGGCACCATGGTGTACCGATAGAAATATGTTTCGTTCGCATCGACATAGAAACATGGCGCAATCCTTACGGGAAGCTTCCTTCGGCGCTTCACTCTTCGAACCGATCCATAGGGATGATAGAGACATCGGAGACGTGTCTCACGCGCCAACTCGCCGCGCGCTTCTTCAAGAAGACGCACGATCGTTACTTCCTCGAGATAGCAATACTTCCGCGCACGACATTTAAAGAACGAACTATAGGTCACTTCTTCATACGGATCATCGACCGTCACTAGTGTTTGGGCTTGACCGAGCTGATGGCCGAAGTGCTGCCAAAGCCAATTCAGCGCGACCGTCACGGCATGTCGCCGATCTTTTCCGGATATGGTCCGCTCAAGGACTAGCGTCTCTTCCCGATAGAGCAGTGTCGTGCTTCGAAGTCTTCGTTCTCGCAACAGGACCCGTTGGTCAAAACCGATCCGAACCCGCATGGTGTATGCTCGCTGCATAGTTTCCTCCCATTCCATAATTTGTCGGATTCGCCCCAACGGTTGCGTCTTGTTTCATTGTAAATGAGACAAGCCTTCTGTCGCCAAAATTGGTTTCAAAAAGTTTACCCGTCCGTAGCTTTAGCGAAGGAGGGCTTGCTTCATAAACAATGATTTTTATCAAACTAATGACTGTCTAAAGTGTACCCCCCCTGTGGCAAAAAGCAAGGAGTTCGCGGTTGCGGAACATACCCGCGCCCAGCCACCGAGCATGTTGCTGCTCGTGCCGTCAGTATCCACAGTCGAAAATCCATCCGGGAGTCGTGGGCAACGGCCCGAACTTCACCCACCCCACCACGTCCCCGCCCCAGGCGTAGCCGCCCTCCGGGTCTACGCCCCCTGTGAGGGTCGGAGACAGAATCGCGTCGTGTTGGGGTGGTTCGGCAAGCTCACCATAAAATCGTAGCGCACGCCATAGTCAGACTTTCCATCCTTTATTTTTCCCGAGAGCTTTATCCATCCGTCCCACGGCTTGCCGCTCGTTGTGGGAGGAGGCGGCGTGGTACCGGTGGGACCTGCTGCCGGCACCACGGCGATCTTCAAGGGCGCAGGCGAGCAATTGTTTGTCTCGTCCAACTCATTCACTTTCCCCTCATCGTCAGCACACATTCCGAACTGGAACTGGTCGAGCGGCAAGGGCGGCGTATCGCGGGAGAACGTGATACTTTTCTTCACGCCAAGCGCCGCCACCTCCTCAATTGGGTCGAGCTTCCCGAAGTCAGCTGCCTTGGTGAGCGAGGTTACCCCTTTCGTCCCCCGCCAGGCTGCCTTGGTTTTGGGAGCATCGGCAGTACCGATGTTTTGCACATCCCCCGTGATGCGGATCGCGGCGCCTTCGGCGAAAATATTTTGCTTTTCCTGTTCTGAAGTTGTCCGCGGACCGCTCACCCACTCCGCCGTGGGCGTCGAGGCAATGAGGTCGGGTGCCACTAATACGTATGCGATCCGCGCCGTTTGACCTGCACCACAAGCACCGTTCGGCTCTGTTGGTACACTCGGTAAAATATCCGATATGCGCCAATTCTCCGGCGCCAGCGATTTTCCTCTCCTTTCAACTTCTCGATATCGCCCGCGTAGGGATTTTCCGCAAGCGTGCGAACCGCGTCAAAAACCCTCCGCTTGTCATCCGGCGACCAGCGCTTGGTTGCTCGGTACACGTCAGGCTCAATTTCTAATACCCAATTTTTGCCCAAATGCATCGAGGGAAAGGGTCTTGCCTGCCGCGAAGTTCTTCTCCGCCTTTTCAAACGCGCGCCGCTGCGCCGCGGTCATGGTGACTGTTTTGTAGTTGCGCGGGGGCGCAAAACGAGCACGTTCCTGCAATGCCTCATATTCTTCTTTAGGCACAAGAAGAAGGTCTCTCCCCGCAAGATGTTTTGGAATCGTGATTGTTTCCATACGATACATGCTACCAGAAGAAAGGCCCATCAACAAATCCGAGCAATTCTCGCGTTGCGGGATGTGCACAAACTCGAACCAGTCCCTTTCTTCATGCCAAGCGCCGCCACCTCCTCAATCGGTTCGAGCTTCCCGAAGTCCGCGACCTTCGTGAGCGAGGTTATGCCTTCCGTGCCGCGCCAGGTTGCCTTCGTTGCGGGAGACGCGGCGGTACCGATGTTCTCAACGGTTGCTGCAATCTCAATCGTCGCACCTTCGGC
>OBEQ010562236.1_pt1 | contig 17044 bp, 7 predicted proteins | sample 1670901 | NCBI WGS metagenome assembly OBEQ01 (sample SAMEA104232315, study PRJEB22302) | groundwater metagenome | biome: forest; feature: aquifer; material: groundwater | place: USA | collected 2011-08-07 | depth 5.4 m
TCGGACCGGATGATGGACTTAAAGTATTCACCACGGCTTGAGGATAGGAAAGCGTCCCACGGCTTCCCGTCGCACCGTTAAAGGAATTCTGAAATGAGCCTTTAAATTGATTCAGTTTCTGATTCATTTCTGACGTATCAATCGAAGATTCTCCTTCATTAATGACGTTGATGAATGCCACTTTAAAATCTCTCTGTGTACTTGGATAAGCCGGGGACCTACTGCCTTCCAAAGCCGTAATATCAGAAAGGGCAACGTTCCTTCTCTGGCCTCTTACTTTGACTCCCGATTCCAAATAATAAGGCCCGGACCACGTCAAATTGGCATTTTGAATTTCAATATACGGACCGCCTTGATAAGGACGAATCGCCCGACCGTCTTCCAAAGTAGGATTTTGAATCACAAAAGATGAAGCAACCTGGCTTGGATCTAAAAGACCCATTGCATAAAGATCGAAATCATTATACTTCATCGCAATGGGACTTCTCTTAAAAGTTGTTTCATCGATATAGCTTTTCGTCAGTGTGAACGTGCCGTCACTGTTATCCGTCCAATCATTGCCGTACATCGGTGAGAATGAAGCGTCAAAGAATACACTCCAATGATCTGAATTTCCTCCAAGGATGCTCAACGGATTTCCAGATTGACTGGTTAGAAAACTGCCGTAACGATGAGCTAATTCATGGGCAAGAATATTTTGCCACAAAATTTGGTTTCGGCCTTGAGTCAAATCAGAGGAGGCAAAACGGAAATCAGACCCAAGGGAAATCGCAGAATCAAGAAACGCCATTCCTTCAAGCGCTCCGGAAGCATTGGATCCAAATGAAGTACGATTGTCAAAGATCGGCAAGCCAATGCCTAAAATATTATTTTGCGCGCCGGAATAAAAACTGAGGTTATTGTTATCAGAAACCGAGTTTTTTGTCTCTAGACTCAGGCGCTTTCCCGCAGCAAGCGTGGGACTGAAAATAAGAAAGTCGTATTTGTCTTGGAATGAACTTAAGAATTTTTTCGAAAGTTCAAGCGCCCAACCGCCAAGACCCAACGCTGCTGCTTGCGCTAAAATCGTACTATCCAGTTGAAGTGTAAAAATACCGGTTGAATCTTGAGTGACCGGTGAAGGACTCTCTTGATATAAGACAAGATCTTGAATTGAACTGACGAACCGGTTTCTGAGGACATCCCGCGTTCTAATCAGATATTCGTAATTCTTACCTGAAACAAGGTTCGAAATGGAAACAGTAACACTGCGGCTGGTTGGACTCGTTACACTCACCGAACTCCAAGTTGAGGTGCCTTTTTCCCGATACCATACGAAAACCCCTTGGGCAATTTCATCTGTCAGAATCTCAACTTTTGCTGTGGTGGTAGTACGTTCAATCACACGGCGTTTCACAACCATGGGAGCCGCACTATCAAAACCGAGGGTGGTAAAAGTGGAAGCGCTTGATGAAGTTTTATTTCCGGACATGTCATTCACAGTAAGTGTGTAACGGTAAGTCGTACTCGGTTTGAGATTCGGAACCAAAAGCTTTTTGGAACTTCCAGGACGAAAATAATCATAGGCAAGGGTCTGGCCCGTATCAACCTCAGTCACGGAAATATGCGCCCAAAGAAGCGGCTCATTGGTCTGTTCATTTACAACCAGTTGCTCCGCGTACACAGTGCCTTGATTATTCTGAATGACCGGCGGAACTGTATCGCTTGGATTGGCCGTGCTGAAAGTTCCGCTCCGAATGGGCGGAAGATCGAAAGGTCGATCGGAATAAGGGACTACTTCAAGCGTGAAGTCGTATGACGTAATGGGCAAAAGACCGGCTAGATCGGCAACCAGTGTCGGATGCATCGCGCCATCACTTCCCTGATACATACCCGGAAATGTTTTAACCATCGACACCCCACCTTGTGAAATCAAACTAACTTTATATTCCTTTACCAGTTCAGGAGCAATGTTGGAATCAAATACGGCTAGCTGAGCGCTCGTGGTCGTCACATCTAAAATCTGTCCAACTGAATTCTCAGCTGGGACTTGAGGCGGATTTGGATCGATAAAGATTGTTGTTCCTGTCGTCTTGAAGGGATGCTTCTGTGTAAAAGCATGATGACCTTCTGGATCGATGACTTCAATTTCATATTCATATTTACCCCCTGCCACAAGACCATCGACGTCAAAAACAAGTTCGCCCGAAAGAGGCCCTTCAAGCGTCGTGGTCCTAAATACGCGGCTTCCCTCTCCATACACACGAACCACGGCGCGAGCAACCGTTTCCGAAACATTGGCGTGAATTTTAACCGTGTTGTCGTTAATATTTTCCACTTGAATTGGCACTACGCTTGTGAGCGGTGTAGACTCTGGCGTCAAAATCCGCGTCAGGCGATTCAAAAGGTCATACGCAAAAGAAGTCGCGCCGCCCAAAGGACCTGCAAGCAAAGTCAGATTTCCGAAGCGGTCGTAATCAAACGTGGCGCGAATATCATCCAACAGATTAACGGGATCCCCAAGCTCGCGCGTTTCGGTAATTTTATCGATTTGATCCCGATATTGAAATTGAGTCACACGATTAAGCGGATTGGTGATCGATGCAATCCGGTCACGCGCATCGTATGAATATCCAGTCGTTCCTGCCGCATTCGTGATCTGCGTTACTTTCTGATTAACCGGATCATAGCTGAAATTAACGAATCGGTTTAATGGATCTTGTATGGAAGACAAACGTCCGGTTGGAACGAGACGCGTGGATACATCCTGGAAACTCGTAGATCCATTTGTGCCATTGAGATGAAGTAGAAGGACCGTGTTTGAATCCGAAACATACTCTGAAGTAGGTGGTGGAAAATTGGAAGTATGACGGGCAAGACCTTTAGTGACGCGAAACTCATCAAGTGAGCCATTCAAGGAAGAAGAACCGTCTATTTGATGAGCACCGATTGTTACGGGCGTTGTATTCGTAATATTCGTTCCGGCAAAAGCGATGAAACCGATTTGATTGCCATCGGCAAAAACGTGTAACGTGCTGCCGCTTCGTGACACTTCAACGTGGTACCAAGTATTGGCTTGGGGCGTCCAAGCCATGCGAGTAATGCTTGTGCCGAGCGTTACCTCCAAGGAAGGAGGCGTAAACGGAGAATAAGCAATCTTGAATTTTCCGGCTGAGTTTGTCAAACCGTGATCATAAATAACTTGTTGTCCGGAAGTGGAATTAAATTTAACCTGAAAATCAATCGTAAAATCACCCGTTCCAAAATCAAATTCATCACTATCAGGAATGGTTAAGTAATCACCAATTCCATCAAATAAGGCAGACGCTCCGCCAAATTTAAATTGAGCCGTGTCAATGTGAACATTTCCGGTTCCGGTAACCAAATGAGATCCGCCGAGAGCAGACTCATAAGTAAAGTTTCTTGATTTAGCAAGTGGATTAGTCATTCTGATTAGATTACCGGCTGAATCGTACGAATAATTCGTGATCCTGTTATTTGCATCCGTCATTCCGGTCATATTCCCATTTGCATCGTACGCATACTGAGTTTTAAATGGTGTCAGATAATAAAGGGTTGGATTTCCCTGAAGATCGCGATCTGCCCGAACACCGTTGATAACCGATAGGACATTTCCATTGGCATCATAGGTTCGATAGTCGCCAAAGCCTGTGCCGTAATCCGAGAAAATCAGCCGGCTATCGCCAAGACCAGCTACATAATCGAAACGAGACGTATGGCCTAACGGATTTGTGGCCGCAATCCGATGGCCGTAGCTGTCATAAGTAAAAGCTCTGGTATTACCACGAGCATCCAGAAGAGATGTGGGACCAAACGGCCCGCCGTATATATACTGAAGCTGATTTCCCAAAGGATCTTTAACACTTGTCAGACGCAGCAGCGAATCATAAGTAAGTTGAGATGTGGCGCTGTTCAAAGGATCAACTGAAACTGTCTGACGAGCAAGAAGATTGGGCGTAATATTTTTCAGATTTCCGTTTTGATCCACTTGAGTAGCGAGCCGACCGATTTGATCGTAGGTATTTGTAAAAAGCACTTTTCCTGTGTGATCCGTTGCATTCAGAAGACGATGCCCGCTGTCATAAGTATAGGTAGTTGTGCGGCCCGTCCAACTTTCGGTGGCGGTCTTTAAGTCATTTGTTAAAGAATCATAACCATAGGTGAGACTTTTCCCTTCTGGCCCATCGGCACGAATAATTTTTCCAGAAGCATCATACACGAGATTGATTGACTTCAAAGAAATAGGATCCGAAATATTGATGAGACGCGAAAGTGAATCATACGTATAATTGATCCTGTTTCCATTTTGATCCTGAAGATAATCAAGCCGTCCATCTGCCAGGAAATGAATTTTTCTCCGGTCTTCATATTCCACTGTAAAGGTATCGTCAAGATTTAACCGGATGAATGTATTCGTGAGTGTTCCGTCTGGACTATAAATGGGTGTCCCGTCGGTTAACCAACCGTTATAAACCATATCCTCCGTTTGTTGGCCTCTGCGATCTCGAAAGCGAAGCCTTGGAAAAATATTTCGCGGTGTTCCGTTAACCACTTGAATCCGTTTTGCTTCGGGAGATTCAATTAAGTATGGGAAAAAACTCCAGCCGTAGCCCATTCCGGTTGGAACCAGAGAAAAGGAATCAAAGAACCGATTCCACTCCAAATCAAAATCACTGACCGTTTTAAAATGAAGATCGGGCTCGACATAATAAAAATTCGCATCCTTCCGGGTCGGCGCCAGCGAAAGAGCTGAAGCACCGTAGGCAGTGCCGGTTGAATTAAAATTCCAGACGGTCGAAAGATCACTTGGACGTGGAGCGAGAGAATTAGAATGAATGGTAGAAGCCTGGCCAAGCGTGTCCGGAAGATAAGTAAAGTTTTGACCATCGATAAAATTAACTCTCACGCCACCGTAAACAATGCCAATAGCGCTAGGCCGTTGAGTCCATGGCGCTGTCCGAGGTGTCGATTTAAAAGGAATAGGAGCATTCGCTAGCCAAGTAAGATCTATGGGGATATTCTGATCTTTAACAAATTTAGCGAAAGCAACTGCGCGAGCCGCCTTTTCCAGTTCCTTATATATGGGATAAAGTCGGGCAAAATCCTGATAATGGGTAGTGAAAAAGTCTGCAAATGCTTTACTATCTGGATCTAATGAACCATCTTCTTTGTATGTCTCGGCTAAACATTCGACAGAATTTTGATCAAAGATAAAAGTATCCTGTCCATTCGATCGAACAAGTTTCATCTCCTTTGGTTTGAACCAGATTTGCCCCCTGCGTCTTCCTCCGCCAGATTGAATTAGGTATTCATACAAATTTTTAAAATTGGAAAGGCCTGGCTGCGACCTGATAAATTGTTCCGATAGATTATAGCCATCTTGAGTGGTTGGACTTTGAGTGATGTTGTCCCAGCCGTTGGCAATTCCTTTTAACATTCGGTCAGCTTCGTAAACTGTCCAACCGAGCTCGGTATCTTCAATGCCCGCAAAATGGTGAACAATCATCGGCTGATTAACGTCAGGAAAACCTTGTGCATCTACGGCGGCTGGATCCATTGAGACTCCTGGATCTTGCTGCGTGCCGAACACGGCTTTAAGTGCGGTAATGAAATAACTAACCGGAATTTCGGGAACCGCTCCACCGGATTGACCAAGCAACACGACTTGCCCCGTAACCGGATCATACGTAACGCCGGTGATATCTTTAATGGAGGTGCCTGTAATCGAAAGCGATTGATTGAGCAAAACTCCGCCCGGCGAAAACGCGCGCTCTGAACCAGTCATGCTCTGCGTAAACCCACCGCCATAGTAACTACTGCCCGATCCAAAGCTACTTCCTCCGCCCGAACCACTTCCACCACCTCCTGGCGGTCCTCCAGGAAAAGACCGACTTTTATTATCTGTTAATTGGATTGCACTAGGATTAGTAAAAAAATCAGCATAAATGTCTCCAAATGTACTATTAACTGTGCCGGGAACATTTAACTTTGAAATAGCATTTCCTAGGCTGAATCCAACGGAGGCACTTCCTAAAACGCTTAAAACTGGATTGCCGGACAACACGTTAAGTGTCCCGGTCAATACATTTGCAACTGTCAAATTAGGATCGAAACCAGAACCACTGGCGGAATTAGCAAAATTTAGTAAGTCCGCACCAGCAACAAAAGGTCCCGCTGGTAAATTACTAAACGCGGTGACAAGGGATTCCACCGTCTGAGCTCCAGACAAACCTACTTCTATTGTATCATTTACACTTCGAAGACCAAGAGGATCATTGAAACTAACAGGATTATTTTGGACATACGGATATGGATTAAAACTTTGGGTTTGAGTTCGATTTCCCAAAACTGGATCTCTTGAAATGAATCGGCCAAGCGTGGAATCGTAATAACGATGACGAAGATAAATGAGTCCGGTTTCAGAATCGAGTTGTTCGCCGGCGTAGAGAAAGGGGGAAAGGGGCGAGGGGCGAGAGACAAGGGGGTTGCCAAAAGCATCGTAAGAATAAGTGTCGGTGACGGAGCCGGTGGAGTTGCTGAGACCGATCGTTGAACCCAATCCGTCCTGAAGAAAGTAACTGGACGCTGTCCCTTGAACGCTGTACGCTGAAACCCGTTCAAGACCATACGTAAATGTTTTCTGAACAACGCCGGTGGAACTTGATTCGCTAAGAACTTGGGAAATACTGCGATTTGGGTCCACCAGATAATTGGTAAGCACCCCATTGACGCGTTTCCCCACGCGGTTTCCGTTCCCGTCGTAGAAAAATTCCACAAAATCCTTCTCATCCGTCCAAAGAATGAGCCGATTTTCGGAATCGTAATCATAATGAATCGTTTTCTCAGGCGTAATCTTTTGAACGAGATTCCCTGCCGCATCGTATGTAAAAGATTCTCGCCGGCTGGCGAGAATGTTGCTGCTCGCATCATATTTTTCTTCGAGCGAACTGAGCAGATGATTATCAATCCCGTACGTGTAGCGTGTGAGAATCCGCAGATTGGAAGTTGTAATGGTGGTTGGAATCAATTCCTTCGTCAAACGGTTTCCCGCGGCGTCGTACGTGTAATTGGTGGTGCCAACCGTCGAATCAACTTCTTTGGTGAGACGGCCAAAAAGATCGTACGTGTAATTAATCGTGCGTGTCGTTTGACTCCCAACTGGGCCGCGCTTTTCCACCATTTGTGTCCGATTACCCGCAGCATCAAGGGTATACGCAAAGGAGGCAATATGAGTCACTGTAGAGTCTATATTTAATTTTTCATGCACAACGGCGCTGAGACGTCCAGCTGAATCGTATGCGTAGCTCGTTCGCACGCCATCGGGAAGTGTTTTAGAAATTAAATCTCCGGCATCATTGTACGTGTAGGTGGTTACTTGATCCGCTTGTCCTGCACGCTGTTCCAGAATCTGCGTCAATCGATTTGCCGCATCATAAGTGTATTTAACCGTGACTCCTCCGTAAATCATTTGCGTCAAGTTAGAGGCGTTGTCGTAGCTATATTGAATGACGTCGCTATTGTGCTGAACCGTAATAAGGCGGTTCGCAGTATCATATATATAGTAGGTGATTCCCGTTGAATCTGTCATCGACGTCCGGTCGCCACGCGCGTTATAGGTATAGCGGGCGGTTGAGCCGTCCGGATAGGTGATTTTCGTGACACGATTATTGGCGTCGTATTCATATTTGATTTCTTCCCCGTCTGGAATCACACGGCTCATAATATTTCCGTTCGGATCGTAACTGAAAAACGTTCCGCGCTCGGCGTTTTGATCAAGGAAAATAGTCCACGTAAACGTTTTGGAGCCTCCGGCAAGAGCCGTAAAGGTGCGCATAATTTCATTTTCTCCCCGATGAAGCTCGATCAGCTCGCGCTTCTCGCCACTTCCCACGTACTCATTCCCGACCCAGTAATGAAGCTCGTAATGGGAATCGTACACATACGTTTCGGAAAGAAGCCGTGTGGTCGTCATCCGGGTAATTCTGGTTTCAATGACGGGACTAACGACACCCGTCCCGGTCGTCTCTTGAACTCGGAATATGTTTTCTCCCTCCGTTCCGAGATTCACTTGAGCTTGCCAAGTTGTAGAATCAGTGGGCGCGACCACCATTGTTCCATTGATGACAATTCCGGTTCCGAGTTCTTTCGTACCTGAAAGCATTTGAGTCGATTGATTGGTTGGTGAAGTGACGGCATTCACAATCGGTGCGGAAAGAACCGGTGTTGTGAGACCTTTGACCGAAACAAACAGGTCTCCCGTCTTCAACGTGTGATTGGTTACAATGGGATCTATCACAAACTGAATCCATTTGATTTTGGTTTTATCAATTCCCGTAAAGGAAGACACGAGGATGGAGAAAAATTTTTCTGTCGTCTGAACATTGGTCAGCAAGACGCTAGACTTAGCACCGTTGATATCGACCAGTTCCACTCGTACGGTGTTGGAGGGTGCTTGAAGGCCAAAGATGAGACTCGTAAGGGTTGAAAGATTTCCTGTTTCGATTGTCGAGGTAGAAGGCTTGTCGTAACTGATTCGTGCGCCTGAAATCGTTCCTTGAGCGTTGACATCATACTTCAGATCAAATTTGTCAGTAAGAGGCGTTAAGGTTGTAGGAGATGAAGAAGACGGAAGCAAAAATAGTGACGGCCCGCTCGGAAGAACGGTTAAATTGGCACTGGTCAGCGAAGAATTATAAGTAACCGTTGGATTAAACAAAAATCCGTTTAAGGTCACCTCCGTCCAACCCGTATAGGCCGTAGACGAAGTAATCATACTCCGGTCAATGACGAAACTAATCCGCTTTACTTGGGACCAGTCAATGGAACCCGTTAAAGCTGACTTTTGGATGGAATGATAGTAAGGAGTGCTTGCATTGATCACATTGGAAAAAAGATAAGTCGCTTTTGCTCCCGCAATATCCTGGACCTCAAGCCGGACTTTTGTCAGGTATGGGGAACTCGATCGAAGGCCGATGGTCAGTGCGTTCAATTGAGAAAGGTCTCGCGTCTCAATCCCCGCAGTCATTAAATCATCAAAGGAATAACTTAAGCCTGAGAAACTGGTGGTGGTGGCCGTTACGTTATAATTAAGAAGTGTCTGAGCTGAATTGGTCTCCGTTAAATAAGTGGCCGCACTGGACCCTTCCAAAACATACGGGGTTGGCATTCCCGAAAATGTGGTTGCAACGGCTGTACTAAATAAAAGCGTCTTTGCTGCAATACTCAGAGTTCCGGTCGTAAGCGTCGTTAAAGTCGGATCCACTGAAAATGTGATCCTGCGGACTTTGGTCAGATCGATTCCAGAGAAAATATTTGCGCTGACCACATAATATTGACTCGCCGTGGAAAGACCTGTCAGAATGGTTGAAGCTTTGAGTCCGGCCAAATCTTCCATCTCAAGTTTGACTTTGCCATTCGTAATGCCTTGAACGGCAAAGACAAATTGAGTAAACGAGGAAAGGTTTTGAGTTTCAATCACACCTGTTGTAGACGGATTGTCGAAATTAATTGTGGCTCCCGACTTCGTTCCAGCACCAGAAAGTGAGAAATCAATGTTGAAACCTGAATTTGAAGTTTGGCGTACCACCGTCGCTGGCGTCGAGGCGCTCATGATCTCAACCAATGGATTGGCCGGAAGATTGGTGAGAAGCGTAGTGCTAAACGTAAATGTTTTCGATTGAATCGTAATCGTTCCTGTGACGGGATTTCCCAGAGTAGAATCCACAAGGAAGTTAATCCGCTTGATCTTGGTCCAGTCAAGACCGGTGAAGCTTGATTTCAGGACGGTAAAATATTGAAGGCTGAATCCAATCCCGGAAAGGATTACGGAAGATTTGGCTCCAAGTGAATCTTCAAACTCAAGTTTGATTTTTGCATTACTCGAGACACTATTGTAGAGGCCAAAGGTAAATTGAGTTGGACTCAAAAGATTTCCATATTCAACAGCAGTCGTGCTTGGATTATCGAGGACAATGCTTCCTCCTGAAAGGCTCCCTGCTTGGGTAATGTCATATTTAAGTTGAAATTGTGTTGAGCCAGTCTCAACCAGGCTTGTATTGATACTTGAGCCGCTTGCGAGTGCGAGATAAGGCGCATTAGGAAGGCTCGTTAACACTGTGGTGCTGAAAGTCAATGACTGGGCCTGGATCGTGATCGTTCCCGTTAAGGGATTTCCGAAAGTTGAATCCACAATAAAATTAATCTGCTTGATCCTGGTCCAATCAAGACCCGTAAACAAATTCTTCCCTACCGTGTAGTACTGAATTCCGGAGGCCAGACTGCTTAGGACAGTTGAAGATTTAACGCCAAGTGAATCTTCAAACTCGAGTTTGATTTTGGCATTTGTTGGTCCTGAAAGTCCGAATGTAAATTGAGTCGGAGTGGAAAGATTTCCATATTCGACAGCAGTTGTATTCGGATTATCTAAGACAACGCTTCCCCCTGAAATGCTTCCTGGCTGAGAAACATCATAATTTAATTTAAATTGAGCAGTTCCCGTTTCAACCAGATTAGTTGCCAGAGTTGAACCATTTACAATGGTCAAATAAGGCGAATTCGGAAGATTGGTTAGGATTGTTGTGCTGTAAAGAAGGGTTTTCGTTTGAATCATGAGGGTACCGGTAAGGACGCTCGTTAAAGTTGAATCGGTGGAATAAATAAAACGTTTAATTTTGGTCCAATCCACTCCGGTGAAAAGCGTCTTTGAAATTTTGTAGTATTGCATCGCTGTGGAAACATTAATCAACAAGGTATTAGATTTAGCGCCAAGTGAGTCTTCGACTTCAAACCGGACTTGTGATCCGGCGGGACCTTGAATTCCCACGATCAAATCCGTAAGCGTTGATAAATTGCTTACCTCAACTGCAGTGGTGGTCGGATTGTCAAAACTAACGTAAGCGCCTGACGTCGAGCCTGCGGCAGTCACATCATAATTTAATTGAAATTGTGTATTGGATTGCTGGATAAGATTGGTATTGGCTGAAGATCCGGACATGATGAGCGTCCAGGGAGAGCCTGAGAAGGAAGTTAAGTTGGCAGAGGTAAGTGTTGGATCCGGCGTAACGGTACCGGACAATCTTAATCCTTCGATTTGAAAATCCTGAGCGGCCGTGTTAAGTCGATCCATTTCATAAATGAACCGGTTCGCCCACGCGCGGCCTTCAAATTGTCCACTTTCCTTCTCCCCTTGCGGGAGAAGGTTAGGATGAGGGGACTGTATCGCCTCTTCCCAACGCCTTAATAATTCAGCGGGTGATAAATTTCTCTCAAGAATTCCCTCATGATTAAACGATAAAATGTTGTCCGTTGTAATTAAATATTCAGTCTGATCGGAAGCAGCTAACAAATCTAAATCACTTGGTCCATGTGATTCGGTTTTATCGGGATGCGAATGAGCAAAAAAGGAGGCTTCGCCAAGAAGTTGACTGACTCGTTCCGACGCCTTGATTTCATTTTGATTGCCGCTCGTCAAAAGAAACTTCATTCCATGAATACCAACCAAAGCCACTTCGATATCTAAATGTCGCAGCTGTTCTAGTTGATCTTCAGTGAGTGACTCAATCGGAATCGCCGCAGCAAATTCCGGGCGGATGAGGTCGAGTGCTTGATTAAATGAATAGAAGTTGAACTCATACTTGGTACCGGTTCTGGCCGGGACAGGTTTCGAGACTTCTTTTTCTTGAGAAACCTGTCCCGCAACAGAACTGGTACCAGAGTCGTGAACCACAGGCGTCGCCTGAGAAAGCGGGCTTTCCATAAAGAAATCAGAAAAGGGGACAGGCAATCCTTCCTGCCTGTCCCCTTTTCCGTCTGAAGGTAATTGGTCAACGGGCTTGACCGGCTGATAATTTCCTGTGTCTTGATTCAGTTGAATCTGCGTTTCTGCGAAAGAATTGTTTTGGAAAAGGATAAAATCAAAAATTAAAACAAAAGCAACAAACTGAAAAATTTTGGAATGGCGAAAATGACCAAGTAACATCACTCACCCTCTTTCGCTTGAAAATCAGTATTATGATTCATTTGAACACCGCTTTGGTTTTGGGGTGGAATAGAAATAAAAACGAAGCCGAGAAGAACAAAATTATCGCAATAGTGTAAAAATGCCCCCAGAATCCAAAAATCGATTTGCTGAAGTTCGAAGTAATCCAACCAATAAAGCCACCTAAACAAACAAACAAACCAAATCTTCTTCCGATGTTTTGGTTAAAAAACAACAATCCTAAGGAAGCAATTCCATAAAAAACAACGGCGAGGCGTCCTTCATTCGGGAGACCGTGACTTTCATACCAATGAGAAAATATAACGCCAATTAAACTTTCAACAACTAACGTAACAGCCACCACCCTCACCCAAAATTTAATCCTCCACTGCTCTTGGGAAGTCAATGCTGGAGGAGGAGTTTTTGGAACCGGCGACGGCCCATAAAGTTCTTTGACACTGGGCGTGAGAAGAAAGATAAAGAGACTAAGATAGAAGAGAGACACGATTAAATGATAAACAAAGGGGAAAAGAAACGGTCTTACCGCGGTGAAGTAAAAAACGAGGGTGAGTCCTGCGCCCAGCCACAGAAAAGAAAATAAAAGAGTAATCATGCGCATGCCGTAAGTACGTTTGCCACAAATCAATGCAGCACCATAGGCAACACGTAAAATTACGTTTTCCCAAGGGAGTCCAAACCAATCGGGAAACATGTAGTGAAGAGGAATAAATAATAATCCATCTAAGATCACGCACACTCCCCACACCTTAATCCAGAACTCTACTGACCGCGTATTCATTTTCATTTCATTCCCGCCGTTTGCATTCATTGTTCAACTCTCACGCGCACAATACGGCAATTCATTTTGATTCTCAAGACGAAAATCCAAAAAATCTTGATTTTGTAGCATCGACGCTACAAAGTTGTGGCACCGACGCCACAAAAACTTATGAAAAGTTTTAGAAACCATAAGCTCCATTTTTCGCCATTCCTGCCGCCGCAAATTCAGGGCGAATGAGGTCAAGCGCTTGATCGAAGGAGTAGAAGTTAAAATCGTAAATCCCTTCCCCCCTAGGGGGGGAAGGTAAGGATGGGGGGTGAGGGGAATTTTGTTTATCCCCTTCCACCGTAGAAACCTGTCCCGCAACAGAACTGGTACCACTTTGCTGCACCACCTCAGGTGTAGGAGATGAAAGCGGGTTGTCCTTCCAAAAATCAGTTGGATTGGGTAAGAATTCAGACGAAGATGCTGGTTTTTCACCCGAACCTCCTGCCTCAAGCTGATCTGCATTCACTTCCTTAACCGGTGTATAGCGGTGAGTCCCTTCCTGGAGGTGAAGCTCTCCTTGTGCGAAAAGGTTTTGGGAGATGAGAAAATCAAGGAGGATGAGGAAAGTTACAATCCGGAAGATAGGTGAGCGCCGCCAATTCAGGAAGGACATAATTTTAAACTCCTTTCTCCATTCTTTGGAAGTACTGCTTCGTGCTAGAGCGGTCCAGAAAAAGGAAGATAGAAAAATACAAAACCCCATAGATCAAGCCTATCAGCAACAAATAAGGTCGGTCGATAAATTGATGAGCAATTACAGGATTTTCCTTCAACATCATAGGTATCGAAAATATATAAATATACGGCGGAAAGAGCAATCCCCCCAGACCCAGCAAAAAACAGACTACGGCAGCCCAAGTCCTCGTTCCCGGAGATCGTCCAAGAAGTATAAACCCCACAGAAGCTTCTGGTAACATGTTGATCAAACGCTGATACCAAGCAGAAGTTTTATCCCATAAGAAAGAAAGAAAGAACTGGGAAAAACTATCGATAATTAAAGCGATGGCGATCAATCTTATCCAAAATGAAATACGCGCGATCATTTTCTCATCAAGCTCTACTTGCAAGGCCTTATCTCGAGGAGCCACAGGCATAATAGGTTCACTCACAATAGGAAAAAACGCCTTTACGGCACGATTGGAAAGAACCAAAATACAGAAAAGATAAAAGCAAAAATAAACGAGTCCTGTGATCTTTACTGAAAGATATTGGAATTCCTTATAAGTGGGCAAAAGAAACGTTGCTGCCAGAGCCAAACCTGCATAAAGAAGCCCTGCTATTCGTGAAAAGCTACCGACTATTTTCGAAAAGCGCCACCTGAAAACAATAAGAAAACCCGCACCGATTTCCAGAAGTGAGAATAAAAGTTCTTCCTTAGGAAAGCGCGCAACATTTCGAAGCCAATTAGAAAAGAGAACTGTAACGAGACCGTTCACAACAAATCCCCAGCTCACAATATTGATAAGAACTCTTGTCACAAAATCACTCCATTTTTTATATCACTCGGCACCCAGTTCTTGGAGGATCTGTTGCAGAACTGGTACTGATTTTCGTAAAGATTTGATATCTCAATATTCACAAATTAATCCACGCTGATCACAATCAACCACATTCATTTGTATTTCTTTCTTTTTTCGTGCATCGGATTTTGTACTCATTTGTTTCGATTCCCACGCGCACAATACGGCATTTCAGTTTCATTCTCAACAGCAAAATCCGAAAAAACTTGATTTTGTAGCGTCCACGCTACAAACCTGTGGCGTTGACGCTACAAAAACTTAGTAAAAGATTTTAGTGATTGGGCTACGCAGAAAGGCATGATTGATAGAAAATCTCGCTGGAAAGGCTGAATTACAAGGCAAGAGCAAATCTAAGCGCTGATTCGACAGACTTGATTTTCGCCGCAGTGAGTGTTGTGATCCGCTCGGTGAAAAGCTTTTTGGGAATCGTATTAATCACATCCAGATTGACGACACATGCCCTGGGCAAACCATCTTCACGGCCGAGGGGAACCTCAACAGGAATATCGCGTATGGTTGAAGTCACCTCAGCCACGGTTACATAATCCCGAACTTGGATCGCGCGATTCCGGGATAGGATTACGACCGGCCGACGGCCAACCGGCTTGGGTAAATCAGCCCACCAAACTTCTGCCCGTTCCATTACCATTTCTCCCGGTTAAAGCTCGGAAGCCCCGCTCGAAAAAAAGGTTCCACTTCAGCCGGTCGTTCCGGTTTGCGCTGATACCCCTTGACGTAACGTTCCTCAAGCTTTTCCTCTTTCTTCTTATGGAGCCAAAGCGTAAGAGCTTCCAAAACCGCAACGCTCCTAGCCAGCCCAAGCTCCTGGCGCAAGCGTTCCACCTGCTCAAAGGTTTTCTGGGGTAAACTAACCGCTACCTTGGCTGCTTTCATTGCATAACTCCTTTTTGGGCCACTCTGGTATTACTTGAAATCCTACCAAAGTATAACCAAGCGTATTCTGAAAGTCAAGCTGCGCAAAATAGGCTCAACCTCTACACAGCGCTTAAGCAAGGTCCCTCTTTCCATTTCGGACAACAGGATGGGTCTGAAATTTTTCAACTCTGAGGGATTCTTGAACTTTAACCGGTTTTAGTTTTCGCTCCATAAAGCGCTAAAAGCGAAATGGTATCGGTTCCGTTGAATCTTTAAATCGGAAGGAATGAGGGATAGGTTACAAACAGAGCGGAAGTGCTCTTGAGCAGATCGGGATTATAAAACTCGTAATCGGAGGTGCCGGAAAAGATGAAGCAATCACCCGCCTTGAGGAGAAGCTCTTTGGCAAGCCGCGTGAGAAGCATTTTTCCATCCAAGAGATGGACATAAATCTGGTCGGGATGTGGAAGCTTGCTTGAGGAAATGGTCCTTTGAGGATGAATTTCGATTCGCCCAAAGAAAAATTCCCTCCGTTTGGGTGTCAGCGATGCAATTCGAAATCCGTCCTCAGGATAATCCAAGGAGAAAGCGACTTGATTCAAATGACCGCGATGGCTCGTCGATTCATCAGAAGGCTGCACTTTGAGAAGAAGGGTTTTAAAATCCATCCCAATCGCGGCGGCGATGCCTTCAAGCCGCTCCATAGAAACAGATTTGAAAATTCCACATTCAATTCGCGCAATCGTCGTCCGGTCCACTTGCACTTTGCGGGCAAGCTCTTCCTGGCTAATCCCCTTTTCTTTTCGAAGTGCCCGAATGACGTGCCCGATGCTTGCTTTTTCATCGCTCCGACAGACCATCGATCTCGAATGGATGAACATTCCAGCCTCAGGAAACGACACAGTTTCTGTTCCTCCAGAGTACCCAATTTCGACCGAATCTGAATTTAAGGGATTCTTGGTTTTAGGCGGCATGTTTCAAATTTCTCTCAATGACAGAAATGAGCTCTTTTAAATCAAATGGTTTCAAGATAAAATCAGAAATGCCCATACGGGCCGCTTCCTGGCGAATTTCTTCGTCCTCATAAGCAGTGATGATGATTTCTGGAAGTCGTGGCAATTCAAACTGGCTCCGAAGTTCGCGGATGGCTTTCAAGGTTTCAATTCCATTCATCCCTGGCATTCGCACATCCGCTAAAATCAGATCAAAAGTCTCCCGGACCACAGAGTCAAGTGCCGCAAGACCAATGGGAACAGTCGTGGCCTCAAAACCCGATTTTTGAAGAAGGACTTTTAAGGACTGCCCCACCAAAGGATCGTCCTCGATGATTAAAATCCGGAAACCGTACTCTTGTGAAGCGAAGCGTTTTCCGGCCAAGGCTTGAACATCTTCAAAACGGAATTTGACCACATCGCTGGATGGGACCGGTTTTAAGAGGCCTTGCTCGATCCAGGAACGGATGGTATCAGGGGAAACGTCTAATATTTGGGTGAGGTCTTCGACGGACAGAAGGTCTTCCTGACTCAATGCCATTCTCCAAGTCTACGGCTACGCCGCGGGAAGGAATATAAATAGCGTATAAAGTGAATGAAATCTAGCACTTATGGCTTAAAAGTCAACTGTTTTCTCTAAGTCAGTGGAGGCTAAACCAGAACTACTAAACCAGAAATAAAAATAAACCGGAACATTACATATTCATTAATTCAGTGTCGGTTCCGCCGGGGTCTGTTGCAGAACTCGGTATTAAAACGCCAAATATATCGGATTCAGACCCCTCTGTTCTTTGAAAGTTTGAAGAATATGGCGAAGAAGGCGAAAAAGTTGGTGAAGACAAGGCAAGAA
>OBEQ012018194.1_pt1 | contig 17043 bp, 14 predicted proteins | sample 1670901 | NCBI WGS metagenome assembly OBEQ01 (sample SAMEA104232315, study PRJEB22302) | groundwater metagenome | biome: forest; feature: aquifer; material: groundwater | place: USA | collected 2011-08-07 | depth 5.4 m
CGGTAAAAAAAGTATTTTTAGTGCAGGGTGAGGAGAGCGCGAGTAATGCGCTTGCGTATCGCTTGCAGGATGTGTTGGGCGTTGATGCGAGTGTTCCTTCATATGGCGAGAGCGTCGGGCTTGAATAATTTTTGTATTATTAAAAAATCTGTTATCATACTATCATACGTTTATGATTTCTGATAATGTGAGCTTAAAACCAAAAATTTGCGTGTCAGGGAGCGCGCGCACGGAACATTGCGCAAAGGACGCGCTCAAAAAAGCAGAACAAATCGGCCGCGAAATTGCCAAAGCTGGAGCAGTCATTGTTACGGGCGCAACCACTGGCATTCCTTATTGGGCCGCGAAAGGGGCAAAGGAAGCCGGAGGGTTGAGTATCGGCATTTCACCGGCGGTTTCTCAAAAAGAGCATATCAAGGTGTATAATCTGCCCATTGATTATTTTGATTTGATTATGTATACAGGGTTTGATTATTCAGGCAGGAATCTTTTGCTCGTGCGCGCGTCTGACGCTTCTATTATTATCTGTGGCAGAATGGGGACGCTCAACGAATTTACGATTGCGTTTGAAGATGGCAAACCCATTGGCGTATTAACCGAGACCGGCGGCACGCTTGATTTAATTGATGATATCGTTGCCGAGAGCCATCGCAAGGACCCTGGCGGGATTTATTATGAAAGCGATCCTGCTCTACTTGTATCAACGCTCATTAAACGTGTCGTAGAATTGCGCGAAGGATAACTCAACCCTTTGGGTTGGAAATTCCAAATCACAATTCCCAATTTCTAATGGTTTTGCATTTGGATATTGTTTAGAGTTTGGCGCTTGTGATTTAGGATTTAACAATGGAGGATATTATTAAAATTTTTGTCGCGCTTATGCTTGGGGGATTTCTTGGCGCAGAGCGGGGGAGAGCGGGAAAGCCCGCAGGACTTCGCACGTATATGTTGGTAACAATTGCCGCAACCGCCTTTACTATTGTCTCAAAAGAGGCAAACACCTATTTTAATTATCCGTACTACGATCCGAGCCGCTTAATGTCGCAAGTTCTTTTGGGTATTGGATTTATCGGCGGCGGGATTATCATTTATCAAAAAGAGCATATACGTGGATTAACAACCGCGGCAGGCCTTTGGATGGCGACCGCGATTGGATTATTTGTCGGCATCGGGTCTTACGCCCTTGCCGCCTTACTCACTTTTTTGAGCTTCGTCATCCTTGAATTTTTTCTTCGGGTAGAAGAAAAAATCGATGATACAAAATTGTAATGAGTTAACTCCCCCAGTTGGCGTCCTTCGTCGTCGAAATCTCCGGTGCTCCTCAACGTAGCATTTACTACGTCTCGTTTACTCCTCGATTTCTCCTCCACCTACGCTAAAGCTTCGGTGGGCAAGTCGAATTTCACTCAACTGGGGAAGTCGTCGTGAGTAAGCGTAAAATTTTTTAGAAATTTTTCATGGATACTCGTATTAGCACATTGGTTACTTTGGCGCTAGGAGTTACGTTAGTGATAATGTACGCCCTTTTCCAGTATTACGGGGTATACCGCTGAAAACTCCTGTGTTTTTCGTGGTATTAAAAAAGAGCGTCATTAACGCTCTTTTTTGCGCATTTGACTTTGGAGAGTCAGGGATTACAATGAGGTATATGCAAAATGTTTCCTTGCATGATAGAATTTGGCGATACGTCTTAATTGTGAGCGTATTAATTGCCACGATTATTGGGGTAGGAATGTTTGGTCTCCCTTACGCCGCGCAAAAGGCCGGTATCGGTGTTGCCCTTATATATTTACTCATCTTTGGCATTATTACTACGATAGTCCACCTCTTTTACTTTGAGGTTGTCATGGCAACGCCAGGCAGGCATCGTCTTACCGGATATGCGCGTCTCTACTTGGGGAAACATTGGGCAGGAGTTACATTTATTCAGGAGGTCGTAAGCTTATGGGGAACGCTTTTAATTTACACGATTCTTACCGGTAAATTTCTTTCCCTGCTTGCAGAATATTTACTCCATTTTTCCTTTGGGCATTCAGAATTTTTATGGGGCGCGATTTTTTTTATTATAAGCGCCGCGGTCGTTCTTAAAGGAAGTCGGGCGGTGGGAAAACAAGAATTTTGGTTTTCCTTGCCGCTCATTTTTTTAGTGCTACTGCTCTTTTACCTTGCCTTGACAAGTTCTTCTTTTTCCTTGGAGATATTATTTTCTCCCCACCTCTCTGATTGGATTGCGCCCTACGGGATTACGCTTTTCGCCCTTTCAGGGTTCTCGGTTATTCCTTCACTCAAAGAAATTATCGAGCCTGTGCAAAAACGAGGGGAACGCGTCATTATTCCTTTAATTGTATCACTAGGCACGCTTATCCCGGCTTTGCTCTATGCGCTTTTTATTATAGGAGTTGTGGGAGTAAGTAAGCAGGCAACTTCTCTTGACGCTCTTAGCGGACTTACACCTTTTTTAGGTAATACCATAGTGTTAGTGGGCGCGGCGCTGGGCATCGTTGCCATTTATACGTCATTTCTTCCGGTGGCTGATGAGCTTTACGAAACATTCATTAACGATGATCGCAAAAAAAAGGCGATCGCCGCGTTATTCACTTTTGCCCCGCCTTTCTTTTTGTATCTTTTCCACGTATTTGATTTTGAGCTACTCATTACTATTACAGGCGCCATTATGGGCGGATACGTAGGCGTATTGGTAATTAAGCTTTTTTGGCGATTAGAAAAAAGGGGGGAGACAAATCTTAATCTCTCTCATGCTTTTTCAAAAATTATCGGATGGAGCATTATCGCTCTATTTATATTTGCTTCATGCTACGTTATCGCCGATACTTTAATGTTTCTCAAGTGAAAACCATTGAGCGAATCATTTTTTTTGTTTTTTTGTTCAGCATTCCTTTTGGAACGCGCACGCTCATTGTGTATGGCGCCAATGAGTATCAATCAGCGTTTGTATACGCAACCGACGTCGCGCTTGTTGCACTTTTTTTATTGTGGTTATTTTTTGAGCGGGAAAAAAAATATCTCCCGCGCACATACTTTGCGCCGCTTTCGCTTTTGATTATGTGGTTTTTCCTTTCAAGCATTTTTTCGCCCAATATTTTTTTGGGGCTTTATCGGACACTAAAACTTGCCGAGTTTCTCTGGCTTTTTTACTACATTCGTTGGTTCAAATTTCCCCAAAGCGTTTTACCCGCTATTGTCGCAAGCGCGGTATTTCAAAGCGTCATTGGAATTATCCAATTTACCACACAGCGCTCGCTTGGGCTTTGGATATTGGGCGAAGAGCGATTAAGCCCTGTGCTTGCGGGTGTTGCGAAATTGGATTTTTTTGGACAAAAAATTATCCGCGCCTATGGAACATTTCCACATCCGAATGTGTTGGCGGCGTTTTTATTGTTCACCATTTTTCTGTGCCTCACAAAAAAAAAGCGTTTTGTCATGGTCATTCCATTGTTGGCGCTTGGATTGCTTTTGACGTTTTCACGGGTGGGCATTTTTTTAAGTATTATTGTAACGATTTTTTTATATTTCATGGGTGGAGAGAAAAAGCGATTGAGCGTCTTTGCGCTCTCGCTTTTTGTGTTTGGCATAATTCTTGCGCCGCATTTTTTTACTCGCCTTGCGATAAGCGCGCAAGATCAGGCAGTGAGCTTGCGCGTCTTGTATATGCAAAATGCGCTTGCGGCAGTCAAAACCCATCCGTTTTTTGGCGTTGGCCCCGGACGATTTACTTCCTATCAGCAGGCAATTATTGCACGGCAAAATTTCCCGCAATGGGCAAACCAACCCGTGCACAATATCTATTTACTCTTAGCATCTGAAGCAGGTCCCCCCGCCCTCATTTTTGTCCTCTGGTTTCTTTTTACTCTTTTTTTGCGATCAGATAAGATATTCATAATTCTTTGTTCCTCATTCCTAATTCTTGCTCTCTTTGACCATTTCTTTTTCACTTACCAACAAGGGCTATTATTATTTTGGTTGACACTGGGTATCGCGAGCGGTAAAGTGGAGGTTCATTCAAAGGGGTCAGGAAAGTTGTCTTGAAGTTTTTTTGCTAAGTCTTCCTTGTTGGCATTTATTTTTGTTAAAACAGATTGCAATAAAGGCTCATTCAGCAGGGGCTTATTAAGGGTAGGTATATCTAATTCATTGAATAAAGGACCATAGAGATAATAGACAAAAATAGAGCTGCTGAGGGCGATAATGATAAAAAGGAAAACGCTTGTGCTGATAAGAGAAAAATAAGGGAAACCCTTTATTTTTAATAGGAGGTCTCTCATAGAGATGGAGTATTTTTTTTAGCAAAAGGATATACGACGTCAAGATTGCTTATGAGAATTGGGTTTGGAGAAGATACTGCAATTTGTTTCCCTATGTTGTTAAAGGTAATTTTTAGTGGCATAGTTTCTAAGACTGCCAAAAATTTTATTATATTGCCAAACGATCCGGTAATTTCTATTGAAAATAGAGGAGGATCTGCTTCTTTAATTTTTACCTTAATATCATTATTCGTTTTTCGAGCAGTATCTTCTAAGAAGTAGAGAAAATCTAATGGAGAAGACACATGGGGATAAACTTCTTCAATTTTTTTTCTCCCTGCCGCGACTTTTTCTTTTTCTTTTTCGAAGTTTTCAAAGACGTAATTTTGTTTTTCAAAATTTTGAATTTCTTTTCTTACGTCAGTAATCGACTGACTCTTTATAATAAGTGCAGGGAAAATAAACCTGTAGTCAATCATCACGATAAGAGAAAAAGCTATGGTGCTAATGAAAATATAAAGATAAAATTTTTTCTTTAGAGGGTCCATATCATTGAAGTTCAAGACTTATATTGAAATCAATATCTTGCGTTTTTTCAAAATTTGAAAGAGGCAACACCACATTTTTGAATAACGGCGAAGCTTCAAGTGCATACTGAAAGACGGAAAGATTTTCTCGAGTCTGTGCGTGGCCGCTCATGGTGAGTTTATCAACGAATTGAGGAGGGCTCTCTTGGGAATCTTTGTCCTTACCCTTGACCTTTTCCTTCGTATGATTTATTTGTTGAAGGGTAATGCCCTTTCTCTCTAATGCCGAGGTCTCCACAAGAAGTGAAGACCATTTTTGTTTAGGAAGGTTTTCATTAAAATCTTTTAGCTCTTTATTAAAATGCCCTGCTTCTTTTTGGATATTTTCTATCAGGATGTTTAGAGGATTTTTTTCATAGCCTACAGCCACGCTTTCTAAAATATATCTTTGCTTTTCAAGGTAAACGAGGGTAAATATCATAAAAAGGGAAAATATGACTGATAATCCCAAAAGTATTTTTGTATGCATTAAAAATTTCCCCATGCGGGCTTGGAGTTTTCTTTTTTCTTTTCTAATAGGAGGGAGAAGATTAAAGGTAAGCATGATTTTTTTCTGCTAAACCTCGGAAAGCCAACCCTAACGTTGCGGCATACGAGGGTCTAATAGGAATAAATTTCGCAGGACCCTTTACTGGCAGGGCCAATTCTTTTTCAAGAAATAAAGTCATCTCTTGAAATGTTGCCCATTCTCCGCGCGCGATAACCTCTTTAATACTATTTACGGCTCTTTGCGGTGAAGGAAATTGTTCATTGTAATAGTCAATATACTCGCGAAGTTTATCTGATATTGCCTTGAGATTGGGCTCGCTTAAAAAATGTTTTTGATCCGAACAATCTCCCTTGATAGAAGTTGTAAATCTAATAGCTCCATTGGCAAAAATCACAATAGTTGTCTTTTCGGATTCGAAATCAACAATCAGTGTCGGTACTATATCTTTTTTTTCATTGAAGGGATTAAGAGAGCCCCAGATTAAGGCATTTGCTTCTGTCTCGATAAGGATGGGTTCAAGGCCCGCTTGTGTCAGAATATCTATGTAGGAGTCTATAATTTTTTTTGTCGCGGCGACTATGACCGCGTCGCGAAATGATTTATTGCGGTAATCCTCCTCTGCTAAGCGCCAATCCCAATATACTTCATTAGGCGAATAGGGAAGGATCTTCCCTAATTCTTCTTGAATTTGTTTTTCTAGGGAAATCCCTTCTTTTTTAGAGAACCGGAATACTTTTATAAATGTTTCCTCTTCGGGAATGGCTATAACAACCTCTAAGGATTGAATAGGGTAGGGCTTGGTATCTTTGAGGAGATCTTTAATCTGTCCGGGAAGATTTTGTTTGCCTTCATATTCTTTCTCTCCCATGGCGCGAATAGAAATAACACCTTTGCCCTTTACAAGTTCCATTGCTCGTATATATTTTTCTGATATTTCTAAGGCAAACATAATTTCTTAGATAACGTATCACTTTAGTATAGCAAAAAAATGATATACTAAAAAGTTTTTTTTGGGATTAAATTTCTTTCCATGAGAGGATATTGAATGAACCTCCAGGTCCAGACGTGAAATGGACATTTGCAAGGCCGGATTCATATGTAACGCTTGCGTTGTTGTCAAAATCAAAACCATATCCCGTTACTTCTTTTGCTCCGGCATTATTATTGAAGTGAATTCGTCCATGATTGGCGTAATAAATGCCGGCTGTCGTATTATTGCTGATATCCATAACTTGACCTGCGGGGTCATTTTTTGCTCCTATAACCATAAGGTAGCTTCCCGCCTGCCCGGACCCGGATATGATGGTATTGTTTGATAAATCAACAATACCATCAGCAACGATGACGCCGGAATTAGTTCCGTACCCAGAACTAAGTTTTATAGTAGCATTATTGCCAGTATTTATTCCTCCGGTTATCCAAATTGTTCCGGTAACAGTTAGGATTGAATTGTTATTCATGGTTAAATTTCCATTAATTTTTGTTGGCCCCAAATTTTGTGATCCTGATACAGCATAGTCCCCATTGATAATTCCGCCTGCCGCGGCTTCATAACGCCAATCTTGAATCACGCCATCAGATATAGGTAAAGACTGGGGCGCGTCACTTGTAACAATGCAATTAGCATTAGGACATGCGACTCCACCCGCGGTCACGTTTACGAAAGCCGGCGCGCGCCCGACCCCATCTATAGTAGTATTCGTGATTTGATTGTTTATACCGCTGATCCAGAGCCGGAATGCAAGGTCTCCTCCTACGTTTACCCACACTGCGCCTCCAGAAGACCAGTTGGCGGTGCTCTTTCCAGTGTTATTCACATAGCCATCAGTGCTATCCTTGCGCCAATTCCAATAATTTACAGCGGAATTTGCGCTATAATCAAGAACTATCCAGTATTTTGTCCCATTTATAACATTCGGTGGCGTTGAAAATGTAACATCAATCCACGACGGCGAGGCGCCCACAGAGCTTCTTAAAATAATGGCGCTTCCATTCGGCAAATTACTCGTGTTCGGATGATTAGAACTATCCGCAGTTACGCGAAGAGCAATATCATTAATTGGCGCTCCGGTTTTCCCTAAAAATACTGAAATTTTATTGAGTGGGCCGGTTGCCGTCGCAATGAATGATTGGGCAATGTCTTGATTACTGGAAACCGTTGCAAACGCATTATTAGAATCTCCGCAACTACTTGTGCATCCTACGGGCCATTCAACGGTAGGCGTACTGGTTAAACCGGTCGCAACCGTTGCATTTCCAGTTACTCTCCCACCGTTGATACTGCCATTAGAAAATACATTGCCGATTACTTTTGCTCCATTGCCCATAATAATTCCACCAGCATCTACTTGCGCGCCAAAGAAGAAATGCGATGTAACAGTGGTAACATTAAGTGTGGCTTGTATTTTTTTAACATTGTTTTGCGTTTGGCCGTCTGATTCAACCGTTTTTAGGCTGTTATTCGAGGCGACCGTCACGGTTGCTTGAGATGATCCAACATTGATAGTATAGCTTGGAGAATACGGAATTCCGTTTTCAAGGCGATAACTCGCATCCTCTATTCCGCCCTCCGCGGCGTAGTAACTTTGTAGTGAATAAATACTCCTTTGCGCTCCCTCCTTATCTGTCAGGAGAATAGTTGTCATGGAACCTGCAATAATAATACCAGCTCCTATAATAAAAAGGAGTGATGCTAAAGAGGCAATTCCTTTGGATGCGAAAGGAAGAAACATATTAGTACACATTAGAGGCTGTCTAAAAAGTCCCTTATCTACTGCAATCGCTTATCGTTTGGCTACGGCTACGTCAGTCCTCCTCAACGTATCTGTGTTACTGATACGCCTTCGTCGTCCTTCCTTTCCTCGCCTAAACGTAAGCGATTTCGTAACGAAAAGTACTTTTTAGACAGCCTCTTACTAATTGGGTCGAAGAGAAGCGGTGAAGCTTATCGGGAACGTTTTGCCAGGAAGGTCTTTTGAAGTGAGAGAAAGGTCTATATGCAGGGCAGGTATTGGGGCTTGTGATATGAGATTGACGTTGAAGTTTGATACTTCGACATCTTGAGAGGTGAGGCGTGTGGGCGTTTGGTTCTCGCGTTTAACGTATATTCCTTTCCCATCAATATAAAAGTCTACATACGTCGTGTTTTCCTGCGCTGGGAGATACGATTTTGTTTCTAAGCTCAATTGCCCGGGGTTTACGTCCAAGACACTGGTAGGAGTATACACTCCGACGCTTTGTTTTATTTCTTCTGACATGGTGTTAATGGCAATTTTTTCATTTTCTTGAATCGCCCCAAATGCATTGATTTGCCGCGATGTTTGTATAAAGTTAATGACTAAAGAAGTTAAAGCGCCCGAGATAATGGCAAAAATTCCGAGATAGATAATGAGCTCAATAAGGGTAAACGCGCGAACTTTTTTCATCTCAATTTCCTAATATGTTAGTAATATAGGTCATGACAACGATCGTTTTTGCTTGCCCATGCTCTTGCCACGTCATTGTAAGCGAGATTTTTTTCGTATTCGGATCAGGCGTTCCGCTCGCCGCGATGTCATTATTTAAATCGCGCAATACATTTTCAGCGATGAGAGAGCGGGTAAATATATTATTAATGAGCCCGGGAGAAGAAGCTTGAAGTGTCCACGTTGCTCCTGAAAATGAGGGGTAATAAGTCGCCCCCGGGCTTAATGTGGCGATATTATTACTCCAGCTTGCATTTCTTAAAATTCGCACTGCTTCAATGCCTTCTTGTGCGAGAATTGTTGCTTGTGTAGTGTGTAAAGTTTGAACGACAAAATCTAAAGAAACCACCATGAGCGTATTTAAGGCAAAAAGAGCGATACTCGCTATAGTAATAGTAATAAGAATTTCTGTTATCATAAACCCGGATAGGGAAGAATATGCGCGTTTCATTTTTGTAGCCACGTCTGACGTGGCGGAGAAAACAAACCTTTTCCCCGAAGGGGAAGACACTTTGCGCCCAAAGCGCAAAGTGGTTTATAATACTTTGTGTTTTTCAACCTTGCGCGGTTTGAAACAAGGGGATCTGTTAATCATTGGGCAGTCATTGTGCCTCCGAACGTTTGAACTGTCGCGTCGCCCTGAGTTGCATAAGAAACGATATTTCTCCCGTCGATAGCTACCATCAAGGCTTTTGTATTAACCCTGCGATCGCGATGGATACTTAACACTGTACTTGAACTATCCAAAGAGTGTGTATGAATACGAAGGGTTTGGTTTTCTCCTCCCACGCTCACGCTTCCAGACCAGTCAAATTCGGTCTTCAAAGCATTAAAATATCCTGCCATGGGAATTGTTTGAACTTGCGAGGGGATAGTAAAGGTGAGGGTGAGCGAGGAAGCGTTTTGAATGCTCCATCCTAAGTTAAAATGGAGATGCCGCGAATCATTCACCCGCGTATTTGAAAGAGTAATTCCTTTATCAATCGTGATATTTCCTGATTGTTCTATTATGATGGTGCGCGTTGTCGCCGTATCAGATTTTATTCGCAATATAAGTGTCCCTGTATTCGTAGTTGATCCGTCAATATGGGTAAAAATCACCGAGCTTCCACCCGAGACGGCAATCGTTGAAAGCTCTAGCGACGAGGGGATTGCGTAGGTTATATTAGTAAGGTCCGAAGGGTTATACGCGCTTCCCTTGAAAAGGACATATTTATTGGATTCAAAATACACACCATACGTCGTCTGATTATTTGATCCAACCGTGTTATTTTGCGCGCTACGCATGACAGAGATGATGCTGTTTGCAGTTTGGTCTACGTTGACCTCCTTTGAAAACGAAGCAAAGTTTACCTCTACCAGAGTAATAACAATTGCAAGAATTGCAACGAATATTAAAATTTCTATTATTCCCAATGCTTTCATGAAATATTGAAGGTGAACTACTTAATTGAGTTTGTAATGCTATAAATTGGTTGGAGCATTGAAACAGCGAAAAATCCTACCCCACTGCCGATAAGAAGCATTAGTATTGGTTCTATGATAGAAGGGAGATTCTTCGTTGCCGTATCTATGTCCTCTTCATAGGAGGTTGCCAACTGATCAAGCACCACGTCAAGAGAACCGGTTTCTTCTCCGACAGCGATGAGTTGTACCATGAGGGGCGCAAAAAGCTTTGGATAACGGGAAAAAATTTCATGAAGCGTCTTTCCCTTTTCAACCTCTTCCCTAGTAACATGAAGCGCTTCTTTATAGTATATGTTTTTTAAAACCCCACGTGTTACGTCAAGCGATTGTACAATGCCAAGGCCTGCCTGAATGAGCCCCTGAAGAGTTCTTGCGATACGAGCGGAATTTATTTTTTTTACCATAATATTTATAAGTGGAGCTTTGAGGCTTATCCATGCGAATATTCTCCCTCCCACCCTCGTCTTGAGAAAAAAATACCAGACGATAGCAATACTCAACACAATAACGCTAATTGCTACGATTGCATGATTTGCGAAAAAATCGCTAATTTCAATAACAAGCTGAGTGGTAAAAGGAAGTGCTACATGAAAGTCTCGAAATACTTTTGATAATTGAGGAACAACGAATATCATCATTACAATGATGATAATGAGCATGACTGAAAGGATAATAGTAGGGTACATAAGCGCACCAAGTACACGAGATCGGAGGGTGCGTTCTTTTTCCATATGTTGCGCCAAGTTGTTCAAAACTTCCTCTAAGCTTCCTCCGATTTCACCAGTCTTTACCATATTAACATAGAAATCATTGAAAAGCGAAGGATAAGGTTCGAGGGCTTCAGAAAAATTCTTTCCCTTATTGACCGATGTAATAATTTCCGCAAGAGCTTCTTTGAGAAGCGGACTTTCTGTTTGTGCGCTTAATGTGGCTAATCCCTGGGGTAAAGACATGCCTGCTTTAATAATTAATGCAAGATTTCTCGTAAAGTTTATGCGCTCTTTAAGTTTTGAGCCCTTTATTCGCGCGACAATTTTTTTGAAGGTCATAAAAGAAGTTCAAAATGCAAAGTGAACTTTGCCCGAAGGGCAGTGCTACGGAGGCAGAGTTTGCAAAATTTGGGTAAACCCTTCGAGTTTGTTTGTAATTTTGATTTTTGGTCTATTCTTTGGTTACCCGCATTATTTCTTCTATAGTAGTGATGCCTTGAGCTACTTTTATAAATCCGTCTTCTATCATGGTGATCATGCCTTCTTTTTTTGCCTGATCTTGAATTTCGTCAGATGTCCCTTCTTTGGCAATAAGTTTTTTTATTTCTACTGAGACTTCCAATACTTCGTTAATCGCTAATCTCCCTTTATATCCATCAGGACAAGAATCACTTGGTTTAGGCCGATAAAATTTGATTTTTGTCCAATCATCTTTTTGGGCAACTAATCCTTTTTCTTTGAGCACAAGTAAAAGGTTTTCTAAATCATAATCTTTCCCAAGTGTTTTTACTTCTTCTGGCGAGAGATTGTACGCTTCCTTTCCATCAGGACAGAGTTTCCGCACGAGTCTTTGGGCAATGATGACATTTGTGGTGGAGGCAATCAAAAAAGGTTCAACCTTCATATCTAACAGACGTGGCATTGCGCCTGCGGCAGAGTTAGTATGAAGCGTCGAAAGAACCAAATGACCCGTGAGCGCGGCGTTAATTGCAAGGGAAGCTGTTTCGTCATCGCGTATTTCTCCTACCATGATGACATCTGGATCCTGCCGGAGGAGCGAGCGTAATCCGTTGGCAAACGTTAAGCCTATTTGGGGTTTAACCTGTGTTTGATTGATACGCGGCATGCGGTATTCTATCGGATCCTCTATAGTTGAGATATTAATATCAGCCGTATTAAGAATATCCATAATTGCATACAATGTTGTTGTTTTTCCAGATCCAGTAGGACCGGTTATAAGAATCATCCCATGGGGTCTGGTAATATTTCTTTGTACGATATCAAGAGCGCGACCTCCAAAACCTAACGATTCTAATGTCAACCCTTTTGATTCTTCTTTTAACATACGCATCACAATTTTTTCTCCGTCTGCGACAGGAATAATAGAAACTCGTATAGAAAATTTATATGTGTCGCTCTCGATTTTTAATCGTCCGTCTTGTGGGAGACGATGTTCATCAAGCTTGAGGTTAGAAAGGACTTTTATCCGCGCGATAAGGCCTGAATAAAGCGCTTTAGGAAGAATCATGACATCATGGAGAATGCCATCTATGCGGAAACGCACGACGACCGCATTCTCTGTGGGTTCTATATGAATATCAGATGCATTTTGAAGCACCGCGTGGCGCAGTAGGCTGTCGGTGATTTTGACGACAGAAAGTTTTCCCGCAATTTTTTGAAGGTTTTCTGAGGATTCTTGTTCCATCTCGGCAATATCTAATTCTCCTTTGAATACTATAGGCGCCGATGAATCGCTATTTTTTGATGCTTGAGAAACTATTTTTGAAAATTCTTCTTCTAAACTGCCCTCGTACTGTTTTAAGCCGTTTTCTATGGATGCTTCATTAGTAAGAGTAGGCGTAATCTCTAATCCTGTTTTTTTCTTAAGAAAATCAAGCGCCTGAAGATTATCAGGATTGAGCATTGCCACATCAAGATTATTTTTTGTCATATGATAGGCAATGACATAGTATGCCCGCGCTGTCTCTTGAGGGATGAGGCGAAGTATTTCCGGGTCAATTATGGTTTTCTCTAAATTGATAAAGGGCACGCCTGAAAGGTGTCCTTTTATCTGGAGAAGGCCTTCTGGAGTAAGAATTTTTTTTGAAATAAGCAATTTCCCTATTGCTTCTTCATCGCTCCCTGCTTCTTTTTCCAGTTCCTTCCACTGTGCAAAGGTTATAAGTCCGACATCCTGTAAAAACGTTTTAAGTTCTTGTGCTGATGTTTTCATGGTAAAATTTTAATGCGCTCACAAATGAGTTGTAATGCGCCGTTGCGTTTATCAACTCTACCTTTAATCACTGCAACGGCTCCTTCTTTCCAACTTTCGGCATTTTGTTCAATAAGGGAGGGGAATATCGTAACATCAAGCGAATCAAAGAAATCTTTCACCTTTAAGAACATCATTGAGTCTCCTTTTTTGGTGATTATTTTTTTTATTTCTTCTATCGTGCCCCCTACAAAAATGGTTCGATTAATAAGTCCCTCATTGATTTTATTCATGGGAAGAAGTTTTTTTTCAAATAGATGACGGTGTTTATCTAATGGATTTCCCGATACATAAAGTCCCAATAATTCCTTTTCCCAGAGTAGTTTTTGCTGAATATTTGCCGATCCTGTTTTTTGAAGTTGGAGTGAAGGCTTACGCGTACTGCCAAAAAGTGAACCCTGAAGACTTGTTTGACTTATGCGGAATTCCTGGCCGATGCGCAATAGCGAATCAGTGTTGAGTAAAAAGGCATTGCGTTCACCCAGGCTATCAAAAACCCCGCTTTTAATAAGCGATTCAAAAACCTTTCGATTCATTGCGCGTTCTTTAATACGGCTAATGAAATCAACAATATCGACAAAGGGTCCGTAGGTTTTCCGTTTCAAAATAATACTTTCAATGATCGCTTCACCCACATTTTTTATAGCTTTGAGCCCAAAACGAATCGTATTCTCTCCAATCGCGGTAAAATTCTTCAAACTTTCATTGACGTCCGGGGGTAGGACCTGTATTCCCATTGACTTTGATTCTTCAACAAAAAATGCAATGCGGTCAACGTCGGTTTGCCGCGAATTAAGCAAAGCGGTCATAAACTCAAGAGGGAAATTTGCTTTTAAGTAAGCGGTCTGATAACTCACCATCGCATAGCCACAGGCATGACTTCGATTAAAACCGTATCTATCAAAGGGTTCGAAAAGTTTCCATATTTTTTCGGCAGTAGGTAGAGGAATTCCGTTTTGTTTCATTCCTTCGATGAGCTTCGCCTTTTGTTCCTCCAAAAGCGATTTTATTTTTTTCCCCACTGCTTTGCGCAAAATATCTGCTTGTGCCAAGGATATACCCGCTAAATCTCGGGCAATTTGCATAAGCTGTTCCTGATAAATCATTATGCCGTAGGTGTCTTGGAGGGCTTGCGCCATTTTCGGGTGCAGATAAACTACTTTTTCTTTTCCTTTTTTACGCGCGATATAGTTGGGGATAAGTTCCATGGGGCCTGGCCGATAGAGGGCAATCATAACCATGATATCATTGAATTCCGAGGGTTCAAGTTCCTTTAGGTACCTTTGCATTCCGTCACTGTTATGAACAACAAATCCGCTTGCGATAAAATTATTACCAGGCGCATTCATTGAGATATCGTACGTATCCTCAACACCACTGTATTTTATTTCGCGTATACTAATGAAGCGGAACCCTTGTTCTAAGGGGATTCTTGGACATTCCCACGCAATGAGATTTTTGTATCTCAACGCAAGTTCTGCGAATTTCGTAGTATTGATAAGTACGAAATTGTATTGAGGATATTGCCGTTGAAAAAGCGTTATTTTCTCCTGGTCCATATCGTGCATCCATCCTTTAATTTCGTAAAAAGTATTTTGAGAGGGCGCGTAGAAATCAGGAGTATAATGGATTTTTCTATTTTCCTCTGTTGTCAAAAAAAATGTTCTAGGTTCGTATTGGTACTTTATATTGTGGAGTTTTAGGATTCTTGCGAAATCTGCTTCCCAATTTGATCGAACATAATGTCCTAAGTCTTCCCTAAAACCGCCGTGACGATGAGGTGATGGGTGACCAAACATAGGATTATTCTCCCCTCGCATACGGAGAGAGTGTTCTTGCTTGAATTTTTCTGCTCTTTCTTTGCCCCACAATTCTTCCAATGGTCTACTCCTAAGCGCAACGGAAATTTTTCCTCCGGTCTGTCTTAAAATGTCGTTTGTCTCTTTAGTAATGTTATAATTCCAAGGCTTGCCGCCTTCTTGGTAGAAACGAAGACGCGCTTCCTTGATTTTTTGCCTCGAGTACTCTTTTGATGGATTTTTATAAAAGGAGGATGAGCATTTATAACAAAAATCACTCTTGCCTTCGCTTTGGCCGTTAATTTCTTTACCGCAGGCATTGCATGTATTATAAACGAGGTGTTTCGCCCTTGTTCTTATAAGGAGTTTTTCTCCTACAACGAGATCTCCTAACTTTCGCCAGCCATTTTCTGTTAGGAAATAATGATTTTTTGTAGCTTTAATATACCATCCATTTTCCGCAATAAGTGTATAGACAGGGTTTTTCCCTTTAGAAAAAATATTTATAATATCATTCCGATGAATTTTCCCCTCATCAAGAAATACGCTTTCCAGTGTGTGTTTATGTCTTTTTTCATAGAGTTTTTTAATACTGGTGTTGGATATGATAGTTTCTCCTGTAAGGCATTCCAATTGAAATATCCCTTTTGTCTTCCCCTCGCGTAAGAGCGCAAATGTTTTTTCGTCGTTTAAGGGGATTTCATCAAGCAGGGGAGTGTCAACACCCCGTTTTTTCAAAATAGTCATCGTGTCTTCAATAATCGTGAGATTCTTTAATCCAAGGAAATCCATTTTTAGCAAGCCTAAATCTTCAATAGCGTGCATTTCATATTGGGTTACCAGAGTTTTATCATCTTGAGAAGCATACTGGAGTGCGGTGTAGCGGGTGAGCGGCTCTGGAGTAATAACAATACCACAAGCGTGTGTTGAAGCATGACGCGCCACCCCCTCTAATTGTAAAGAAAGATTAATGAGTTCTTTTGCTTTAGGATCGGTATCAACAAGTTTTTTTAATTCAGGCACTTCGTTCAATGAGTCAGTCAAGTTGTGCCCAAAGGGGATGAGCTTGGCAATATGATCACAATAAGAATAAGGGTATCCAAGCGTTCTTCCCACATCACGAATGCCCCCTCGGGAGGCAAGAGTTCCAAAGGTTATAATTTGCGCCACTCTATCTTTTCCATAGCGCGTTTTTGTATATTCAATGACTTCATCTCGGCGCGTATCAGCAAAATCAAGATCAATATCAGGCGGGCTTATTCTGTCTGGATTTAAAAACCGTTCAAACAGGAGTTTGTATCGAAGGGGGTCTACGTTAGTAACCCCTAAAAGATACGAGACAAGCGATCCTGCGGCTGATCCTCTCCCAGGCCCCACTACAATGCCCTGCGTTTTTGCCCAGTTTACGATATCCCACACGATTAAAAAATAATCGGTAAAGCCAGTTTTTTTAATAACATCTAATTCAAAAAGCGCCCGTGCTTGGGCCTCTTCCTGGCGAATTTTTTCCGGAAATCGCCACGCGAGACCTTTTTTACATAAGTCAAAAAGATATTTATAATGATCGCCCTCTAAGGGGAAACGGGGAAATTTGAGAATTCCCAATTCAAGGTCTAAATCTATGGCATTTGCAATGAGTTGAGTGTTTTCCACTGCTTCTGGTATATCAGAAAAAAGGTTGACTGCTTCTTTTGTAGAAAGAAATGAAAGATCACAGGCGCCCATGCTCATTCTACTTTCATCGCCCAAATCTTTATTCGTATTTATGGCAACCAATATCTCTTGTGCCTTTTTATCATCTTTTTTCAAGTAATGCGTGTCCACTGTTGCCGCAAGTCCAATACCTGTCTGTAAGGAAATTTCTTTGAGCGCTTTATTGACTTTTTCTTGTTGAGGGAGCTTGGGATGGCGCTGTACCTCCAAATAAAAATTTCCTTTTCCGAATATATCCTGGTATTCAAGAGCGTTTTTGCGCGCTTCTTCTCGGTTTCC
>OBEQ010391518.1_pt1 | contig 17041 bp, 9 predicted proteins | sample 1670901 | NCBI WGS metagenome assembly OBEQ01 (sample SAMEA104232315, study PRJEB22302) | groundwater metagenome | biome: forest; feature: aquifer; material: groundwater | place: USA | collected 2011-08-07 | depth 5.4 m
GATGGCCCAGGACTGGACGACCCAGGTGAGCAAGCTGCTCCTGGCCGACAACCGCTTCGTCAAGACGGAAACCTCGCTGGACGAATACAACGTCTACCATACCTGGCCCGCGGGCGCGGCGCAGGATAAGTTCGAAGGCGCCAACGAAATGCTGAACTCCTTCCTGGCTTTCCTCGATCGCCCCGAGCTGACCTCGATCTTCTGGGCCCAATTCATGGACCCGTGCGAATGCAACGGCCTCGAGCGCCTGGGCCTGCTTGATTTGAACGGTCATCGCAAGGCCACCTACAATGCTTTCCGCATCTACGCGATGATGCCGGTGGATCGTAACGCAACCCAAAGCGATCTCGGCGATCTCAAGGCGATTGCCGCTTCCGACCCGCATCATGCCGGCCTGCTCCTGCTCAACCGCACCAATGCCGATCAGAACGTGACCGTGCGCTTCCGCAATGCGTCCTTCGCTAAGGGCACGGTTCGCGTGTACCCCATCGACAGGGCTCACAACAGCCTGGGCGACGGCGCCAACGAGGATTTGACGGCCTCGCAGACGCTCCCCAATGCCGTCATGGCCGATTGGAGCTGGACCGGATCGATCCCGCGCATGGGCACGCTGTACCTGGATGCCGAAGACGGGACCCTGGGTTCCCTGCTAGATCCCGTGCCGGTCGCCAAGGTCATCCACGTCAACCACTTTTACCCCGAACGCGGAAAGACCGTTTCCTATTCCGAATTCGACCGCCGCACCTGGATCGCACGCCTGGGGATGATGGGCGCCTCTTGGGCGGATCAGGAAATCGGGGTAACCGCGGAGGGACTGCCGAAAGCGCTCGAATTCCGCTATAAAGTGGAAGGCACGCTGACCCGCAAGGACGTCAACAGCCTGCTCGGCGTACGTATCGATTACCAGGTCGGGAATGCGTATTCCCTAGGTGTGCTGTTCCATGGCCCCTATGCCGGCGAAATGGATCTGTACGATGCGGGACGCACCGCGCCCATGCCCTATGGAACGGGAAATGCGCCGAATCTGGCTGTGGCTGTTCCCGATCTCGCTCAGTTTACCGTGGAGTTGGCGAAGTACGCACCGGCCGGATGGACGGGCCGCGCCCAGATTCTATTGATCATGCAGAACGCGGGACCGGAGGTGCGGGCGACGGTGCAGATACGCGGGTCGGGATCGGCTGTGTCGTTCTTGCGCAGTCCGGGCGAGGGCGACCGGGCGCGGATCAGAAAGGGATTACGGGCCGGATGGCACGGTGAGGACCCACCCGCCTTGGAGGTATTGAACCTGAAGGGAGCGCGCGTGGTGCGGCCGGCATCCAGCGGATTTTACTTCGAAGGATGGGAAGGCGTAACGAAGAGGGAATTCTGAAATATGGAAGTTATGCGGCGCCCCCACGACGCCATCGGCCAGCATGAAGGCCCTTCGATTCCGCGGGGAGAAGAAATGCGCAAGGAAGAAACGGTCTCAGGGAAAGCCATGGTTTCCATCGCGCTCGTAGCAGTGCTGGGATTAGGATCCTCGGCACAGGCCGCATGGGTTACCATTCACAATGACTTCTACTGGGGAGATCAAAATGGGGAGAAGATCCAGACACGCAGCGGCACTCTCCGGAAATTCGGCAACACCTATTATTGGTACGGTGGCGCAGAAGGATTCAGGAACCAGATCTGCTATACGTCCACCGATCTCGGGAGTTGGACTAAAAAGGGTACGGTGCTGGCGCTCAGTACGGATGCCAACAGGATAGATGTGCTCTACAACGAGTCGACCCGGCAATACGTGATGGTGATGAAATACGATGGCAACGGAGCCCACCTGGCCATGGCCACGAGTCCGACACCGGATGGTCAGTTCACCTTCAAGGGGCAGACCCTCCTCGACGACGCGCTGATGGGGGACATGTCCGTTTTCAAGGATACCGATGGCAGGGCCTATCTGGCCGCCGTTTCTTGGAAAACAGGGACGAATGCCCAACATGGGATATGGCTGTTGTCGCCGGATTACCTGACCGTGGAACGCCGGGTTTTCCTTTGGAATACCGGAGGACGCGAGGCCCCGATGATTTTCAAGAGGAACGGCATCTACTACTACGCCACTTCAGCCACCGATTGGACCGTCTCTACGAAGACGCAGTACTATTCCGCGACCAATCTGGCGGGCCCTTGGTCCGACTTAACTTCGCTGCAGATGGGAGAATCCCCCAACTCCTGGGATTCGCAATGCGATTTCGTCCTGCCGCTCAAAGGCCCGAAGGATTCAATGTACCTGTACGCCGGAGACCGATGGGAAAAGCCCGACCCGCGCAGGGAAGGCGATTACGTCTGGTTGCCGATGAGCTTCAAGGGGGATTCCCCGGTAGTCGATTACCATCAGGACTGGGACCTCAATCTGGAAGCCGGGACCTGGCGGCCTTTTGATGGCAATAGGAATCTTGCGAAGCGCAAGCCTTCAGCGGCCTCCTCGGTGAACGGCGCCAATGCGGCGAACAACGTCACGGATTCGGCGACCATGATGGATTACCTCAATACGCGATGGGAAAGCGCGGCCAGCGATCCGCAATGGATCCGGGTGGACCTCGGTTCCTCGATGGACATCAACAGGGTCATCCTCAAATGGCATGAGAACTATGGCCGCTCCTTCAAGATCCAAGTCTCGAACGACGCCTCGGCCTGGACCGACGTCTATGGCACCACCAGGGGCCTGACGCGTTCGGTAACCGACGTAACCTTCAACCGGACCTCCGCCCGGTATGTAAGAATGCTCGGCACGCAAAGAGGCACATCGAACGGCTATTCGTTGTTCGATTTCATGGTCTTGAACGATGTGCCGGAAGTCGTGTCGGTTTCCGGCAGGCAGCGGAAAAACCCATCGATGGCAACGCTGACTCTGAAAAGTGGCATCCAATCCTATTCGCTCTCGGACGCGACCCGGGCCGGACTCGAAGTCTTCGACTTTTGTGGAAAATCCAGGAAGATATTCGCCGATGGGTATCAGCGGGCGGGCCGTCATGATGTCGCCATTTCGGGGATCGCCGTCCTCCGAGGCCGTTGACGCGGACGGGGCATGATGTGCCGGAAATATTCCAAAGGATCTTCTCATCTCAAAAGCCTCCATGTCCCGGCTTTTGGTCGGCCGTATAATTCACTGAGGGGGGGGATGCGCTACATCATTCGCTTGCACATCCAATGCCGATCGCTTCCTGCCGCGACGGGCTCTTTCGGCATGGACGATCATTTGGATCGCGACCGGAGTTGGGGTGAAGGGGAGCGCAGCGACGATGAAGTCGGCGAATTCACCCTTCCCTCCCAGGCTTCGGTTGGCGCGATTGGAGACCGACAATGAAGAATCGGGAATTCTTCAAATACTCTCATGCATTCCCATTGGGGGGCATCGTGGGGATCGTATGCGCCTTGCCGATCCGGGCCCAAATTCTTACCGCGGGTTCTGCGCGATTACAGTTCGAGAATCAGAATGGCTCTTTCGGCCTCTCCCTCTCCGATTTCGCGAATGCACTCTTCCGCCAGGATGTGCCGCTTGCGCTGGAACTTGACGCGGTTGCTGGAACAACCCTTCTTCAAGGACGCTATACGGGGGTTTATTCCATCGGTACTGATACTGTGATAGCAAAAGGATCGCTGGTGAGCGTCAATGGGACCCGCTTCGATTTCCGCGACACGTACTCGGCCACCCTCGAAGCGGGAGTGTTCGCCTTCGCCCGCTCGGTGATGGTGGTGAATCCCAACGCCGCGGACCTCGGCTTCGCCACGCGCTTCTCCCTTCCCTTGGCGGCGGAAGCCGCCTACGCCGACTGCGACATCTTCATTCCCGGTATCCGCTACGGAGACACCACAGGCATGCCGCCATGGGCACTTACCGCCAGCAACTCGGACGAAAACATGTTCATCCGCGAGGATCGTTTGCCGCTGCCCCTGGCCTTGCTGCGGCGCAAGGCGGACGGCACCACTTTGATGATGCTGCATCGCGATCCCGATGGAGCAACTACCACGGGGGACAACACACCCCTCACGCGCACCGACGTGCGCTTTCAATATGCCTCCTTAGGCATCCACAATCGTGCGCGGCCCGGGCCCGGGATGTGGTATCCCGGCAGCGAAGGCGATCGCAGGTTTTGCTTGGCCCGTACCCTTGGCCATCGGGGACGATTCCGCCCAATTCCCGCGGGTCCGCGACCAGACGGGGCTGAGCCGAATCGCAATGGGCCATTCCGGCGCGGATCCATTCATGGAATATTGCCCTTTCGCGTTCTTCCGTCTCTACGTAAAGACCGGCGTGGCCCACTACCTGACCTATGCACGCTTTCTGTCCCACAACACCAAGCAGGTCATGGACTGGGATTCCGACCATCCTCTGGGCTATGCGATTCCGGGATTGCAAACCGAAGCCGGTGCGGTATGCTCGCCCCGCGGGCATTATGGGGATTCCTTCAGGAAAAACGACTGGCTGCCCTGGGTCACCGTGGATGGGTTGACTCCGTTGGCGCAGCTCGAAGACGTCTATGGCTCAATGGATGTGGACACGCTCGCATCGAAGTCCTGGGAATCCTTGCGGACCCGGGATGAGGCTTTCGCGCGTACCGAGAGTTATGGACCAGACCCGGATGCAATCAGAGCGAGTCCCGTGATCCCTTCCGCGTCGTCGCTGAAGCGCAGCCGAGATGCATTGGGACGATTGCACGCGTCGGGATCGCAAAAAGCCACGCGCGTATCGGTGCAAATTTCGTATCCATCCAATTCTCAATGACCGCCTCAACGCGCCACACTGTCACGCCGCGATCACCATACTTTCGCCCGCAAACGCCCGGTTCTAAGGACCGCGCCCAGATTCTATTGATCATGCAGAACGCAGGACCGGAGGTGCGGGCGACGGTGCAAATACGCGGGTCGGGATCACAGGTGGCTTTGTTCCGCGTGCCGGGCGAGGCGGATCGGGCTCGGATCAGGCAGGGATTTAGGAGCGGAGAGGCGCGTGCGCTGGAAGTAATGAACCTGAATGGAGCGCGCGTGGTGCGGCCGGCATCCAGCGGATTTTACTTCGACGCGCCGCAGGGGCAATCAAACCGCTGATTACCGATGGATGGAGGTTGAAACCATTGCGATCCTTGGGAGATGAACGCCGAGAATTACCGTGCAAGAACGTGTTGGCAGCGATACCTTTTGTTCCAGGCCAGCCCGTTAGGGCCTGGGCCGCGAGGGGTAGAATCCAATTATCACCGCGGGCGCGCGTCGGTTCCCATGCCGAACCGCTGGTGGACGCCAATCAATGAACATGCGACATCCGCCATGCAACCTAAAGACGCGCCTTCCGATCCTGCTCGCTATTTTCGCGTCGATGAGCGTCTCTGCACCGGCCCAAGACCTGCAAGGTTTCGTGACGAACGGAATCGAAAAGGCGACGCCGGGGGATTTCCAATCCGATAGCAATGGATTGGCCAGCGGCGGGTATAGCCTTACTTTCCCCCAAGGTTCCGGCGGATTGTACGGGATCGAAATCGCCGGTAGCGGAGCGATGCTTTTCCATCAACCCAAGCCCGTGGAAATGACGATTCGCGGCAATTCGATCGGCAATCTCGCGACCCTTGCCGAGGGATATGCCAGCATCCGGAGATGCGACTACGGTATCGCCGCCCAGACATCGGTAAGGACCGTTAACGGGAGCGAATTCACGGTCTATGACCTATGGTTCGTCGTCTCCGAGGGTAATTTCGGCCTTTCGAGGAATGTCACGGTCGTAAGTGCGGATGGCAGGGATGTGGGATTCAGTTCGGCAATCAAGATCATGTCCGCTTCCAACAGCGGTACCATCAACGATTACGAGATCACGCTGCCGTCCATTCTATACCGGGACGCCCAGGGCATTCCCGGAAGCGCCATCGGCTCGAACCTGAACGTCCCATCGCTTTTCGTCAAGGAGACGAGAATGGGAATGCCTTACATCCTGGTGCGGGATAAGGCGGGGAGAAACTCGGTGCTGCTCGCCCATTATCAACCCGAGGTAACGGTAAACGGCGTGGTGGGCGGCGGGGCGCATGGCGAAGTAAACGTGTCGCTGCAATATGGCGCTTTCGGTTTCACCAATAATGGCGGCGGATTAAACGCCGGCTACGTCTACCCGTGTACGGAAGGCCCGCAATATTATTGGGGATCCGGCTGGATCACGCGGTTCCATCCGGTAAGGATCGACGTAAAGCATCAGTACAAAGTGAACATCATTCCAACGGCGAAAATGGATTCCAAGGAAGCCTTCACGTATTCCACGCTCAAAGCCTATGGAAAAGGCAGCGCACCCCTATTTGAACTCGATCTGGAAGCCTTATACGCCTCCAGTATACGGCTCCTGAATACCGTGTACCTGGAAACCGGGACAGGAAACCTGAAAGCGGCGGGATTGCCCTTTGCCGTTCCGTTGGATGAAGCGAGGCGGACTACCTTCTACGATCCGTCCATGCAGATGGGATTCGTGGGCGCCCAGACATCCCTCGCCGCGCAGATGATCAAGCATGGATACAAGACCGGTGACAATCAGTTGATCGAGCGCGGCAGGAAGATGATCGATTTCTGGACCAGTGCGGTGATTTACCCATCCTCGAATGCCTTGCCGTTTCCTTGGTGGGATCGGTTCGAAAACGCGTCGGGAGGGGCTCCCCGTAGAACCAAAGCAAATAATATCTACCCGGCATTCTTAAGAATCATATGCGACGGTATGGACGGCATCATGGAAGCGCATAAGTTCATGCGGATCAAGGGAGAGACGCCTCCCCAACCCTGGATGGCATCGGTCTTGCGCGTTGCCGAGTTTTTCAAAACCAAACAGGAAAGCGATGGCAGCCTGCGGAGGGCTTATGACGCTTCCACCGGACAAATCAATGCGGACACATCGGAACCGGTCTTTCAAGGTGGTTCCAAATTGAATACGGCTATCGCGGTTCCGTTCTTCTACAAGGTATCGGATTACTTCGAAGGCATTGGTAATCACCAAAAAGCCCAGGAATTCGCGAGCGCGGCGAAACGGGCCGCGGATTACGTCTACGACAACATCTACATGCCGACTGGCAAATATGTCGGTGGAACCCCCGATAACCCCAACGTGGTGGATAAAGAGGCCGGGATTTACGCGACCCGCGCATTCGCATCGGCATACATCGCGACCGGTGATGGGAAATACCTGGCGGCAGCCGAACATGCCGCATGCTATGTGCTGACTTTTATCTATACCTATGATTTCGCGGTCAATAGCAGGGACGCGACCGTGAATCGATACAACCCGTTCAAAACCGGGGGCGCATCTGGTTTTTCACTTATTGCGACCGGGCATTCCGGAGCGGATTTATTCTCGTCGTACACGGTCTACGATTTCTACAAATTGTACGTCCTGACCGGAAAGCCGGAGTACCGGGACATCGCCGTGTTCGTCCAGAACAATTCGAAACAGGCGGTCGACTACGACGGACGTTTGGGCTACCTCTACAAAGGAACCTCGCCGGAGGCATCCGGATTGGCGGATTTCGATTTTGGGACTGTGTCGTCTCCCGGAATCTGGCTGCCCTGGAACACGGATGCATGCATACGGCCGATGTCCGATATCGAACTCCTTTTCGGGCGCTTGGATATCAGGCAAATCAATCTGGATTTGAATACCCAAAGATCCATTCTGGCCCGATACGGACTGGGCGGGAAGATGACGGCGGTGGATACGCGGATTGCTCCGCCGAAGGCCGGCTTATCCTCGCCCCAGGCGGATATCCGCCTCAATGCCTTCGCGACCGTTTTGGAGATCACCGCTGCCGCCAACGCACGGGTAATGCCGTCGAAAATATTCAACTCCAGCGGACATGCAGTCATGGTTTTGGATGGCGCCGAGAGTCGGCGGATCGATATTTCGGCGCTGCCGAACGGCCTTTACATCCTGAACATGCATGTCGATGGCCGCTTCCTGAATAAGGAATTCGTGAAGCAGTAGGCGCAGCCGGTCACCCTAATGAGGAGAGTTCCATGAAACCCCGCCTATTGATTCTCAGCTTGGCCCTGGCGGCTTTTCCGGCGATCTCCCAGACCAACATCTCGAACCAATGGTCCAAGGAGCAAGCCTGGGACTGGTACAAGTCCCAACCCTGGATCGTGGGCATCAATTATGTGCCCAGCACCGCCGGCAATACCACCGAATGGTGGCAGGACGAAACCAGGGTTACGGATTTCCTCATGGACCGCGAGTTGGGCTGGGCCGAGCAGCTTGGATACAACTCCGTCCGGGTCTTTATCCAATACATCGTCTACCAAAATAATCCAGCCTATCTGAAAAATCGTTTCGAACGGTTCCTGGAAATCGCTTCCCGCCATGGCCTCAAAGTGGTCCCCGTGCCTTTCGATGATTGTTTCACTTCCGAAGAGCCCCATCTCGGGAAACAGAAGGATCCGATTCCCGGTGTGATCGTTCCCCAGTGGACAACCAGTCCCGGACGCAGCGCAATCGTCGACCCCGCTAAATGGCCCCCATTGCGGAGCTATCTCCAGGATCTGATCAGGACCTATGGGAAGGACCCGCGCATCCATTACTGGGACCTCTTCAATGAACCCCAGGACTCCCTGACCCTCAAGCTGGTGGCTGAGGTCTTCCGGTGGGCCCGGGAAATCGGGCCCTCCCAGCCCTTGACGGTTTCCGAGTGGCGCCTTCCCGGCATGAAATTCCCCTACACCCTCTCCGATATCATCAGCTACCATGTCTATGCCCCTGCGGATATCATTCAGAAGTCGAACCAGTTGTATGCTCAGCTCGGCCGGCCTGTCATTGCCACCGAATGGCTGTCCCGGCCGATGGGGGCTCGGATCGAGGTCGATCTGCCTCTTTTTCGGAGGATGGGCGTGGGCAATTACATCTGGAGCTTTGTGAACGGCCGAAGCCAATGCCAATTCCCCTGGGGGAACCAGCCCGGCGGCGTAATCAGCCCGCTCGGCTGGTGGCATGACATCATCTACTCCAATGGAACGCCCTATCGCCCGTGGGAAATCGATGCCATCCGCAGGAATACCGCCCTTAAGACCCTCCCCTGGGCGCCCGGAACTCAGGGAGAACTGCAGAACCGCAGCGGCTGCACCGATCCCCGCTTCGAAGAGTTCGATTCCCTGGCCACCCAGGACAATGGGACCTGCCAGACCGCGCTGGCTCCCCTGGTGATCGAAGGCTGCCTCAATTCCGAATCCCCGCGCTTCACTCCCTTGGCCACCTGGCATGTCTCCTCCCTGTGCGAGGAACCGGTGGGCATCGCTAAGCTTGTCCCGAATTATAAACGCGCTCCGGCACGCCTGGTCATCCGGGGTTTCCGTCCCCTGCTTCAACTCGGCGGTACGAAAGCATCCCACCTTGTCGATCCCAGGGGACGGCTCCTTTCCAACCCGCTTCCCGCGCGGTGAACAGAGACTACATGGTGCCAGGCTCGGTCATTCACGTACCCGAGCGACCAGAGTATGAGCCACGATTTATCCGTGATGATGGAATCCGTATCATGGAAATAGAAGGCCATCACCTTTCCATCAGCGCCAAACCGTAGGGCAAAATTGTTTCCCAGGTTCACGACTTCGGCCTCTGACCCCTGAACGCTCAATCACCTTGATCCAAGCCGACAGGGTGAGATGCGAGGGGGATCTCAAACCCGCATGGCCCGGAGCCTTGAGGATAAAATTCTTACGAACCGGCGCAAAGCATTGGCGCAAAGTGTGGACGAAGTTCTGAATGTCGCGAAAATTATTTTCAAGATCGGCTCGCATCCTAGACAAATAAAGCCTCGAAGGCAGGAAGCATAGACCCGCTGGGTCTACACTTGAAGAATATCGGATTCCGGTACAGCCGTTGAAATAATTAATCTCTATGTAATTGCGCTATGTATGAAGGTGCGCTGTCCACCTCCGCACATCGGCAGCCCGCTGCATCGACCAGGTGCATCCGGATACTTTACTGGCATCTCCCAGCAAAGGAAGTGATTTATGTTTCGTCGCTCAACCTTGTTTCTTGGCATCGGATTGGTAATGGCCGCGGACTGCCTGGCGGCGCAAGCTTTCCCAGTGGCAATACCACAGGAGGCCGACCCGTGGTTTGGCGGAGTCGCGGTTCCCGCATCCGCTCCGACCCAGGGCATGTGGTCGCCGGTCTTCAGTTGGCCGCTGGTTGCATTGCACCTCACGGTCTTGCCGAACGGGGACATTCTGTCCTTCGGCACCCCGGTCGGGCAAGGGGTGCAGGACGGCCGCACCTTGGATCGATGGAATCCATCGGCCCCCGGCAATCACGTCACTCTGCCGAACTCCCAAAGCGTGAACAGCTTTTGCGCCGCGGGAATCCTCCTGAACAGCGGATCGCTGCTCGTTTCGGGCGGGAATGAACCGCGCCAGAGCACCCTTTTCAATTATGCGGACAATACCGCGGCCACCACGGGCTCGCAGCTCGCTTCGGATCGATGGTACGGCACCATGATCAAACTAGCCGACGGCCGCAGCCTCATGACAGGCGGCTCGGCGCCCTATGCCGTCGATGTCTGGCGGAATCCCGATAACAGCCTGGGCAGCGTTTCGATGACGCCGGAGGTCTTCGATCCGGCCAGTGGCTGGAGTTCCCTTTTCGGCGCTAACAGCCGGACCGCCTTCGGCCCGGACTACAATCGTTGGTGGTATCCCAGGAACTGGGTCGCCCCGAACGGCCAGGTATTCGGCATATCCGCAGAGCAGATGTGGTATCTCGATCCGACCGGCAATGGCGGCATCCGAAGCGTCGGAACCTTCAAGACTCCCGCCGACAATACGCTTCGGCCCAATATCGGCGCTACCTCGACGGCGGCCATGTACGATGTGGGCCGAATCCTCCAGGTGGGAGGCAACGGATACGCGAACTACCAGCCCACGAATTCCAGCGCCGCGGCGACCACTTTCGACATCCGTGGCGGCGATCCCATCGTGGCCGAGACCAATCCGATGGCGTTCGCGCGCCAGTGGGCGAATTCGACGGTTCTGCCCAACGGCTTCGTCCTGGTGACCGGCGGCACCGCGTTCGGCAACAACGGGGATCCGGACGGTGTGCGCGCGTCCGAGTGGTGGAACCCTGGCTCGGGCGCCTGGACGACCTTGGCCGGCGCCCAGAATATCCGTGTTTACCATTCCGCCGCGTTGCTGCTGCCCAATGGGCTCGTGCTCGTCACGGGCGGCGGCGTTCCGGGGCCGGTCGACAACTACAACGGGCAGATCTATTACCCGCCCTACCTGTTCCAGACCGGAGGAGGAGGGGCCTCGCTCGCGGCTAGGCCGCGCATGGTGAGCGCGAGCGCGCTGCAGGCGGGCTATGCCGGGACGTTCCAAATCGAGATGGCGGACGGCAACGCGATTACCCGCGTAGTGATGATCGGACTGGGTTCGACGACCCATAGCTTCGACATGGGGCAGCGCCTTATCCCACTGGCCTTCTCGCAGGCGGGGGCCATCCTGACCCTGACGGCTCCCGCGAGCGCGAATATGGCCCCGCCAGGTTATTACCAGGTGATCGCCCTCAATGCCGCCGGCGTTCCTTCCCGCGGATTAATCATGGCCGTGGGGGCCGCCACGCCGCCCCCGCCGCCGGGAACGCTTGCGGCCGATCCGGTTGCGCTTTATCCTTTCGACCAGGCTTCCGGGACAGTGGCCAACGACATTTCCGCCCACGGCCAGAACGGGACCTTGGTGGGCGGCGCCACTTTCGCGGCCGGCCTCATCGGGAATGCCGTTAACCTGTCGGGAGCGAACCAGTACGTCGACCTTCCGGACGGCCTGGTCTCCGGGTGCAGCGATTTCACGTTCGCGGCTTGGGTTCGGCTCGCCGCGAACCCCGATTGGAACCGGGTTTTCGACTTCGGCAGCGGCACCGGAACGAATATGTTTCTCACCCCGGCGGCCGGGGGGCAGACCGTGCGCTTCTCTATCCGGAACAATTTCGGGGCGGAGCAGCAGGTCTCGTACCCATACGCTTTCCCCACGGCCACCTGGAAACATTTGGCCTTCACCTTGATCGGGGGAACGGGAACGCTTTACCTGGATGGCGTACGGGTCGCGCAGAACGCCGGCATCACCCTGCGTCCGGCCGATCTCGGTATAACCCCCAATGTCTGGCTCGGACGCTCGCAATACCAGGATGCCTATCTGAACGGGAGCCTGGACGAGGTTCGCATCTCCTGCCGGGCCTATACCGCCGAAGAAGTGGTGGCTGTGGCGGCCGGGAACGTCGCGACCTTTCCTTTCGACCAGTCCGTGGGAACCGTGGCGACCGACGTCTCCGGCAACGGCAAACACGGCGTGCTAACCGGGGGCGCCGGCTGGACCGGAGGACAGAACGGAAACGCCGTCCGGATCGCGGGCGCGGGCCAGTACGTCGATCTGCCCGATGAGCTCGTCTCGGGCTGCGCGGATTTCAGCTTCGCTTCCTGGGTAAACCTCGCGGCCAATCCGAATTGGGCCCGCATCTTTGACTTGGGAAACAGCATGGCCACCAACATGTTCCTCACCCCCGCGGCCGGAGATAAAATCCTGCGGCTCGGGATGAGACGGAACGGTGGCCCCGAGCAGCAAATATCGTATGGCGTCAACCTGTCCCTCGGCCAGTGGCGCCACGTGGCCGTCACCTTGGCCAGCGGCACGGGGCGGCTCTACCTCGATGGCGTCGAGGTTGCGCAAAATCCCGGCATGACGCTCCTTCCGAACCAGATCGTCCCCATGCCCAATGTCTGGCTTGGGCGTTCGCATTGGCCGGATCCCAATTTGGATGGCGCCTTGGATGACACCCGCTTCGCTTGCCGCGCGTTCCCGGCCAGCGAGATTGCCGCGCTCGCCGTGCCTCCGGGCAACCTGATCGCCGCCTATCCGTTCGACGAGACGGCGGGAACAAACGCTCTGGACGCCTCCAGCAACGGCAAGCACGCGACCTTGGTCGGGGGCGCCACGCATGTCGCGGGTAGGAACGGGAATGCCGTGGCCCTTTCGGGAGCCGGCCAGTATGCGGCTTTGCCCGCCGGACTCGTTTCCGCCTGCGCCGATTTCACCTTTGCCGGCTGGGTCAACCTGTCGGCCGCAGCCACCTGGTCCCGCATTTTCGATTTCGGCAATGGGCCGGGCACCAGCATGTACCTGACTCCCCGGGCGAACGGCGCGACCCTCCGATTCGCAATCCGGAACCAGGACGGAGCGGAACAGCAGATCTCCTACGCCTACACATTCCCCACCAATACCTGGACGCACGTCGCAGTCACGCTCGCGGGAAACACGGGACGGTTGTACGTCAATGGCTTGCAGGTCGCCGAAAACCCGGGCATTACCCTGCATCCGATGAACCTGGGAGTGCTTCCTAATGTCTGGATAGGACGATCCCAATGGCCGGACCCCTACCTGAATGGCCGGGTGGACGACTTCCGTTTCTCCTGCCGGGCATTCACAGCGGCTGAAATCGGTGCGCTCGCGCAGTAAGGGGCAAGTTTTCCGCATCGGGGACGAAGTGAATCTCTGATGCCTCTAATTCGCCAGAGGACGTCGCAGGGCTATTTGTCAAGGGTGGCGACTTCGCCGATTTCCCGCAAGAGACGCGGCTTGTCGATCTCCCCGGTGTACCTTTGCATGACGCGGCCGTGGGCGTCGAGCAGATACGCGCCCATCTGATGGTCGTACAGGCCGCCCTTGATGGAATTGACGCCGACGCTGTAGTAGTTGTATAGCCAGTTCAACTCGGGACCCGCCCCGGTCACGAACGACCAACCCGAAAGATCAGCGCCCATGGACGTGGCATATTGCTTGAGCGTCGACGCCGAATCCCGATCCGGATCCACCGTCACGGATACGAACTCAACACGGAGCTTCAAAGCCGGCGGCAAGGCGCGTTGGATGGCGATGAGCGCCTGCGTTTGCGTCGGGCATTTCATCGGACAACTGGTGAAGATGAAATTGACCAGTACCGCCTTTTTAGCGAGCCGGGCGAACGAGAACGGTCGCCCATCCTGATCCATGAGGGCGTGCAAGTCCTTTGGCGAGGAGAATTTCCGAGTTTTCCCATGCGTGGAATCCGGCGAGGCGGCGTTTTGCGCCGCGGGGAGCACCTGCGAAGATTTTCCAGGGCCTCCGCTGCTGGAGTCGATGCGTTTCTGCGCTTCCCAATCCTCGTTTGCCCCGGATATGACCGCGCCGATGATTAGAAAGGTGATCAGAGCCATGCCCCGTACGTCCTCTTTCCTGGCAAGCCGGATCCTTGAGGAAGCGGCCATCCTGGTCCGCCCCTACTAAGGGCGGAGAAAAGGGTGATTGATCGAAAAACGCTTCCCGAACTCAGGAAGTAATGGCAAGGAATTGAAATCTCCGGCTCCGTCGGCGGTCACATCGAATGGGACCGGTTGGGAAAGACAATTAGAGATTTGCAATAGAAGGGAATTTTTGATCAAAGCAGGAGCAATACAGTCTCTCTTTCTCAAAATGGGACATCCTCGGATTGGAGTTCCCAGGGTATTGCGGAGACAGCTTGTTTCTCATCTGGCTTGAGCTGCTTCAAACTGGTTCGGGCTGACACCACCGAGGTGGCTGGGCCGCCTAGTGTGATTGTAGAAACTAATATAATCCTTGATTTCAGCGGTGGCCATGTCCCGATTTCTATAGATCGGCTTCTAAACCCGCTCCTTCTTAAAACGGGCAAAGAACGCTTCGATGACGGCGTTGTTCCAGCAGTTTCCTTTTCGGCTCATGCTGGGCATGAGCCGGTTTGCGGGGCAAAACCTCCGCCATGCGTCACTCCCAAACAGGGGAACCTTGATCTGAGTGGATGAATGTGCCTCTCGGACGCCGCGCTCAAACGGCTATCAGAGGCGCATCAAGTACCCACTCCCGGCAACCTTGAATAAACGGCACATGTAAGGCTTCACTTTTCAAAAATGCCCCTGCCGTCCAATGTGCATGCCCGGGAATGCGGAGAAAGGAAACGGAGGATGTTTCCATACCCGGGGCCATAAAATGGATAGGCGATTCTACCCCGCTCATCCCGGGATCGTATGGTGATAGCCGTAGACTGCGGCCGTTTGAGCCTCCCCATGACGGTCCAGACGTATCCGCCGATGGAACTGACGGCAACGATCGTACTGTCGTCGATGACCCCCAATGAATTCCAGAGGCCGCTTCCATCGGTCGACACATCGAAGGGGACGGGCTGGGCCAGGAAATTCTTCCCTTCATTATCGCCGAGGTACACTTGCATTCTCATCCGATCTTGCGCCCGTCCGCCAACCGTCGATTGGCATGACAATACGGTTTCACCGGAAGGGAATTGCACGAGATACGGTGCCGTGCCCCACTCGTTCGGCATGAGCTGGGAGGGCCCGGTCAAGGCGGGCCGGCGGTTTTCGCTATCACCGGTCACGGGACCGCCCGACCAGTTGCTTTGTACCGTCGTCTTGACGATGGACGGAATGAAAGGTTGGTTGCCGCGATTGTCTTCGATAGATACCAGGATGTCCTTACCGTTTTTCAGCAAGAGGGGAACCGCCATACCGTCCCTGGAGCTTTGCCGGTAGCTGACCCGGGTGTAGTGCCCCCACGTTTCGCCATTGTCGAAGGAATTCATCATCGCGATTTCCTGATCATAGGTGCTTGGATAAGGGGATTCATTGGAGAAATAGATTTGCAGTTCCCCGGACGGCAATTGCAGGAACGCGGGCTCCCAACAAGCGGTTCCCATGTTGTTCCCCCCTATGTACATGAGGATATTCCTGCCCCAGGTTATCCCCTTATCCTTGGAGATCCTCACCACGATTTGGTAATGCAAGGTGTCGTCCTGCTTGTACGGCCGATTATTCCAACCCATGACCAGCCAACCGTTCCTGAGTTCGATCAGCTCCGGATTCGAGGCCGCATAGTTGGGCCCGGCGCTGGCTACCCGCATGGCGGTGCCCCATGTCACTCCCAGGTCCTTGCTGAAACGAAGGCTGCTGCCGCCCGGCGGCCCTTCGGACACGAGAGCCAGGTCCCCCGGTGGATAATTTCTTCACCCGGGCGTATACCCCTTCGGCTGCCGGTTGGCGCGTTCCTTCCAACCATTCGATGCGGGGGCCGATTTGCCCAAATGCGTTCGCGGCAAAAAACAATAAGGAAAATTTGATCGTAGTAGAAATCATCCTAATCCAACCCCCCTTCAAGCGGTTCAGCGGGATGTAATCGGGTGCACGGCAAATCTCGTTCTTCGCTCCCTGAATGCGTCGCAGGAATAACCTAATATAAGGGCGCGCGGCTTCCGCATATAGGCGAATCGCGCCACCGCGTGCAGGGAAACGTTTTTTGCGTCCGTGATCAGGTAGAAAGCGCCGCTAGAGTCCACCGGACAAGCCTTGTCATCCACCGAAGCCGATAGTTAACCTCAATGATATTTTAGTGTTGGGTAACCGACATGGTACCCAGTCTGACTGCGCCGGTCAATCGCGACGCGCGCTTCGCGGCCCGCTCGCAAAAAGAGAGCAAGGACATTGAGGACATTGCGGGCATTGAAACGGTGCGGGCCGAGATTCCCGGTGCGGGAACGGGTTCAACGCGATACCTTTAGTTCCAGCCTTACCCGATGGGGCTTGGGCTGCGAGGAGTGGATTCCGATATTTCATTCGAGTGTGTGCGCCGGCTCCCATGCCGATCCGGCTGTCCATGCCCTTCCACGCCCTCTCACCAAGGTCCCGCGCATACCGGCTGTATTGCGGTGCATTTTCGGAAGGCGCTCACGCGCGCCGGCTAGGGGGAATGTATGGTCACGAGCAAGATTCCATTTTCGCAAAGAGCGGGCTCTCTTATCCAGTGCCTGGCTATGGGCATGTGCTGCGGCCAGACTGTCCAGACGGCCCCGCCTGCCGAGGTGGTCCTAAAGGGGAAAGTGCGGGACTTTCCCGACACCTCGGATAACGGATTCACGGCCCATCCCCATTTCTACGGGTCGCGGGATTTCCAGGTCGGTTGCAGTTCCAAAGAGCAGGGTGTCAGCATCGCGCAGCCCGATATCGACACC
>OBEQ010198355.1_pt1 | contig 17040 bp, 17 predicted proteins | sample 1670901 | NCBI WGS metagenome assembly OBEQ01 (sample SAMEA104232315, study PRJEB22302) | groundwater metagenome | biome: forest; feature: aquifer; material: groundwater | place: USA | collected 2011-08-07 | depth 5.4 m
AATAGCGCTTCCAGAGAGGGATTTGATTGTAGTCAAAGGTATCGGCACCTTTTTTCGGCGGATTTTTCATAAAAGCGACAATATGCTGACGCATAGCCAAACGCTCCCGATCGTTCAATCGGATTTCTTGGGCTTTTTGAAATGGGTTGTGGGGAGGTTTATTTTCCATTTTTTTCATGATCGTCTTGAATCTTCTTAATAGCTCGGTGAATGCGTACGGAGACTATATTTTCAGGTTCTTTAATCATCTCGGCAATTTCTTTGACTGAAAACCCGTCGATGTGGCGCAGGACAAATGACTCGCGATATATCGAAGGCAGGCGCTCGACGGCTTTTTCAATTTCGTGCACCTCCAACGTGTGACCGATAGAGATAAAGGCGTTCGTATCGGGGACATCGAATCCTTCCTGGGTGAGTGCTTCGATCGAGATTTCTTTAGCCCGGCGAGAATTATCGATAATAATATTCAGGGCGGTCTTGTAGAGGAAGGCGCGGAGGTTGTCGATGATGTTGCCTTTTGCAATGTACTGCCAAGTTCGGCAGAAGGCTTCCTGGACGACGTCTTTGGCTAAGTCGCGATCAAACACCCGAAAGTAGCAATGCCGAAACAGAGCATCTGCATGCTTATCATATGCTTCCAAAAACGCATCTTGTGGGGAGCGGTCGCTCGAAGAGCTCATGATGATGACGATACTCTGCGCTCTTCAGGTATTTCATAATACAATATATGACGCACAGAGTTGTAAAATCTTACCGTAAACTGGGGTTATTTCAAGAAAGCATTCCACTCTGACGGATAGGGGACGGACAGGGAGACTTTTTTATGGTCGGTGGCGGTAGTGAAGGTCAGGCTTGTGGCGCAGAGCGCGATGGCGCCACCGGGAAGTTTTTGTTTTGAACCATATTTTTGATCACCGATGATGGGATGGCCGATGGCGGAGAGTTGGGCGCGGATTTGGTGGAAGCGGCCAGTAAGCAAGCTAATAGAAAGCAGAGAGCAGTGGGCAGTTGATTTTATTGTTTCGTAGGAGAGTTCGGCGAGGTCGGCATCTGTGGTGCCAGATTTTACAACGTAGGCTTTTTTGGCGACTTCGTCCTTTTTTAAAAAATGTTTCAGGGTCCCAGATGGAGGTTTGATTTGGCCCTCTACGAGAGCGGTATAGGTTTTTTCTACGGTGCGATCACGAAACTGTTCCGATAAGCGAGCAGCACCTTTGGAAGTTCTGGCGAATACCACAATGCCTGAAGCCGGGCGATCAAGCCGATGGACCAGCCCGAGAAAAACATTACCAGGCTTTTGGTATTTTTCTTTGAGATAGGCCTTGACTTGGTCCATCAGGGTTTCATCTCCGGATGCGTCGCCTTGTACCAGAAGTCCAGCCGGTTTAAAGACAGCTATGGAGTGATTGTCTTCGTAAAGTATTTTTAGCATAAAAATAAGTATTATTTGTAAAAACCCTGGGGCCAGGGGTTAAAACGGGTATTGCCACGGCGCATCTCGGTATGGTTCTGTATGTATAATACCATAAAAAAATAAAATGAAAAGCCCGCCACAACTTTACCCACTTGCAACGCTTTATGCGTAGCATATGCGGGCAGGCAGATGTTGGCGGGCGAGAGGATTACTTCAGAGCAACAGCAACTTCTTTGCGGCCTTCGACTGTCTCAAGAACGACGGTGACGGATACAAGGTTGCCTTCGGTATCTTTCTTAACGTCTTTGAACTCGATATCTCCAGTACGATCGGATTCGGTAAGTATATTTTTGGCTAGTATCCAGCGACCTTTGACAGAGAGGGCAAGGCGGGCGCTCTTGGTAGTACCATTGCATATAACAACTGCGGCGTAACTTTCAGATACCTGTTTAGCAGTTGGAGGTGCATAGAACTGCACGTATTGCGCCAGATCGAGAAGTCGATAAGCCCATATTTTAGCCGGGATGGAGGCAGAGCGGTTTTGTAGCGCCAGTACTCCAGAAATAGGGTTCTGTGGATGGGATTCCCACTTGGCGGTGTCCGAAACATCAGGCACGACGTCCAGTGAACAGGTGACCTCAACCTCAGTGCATCGGCCATTGAGCTTTTCGGGACATGTTTGTGAAAATACAGGGGAAGACAGTGCTGAAAAGACAACGACCAGAACGGCGGAAGTCAGGCGGACCATGGGAGTCTCTTTTTAAAACAACAATCTGGGGCAAAGGCTATCATGTCGAGATTTTTTATGCAACCTAGTCTTCTGACATGCCGCGCTGTTTGGCCCTCGCTACATCTTTTTTCTTGATGCTCTCGCGCTTGTCGTATTTCTTTTTGCCCTTAGCGATGCCGACCAGGAGTTTGAGGTGGCTTGCCCCGCCCGAAGTCCGCCCCTTCTGTTGGCGGTCAGCGGAATAACTTCGAGCGGGGCCTTTTTTGTCATAGATTTTAAGCGGGACTAGGGTGAGGCCGTGAGATTGAGCTAAGCCGATAAGGGTAGCTAGTTCTTTTTTTGACAATAAAAGTTTACGGCTGGCTTGTTCGTCATAACCTTCGGGGGCATTGGCGGGCTGATAAGGGGGGATGACGGCGCCAATGAGATAGGCTTGGCCATTGATGATCTTCACATACGAGCCTTTGATTGAAATTTTACCGGTACGAATAGAACGGACTTCCGAACCGGTCAAAACCAAACCCGCCTCGATAGTCTCGAGGATTTCATAATTGAAATGAGCTTTTGAATTGCTTGCGTAGTCCATTAGCGTCAGTTTACAGTTTTTAGTTTAGAGTTTCCAGTGAAGCGAAAAACATCTGCGTAGCAAAAACCGAGATTGACTCGGTTTTTGCTGCCCACTGCCTTCTGCCCTCTTGTATCATCTATTTCCTCTCCTCCAGCGTAATCTTCACTTTGTGCTCTTTGTCTTTGCGATAGAGGGTGAGTTCGATGGTTTTGCCTACGGCAAATTTTTGGAGGAGATCCATCAGGTCGTCCTGTTCGGTGATTTCGGTACCATCAACGTGGGTAATGATGTCATTCTCCTTGATGCCAGCCTTGTCGGCGGGTGAATTTGGCATGACGGCTACAGCATCAGGGCGATGATCGCGGATGACCATAGCGCCAAATGAAACGGGTAAGCCGTACTTTTTTTGGAATTCTTTGTTGAGAGGGAGATACATGAGGCCAATGTAAGGCTTGATGATGCGGCCATGCTTAATTAGATCTTCCAAATCGGTCTTGGCCCAGTTAATAGGGATAGAGAAGCCGATGTTTTGAGCGCCGAAGATGACCGCAGTATTGATAGCTACAGCTTCTCCATCCAAATTAATGAGTGGACCGCCGGAATTGCCTTGGTTGATGGCGACATCGGTTTGGAGAACGCCGCGTAGGCGCTCCATGTGATCACCACCACCCAGCGAAGCCGAGATACTGCGAGATAGGCCGGAGATAATGCCTTTGGAGACGGAGTTTGAAAACATACCCAAGGCGTTGCCGATAGCAACCACGGTCTGGCCCAAGGCGAGTTTACTGGAGTTACCCAGTGGGACCGTAGGGAAGTGTTTGCCTTCGATTTTCAGAATAGCGATGTCGTTGATCGGGTCGCGGGTTAGCACTTTGGCCGGATGCTCTTCGGTACCGTTATTAATGAGTACAGTGTATTCAGCGTCTTCGTCAAAAACTACGTGTTTGTTGGTCAGTACCAATCCATCAGCATGGACGATAAAACCAGAACCACCACCGATTTGGACTTTTTGTTTGGCGCCATCTTCCACATCTTCAAATAAGAATGGATTGAAAAATGACATTGGATCCATGGTCTTCACTCGGGGAAGATATTTGGAGATGACAATACTGACGACGCACGGCGCGACTTTTTTGACGGTGTCTATAGTTAACTTGTCGTAATCATGAGCGTTCATTGGTGGTTAGGACTTCCGCGCTAGAAATATGAGGCCCACAGATGTAGGGCCTATCATATTTCTAGCCGCAAGGGTTTGCCCAATTTCATTGTTGAAAGCTTCCGAGAACGCCTCACCGTACCTTTAGTACGGCTCACCATTCTCGAAACCTTTCGCCGCGAACTTGGGCAAACGCGCAAGTCCCAGAGGCTATTAGCTATTTCCAGTATGCGCTTATCTAAAAAATTCTTCAACATCATTCAAGTCACAATTAAAAAGTGCGTGGTTAGCGCACTTGAGACTACCTTACTTCTCCTCGATCGAAAATAGATGCGGCATAGTTCTTAATGGTTTCGATCGCATCTTTTTCATCTTCGGCGATAAGCATTTCTGCGGATGATACGATAGCAAGACGACTTCTGCTTGTAAAAGTTAAGTCAACGAGGAGTTCTCCATTCTTCATCTTGGCTACGGCTACTTTGAATTCACGCTTTACGGATCTTTTGTCCACAAGCTTCTTGGCTCCGGCACGCTTTTCGTGAAAAGAAAGATGATTGGCCATGCGTCCTCCAAAACTGAATGTGGCTACAGAATAGCACAGGGTTTCGTTTGGTCAATATCTCTCCATGTAGGTTTACACACAGACTTTGATCTGATAATCTTTGGCCACTGATCTTTGACAGGATTGTTATGGATCGTGAGATGTTCCGGAAGGCACTTTCCAATGCCTTGCCTTATGCTGATCGGCCAAAACGAATTTCTGGCGGAAGCAGTCGGATACGCAGAAAAAATACTGACCATAAAAGAAGCCGAACTACGATTTTCGCTTTTCGTTATGCCGACGGCATCATGGCCTGCGGAGATCGAAAAACCAGCGGCTGGGGATACGATGTCATTTCGCTTGGAGCGGTTAAGGTGAGTCCGGTAGGACCTCGGTCAGTTTTATCCTTCTCCGGTTCAGTTGGATCGGGCCAGATGCTGATCCATCAGATTCAAGAAGAAAATCGTTCATTCTTTGAACGGACGGGTTTCCCGCTTTCTATCCCAGGGCAAGCGCGTTTCCTGGCAAATTTTTGTCGAGAATATCGAGAGTCTAGCTATCTTGATCTTGGGGTTGATATTATATTGTCCGGCCGAGATTGGGATGAGACGTTCTATATCTATAGCATAGAGGAGGATGGTTCGGCCTTGGCCTTCAAGAATTACTATGTATCAGGTTCCGGCACCTACAATGCACGGACTATCCTAGACTCACAATGGGAACCCAAGCTTTCATTCAAAGATGCATTGCACTTGGCGATGGAAGCGCAGTATCAGGCGGGACTCCGCGATAGCGGGACTTCACATTTGGCTATTGCGACGCCGAACGTGGTTATTATTACGGAGAAAGAATTTCGAGAGGTAGATAGTGCAAAAGTTGAGAAGGCTCGCCAGAAAGTACTGCGTGGTAAAAAGGAGGTGATCAATGAACGGGAATGATCCGGCCTTGGCGCTTCAGGCATTTGCATCCAAACAGAAGGATGCTGAAGAAAAACTTGCCAAGACCTTTGTGGCCTTTGTGCCGGTGGCAAAGAAAAAAGATGGGCCGCTTGGATATTTGTTCTACTCTGCAACAACACCTTGCGGGCAACTAGGCACCAGAAATTTCAGTACGGTTTTTGTGGGGCATACTTCCGGGCAGATTCGCGAGACCGAAGAGCTCTTCAATGAAGTTGAATCTCTCGAACGACTCGAACACGATGAAAAAGACTTTCATGCTATTTCAGCGGTCGGCGTTTTGGCCGGCTATGCTAAGTTAATGCTCGAGTGGCGTGAGAAACCCCAGGCTTTCTGCGTAGAATCTATTTCGGTAGATTGTGCCGGGACTGTCATTGTACAGAATTATGATGGTGATTACCGGCGACATGAAAATGGTGCACTGAAAGTTGGTTCCCTATACTTTACCGGATGCTATGACAGAAAGATTAAGGACGAAGTGACTGAACTGTTGCGCCAAGAGATTGGCGGGCAGCCACAAAAACCAGCCAAACTGCGAAGCGTAGTTAAGAAGCTCGCTCTCCTAACCGGACACTCAAATACCGGAGTGGTGGGAATCTAAATTTTTAATGCTATAACTGCCCGTCGAGATTAACTCGGCGGGTTTTTTATTTGTGGGAAATGCGATATAGTAGGGCAATGAATCAGTGGCTGCGTCAGAAAATTCAAGAAATTGTGGGCGAAGGGGTGGTTTTTAGTGTTTTAACTCCACCAGATCAGAAGTTGGGAGATTATTCGACCAACGTGGCTTTTATGTTGGCCAAAAGAGATGGGAAGAATCCGATACTGTTGGCCCAAGAGGTGGTTGGTAAATTTGCAGATGACGCGGCATTTGAAAAAGTCGAAGCGGTGAATGGGTATATAAATTTCTTTTTGAGCGAGAAATTATTAGAAAATCATTCTGCGGCGAAGGCGGAAGAGCGAGGAAAGGTGATCGTAGAATATTCTTCACCCAATATCGCCAAGCCGATGCACATCGGACATCTACGCTCGACGATTATCGGCGATGCACTAGCGAATGTGTATGAAGCACTAGGCTACGAAGTTATTCGATGGAATTTTATCGGCGATTGGGGTACGCAGTTTGGAAAACTTATCGCAGCGTATAAAAAATGGGGAGACAAAGAAGGGTTGGAAAAACACCCCGTTCAAGAAATGCTTCGACTGTATGTGAAATTTCACGAGGAAATGAAAAGCAATCCCGAGCTTGAAAAAGAAGGGCAGGAGGAATTTAGAAGACTAGAGGAGGGGGATGCGGGCAATAAAAAAATTTGGGAGGAATTTCGGAATGAATCACTCAAAGAATTCGTAGTTATGTACGCTTATTTAAATTTAGCCTGGAAAGATCTCAAGGCTATTGGAGAAAGCGACTACGAGTCTCAATTAAAACCTCTTATCCAAGAATTAGAGCGAAAAAACCTCACTAAAGAATCAGAAGGTGCTCTTATTATAGAACTTAATGAGCTTCCGCCTGCAATGCTGCGCAAATCTGATGGGGCTACATTATATTTTACTCGCGACCTGGCTGCGCTCAAAGATCGTATTGAGAATTATAAAGCTGCTAAAATTTTGTATGTTGTAGCTAATCAACAAGCACTACATTTTGAGCAGTTGTTTGCAGTTGCGCATAAACTTGACTGGGATAAAACAGAACTAGTGCATGTAAAGTTTGGCATGGTGCTTGGCGAGGATGGAAAGAAATTGGCTACTCGCGAGGGCAAGGTCATTCCTCTGCAAGAAGTGATTGATGAGATAACAGAGAAAGCAGCCAAAGTTGTGAAATTAAAGAATCCTGACTTAAAGGACGAAGAAATAAAAAAGATTGCCCATACGATTGGTATCGGGGCTTTGAAGTACAATGATTTAAAACAGCATCCGCATACGGATATTACGTTTGATTGGGAAGCGATGTTGGATCTCGGTGGCAACTCCGGACCATATCTTCAATACACCTATGCACGACTAGCCAACATCCTGACCAAAGCAGAGGGGGATAGATCCACAAAATTACCACTCGGATTTGATCTTGAAGGAAAGCTTATTGAGCGCAAAATGATTCATTACCAAGATGTGCTTCAAGAATGCATTACCGGCAATGCTTTAAGCGGGTTGGCGCTTTACTTGTATGAACTTGCGGGGTTACTCAATCGTTTCTACGAAAAAGTACATGTGCTCAATGAATCAGATAGCGATAAGCGCAACGCAAGGCTGCGATTAATTGAAGTGGCCACAAAAAACCTCAAGAATGGCCTGAATCTCCTGGGCATCCAAACTCTCGAGAGGATTTAAGGAAGTTAAGATTTTTTACCCCGTAGTTATTTTGTGTGCGTACGCACACAAAATAACTACGGGCCTTTTATTTATGACGTGAGGCGGGGATACAGGCAAAGAGTGCGCCACCCATGAGATCGAAGGCCAGATCGCCGATGGTGTCGACCAGATCGCCTCCATAGAAGAAGTAATGGAGGATGGGGAAATTATCCGGATAGAGATTTGAAAAAAATTCGGCAAATTCCCAGAGAACGCCGATGAAAGCTACCGTGCCTAGGAGTATGAGAAGGCGATCAAGCCATGAAAATGAGGAGAGGGACTTTTTAAAATATTCATTAAAAAACCAAGCCACCATAAAACCCCCAGCAAAATGCATCATTTTATCGAAGTGGGGAATGATCGAATACAAATCAAAAAGCGACGAAATAAAAATTCCGACTATCAGGACAAGGAGACCGCCGAGAATTGGAGGAAGAAGACGAGACATGGATAGAAAATAGAAACTAGAGAGTAGAAAGTAGAATAGGGGACAGGATAAATTATAGAATGTTTTTTGAGTAAAAGAAAGGGAGGCTTGTTGCCTCCCCGGGGGACGACGGTCGAGTCTCTACTTCACTTCGAGGATGAGGATGACGAGGAGCTCTTGAAGAGGACCCCTGTCAAGAAGTTGATCCCCACGGCTTGCCAAAAGGTGATGACCTTGAGGCCGAAGATCGTGGGCACTAGCCAGTTCCACAGGAAATAGGTCGGGACTCCCGCAAACAGAGCGGATACCCCGATCACGGTGACAAAAAACACGACGGCCCCAACGGCCTTTACCAAGAAATCCATCTTCGCCTCCTTTAGCGTATATTAATTATATCGTATGCTTTATAAAAAGTCAATATACGAAAAACCATTGATTTTTGGTATGATTTTCTAACTGGTTAGGCGACTAGCCACTATCCACTAACTACTAATTACTGTGTCTCATGACTGTTTTTGACTTTAAACAAACAGAAGAGAAAATCCTCAAATTCTGGGAAGATCATAAGATCTTCGAGAAATCTTTGGAAAACCGCAAAAAAGCTAAGCGCTTTGTTTTCTTTGAGGGACCACCGACAGCGAATGGGCGACCGGGGATTCACCACTTTCTGGGACGTTCATATAAGGATGTTTTTAATCGCTACAAAACCATGCGTGGATTTTATGTTTTGCGTAAGGCTGGTTGGGACACGCATGGCTTGCCAGTAGAGTTGGAAGTAGAGAAGCAGCTAGGCTTTAAGAATAAGAAAGATATTGAGGAGTATGGCATCGCGGCTTTTAATCGTAAGGCCAAGGAGAGTGTCTGGAAATACAAACAGGAGTGGGAGGAGCTGACCAAACGCATGGCTTTTTGGGTAGACATGAAAGATCCCTATGTGACCTATGAGGCGCCTTTCATCGAGTCAGTTTGGTCAGTGCTCAAGAAAATCTGGGATAAGAAGCTTTTGTATCTGGCCCACAAAGTTGTGCCGTTCTGTACGCGTTGTGGTACACCGCTGTCTTCGCACGAAGTAGCGCAAGGCTATCAAACAGTAACTGATAGGTCAGTTACTGTTAAGTTTAAAGTGAAAAGTGAAAAGTTTAAAGTTGGTGGTAAAAACACCTTTATTCTTGCTTGGACGACAACTCCTTGGACACTACCTGGGAATGTAGCACTGGCGGTGGGAGAGAAAATCACCTATGTGATTTTCAGAATAAAGAATAAAGAATTAGGAATAAAGGAAGAAACATATATTGCGGCAAAAGAATTATTGCCCAAGATTTTCGGAGAGGGAAATTACGAGATTGTAAAAGAGATTACAGGATCTGATCTAGTTGGTCTTGAATATGAACCATTATTTGATGTTCCTAAGTTAAAATCAGAAACTTCATACAAGGTATATCCAGCGGATTTTGTTTCGACGACTGATGGAACGGGTGTGGTGCATACGGCCGTGATGTACGGAGAAGATGACTATAACCTCGGTACGCAGGTTGGATTGCCAAAAGTGCATACGGTGGATGAACAGGGGAGGCTTGTGGGTGTGGGAGCTGATTTTGATGGCATGGTAGTAAAGCACAAAGATCGGCCGACCGAAGAGAAGACGACGCAAAAAATTATCGATTATCTCACGGCATCCGGCGCGCTGTTGAAGGAGGAGGCCTACGAACACGAATATCCATTTTGCTGGCGCTGTTCGACGCCACTTTTGTATTACGCCAAAAATTCTTGGTTTATCAAAATGTCAGCGGTACGCGAGCAGATGATCAAGAACAATAAAACAGTCAACTGGGTGCCCGAACACATAAAAGAAGGACGTTTTGGGCAGTGGCTCAAAGATGGCAAAGACTGGGCGATTTCGCGTGAACGTTATTGGGGTACACCTTTGCCGATTTGGAAGTGCGTGAAATGCGAAGCACTGAAAATGGTAGGGTCAATGCAGGATCTTGAGCAATCGGTGCACGGCTCAGATAACACATACGTAATTATGCGGCATGGCGCCTCCGGACGGAACGAGAACAGCGATGTCGTGGTGGGTTCGCGTTTGGAAACCGATAGCTATCACCTGACTGATGAAGGGAAAAAGATGGCAGAGCAGTCGGCAGATAATCTACACAAACTGTACGAAAAATTTGATTACATTTTTACCTCACCGTTTTTGCGGACCAAAGAAACAGCCGAGGTTGCCGGAAAAGTTTTTCACACCACGGTGCAAGTCGATCCGCGATTGGGTGAAATTCGCCATGATATAACTTGCGAGGGGAAGCCTTATTCACTATGCACGGCCCATGACGTATATCGAGATTTTAATAAGCCCGATGATCATGGCAATGGTACCGGTGAAACGTATGATGAATTGCGCAAGCGTATGATGGTATTTATGGCAGATATGGAAGCGCAGTATCGCGGCAAAAAAATTCTGATTGTTACGCACGGAGCCCTCGGCTGGCTCTTGCAGGAAATTGCCGAAGGTCGCACCGAAAAAGAAATACGTGCGGAGCGAAAATATAATATGCCGAAATTAGCTGGCTACATACCTCTGGTTTGGCGAAATATTCCGCGCAATGAGTTTGGCGAGCTAGATCCGCATCGCCCATTTATTGATGAGATGACGATTGCTTGCCAGGAGTGCAGTGCAGATATGCGGCGTATTCCTGATTTAGCGGACGTGTGGTTTGATTCCGGCGCCATGCCGTATGCCCAATGGCACTGGCCGTTTGAGGGTGAAAAAATATTCAAGGAACAATTTCCAGCCGATTTTATCGTTGAAGGCCTCGATCAGACCAGAGGATGGTTTTACACGCTTCTGGCGGTCTCGACACTACTCGATAAGGGTGCAGCATATAAAAATGTAGTATGTCTTGGCCTGGTTCTGGATGAAAAAGGTCAGAAAATGTCCAAGTCAAAAGGCAATGTCGTGTTGCCGGCGGACGTGATGGATAAGTTTGGCGTGGATGCTACGCGCTGGTATTTCTATACAATCAATTCAGCCGGGGACTCGAAGTTGTTTGCCGAAAAAGATCTACGTGAGCGCTTAGTTGGTTTTATGTCGACATTGCAGAATTGCGTAAAGTTCTATGAACTTTACGAGTCCAAAGTCGAAAGTCCAAAGTCGAAAGTCAAGGCCAATCTGCTGGATAGATGGTTGTTGTCTCGATTTAACGGACTGGTGGCATTGGTGAGCGAGCGGATGGATGCTTATGATGCGTTGACAGCTTCGCGGGCGATTGAAAGATTTGTAGTCGATGACTTTTCAAACTGGTGGCTGCGTCGTTCACGCAAACGACCAGAAGCCCGAGACCTTCTTCGTTCACTGCTTTTGGATTTAGCAAAACTTTTAGCTCCCTTTATTCCGTATACGGCAGAGGACATATATATGCGCCTGCATGGCGATATAGTCGAACGTCGAACGTCGAACGTCGAACGCTCCGAGAGTATTCACTTATGCGACTGGCCTACGGTTAACAAGAAAGCGATCAATCTGAAGCTGGAGAAGGATATGCAGCGGGTACAGGAAATAGTGACTGCTGGCTTAGCATTAAGAAAGGATAATAAAATAAAGGTTCGCCAACCTTTAATGAAACTATCTACTGCGATGGCGGTAGGGGCGGTGGACCTAGAAACACTCATTAAAGATGAGGTAAATGTAAAAAGTATTGTTTATAAAAAATCAGGTGATACTGAATTGGATTTTGTTTTAACTCCTGAACTTCGCGGCGAAGGATATGCGCGGGAATTTATTCGGCAGGTCCAGGATATGCGTAAGGAGGCTCAGTATAACTTTGAAGAAAAAGCCTACTGCCAGTGGTTTAGTGAAGATCCAGAACTTTCAACTGGAATTTTGCATTGGGCCGATACAATTAAATCCGAAACAGTTCTATCCGACTTAGTAAAACTTCAGCACGACGATAAAGTCTATGATGTTGAAAAAGAATTTGATATTGCGCCAGGAAAGAAACTTTGGCTGGGAATTAGGAAATGAAGAAATTTATTCTGATCGTAGCAGTACTTCTAGCTGGCGTTGGCATATATTTTTGGATGCACCAGGGCGCATCCAATGAGTACCGTGAGGATAACAGCATATTGGGTATACGGGGATTTCGACATGAACAGCTTTTTGCTTCGGGCGGATCTACCGAACGGTATGAAGTGGGCGTGGGGGAGGAGTTCAAAGTTCTGGCACTAGTACACGTGCTCTCAAATGACGGTGAAATGAAATGGCATGGACCGGCGGGTATAGGTGAGGGGAGTGTTGTACTGAAAGCGTCTGCAAGCGCCGATGCAGCCAATAAACCCGTTGAAGAAAAAACCGAGTTAAAAGTATTTACGGCCACGCAATCTGGCACTGCTGAATTCACGCTGATTACCACCAATCCAGGTCAAAGCGATCCAGAGGAAAATAAGATTATAGTTACTATTAAATAATTATGCGGACACAGGCGATTATTATTAAGAAGCAGCATTCCGGGGAGTACCACCAGATGTTTGGTTGCTATACGCAGGCTTTTGGGAAGCTGACGGTGGTGGCTAAGGGGAGTTTGCGAATGACCTCAAAGCAAGGGATGAATTTGGATATGTTGACACTGGTTAATTTTGAGTTAGTGCATGGGCGGGCTACACCGATTATTACTGGAGCTCAACAGGAGAAAACCTATCGACAACTTAAGGAGTCGCTCCCGGCCTTGAGCATTGCCAGTTTTTTCCTGGAAGCTTTGGATAAAATTGTTTTTGATCTTCAACCGGACCAACGATTATGGGATTTTTATATACAGTTATTCGATCAGTTGGATAATCAGCCGCATCTTGCCAGTCGGGAGTTTTTTCGAGCGCAACAGGCAGAACTTTTGAAAATATTGGGGTATACCCCCCATGCAACACCATCGCCCTATGGATTGAGTCCGATGGATGTGGTATTTGAAGAGACGGCTCAACGACAGTTCAACTCGCTGAAATTCATTTATTCTGTGCTACAATAAGGTATGCTCGAATCATTCGAAGCTCTCAAATCAATTCCTGCCAAAACCCTCAAATGGCTTATTTTAACCTCTATTTTATTAGCGGGAGTCAGCTTTATCTTGATTTGGTACGGTCAGCCCTCATTTTCAGAGAAGGACGTAGTTTTGAAACTTGAAGGTCCAACCCAGGCTTCTTCGGGCGATGAGGCGGTCTACAAGTTGACGTACCAGAACAATACTCGCTATGTCTTGCAGAATTTGAAATTTCGATTTACCTATCCGACCGACTCGGTGATCATTCGCAATAGCGTAGTATCGAGCGACGACACCGAGTCTTTTGATATTGATAAACTCAATCCGGGTGATATTGGTGTTAAAGAATTCCGGGCTTTTCTGGTGGGGGATAAGGGCAACATTAAAGAAGCCAAAGTCGGTCTGATTTTCAGCGCCGGAAATTTGCGCTCGGCTTTTGAAAAATCAGCTACAGTGTCGACAGCGATTGTCAGTCTGCCGGTTTCGCTAACGTTGGTGGCTCCGCCAAGTACCGTGGTTGGTGAGAATATCAGCTACATTTTGGATTACCGGAATGAATCGGCCAATGATATCTCGGATGTGCAATTTGAATTTAAATATCCGGATGGATTTACTTTCGCCAAGGGCACGCCCTCACCAAGCATTGGGCAGAATGTCTGGACCTTGCCATTACTGCGACGCGGCTCGGGCGCCCGGATTTTAGTTGAAGGGAAGATGAGTGGGAATGAACGCGACGTCAAAACCTTGAGCGTGGTTTTGAAGCGGAAGATTAACGACCAATATATCAACTACGAAAAAGCCGAGACGACGACAGTGATTTCAAGTCCGTTGCTTTTCTTGGATGTTCGCGTGAATGACTCACTGGACTATGCGGCCGTAGTGAATGATCAATTGCGCTACACCATTCGTTATCAGAATAACTTCAATCAAAGTCTTATCGGCTTGAGTTTGGCAGTGAAGTTGGACGGCGATATGTATGATTTCTCAAACATGGAAACAGGCGGGGGATTCTTCGATGGCTCGACTAATACATTGTTATTTAATGCCGGATCAATCCCTGATTTTGCCAGTCTGACGCCGGGCAAGGCTGGGCGGGTTGATTTTCGCGTGAAGTTAAAATCAGCTTTTCCGGCCGGTGCTTCTGGCGCCCGGAATTTCTTCGTGAAAGCCACGGCAGTTGCCTCGACGCCAAATGTGCCGACGGGCATCGATGCGACTGAACTTGCCGTCCAATCCAGCTTGGTGACGAAGATTAGTACCCAGCCGACGTTGGCCCAACCGATCTATTACAACGATCCGGCTTTTGGTTCTTCGGGTCCGTTGCCGCTCCAAGTTGATTCCGAGACAGTCTTTACGGTACACTGGCAGTTGGTTAACCCGGGCAACGACATGAATATCGCCAAGGTCACAGCTACATTGCCATCGGGTACCATGTGGAAAAACGTGGTCAGTTCGGGGATTAATCAAGCCCAGCCGGTGTATGATCGAAACAAATCAGAAGTTTCTTGGAATGTGGGTGTATTGCCGCAGGGTACGGGTATTTGGACACCCAAGTACGAGGCCACATTCCAGATCAGCGTGAAGCCGGGCGTCAATGAGCGCAATAACGTGTTAACACTTTTGAAAAATTCTCTTTTCTCCGGCACCGATAGCTTCACCAAACAAAATATTATCGTCCGTATTCCCGACGCGACCAGTAGTGTGTTAGCGGATCGGCCCGGAGAGGGAGTGGTAAGGTAGTGGTTAGTGTGCAGTGATTAGTGGCTAGTGAGGGAACTAGCTTATCCAAAAGTGAAATCATTTAGAGAGTTAATTGTTTGGCAAAAGTCAATGCAGTTAGTAGAAATGGTTTACAAGATAACTAGGAAGTTACCCAAAGAAGAAATGTATGGACTTGTCAGTCAGATGCGTAGATCAGCAGTCTCAATACCTTCTAATATTGCCGAAGGCCAGCAAAGGATAAATACGAGAGAGTTCACTCAATTTTTAGGGATTGCACTTGCGTCAGGAGCTGAATTAGAAACACAATTGATTCTTACCGAGAGGCTATATTCAGAAATATCCTGTCGAGAAGCTGTGGCTGTTCTCGAGGAGATACAGAAAATGGCCTCTGCTATAATAAAGAAACTAACTAACCACTAATCACTAGCCACTATACACTTTGTCGATATTTCTATGAGCACCGATAAACCAGAAAACAATTTATTAGAGAAAGTTGTGAGTCTGTGCAAAAGGCGGGGTTTTGTATTTCCTGGATCAGAGATCTATGGAGGATTGGCTAATTCATGGGACTATGGCCCGATGGGTGTCGAGTTGAAAAATAACATCAAAAATTTGTGGTGGAGGAAATTTGTGCATCAGCGAGATGACTTGGTTGGTTTGGACGCCGCATTGATTATGAATCCAAAGGTCTGGGAAGCTTCTGGGCACGTAGCAACATTTAAGGATCCGCTTGTAGAGTGTAAAAACTGTCACGAACGATTTCGCGCTGATAAAATAGATCTCAAAGCTCCATGTCCGAGTTGTGACAAAATAGGAACTTTTACGGAGATAAAACATTTTAGTCAAATGCTCAAGACGTTTCTTGGGTCGGTAGAGGACAGCGCGGCCCTAGCTTACTTAAGACCTGAAACTGCGCAGGCGATGTTTGTTGATTTTAAAAATGTCTTGGATTCGACGCGGGTGTCGTTGCCTTTTGGCATAGCGCAGATCGGTAAGGCATTTCGGAATGAAATTACACCGGGGAATTTTATCTTTCGTACGCGTGAATTCGAGCAGATGGAAATAGAGTATTTTGTTAAAGAAGTTGATTGGGAAAAGTCTTTTGAGCATTGGCGAAAAGAAATGTGGTCTTGGATGACCGATATACTTGGTCTTCATAAAGATCATATTCATGAACTCGATGTACCAGATGGGGAGCGGGCACATTATTCTAAGCGCACGATAGATTTTGAATTCGACTATCCGTTTGGGCGGGATGAACTCTATGGGTTGGCCTATCGAACAGATTTTGATTTAAAAAATCACTTCAAGGAAGCACCCTATCGTGATCCTGAAACAAACGAGACTTTTTATCCGCATGTTATCGAACCATCATTAGGAGTTGATCGTTCTCTATTGGCAGTTCTTTTGAATGCATATACTGAAGATGGTGAACGGATTGTAATGAAATTTAAACCTGCCCTGGCTCCTTATAAAGCTGCTGTTTTTCCATTGCTCAAAAACAAACATGAATTAGTCGCTAAAGCCAAAGAAGTCTATCTGCAACTAGTCACTAGCCACTATCCACTAACCCCTATCTCTTGGGATGATCGAGGTAACATCGGCAAGCGCTATTATGCGCAGGATGAAATTGGTACACCGCATTGCATTACCGTGGACTTCCAAACCCTCGAAGACGATACCGTGACGATACGTGATCGCGACACAGCAACTCAAAAACGCGTGGCTATCAGTGAGCTGGAAGATCTCATTACGCAAAGTTTGAAAGGATAGCGCAACTCATTGTCGGATGATACTATAAGGTCATGAGTTTTGCGTTTCTCAAAAATAAGATTTTGCTTGGTATTCTGACGCTCGCCGTTATTTCGGGTGGATTTTATTTTGTTCGGCGCAACAACACGCCAGTCTACCAGAGTGGGAATTTTGGTAATTTGCCAGAGCTTACGGAGATTAACGGCAAGCCCTGGGATTATGCCACCTTGGCCGAGTATTTTAAAAATTTAGCGCAAGAAAAAGGTGGCGCCTATGCGTATGCGGTTTTAGGGCAAGCACAACTCCCGTCGAATACCGACCTGCACTTGTTGGGACACGTAGTGGGGGATGAGTTGTATAAGCAGCAAGGTGTGAAGGGGATTACTATTTGCACACAA
>OBEQ010838510.1_pt1 | contig 17039 bp, 14 predicted proteins | sample 1670901 | NCBI WGS metagenome assembly OBEQ01 (sample SAMEA104232315, study PRJEB22302) | groundwater metagenome | biome: forest; feature: aquifer; material: groundwater | place: USA | collected 2011-08-07 | depth 5.4 m
CGGCACGATTGATGTTCCTTTGGATACGTTCAATCCGCCCCGTCCGGGCGAGACCTCGCCCAATTTAAATTGGGCGGGCAAAGTTTGGATTGTGCCCGATAAAGCGGTCGTGTATCAACAGGATTTAAACGCGTTTGTCGTTGAGAGTCATTTGAAGGTGATGCTCGAGAAAGATTATCTTAATCTTCAGAAAAAAGACAAATCTCAAACTGTTGCTGATGAGACGCAGGTCACCGAAATTATTCGTCAGGTGATCATTCCCGAAATCGAGAAAGAAGTGAATACGGGCAAGAATTTCGCTAATCTGCGACAGATGTATAACTCGCTCATTCTCGCCACGTGGTACAAAATTAATCTCAAAGAAAGTCTGCTGGGCAAAGTTTACGTCGATCAGAATAAAACCAAAGGGATTGATCTCGAAGAGAAAAACGCCCCTCAAGAAATTTACCAAAAATATTTAGAGACGATTAAAAAAGGCACGTACGATTTTATTAGAGAAGAGTATGACCCCAGTTCACAGCAGATTCTCCCGCGTAAATATTTTTCGGGCGGATTTACGACGAAATACGAGAACGCCATGTTGGCGGATCGCGTGAAAAAGGATTTGATCAATGATGATGCCATGTTATCGCCAAATCAGCGAGGGGCTTTAACAGGGGATGATCTTCGAGCCGATGTTGCTTTAGTAGAAGAAGGCAAAGGCGCCCAAATTCGTCTTCGTGACGTAAAGGATTCGGCATTATTGGCGGCTATCGGGATTAAGTCGGAAACTCGTCGAGATTTGGCCAGCCTGGCGGGTTTTAGGGCGAAAACATTTGATAGAATACGAGGGACTGGAATATTAAAGGTAGCGGCTTTGGGTGTTGTGGCGTTCATTGCTTTATCCGCCGTCGGGAGCTCGACAAGTTACGCGGGGCAAGAGGATAAAGAAAAAAAAGCTAGACTAGCACAAGTGGACAAATTTTTTGAACTGGCATTATCAGCCAGTGAACCTGAAATTAAAGCAGAAGCTAGTAAAGGAAAAGCAGTCAAGGCTAATAATGCTGTAAAGGCGGATACCAAAAAATTATCACCATCAAAATTAGATAAAGCAAAAATAAAACCAACCCCAGCACCTGGTTCGGGACCAAAAATAAAGTCAACACCAAGAACTCCAATAGATAGATTAATGGGCCAGAAAAGTATCAGGATACTCGCCGACCAAGTTCATGCGGCAACGGCTCCCGCTCCCGCGGTAGGAGGTGCGGCGGGCGGCGATGGCGGTGGACAAGGCGGTGGTGACGACGGCAAAGGCGGCCCGAATCCGGATTTAAAAGCGGGATATTCCGTCAGTGTCCAGCCGATATGGTCTCTTGATGCTAAAAATTTGCAAGCCAACGCAACTCCTGAAGCTTTGCTGACAGGAGGAAAAACTATCATTTCCGAAGATGGCCGGCGTATGAGAGTTATGTTTTCTGAGCCTTTGGGTTTTGGCGCTACTCAAGGGATGGGAGATAACAATATTTTAAAACTTGATGTCACTTCACTGACTTCCAACGGTACGGCATGGCTTATCACGGGCGGCAAGATTACTGAAATTAGCGTTCCCAAAGGGGATACTCGTATTGTGGTTAAATTTTTAGGGGCTTATACGGTCGTTGAAGGTCTTGCTTTTGAGGCTAAAGAAGGAGCGACAGCTAAAGATTTTAAAGTCAATCATGTGGAAACAAGTTTGGATACGACGGATGAAATTCCTGCTGTTGCCGCGCGGCCGGTCGAAGAGCATTTCGATTCCAAAGCAGCAAATCAACAAATTCGTGCTGGATTGGCAGATCAGGCAGCAGCACTTGAAGAAAGGGTAAAGAATATCGAAGCTTGGCAGGAAAGACTTGAACTGCTTTTATGGGGTAAAATTGCACTTAGTAGGGCAGAACATGCTCTAGCGCAAGCGAGGCAAGAGTTTCTTTCCGCTTTCGAAGCATTGAGAAAGAATCCTCAACAGATCGATGCTCATGAAAATTTTAAAAGTGCAGGGAAGGCACTCACAGCCGCACATACACGTCGTGATGAGCTAAGTAATGCTTTTAAAGAAGAATTAGGGGGCGATCCTAATAATTATCACAATGAAATTTTAAAAGCCTTGAGTATTGTCATGGCTGAAGGGGCGACTGAAGAAAAATTAGCTGAATTGGAAGAAGTTGTTAAAAGACAAGCTGAATTTAATCCAGATGAAGAGTCTGTCGGAATTAATTCAACAGGGGAAGTTGAACCTAAAGCTTTAGCAGAAATTGACGCAGAATTAAGGGAAATAGGAATATTGCCGCCAAAATCCAAAGAAAATACTAGAATAGAAGTGGCTTCGAGCCCGACACTCCCATCTTCAGATCGTCTCGATGGATCACTACACAAGGCTGATTATGAAGGAGGGACGTCAGCCATAAACCTAAGTTTTAAAGACGGTGCTAACTCTGATGGTCGTCCGAGTTTTGATGGGAAAGAAGCCCCCAAGGGCTGGTCAAATGGTGAACAAAAGGCTGGTGCGGAGAAGATTGTTGCTGACGCCCGTCGTGAAAAAGAACGGTTGGCCGCGTTAGCAAAAATTACGGGACCTAACCCGGAAACATCGGCTGGTAATGGAAAATCAGCGATAGCTCACGATAAGGCTAAAAAAGAACTAGCCGATCTTAAAGATGCTCTTGAAATTTTAGAGGAACATGCCGCGGGCAAAAAAGCCGCGACGATTCCAAGGGTTGAGCCACACCCATCTCTTGCTGATGACGTTGTTACCAAGGCTTTATTAGACAGTTTGATGACACAGATTAATGATGGGAATGAACTTGCGCGGCAAGAATTAGGAATAGCTGAAGCCGCACGTTCAAAAGCAGAACAAGCCCGGCATTTCTCGGAAACAGCGGCCGGCCAAGAAGCTGATAGGCTTAATGACATTGATGCCAATCAATCAGCGATTCAGATCGCGGCGATTAAAGAGGCAAAAAAGCATTTGAATGATGCTGAAGAGGCTCTGCAAAAGGCTTATCAAACATTAAGTCCGTGGTTAGATTCGGATATTAAGGCATCGTTAGATGTTCGGAGAGCGCAGATTTTGTCAAAATTAACAGAACAGGAAAACCAACTTGACGCTTCTGAACGCAGGCGATTGCACGATACTCCGCTATCCTCAGATGCAAGACAAGGAATAGTTGATTTAATTGATATTCATAAGATGAGCGGTACAGAAGAAGAAATTGTGAGACATTTTGATGATAGTAACGCGGTTGACGATCAATCCGATGTTCTTAGAGATGCTCGCGATAAACAATTGGAGCGAGATGAAGCAAAAAAACCAGCACCAAAAACAGCAAAGAAAAAGCCCGTTCTCGTCGCTAAAGCAGGTTTTACTGCAGGAGAAAATGGAGTAAACAGCAGAGGCAACGTAGCAACTTCCCCAACTGTGGTTCGTGATTTGTTGAAAAATGCGGCATTGTCTAACGGTGGATTTGTAAACGATTCGAGAGGTCACTTAGGTGAGGTGATCAGTATTGATTTCACGACACCAGGAGGTGAGGCGATCGATACTGACCAAGTTGTTTCTTTGAAATATCAGGCACCTAAAGGACAAGGAACTGTCAGATTAGAATTATCTACGGATATTCCAGGAGAAACAGTGGTCGTAAAGGGAGAGAGAGGGGCGGGTGAGCTTTTGTTCAGTGTTCCTAAATTTGTTGTAGTGATGGGAGGAAGATTTGTTCTACCTTTAAGCCGAGAGGAAGCAACGCCGGGTTCTCAATATCTTAATTCGGGCTCGTTTGATGTGACAGGATTATCACAAGTATCGTTCCCGGAAAAATTACAGCCTAATAAAAATATCGAAATGGCTGAAGTTCATTTTAATGGAAATGGTGATAATGAATTTGGGCTAGTAGCAGTTAATTCAAGTAATGCCTCGAATGAGGAGAGGACTTCCTCTGCTCTTCAATCTGTCTCTGGCAGGCCGGAGTTGGTAGTAGAGCATCCAATATTCACAGGTGTTCCGCAGAGTCCTCTTAATAATTGGCGTGCAGATAATAAAGAGAATGATCAGGCTGCCCTAGTCGCCCCCCAGCGAAGCAGCCCCGGAGGTATCGACTTTAATCCTAAACTTTTAGACCTGCAGATTAAGCGTAACGGCAAAGGGATTCCTCTGCCGCTTAACCAGCAGCCGATTTTAAAGATGAACATTCAAGGTTTCTTCCCGATTATCATTAACATTACCCCGATCAACGTGCCGTTATTTTTAGGGCTGGAGATTAATCCTCAGCCTCAAAAGGATCAGCAGCCGACCAACACTGCTTTTAATCTCTCTCTCGGTCCGGTCGACCGTCAGGTTAACCTATCGGTTGACCGGCAAGATTCTTACCCTAATACATTCCGCAAATAATTTTCTCGTCGGTAAATCACCATAAAAACTTTTTTTAAAGCCCAAACTTTTTCTTTTCTATAGAAGGAGAAAATGGTATAGTGTTTTTCTATTTGCGCCCATAGCTCAACTGGATAGAGCATCTGCCTTCGGAGCAGAGGGTTGGGGGTTCAATTCCTCCTGGGCGCGTTAAATTTTATTCCATTTTTCTAGAAAATAAAATTTAACCCCCATGCTTGTTTTACGAAGTAAAACTATGGGGTCATTAAAATAAATAATATTATGGCTGACTTACAAACTCAAACTCTCAAACGCACACCTCTCTACGAAGACCATGTCGTTTTAAAAGCCAAGATGGTTCCTTTTGGCGGATGGGACATGCCTGTTCAATACGAAGGAATCCTTGAAGAATATGAACAGACCCGCCGCGGTGTGACACTTTTTGACACATCGCACATGGGAGAATTTTTGATTGAGGGGGATGTGAAAGAAACGGGATTGGATCACATCGTTACGATGGCTTTGGCCGACATGCCGCTTAAAACATGCCGTTACGGACTCATTTTAAATGAACAGGGCGGAACCATCGATGACACGATCGTCTTTCGTGTTGAAGAAAATAAATGGTTTATTGTCGTCAATGGCGGAACGACCCAAAAAGATGCCGATCACTTTCGAAAGCATTTAAATAAGAATGCCAGTTTTCAAGATATTTCATTCTCGACGGGGAAATTGGATCTGCAAGGACCTTTGTCTCGGGACATTTTAAGTAAATTTATTGACGGAATTGAAAAATTAAATTATTATTCATTTGACTATTTTAAAGTGTTGGGAGAAAATGCCCTCGTCAGCCGCACAGGATACACGGGTGAATTAGGTTATGAAATTTTTTTCCCGTGGGATAAAACCAAAATTCTTTGGCAGGCTCTTTTAAAAGAACCCGAAGTGAAACCAGCTGGATTAGGAGCGCGTGATGTTTTGCGGCTGGAGATGGGTTATAGTCTTTATGGTCATGAACTCAGTGATGATATTAATCCTCTCGAGGCAGGCTTAAGCAAATTTATTGATTTTTCAAAAGACTTTATCGGTAAAAATGCTCTTTTAAAACAAAAAGAAGTTGGGCTTAAGCGAAAAATCATCGGTTTTATTTCAGAAAATCGGCGTTCGCCCCGGCAAGGACACAACATTTATTCAGCCCAAGAAGAACAGATTGGTGTTGTCACCAGCGGCACGTTTTCCCCTTATTTAAACAAAGGGATTGGCTTGGGATTTGTTAATACTTCCCACGGAACTAAAGATGAGGCAATTTTTTTTGGAGACAATCAAAAGAAGAATCCTGCTGTCATCAGCAGTCGATCATTTTACAACCAGGGATCATTAAAGGAGTGAGACATGGTCGTTGATGAAGATTTACTTTACACCAAAGAACATGAATGGATTCGAATTAACGAAGATGACAGTACAGCGACGATAGGAATTACCGACTACGCGCAAGAAGCGTTAGGGGACATCACATTTGTCGAATTGCCCGGCGTTAATGATGAGGTCGAACAGTTCGGACAAATTGCCTCGGTTGAGTCGGTCAAAGCCGCGACTGACATTTTTTCTCCCATGTCAGGAAAAATTATTGAAGTCAACGAGACACTGGAGACTAAGCCAGGTCTTATCAATAAATCGTGTTATGATAAAGGCTGGATCGCTAAGATTGAAATCAGTGAGATGGAAGAGACATCCAATTTAATGACGGTGGATGAATATCGCAGTTTCCTGGAGAGTATTGACCGTCCTGGATCTGATTCTAGCTCGGAAGAATAGAAGTTGTGGTTCCTTATATCCCCCATACTCAAGAAGATACTAAAGAAATATTAAAGGTCATTGGCGCAGGCTCGATCGATGATCTTTTCGTTGATATCAAACCCCACCAAAAAGCTAAATCGTTTAATATCCCCGAAGGCAAATCAGAATTTGAAGTGATTGAATACATCCGTGGTTTGGCATCGAAAAACGCGACGGATCTTATTCCTTTTATCGGGGGAGGTTATTATGATCATTATATTCCCGCCGCTGTTGACGCGCTGATTTCTCGAGGAGAATTTTATACCGCTTACACCCCTTATCAGCCAGAATGTTCTCAAGGAACATTGCAGGCCCTTTACGAATATCAAAGCCTAATTTGTACATTAACCGGAATGGACGTCGCGAACGCCTCGCTTTACGACGGAGGAACCGCCCTTTTTGAAGCGATGATGATGGCCTTTCGCTTAACAGAGCGAAAGAAGATCATTATCGACGGAGGAGTCAGTCCGATTTACCGAAAGATTTTACGAACCTACACGAGCAATCTGCATTTTGAGTTTATTGAAACTCCGGTGGTCCATGGTCAAAGTGACCGCGCCAATCTTCTAAAACTTTTTGATGATAAAACGGCGGCTGTTATTTTACAAAATCCTAATTTTTTTGGCGCGATCGACGATCATTCGGATATTAGCGCCAAGGCTCATGAAAAAGGGATTTTGGTGATCGAAAGTGTGTATCCGATTTCACTGGGCCTTTTAAAAACTCCGGCCGAGATGGGCGCTGACATCGTGACCGGTGAAGGACAAAGTTTGGGATTGCCGCTTAATTTTGGTGGTCCTTATTTAGGATTTATGTCGACACGGAAAGAATTTATCCGCAAAATGCCGGGACGGATTGTCGGAGAAACCGTGGATCAAAAGGGAGCGCGGTGTTTTGTGAATACTCTTCAAGCCCGTGAACAGCATATTCGACGAGAAAAAGCCACGTCCAATATTTGCACGAATGTTTCGTTATGCGCGTTACAGTCTTTGATCTATATGTGCCTGTTAGGAAAAGAGGGATTCAAAGAATTGGCTCAGCTTAATTTTGACAAGGCTGAATTCACGCGCCAGACGTTAGAGAAAATTGAAGGGATTCAAGTGAAGAGAAGTTCTCCCACCTTTAATGAATTTGCCGTGTGTTTGCCTTGTGATGCATCGGATGTGGTGGAGGCGATGGTTGATCGCGGTTTCGCCGCTGGATTTCCGTTAGGGCGTTATTATCAGGGGATGGACAATTACATGATCGTCGCGGTCACAGAAAAACGGACGAAAGAAGAAATCCTAAGTTATGCGCAAAATTTAGAAAATGTTTTAAAAGGATTAAGGGTGAAAGTCTAGACTATGCAGCTCATTTTTGAAAAAAGCGTTAAAGGCCGGCGAGGATTTTTGAATCCGAAGTCTGATGTGAATTGTAAGGCCGAAATCCCCGCGAAGTATCGGCGCAAAGAAGACGCCTCTTTCCCGGAGGTTTCCGAACTGGATGTCGTCCGGCATTTTACAAAATTGTCTCAGCGTAATTTTTCCGTCGACACGCAGTTTTATCCTTTGGGGTCTTGCACGATGAAATACAATCCGAAATTTACGGAGGCAGTCGCGCGAATGTCGGGATTTTCGCATTTACATCCTCTCCTGCCGCAATTGCGGAAAGGCGAGAAGTGGGCGCAAGGGGCTTTGCAAGTTCTTTATGAGATGGAACAATTGCTTTGTGAAATTGCGGGAATGGATCGATTTACTCTTCAGCCTTTAGCCGGAGCTCATGGCGAATTGACGGGTGTCATGATGATGGCCGCTTATCACAAGGCTCAAGGCAATAAAAAGAAATATGTGATTGTTCCCGATTCATCGCATGGAACAAATCCAGCGACGGTGGCCATCGCGGGTTATGAAATTATCGCGATTCCTTCGGACAAGAGCGGTGTCATGGATTTAAATAAATTGAAAGAAAAAGTGAATGATGAGGTCGCGGGGCTTATGATCACGTGTCCCGACACTCACGGCATTTTTAATTCGGACATTGATAAGATGGCTGAAATTATTCATAGCGTCGATGGCATTATGTATTGTGACGGAGCAAATCTAAACGCGATTTTAGGCCGATGTCGACCCGGCGACGTCGGGTTTGATGTGATGCATATCAATACGCATAAAACTTTTACGACACCTCATGGCGGAGGCGGGCCAGGCGCGGGACCCGTTGGGGTCAAGAAGAAACTGGTGCCTTTCTTGCCGATATCTCTGGTTGAGAAACGTCCTGATGGAACCTATTATCTGAATTATGATCATCCTCAATCCATCGGTTATATCGCCTCATTTTACGGAAATTTTTCTTTGCTTTTACGAGCCTATGCTTACATTTTACAAATGGGGAAGGAAGGACTCAAGGATGTCAGCGGTTACGCCGTTTTGAATGCTAATTATTTAAAGGAACGGTTAAGAGAATATTTTGATCTGCCTTACGATCGAATCTGCATGCATGAATGCGTGTTTTCCGCGTCTCGTCAAGCCAAGCGCGGCGTTCACGCGATTGATTTGGCCAAATTTTTAATTGATAAGGACATGCATCCTCCGACGGTCTATTTTCCATTAACTGTTAAGGAGGCGATGATGATTGAACCGACTGAAACGGAATCGAAAGAAACTTTGGATAAATTTGTTGACGCGATGATTGAATGTGATCGTCTCACTCAAACACATCCTGAACTGTTTCATGATTTGCCTCAGACAATGCCCATCACCCGGCCTGATGAAGTCAAGGCCGCGCGAGAACTTAATACGAATTACTTTGAGACCCCCTCTCTTTGATGATTCTGCGTGATATTTCGTTTGAGACCCCTTCAGAAAACATTCTATTTGATGAGGTTCTTTTAGATTTAGCCGAAGAGAATGGTGGACCTGAAACGTTACGTTTCTGGGAATCACAAACACCTTTTGTTGTTTTAGGACGGATTTCGAAAATTTCAGAAGATGTCGAATTAGAAAAAGCTAAGAAAGATCATATTCCGGTTTTAAGACGATGTTCCGGTGGAGGAACAGTTCTTCAAGGTCCGGGTTGTTTGAATTACACATTCATTTTATCTAAGGACAAACATCCTCTTGTCAGAGATTTGCGCCAGTCGTATGAGTTTATTCTCAATAAGGTCGTTAAAGCTTTATTGCCGACGGGGATTGAATCCATCGCGTTGCCCATTTCAGATATCGCTCTTAAAAAAGACCAGAAAAAATTTTCTGGAAACGCCCAAAAAAGAAGCAAGAAATTTATTCTCCATCACGGTACGATCCTTTATAATTTTGATTTAAAGAAAATAGCCCATTATTTGAAGATGCCGTCATCGATCCCGGAATATCGACAAGGCCGGCCTCACGATGAGTTCGTTACAAATATTAAAATTTCAAAAGAGACGATTAAAGAAGCCTTGAAAAAGATGTTCTTAACTGAAGTGGAAAATAATGATGTAAGTTCAGTCGAGCAGAAATTATTGCAGGGTTTTTTACAGACAAAGAATCCTGTGTTAGACTAAAAAATTAAGGGAGGGAATATGATTACCGCGGAATTAGGAAAACAATTGATGATTCGTGTGGAAGATCACGTCGGGACTTTGGCTGAAATTACTAATCTCGTCTCACCGTCGGGAATTAATATGATCGCGCTCTGCGCGTACGCTGTCGGCAAAACAGTCGCGATTATGCTCGTCACCGATGACAATAACGCGACCAAGAAGCTTTTGCAAAAGAAAGGCTACCGCGTTGAAGAAGAGGAAATTATTCTCCTCACGGTGGACAACAAACCCGGATCTTTACAGAGAGTCATTGATAAGATTGCCCAGGCGGGCATTGATTTAAGGCTGATTTATGGAAGCGTTGAGAAAAACAGTGAACACAGTCGTATCGTTTTGATCTCCAAGAATAATTTGGATGCCATGATGATCATTAAGACGGAATTGGAACGGCGGTAATGGAAATAGGAATTGTCGGACTCCCGAACGTTGGGAAATCAACATTGTTTAACGCGTTAACGGGCGCGAATGTCGCCGCGCGCAACGTCCCTTTCACGACGATCGAGCCCAATGTCGGAATTGTTCCCCTCAATGATATTCGCCTTAAGCGTCTCGTTGAAGAATTTTCCAGTGAGAAAATGACGCCAGCGGGTATTCGTTTTGTAGATATCGCGGGAATCGTGAAAGGCGCCAGCCAAGGAGAAGGATTAGGGAATAAATTTTTATCGCATATCCGCTCGGTCGACGCCATTGCCCATGTGGTGCGCTGTTTTCAAGACGAGAATGTTGTGAGCATGATGGAAGATCTTGATCCGTTAAAGGCCATTGATATCATTGAAACGGAATTGCTTTTGGCAGATCTTCAGCAAGCTCAAAAAGCGCTTGAGCAAGCTAAGAAAATCGCGAAATCGGGTGAGAAGGAAGCAAAGGAAAAAGTTGCTGTCCTTGAAGGAATCGTGGCCGCATTTGATCAAGGAAAATCGGCTCGTGTTCAGAATATTCCTCTCGAGATCATGACGGAATATCAATTCTTGACGGGAAAACCGGTTTTGTATGTCGCGAATACTGACGAAGGAAAAGTACCGGAAAACATTTTAAAGATTTTAGAAAAAAGGGCGCAGGAAGAGAAGGCGGGTTTAATCACGCTATGCACAAAGTTAGAGGCGGAAATTATCCAGCTTTCCGAAGAGGATCGTCAGGCTTATTATGAGGAGGCGGGCATCGCCTCACCGGGCTTGACGCGTTTAGCCAAAGCGGGCCAAGCTTTGCTAAAATTAGTTTGTTTTTTTACCGCGGGCCCCAAAGAAACACGGGCATGGCTCATCTCTCAGGGAACAAAGGCCGTCAAAGCGGCTGGCAAAATCCATTCGGATATTGAACGCGGATTTATCCGGGCGGAAATTTATAAGTACGCTGATTTAGAAAAAAGGGGCTCTTATAAAGCGCTCCAGGGAAATAATCTCATTTCTTTAGAAGGCAAAGATTATGAAATTCAAGACGGTGATGTTGTTTATTTTCGATTTAGTGTCTAAAAAAAGGAGTCGCAATGTGCAACACAGACGTTTTGAAGAGCAAGTGGATTGATCGGACAATGGCCTTTCTGTTAGGTCTTGCGGTCGGGTTATTGTTAATCCCGGTTTTTTAAAATGATCATGTTTAAAAAATTTTTTACTCCTTCCGAAGCGAACCGCCGCCTGCCCCTCGTTAAGAAAATTGTGATGGAAATTTTAGAGAAGGGAAAAACTTTTCGTGAGCTGGCTCAAGAAAATCATGGGAAAGAATTGCCCAAAGAGTGTTTGATTTTGGAAGCTGAAGTTGAAGGGCTCATGCATGAATTAGAAGAATTAGGCTGTTATTTTAAGGATTGGAATTTTGAAATCGGATTAGTTGATTTTCCCGCCAAGATTAATGGTCATGAAATCCTGTTGTGCTGGCGCAGTGATGAACCCAATGTCCGCTGGTACCATTCCATTGACGACGGCTATCCCGGCCGCCGACTCATTCCCGAAGATGTGTTGGAGAATTAAATGGCGCATTTAAAAAAATAATTAGAAGAGGAATTAACGGGAAAAAATGGAGAAATAATCGAGAGAGGACAGAAGACTCCTGATTAAAACTTGCAATGAATGAGAAAGAAGGCGTTAATAGAAATAAAAGAAAGTGAGCGAGGAAAAAAAGCAGCAGTCCAAAAATTAAAATTCTGATTTCAGATATTTTTTTTCGCTGAGGATAACGAATTAAACTTAATACAAATAATAGCCACAAAATATTCCAATTCCCGCTGTAGAACAAATTATTTAAAAATTGCTCTAGAATGACAGGAACACGGTGCAGCTGATCTAAATGAAAGGTTATTTTTGCGTCATCTCTAAGAAGCGGGATATCATTTTTTATTTTAAATAAAAAATAAAAGGAATATAGCAGATAACTTGGAATGACAAATCGACTCATGTCTTTAATTTTGTTGAGAAGATTGGAATTTTTTAAAGAAAGGATGTAGAAGGCAAGGACAGTATGAATCATGAGATAGATCAATCCCTCTATCTTCACAAAGGTCATCAACCCGCTTAAGAGACCTGCCAGGAACAGATATTTTTTATTGCTTTCGCGATTCCAGAGAAGTAACAGCAGAATGACTAAACTGTTGTAATACATTAAGGTAAAATCAGCGTAACCTATCGTGGCATGGTAAATGAAGAAATTTGAAGACACGAGGAGAACATTCCCGAGCATAGCCCAAGTTTTGTTCGTATACAATTTAAGAATATGATACTGGATTATTAAATAAGAAAGAAACTCAAAAGGAAAAATGATCTTAATCAGAACATCATTCCATGAACCTAGGTTTAAAGCAATCCAGGCTTCAGCAAAACAGACATGTAAGGGATAGGAAGCGTGAGGAATATATTTCGCGTGATCCAGCGTCTGATCGTAGAAAAATACTTTAGCATTGAAGGCCCAGATTGACACGGCATCCCAGTCAATAACGGGGATATTCAGAGATCTCCAGAAGACATAGATTGTGAAATAACCGACACATCCTGCCATAAGAAAGAAGAGAAGAGGATTTGGAGTATTTTCAGGTTTTGGAGTAAAAAGCAAATCTGCGGAGTTCTTTTTGCCCAAAAGAAAAATGAGAAGAAAGATGGTCGTCAAGACAACGAGAGAATAACCGATTGAAGATAAAGAAAGAGGGATACGAAGACAGCCTAAGATCAACATTGTATAGGTTAAGATGCCCATCCCCAAAGCATAAGCTAATGCAGTCCGGAAGAAAAATTCTTGATTTGATGACGGTTTTAATAAAACTAAAAGTAAGGAATAACCAGCTATCCATGGAATAAAAAGGCTCAGGCTCAGGTTAAAAATTGGCCAATCGGTCATTTCAATAGATCCTCCCGCACGGCCAAAAGATTTTCTTGATCCCCAAAAACAAGGACGCGAAAATTTTGAGGGACAGATTCTCGAGCATTTTTCTTATGAAAAGCGATAATAGCGTCGATAGGAACGTCTTTGCGGACGCGAAGATCAATGGGGTATAGATGATAAGAAATCATGCGGTGAAGATACATTCCGGGATCGCGGGTCATATCCATGTCCGTCACCAGTTCAGCCCGATGGTACCCTTGAAAACGATCACGGCATAATTTGAGAAATAAATAGTCGTTTCCTAAAAAAGCGGCGTTTCGCTCGGTCAGTGATTTATTATGAAAAGTTTTAAATTCTTTGCTAAAAAATCTGGCTTGACCGATGGTTTGAAAAATGAGAGTCACAACAAAGAGAGTCATGCTGATATTAAAAAGAATTGTCTTTGAGTTTGTTTTGATGAAGCGTTTCTTTTGACAGTAGGTCAGAAGCAGAAAGGACAACAAGAGCGAAAGATAAAGATAGGCGTAAACATTAATCCCGGCCACGGTCCCTAATCGAAATGAATTGGCATGAGGGATGAAAAGGCTGTCGGTCAGTTCTTTAAACATGATTTTATGGAATTCACTGTAACATTAAAAAAGAGGTTCCTCAACGGAAATCTGGTGTACGTCGGTTGACAATCCTGTTTTATTCGGATAAAATCAATTTTCCTATGTCCAAAACCATGTACGAAAAAATTTGGAATGACCATTTAGTCCGCGAATCTGAAGGCGACATCTCGATCATTTACGTCGATCTTCACTTAATCCACGAAGTCACGAGCCCTCAGGCTTTTGAAGGATTGCGTTTGACTCACCGTCAGGTCCGTCGGCCGGAAAAGACTTTCGCGACCATGGATCATAACGTCTCGACTCGCACAAAAGATTGGTCTCTCGTTGAGAAAACCTCCCGCATTCAAATGGAAACGTTAGCCAAAAACTGTAAAGAATTTGGCGTCACGCTTTATGATTTTTCAAACAAAAATCAAGGTATTGTCCACGTGATCGGCCCTGAAATGGGATTGACCCAGCCGGGACTGGTCATTGTCTGCGGCGATTCTCATACCTCAACGCACGGCGCTTTTGGGTCGTTGGCTTTTGGGATTGGAACATCCGAAGTCGAACATGTTTTGGCGACTCAAACGCTGCAACAGCAAAAAGCCAAATCGATGTTGATCGATATTAACGGCAAATTAGGTTTTGGCATTACGTCTAAAGATATTATTCTCTACATCATCGGACAGATCGGAACCGCGGGCGCGACGGGTTATGTCGTCGAGTACGCGGGAAGCGCGATTCGAAGTTTAAGCATGGAAGGCCGAATGACGATCTGCAATATGAGTATTGAAGCAGGCGCTCGGGCGGGAATGATCGCGCCGGATGAAACAACATTTCAATATCTTAAAGGCCGAGATTTAGCGCCTCAAGGCAAAGAGTGGGAAAGGGCTGTTCACTATTGGAAGACTTTGCCGACGGATAAAGGGGCCAAGTTTGACACGATCGTCAACATCGATGCTGCTCAAATTAAACCGCAAGTGACATGGGGGACAAGTCCGGGGCAGGTGACCTCGATTGAAGGCGCTGTTCCTGATCCTGAAAGTTTTTTGGATCCTGTCGCGCGGACCGGGGCACGAAACGCGTTAAAGTATATGGATTTAAAACCCGGAACACCAATGGTTTCTATTAAAATTGACAAGGCCTTTTTGGGATCTTGCACCAATGCCCGTATTGAGGATCTTCGCGCGGCCGCGAAAATCGTGAAAGGCCAAAAAGTTGACGAGAGTGTTCAAGCGATTGTTGTTCCCGGTTCGGGCCGCGTGCGACGACAAGCGGAGGCTGAAGGATTGGATAAAATTTTTACCGACGCTGGTTTTGAATGGCGCTACGCGGGGTGTTCGATGTGTTTAGGGATGAACGATGATCAATTGAAAGCGGGGGAACGCTGCGCGTCCTCCAGCAATCGTAATTTTGAAGGCCGTCAAGGACCGGGTGGGCGGACGCATTTGATGAGCCCTGAGATGGTCGCTGTGGCCGCGCTGGAAGGCCACATTGTGGATGTGAGGAAATATTTATGACGCCTTTTATTCAGCATGCCGGTATTATCGCCCCACTCGATCGCGTGAATATTGACACCGACGCGATTATTCCCAAACAATTTTTGCGTAAAATTGAACGCACCGGTTTTGGAAAACATCTTTTTCATGAATGGCGCTTTTTGGATTATGAGGGTACCAAAGAAAATCCCGATTTTGTCCTTAACAAACTCGCTTATCGAAAAGCGACGATTCTTTTAACGAGGGACAATTTTGGCTGCGGCTCAAGTCGTGAACACGCGCCCTGGGCTTTGGCGGATTACGGATTCCGTGTCATTCTTGCTCCAAGTTTTGCCGATATTTTTTACAATAATTGTGTCAAGAACGGTATTTTGTTGATACCATTATCTTCGAATGAGATCGATAAGCTTTTTGCTGAAATCTCGATCGCGGAGGGCGCTGAAGGCACTGCTGACCTTTCCAAGCAAACGTTTGTCGGTCCCAATGGGCATCCGTATCATTTTGAGATCAATTCTTTTGCCAAAACATGTTTGCTGAAAGGGTTAGACCAAATCGGCTGGACCGAACAGTTCGACGATAAAATTTCTGCCTTTGAGAAAAAAGTGAAAAAAGAAAAATCTTGGCTGAGTTAAAAAATATTATGCTGACTAAAAGTAAAATCATTCAAATTTTAAGAAAGGAACAACTTTTCCTTAAGCAAAATTTTGGAGTAAAGAAAATCGCCATTTTTGGCTCTTTTGCTAAAGATAAGGCTAGGAGTAAAAGTGACGTGGATATTTTTGTTGAACTTCAAAAACCGTTAGGGTTAGAATTTATTCGATTGATTGATTATCTTGAGAGAAAAATAGGCCGGAAAGCCGATGTTTTGACTCGTGCTGGAATTGAGAGTATCCGCATTAAAAAAGTTGCCCAACACATCAAACGGAGTTTAATCTATGTCTAGAAGGTTGAGAAAAATTTGAAGGTTCCCCTCCCCGCCGGATCGGCGTGGGAGGGGATTAAGGGGAGGGGTATAAAAGAATTAATCACTGCTCCCCCCTCCCAACCCTCCCCACAAGGGGGAGGGCGAGATATTCTCGGCAAATCTTTCAAATACTAGACAAACATAAATTATGAGTACCGATAAAACTCGACCATATTCCTCCATTGTCACCGACGGATATGACCGCGCGCCGAGCCGCGCGATGCTGAGAGCTGTCGGTTTCAAGACAGAAGATTTTAAAAAACCTCAAATCGGAATCGCCTCAACATGGAGCATGGTTACTCCATGTAATATGCACATCGATAAACTTGCTCTGAAAGCCGCTCAAGGCGCTGATGAGGCCAATGGTAAAGCCGTAATTTTTAATACCATTACGGTCTCCGACGGAATTTCGATGGGTTCGGAGGGGATGAAATATTCGTTAGTTTCAAGAGAGGTCATTGCCGATTCGGTTGAGACGGTGATGGGCTGTGAAGGGTTTGATGGTCTTGTCGCCATTGGCGGCTGTGATAAAAATATGCCAGGATGTTTGATCGCGATGGCGCGATTGAATCGCCCGTCGATTTTTGTTTACGGAGGAACGATCCTTCCTGGCTGTTTAAATGGTAAGAATCTGGATGTTATTTCTGTCTTTGAAGCCGTGGGCGCTTACGCCAATAAAAAAATTTCTGAACAGGAATTAAACCAGATCGAATCGTGCGCGATTCCTGGGCCTGGCTCGTGCGGTGGAATGTACACGGCTAATACTATGGCGTGCGCGATTGAAGCGTTGGGGATGAGTCTTCCCAATAGTTCAGCCCAAGCGGCCGTTTCAAAAGAGAAAGAAGAAGATTGTCTTAACGCGGGTAAAGCTGTCGTTAATCTCATCCAAAATCAGATTCGTCCTCGA
>OBEQ012454536.1_pt1 | contig 17039 bp, 15 predicted proteins | sample 1670901 | NCBI WGS metagenome assembly OBEQ01 (sample SAMEA104232315, study PRJEB22302) | groundwater metagenome | biome: forest; feature: aquifer; material: groundwater | place: USA | collected 2011-08-07 | depth 5.4 m
CACCAACGACAGAAATAGATGCTTTTTGTAAACGTCACAACACCTTATTAATTGAAGATGCTGCACATATTATTACACCAACAGCGGATGTGGGAAAACGCGGCCATTTTATTTTATATAGTCCTTATAAATTATTTTCACTGCCACATGGCGCTGTTTGCATCATCAAACCATTATTATATGATTTTCTAAAAAATCAAAATATTAATGAAAAAGTAACGCTGCAACAGGTATTAGCACAAATAGAGACAACACCACCACCCATCGCCATCTGGTTTGTAAAAAAAATATTACAAAAAATAATTCGTGATAAATTGGATTTCTTAAGAAAGAAAAAACCATTTGAAGAAGATGGAACATCTGATCCCATGCCTTATACTTTGCAAATGCATCCTGTTTCTAAAAAAATGCTTTCTTTGATGACTCATGAAATACCTCATCATATTGCCCATCGCAGAAAATGTGCTGTTTTATGGGAGCGATTATTTAAGGAAAATAATATTCAAGTTGCTCGTTTAACATTTAATCGCGAAGAAACGCCCTACATCGGTGTGTTTAAAGCGGTGAATGAGGATGCCCCGGCTATTTATAATACTTTTAAGCGCTGGCCTTTATCGAGTTGGCCAGATTTGCCGCCTGAAGTGAAAGCAAATCCTATTTTACATCAAACCACGATTCATTTTAGAAATAATATGTTAGTGGTACCGGTCCATCAAACATTACAATTTATAGAATTGATAAAACGTTTTACTAAAAATAAATTGTATTTAAATCATTTTGAAAATATATCATAGCATGATGAAAATTCTTGTTATTACACCATTTTTTCCTGCTTATCCCGAAGATAAACATGGAAAATTTATTTATGATTCTGTTTGTGCGTTACACGATTTGGGAATGGAAATAAAAGTATTAGTGACAACACCTTGGAAACCAAAATGGCTTTTTCCTAAGTCCACCACTCAAAAAATACAAACACATACTTTTCCTTCATGGCTAACGATACAACAAGGTTATTTTCTTTCTCTACCACGCTATCTATTATTTTTATTATCTATTTGGAGTTATGCGGTTTTTATTACTCCTTTGATTCAGCGCATTATTTCTTCATGGAAATGCGACGTTATTCATATTCATTCTGAAGTAAATACATTAACTGCAGTAAAAATCGGAAAGAAATTAGGTATTCCGGTAGTGACTACTATTCATGGTGCTGAAACGAATCAGCGTTATTGGCGTGCCTCAAAAAAAATAATTGCTCATGGGTTAGCGCAAGTGAATCGGGTCATATTAGTGGGAGAAGCCATCAAACCATTTTTTACTAATTTAGTAAAACACGCTATACATTTTCAAGTGGTTCATAATGGATTCAGTGCACCCTCAGCAATGCAGAAAAAATCGGCGATGGCTTGGGAGACGCAATTACAGTTAGTCAGTGTGAGCACATTGGCAGATGAAGGAAAAGGCATTGATGTTAATTTACACGCATTAGCCAAACTTCGACAATTGGGTATTAGTCAATGGCAGTATAAAATTGTCGGCGATGGTTGTTTCAGAAAAGAATTAGCGCTGCTTACTAAAAAATTACAACTTGAAGACCATGTGCAATTTGTTGGTGCATGTGATCATCATCAAGTGTATCACTATTTATCTCAAGCAAATATTTTTTGCCTGCCGTCTTATCGCGAGGCATTTGGAATTGCGCATTTAGAAGCAATGGCATGTGGATTGCTAGTGGTAGGCGTGCAAGAACAAGGCCCAAAAGCATTTATTACGCATCAGACAACAGGTATTTTAGTAAAACCTAATAATGTAGATGATTTAACTCAATGGCTACAATATATATTTACTCATCGTGAAGAAATGCAAAAAATAGCTATCGATGGAAAAGATAATGCCTGGAAAAATTTTACTTGGCAGCATCATGCGCAGCAATTGCTGTTGGTTTATCGTGATTTTATACAGAGATAGTTATTAACATGATACCCTTAACCACCGCTAAGCCATTAAAAATATTGATGGTTTATATTGAACCGACACCTTATGTGATCGGATTAATTACTACTCTTATCGATACCTATAAAGGTCAAATTGAAATATTATTTTTAGGAGAAAATATTTCGCAGCAATGGAATATTCCATTACCTCAGCAATGGCAATTATTGCCTTCTTCTTTAAAAACGCGCACACATTGTATTTATCAATTGTTTTTTAAAAAACAGTATGATCTTATGCATCTTGCTGGATGGGGAACGCCATTACTTTTATTTTTTATTATTACCGCCAAATTATTACGCATTCCCACCGTGATAGAGTCAGATACACCACTGTCAAATCAAGTTAAATGGTGGAAACGTATAATAAAAAAATTATGTTATCCAATTTTTTTTCAATGGATCCACTTATTTTTACCTGCTGGCAAAAAACAAGCGGATTATTTTAAATATTATGGTGTAAAACCAAAATATATTATGCCGGTACATATGACAGTAGATGTAACAAAAATAAAAAATTATATTGATACGTTAACTGTGCTTGATCGTTGTCATATTCGTCAACGTTATCATTTGGATGAAAACCATATTGTTTTTTTATTTGTGGGTCGCTTAGTTGAATACAAAGGAATTCTTGATCTTATTTCAGCTTTCAATCGTGTACGACATTTGCATACGATATTATTGATTGTTGGTGGTGGGCCTTTGCATTTACAAATAGAAGCAATAGTTAAAACAAATCCAAACATACGTTATGCAGGCCGGCTGTCAGGCCAAGCATTAATGGATATTTATTATGCTGCGGATGTGTGTGTATTGCCTTCGCATATAGAACCATGGGGATTAGTGATTAATGAAGCCATGGCGACGCATTTACCCGTTATTGTTTCTGATCAAGTGGGATGTATTGATGATCTTGTTATACATCAAGAAACGGGAATAATAGTGAAAGCAAAATGTATTACTGAATTACAGGTTGCTATTGAAGAATTAGCTAATTTTCCACAGAAACGTGCGGCGATGGCGAAGCAATCTGCTTTAAAAATTTCAACATGGACGTTAGAAAACGAGGCGCAAAAAATATGTCAAGCCTGGTGCTCGCTACAACAGTAGAAAAACGTTATTGGTTCAGGACACTTTTTCCATTTGCCATCATCGGCATGATGGGATCTGCTATTTCATTTTTGCGAATGGTCTGTAATGGCAATACGCGTTGGGGAATATTAATATTTTTATTTATATTTTTTATATTAAAAGGAAATTTATTACGTTATTTAAATAAACAATTGGTATTATTTTTATCACTCTATTTATTTTGGTGTTTTCTCACTTCGTTTTGGTCGGACTCTCCTTTATTGTCATTTTTAAAAAGTGGTATATATATGGTTGCTGTGATCACTTTTATACGGGCCGGCATAGAATGGGTTAGACTTAATCCCTGGCAGAATGCTTTGAATTACTTATGGATACTTGTCGTAGTGACGTTATTAGCGGGATTTATGGGGAAATATAATACGAGTTCTATGATCACTTTGAATGGCGGTGTGGAATTATATCAAGGATTAGTACGCGGCTCTAATATGTTTGGTGTCTTGTTAGCCATGTCATTTCCTTTTTTACTTTGGCAAACATATCAAACCTGGTCTAAGGTAACTTATCGTATTATCTTACTATTTATTTTAGTATGTTTATTTTATTTTTTAATTGTATCAGGTGCGCGCGCAGCGTTATTAATGACGATGTTAACACTTTTTTTCTTTTTAAATACGTTGCATTTAAATAAAAAATTATTATTGCTTTTCATGACTATCATCGTGAGTGTCAGTGCTACTGTCGCTTATCCGCCTTTATTTGATAAGGTAATTAAATTAGCGATTAGCTATGTTTATAAATCTGAGACTTCGAGTGTTTTTAAAAGTAGAACAAACACGTGGAAACAATCTTATGAGGGAGCGGTAGAAGGAGGAGCATTTGGATTAGGTTATGGCATTTCATACGATGCCCCTGCATTAAAAACAGAATTTAGCCTTGAGTATGGATTGAGATCTGATTTATATGGCAGAGAAAAAGGAAATTCCCAACTTGCGATTTTGGAAGAAACAGGAATAGTGGGCGGGATTTTATATTGTTTGTTATTACTGTGTCTTACTATAAGATTAATTTATTTATTTTCAAAAATACGAGACCCTCATCAAAGAATTCTAATAGGAATAATCATAGGAACTTTTTTTGGTATGATTATTGAATCTCTATTTGAAAATTGGTGGGGATCTGCTGGTTCGCAAGAAACTATTTATTTTTGGATTTTAGTAGGTGTTGCCAGAGGATTAGAGTTAACTTTGTTACAAAAAAGAGAACAATATCATGACCACATTAGCGTTAAAGCGTAGGATTGGTCGCTATTGGCCAGCCAGTCCGTCAGAAAAAAAAATTATTCTACTATATCATTCCATCGGAAATCATGATTGGGGTTTACAAAAAGAAAAATTTTACGATCAAATGAATTGGTTGACTGATCACTGTCGCGTATTATCGTTGACAGAACTGATTCGTGCCGTGCCAACCCAAGAAACACAAGTAGCTATTACCTTTGATGATGGTTATCACAGTATTTATGAACACGCTGCTGATTTTCTTTATGCAAAGAAAATAAAACCCATGGTGTATTTAACCACTGGGTGGATGAAAGAAAATCAACGAGATCGTAAACAATCAGTAGCTGAATTGGGGCATTATCCAAATGAATATTTTCTTGTTTGGCCAGAGGTAAAGGAATTATGTCAATTAAATTGGGAAATTGGTTCCCACGGCGTCAACCATTATAATTTTACGATGACTTCTAAAGAAGTCACCCAATATGAAATTGCCCAGTCTAAAAAATTAATTGAAATCAATATTAATGCAAATTGTTTACATTTTTCTTACCCATGGGGTAAACATTCATTAACCTTAAAAAGAATGGTAAAAGCCGCAGGGTATAGATATGCTGTTGCAGCACGACATAATGAAATGACTATTTATTCAGATTATTTTACCTTGCCTCGAATGAATATAGAAAAAGATTATTCATTTGAAGATTTTAAAAATATTATCAATGGAAAATGGAATTACCTTGGTTTAATTCATCGACTGAAGGGATTGTAATAATGAATGTGTTGATCAATGCAATTTCTATTGTAAAAGGCGGCGGGTTGGTAGTGCTCACGCATTTATTGGAAAGCATGCACCTCTTAAATGAAAAAGTCACATGGTATGTGGTGGTTGGCGAACCACAGCTTTTACTTCATCTTCCACAAGCAAAAAATATTATTGGCATTGCTCATCCTTGGGCAAAAAAATCAATTCTGCATCATTATTATTGGTATGAAATAACATTGATTAAATTAATACGTGAAGTAAATGCCGATATATGTTTTTCGCAAACTAATTTTTTGCCGAGAAGAAAATTACCTTGCCCTTCGATTTTACTGATTCAACAAGCAGGTTATTTTTCAGAAAAATATCAGCAATTACAATCCTATTGGAATGATAAAAAAATAAGTGCGATATTATGGCAACAAAAAAATAAATGGGTGCATCAATCCATAAAAAAAGCAACTACCGTTACAGTGCAAACAAATGCACTTGCACAAAATATTACACAGGCAGTAAATATTCCCTCGAAAAAAATAATGGTGGTTCCGCATGGTCCTGGATTAATTGTCGAGTCAGCACAACATCCCAAATGTTTTCCTCAACACAAAACGTGGCGGATTGGGTATGTTACTAAATGGGGTGTGCAAAAAGATTTTGATACGACTTTGCGAGCAATTTATCTATTAAAACAGAGGGGTATTTCTCTTAAATTAATATTAACATTGGATGAAAATACTTTTCATTTTCGAAAAATGTTGCATCATCTTAAAAAAGAAATTAAAAAATACGGTATTCAAGACATTGTTGAGAATCAAGGCAATATTTCAAGTGCAGATCAAATTAATCATTTATATCAATCACTCGATATTTTTATTTTTCCTTCTTTATGTGAATCATTTGGATTTACTTTGGTGGAGGCAATGACAGCGGCATTGCCTATGGTATTAGCTGATACGGCCAGTAATCGTGAGATAGTCGGAGAAGCAGGTCGGTTTTTTATTCCAGAAAGGGCGGAACAATTAGTAGAAGAGATTAAAAAGCTCATGTTTGATAAACATCATTATGAATTAGCATCAAAAATGAGTTTAGAGCAATCAAAAAAATTTTGTTGGAAGAAAACAGGAAATCATTTGTTTAATATAATACAACAAATGGTACATATTCGTAGAGAGATAACAACCTAGAGCTTGTAAAAAATGTTACTTAATAAACAATTGTACCGTATCGGTTTTGGATGTGGTAGTTTGATGCGGTTACCTCGCCGTGCAGATAGAAAAAACTTACTTGCAGCTGCATTTGATGTTGGTATCCGACATTTTGATGTAGCACCTATGTATGGTATGGGAAAAGTAGAACCCGAAGTAGGAAATTTTATTTACAACAAACGTCATCAAATTAGATTGGTCACAAAATTTGGAATTGTGCCAAAAAAATTAATGCGCGCATTTGGTTTTTTACAACCACTCGCAAGAACAACGCTTAATACGTTGCCCTTTTTAAAAAAATACTTGATTAACTCTTTTGCTAACAATATGTATGAAAAACATTTTTATAACATAAAAAATGCGAAATCGAGTTTATTATCTAGTCTTTCGCATTTAAAAACTGATTATGTCGATATTTTTTTACTTCATGAGCCATCCATACATGATATTTTTTCGTCTGATCTTCAGAGTGGGTTAGAAGATTTAAAAAAAAGTGGCCTGATTGGTGAGTTTGGCATGGGTGGAAAAATAGAAAATATTTCTCCATTAATGCATGCTTATCCCTGGTTGACTAAAATTATTCAGATAGATAATGATGCTATCGGATGTCAAATCAATCAATTAAAAATACAGTCATCACCGTCTTTAATTACGTTTGGCGCATTAGCTAATGCCTATTTAAAAATAATAAATTATCTAAATATACATCAAGAAATAGGTAGGCAGTGGGGAAAAGAATTAGGATATGATTTTTCTAATCATGAAACCATCGCACATTTTTTATTTTCCTATGCGCTATCTGCTAATCCAACGGGTACGATCCTTTTCTCAACCACAAAAATAAATAATATAATAAAAATAGCACACTGGCTGAATGAAAAAACCATCCCTACAGATGCTGTAATACTTTTTTTACAACTTATACAACAATCATTTTCAAAAGAAAATATCAATATTGGTAGTTGAAACAAATTAATGGATATTGTAAAGGATACAAGATGAGAAAAATATTTGTAGTAACAGAAAGACGAGCAGATTACTCTAGATTTAAACCTATTTTAAATCTAATAAAAGTAGATCCTCAGCTAAAATATGATTTGGTTGTGACTGGGCTACATCTAAAAAAATCGCATGGGTTTACTATTAATGAAATTGAAAAAGATGGATTTCATATTTTTTCTACCTTTGAGATGTTTGAGGAAGAAGAAGATTCTGGTGCGGCAATGGTAAGATCATTAGCAAACGCGGTTAAAAATATTACTTATGAATTACAAAAGTCTAAACCTGATATTATTTTATCTGGATTTGATATTGCAGCTAATTTTGCTGTCTCTATCGCGGGTGCGCATATGAATATTCCTGTAGCACATATTCAAGGTGGTGAAGTCACTGGCACTATTGACGAATCTATTCGACATGCAACGAGTAAATTTTCTCATTATCATTTTGCAGCAAATGAAGATGCAGTTAACCGTTTAATTAAAATGGGAGAACGTCCAGATACTGTTTTTAATGTAGGTTGTCCTTCACTAGATGCTATTTTTGAAGTAAAAGACGATATAAATATTATTAAAAAATATCATTTGACGCCACCTTATGTATTAGTGATACAACATCCTGTGACCACAGAGATTCAAAGTACAGAAACCCAAATTAATGAAACGCTTAATGCAATAATGGAGTTGAACATTGATGCTTTATTTATATTACCTAATAATGATGCCGGTTATTCTGCCATCATAAAAAAAATTCAAGGAGGTAACGTAAAATATGTGCGCACACTTAAACTTGAGGAGTATGTCAATTTATTAAAAAAAGCGAGCGTATTAGTAGGCAATTCAAGTAGCGGGATTCATGAAACCGCGTCGCTCCACATTCCAACGGTTAATATTGGCTCAAGACAACAAGGTCGGCTCAGACCCATTAATGTAATTGATACTGCCCATAATAAAGATGAAATTAAAATGGCTATTCAAAAATGTTTGTATGATACGAATTTTATAAATACCGTAAAAAATTGTCATAACCCATATGGTGATGGAAATTCTTCTAAGAAAATTGTTGAATTATTAAAAAATATTAATATTGATAATAGTATCATCCAAAAAAGGATTACGTATTAAATGAAAAAAGTATTAATCACTGGCGGCTCTGGTACGATAGGGACGTCTTTCATTAAAGAATTTTATGATAAATACCAATTTTATAGTTATAGTAGAAATGAAAAAAAACAAATTGCGCTTAAGCGCAATTTTAATAAAACTCATCTTTATTTAGGATCCGTTGAAGATGGACATGGTTTAATTAATACTTTTCTAAAAATAAAACCTGATATTGTTATTCATGCTGCTGCCCTGAAGCATATTGATACGGGTGAAAAACAACCTGCACAAGCGGTAAAAATTAATCTTCTTGGGAGTCTCAATGTAATAGAGGCTTCACGTATTGCCGATGTTCCTATTACCATTGGTATTAGTAGTGATAAAGCCTGTTTATGTAATAGCGTATATGGTTACACAAAAAATTTGATGGAACGTATGTTTATGGAAGCAGATGATGAAAAAAACAGATTCGTTTGTTGCCGGTTTGGGAATGTCGCAGGTAGTCATGGTTCTGTTATTCCGTATTGGGTTAATTTAGCAAAATCCAATCAATCATTACCTTTAACAGATCCTAAAATGAATCGGTTTATGTTTTCCCCAGTCGATGCTGCTTATCTAATTGATAAAGCGATTAAAATAACCACCGAGCAAGCCGGCGGATGTATTCTTTCCAAAAGAGTCAAATCAGTAAACATGTGGGATTTAGCTAATTATATTTCTACGGACGTGCAAGTAGTGGGTAGACGTTTAGGAGAAAAATTAAATGAAACATTAATTAATATTCATGAGCTCCCTTATACTTATCTTGATCAGGATTATATTATTATTAAATTACAAAAAAATAATTCTAAAGAAACTAGACTTTCACGAGAATTGAGTAGTTTAAATGCTGAAAAAATGAATAAAGAAGAAATAAAAAATTTAATTGAACATGTAAAAATTTATTTAGAAAAAACACTTTTATCAGCGAATGAATATTAAAGGGATAGAAATGCAGGCCAACATAATTCAGAAAAATATATTTTCATATTTACCAGTGATTATTTTAATATCACTTATCTTAAGTTATTTATATGTGACCTCTCCAGACGTAGTGGGCGGCGATACCAGTGAATATATGAATTTGTATACTTGGCGACCTCCACTTTATCCGCTTTTCTTCTGGTCATTTAATTGGATTGGTCAATATCAAGCAACCGTGGTGATGTGGGTCCAGTCGTTTGCTTGTCTTTTTGCATTATTGTATGCAAGACATTGGTTACATCAACGCCTTGGCCTTTCTGAAGTGATTACTTTTTTTATTATGATAGGTATCATATTGCAAGTTTTTTTTCATTATCATATGTTACAAATGATTTATTCAGAGGGAATTGCTTTTCCATTGTTTGTGTTTTCATTTTTATTATTAGTGGATTGTATTTATCAATTTGAACTCAAAAAAATTATTTTATTAATATGCCTCGTGCACTTATTAGTTCTTACTCGATTACAATTCTATCTATTTTACCTCTTGTTAGGTGGATTGATTATTTGGCATGCTTTAAAAAAAGTGCCTGCCAGTAAACTTGCACTGATTGCTTTGTTAATTGTTTTCTCTGTAGTGATGGGAAAATTAATAGAAAAAAAATTTCATCAGCTATTTCCTGTCACAGCGACATCATATGGCTCACCAAATTTATATTTTCTTATTCATACGATGTATGTTTCTAGCATGAAAGATGTTCAATATCTAAAAAATAATGAAGAAAAAAAATATTTTAGTGAAGTGATACAAGAAATGGAAAATAAACAATTAACAAAGCAATCTGCTCCGTTGATGTTGGGAAGGCCTATGGCACTTCCCATGGAAAACACACATTATGCGGCAGCTCATTATCAAATGCTCCGCATTGCTTATCCGCCCTTGAAAAAGCTATCTTATGAAAAATCAGAAGCATTAATTTGGAATATAAACAAAACACTTTTTAAGCAGCATTTTAAAGAAAGCCTAGTATTTTATTTTTGGCGGGTTATTTCGACAATTGGAGATGTTTCTGTTTTCTTCATTATATTTATAGCAGCCATTGCTGCTATTTATCGTATAGTGACTGATCAAAAGTGGAAACCAACATACACACAAATTTTCATAGCAGTCGCATGTTTTACTATTTTATTAAATATATTTGCGATTAATATTTTTGAAATATCAGAGATCCGTTATCTTTATTATGGTTTTTTTCTAACCTATTGTTTAGGTGGCGTGTTGGCTGACAAGCTATTTTTAAGTCGATATATTTATCTATCAGATACGAGTGATATCAAAAAAGGAAATTGAAGGATATATGGAAGGATCAAAAAATATTATACATAATAATTTCGCAGTCATTATTCCAATGGCCAATGAAGAAAAAGACTTTTTTCCCTTTATTAACCAATTGAAAACCACGTTAAATAACTTAAGGACCGGAACTGTCTATTTTGTAGTTGATAAAGTGTCTAAAGATAATACGCTTGATCTTTGTCAAAAAATGAGTGCAGAAGACCCGCGTTTTATCACCCTTTGGGCACCAGAAAATAAAAACGTGGTCGATGCGTATATAAGAGGTTATCAGGAAGCTTATCATCGTAATCATGACATAGTCATTGAAATGGATGCAGGATTATCACATGATCCCGCAATGTTAATTAATTTTATCAACATTCTTAATAGTGGTTATGATTGTGCGTTTGGCAGCCGTAATATTATCGGTGGTTCAAATACGGATTCATCGATATCAAGGCGTTTTTTATCTGCTAGTGGAACATTATTAGCGAATATCTTATTAGGCACGAAACTGAAAGACATGACATCCGGCTATCAAGGATTTCGACGCGAGATAGTCGCTAAATTAATTTGCTATCCGTTACGATCTACCGCTCATTTTTATCAAACGGAAGTGAGATATTTATTGAGAAACTATACCTACGTCGAGACACCTATTCATTATCGCAGTCCGTCACCCCGTGTTAGTTGGAAAGCAATCAAAAATTCTTTTCAAGTGCTAGGGTATTATACTTTTAAAAGATTATTATTAAAGGAAAATTATTTATGAAACAAGGATTGGTTATTACTTCTATTTCTGAGCCAAATGAGGTATTAAAAAAATATGCTCATGATTGCAACGAAAAAGGGATTGATTTTTATTTAATTGGCGATACTAAATCACCAAAAGATTTTTATTTACCTGGGTGTGAATATTGGAGTATTGAGCGACAACAGCATTTACCTTTTACGCTCAATAAAATGTTACCTATTAAAAATTATGCAAGGAAAAATTTAGGTTATTTATTAGCGATGCAAGCGGGCTGTGAACTTATATATGAAACTGATGATGATAATTATCCAATAGACGCTTTCTATCATCACAAAAAACTTTCTCACGATGTTTTTGTATTAAAAAACCAAGGGTGGGTTAATATTTATAAATATTTTTCTAATGCAAACATATGGCCGCGTGGTTATCCGCTACGTTATATCAAATCACCAACGGTACCACTTAATTTATTATCCAAAGAACATGTCATCTGTCCCATCCAACAAGGTTTGGCAGATGATAATCCTGATGTAGATGCTATTTATCGTTTAGTTAATCCATTGCCAATCAAATTTGATGGAAAAGAGGAAGTGGCGCTCTCAGCTTATTCTTGGTGTCCTTTTAACACACAAAATACCACTTTTTTTAAAGTTGCTTTTCCACTGATGTACTTGCCTTCCACTTGTAATTTTCGCCAGACTGATATTTGGCGAAGCTTTATTGCGCAGCGTATTTTTTGGGAAAACAACTGGTCTATTCTTTTTACGCCTCCTACAGTATTTCAAGATAGAAATGAACATGACTTATTAGTAGATTTTTCGGATGAAATAGAAGGCTATTTACATAATGAGCATCTATGTCATTTATTAAGTGAGTTAGACATCAAATCAGGAGAACAATTTATTCAACAAAATATGCTGAACTGTTATCAGAAGCTAGTTGAAGTAAATCTGTTAAAACCAGAAGAACTCGCCTTACTGGATGCTTGGTTTGATGATCTGTCTCAATTGCAGCTAGCCAAGGAAGAAGTACCGTTTCAGGATAGCGGATATGCAAGCTCAATGTGAGCAGAGTAGATTTCTCCAATCAGCGTTGTTTAATCGGTATTGCGGTAGCATAAAAAAGCATTTTTCGATTTTACTAATACCTCACATTAAATTAATTAAAAAAATTGTTTAGATGTTTGATTAACCACTAAATATGTTATACACTACCAACCATCTTTTGTATCTTAATGTGAATGTGTTATAGGGTTGTGTGTTTATCTACATTGGGGTAGTTACTATCCCATCCGGACATTAGATAGACGGATAATCGATAACGCAGAACTGAAAAGAATACTCTAGGTAATTCTAAGTGACTTCTGTTGCAACAGTAGTTAATCAATGTCAATTGACAAGGAGTAGTTTATGTTTAAAAAGTTATTAGTTACAACTGCAATTCTAGCAGTAAGCTCAAGTGTTGCTTTTGCTGCTTCTTATAAAGGTGAAAGAGACTACAAAGGTGAGATGGCTGCGCCGTGCCCCGTGAATACTTTTGGTGTTGGTCCTTATGTGGGTTTAAGCGTAGGTGACAGAACCAATTATTCAGGTACACCTGTAACCTTTAAAGGTATTGATGGTAACTTATCACTGGGCTACAGTGGTTTGTTTAATTCAAGCTTTTACCTTGCCGGTGAAGTATTCGGTATTGCTACCGCTAACGTAAAAGACTTCACTAATGTAATCTATAGACCTCAGCAGACAGTAAGTGCAAAAAGCAGTTGGGGTTATGGTGCAAGTATTCTTCCTGGTTATATGCTTACAGATACTGTACTTGGTTATTTACGCGCTGGCGCAATTAGAACTCGTTTCAATGGCGACAATGCTAACGTAAATGAAACAGGATGGCAGGTAGGTCTGGGTGGAGAAGCACAATTGATGCCGTATTTAGATGTTCGTGGTGAATATATCTATACAAGCTACGGAACTGTTGCCTCAATTGGAAAAACCTCTTCCGATCAAGCAAATCTGGGTTTAGTTTACAAGTTCCTATAATCATTAATGTAAGGAAGGTTTTATTTTTATTCCTAATCATTAATTTAGTAGTATCAAAACGGGCTAGGTTATTTATACTGCCCGTTTTTTATTCTTTATTTATGTATTCTGCTATATCTTTTCTACCTTATAAATTGAGCCAGATAAGTTATGTTCGCCCATAAATGTAATCCTAAGAGAGGCTACTTCTAATTTTTCACCGATTTTTAGTTTAAGTAATTTTTCTATCGGTAAACTATTTTTAAAAGATGGAATGCTATAGTCTCCTACAATAAAATCAACGTTTCTTTCTTTTAAATAAGAAATATAGTCAATAGAATGAGTATGAATATATTTTATTGTTGCTCCATCTACTCGGCCATCTAAAGAACGGATAATGAAGCGGTCATCCAACCTATATCTTATTTGGGCCTCGGCTAGTGCGATTACCACAGGTAATTTTTTAGGGCATCCCAGCATTTGATATAATGAATCACTGTTTGATTTAATTAATGTTGGCGCATTGATAGCATTTAAAAAATCGTTTCCAGTACCTAATTGGAGACGTGCTTTTGTTTCCATTAAATAAACTAGCGTCAGTGATACGATGAAGATACTGAATATCATTACAACTATTTTTTGAAACGTATAAAAATATTGTATTGCATGCTCAATACCTCGTGCTGTTATTAACACCCAGAAAGGTATTAAAAAAATCATATAACGTCCTAAATGTGCTGCGCCTGTCACGAAGGTAAATAAAATAACAAAAGCACTAAAAAGAGAAATTGCAAAAAGTTCATCAATTTTATCGCGCCAATCATTTTTAAAAAAACAAATAGTTCCCCATATCCAAAAAAAAGTAATGGGATAATATGCTACTAAACGAATTAATATTTTAGGATCAATTATAAATAGATTAAAATTATGAGATTCTATTCTTCCTAGAAGCATTCGCGTCGTAATAGAGCTTTGTATCCACATACCAGTTTGTGCATAAATAAAAAAATATAGACATAACATAGGTAATAGAAATGAAACGATACTAATAATAGATTTTTTGAGGGCTAAAAAGAGGGGTTGTTTATAATAGATAACAGCAAATAGCCGCGTACTTATTGCAATAATAAAAAAAGGTGCTGCCTCAGGACGTACCCATGTTCCCATTCCCAACATGAAGCTAAATATAACTTCCATAAAAATGGTTTTTCTTGTCAAGGGTGCATTTAAACTAAAATACGAAAATTTAATTGCATAATAAAACCATACGATGGTCAACAATCCAAATAAAACATTTTCCATTCCTATTACTGAATTATAGACAGACCCAGGAAGAAACCCTACGGTGAGCAATGCAGCAAATGTAATAAATTTATTACATTTTTTGTATTGAAGTAATCGATAAAATGTAAACAGTATCAATACCCAGGCTAGATAATTAATGATTTTTACGACAATAGGTACTATTGTTGCGGGTAATACCTGAAACAATACGCTTAACATTAATATGTAGCCAACACTTGATGCCCCAGAAGATTTTTCTCCTTCATTAAACTCAAATAAATGACCATGTGCCGCATTTTTCCCAAAAATAAGATGCAATTCAGCATCTCCAGAAAAAGAATTCCAATATATGCAGGGATAAATAAGTAAAGCTAATCCAGCGAATAAAAACAGTATATGTACAAATCTAATTTTAGTCGTCGTCACGTTCCATCCTATGTTTTCTGCTAAATACAGCAGAAATCTTCTTGCGCCAAGGTAAAATCAACTTCAACAATAACATTTTGATATTTCAAACACCCTTATGAGGAGGGGTGTATTTTGATTGATTTATTGAGTGATTACTATAGGATTACAAACACATTTATTTGCGGGATCCGCCTTTCTCTCTTAGATTCAAAATTATATGCCAGTAAGGAAAATTACAGGAAATTATATTTGCTTGGCGCAAAAATATCACTTTATTACGCCAAAAAGTCTCTCTTCTAAAATAGAACTAGATTACGCATTGGTATAGTATGGAAAAAATCTGCCGTCATTGAATTGATAAAATCTATTTGATTACCATGTCACCACTTTTCCTTGATTTAATTTTTCGGCTATTTTTACTGCATGATAAGCGGTACTAATATGGGGTTATAACCGAGAACCGTCGAAATTTCCGTCACTGATAAAATTGTTGGTAGACTTCATCTAACTTGCCATTTTTAAAAAGCAATTTCATTTTAGCAATCATTTCTTTAACTCGTGATGGCAACATTTTGTTAGATCCAACCATAAAATATTGATCTTCCGCTAGAGAAGAATTTTTTGGCACGCTATAAACATAATGTCCTAAAAAATATACATTATCATTTTCTTCCGACACTTGATTGATAGCAAATAACAATATTTTTCCAACGGTTTCCAATTGGAAGAATAAAAGAGTTTTTGTATTATCATCAATTACAACTCTTTCTTTGATTCGTATAACATTCATATCACTTCCTTGAGTTACATCGCTTCCGGGCATGGTAATTTCTCTAATAAAACCCATCGGTGCATCATTAATAACGTCACAAGTTTGAATTTCATCAACAAATAAAGATACTTTTTTGGCTTTTATTTTTGCAAGTTTCCAGAAATCATTGATTGAGATTTTTTTTGGATCGTTTGGGTCATTTATAGCATATTTAAAATCGAAGGTAAAAAAATCGGAATCCTTATTTAATATTTCCTGCTTAAGCTGATCTAGGTTTTGATGTGAATTGATAAGATGTTTAAATTGAGTATTATCCATATCATTTCCCTTATTTAAAATTTTTCAACTGACGGTCTGAGATCAATTTCGTGTGTCCATGTTGTTTTATCCTGTTTATATAATTCCCAATACACATCTGCAATACCAGTAGGATTTAAAAATGTATCGAGGGGTCGATCAGGAAAATACTCAAGCACGGCAGGCGTTGCTATTTGTCCATCGATAACCACATGTACAACATGTATGCCAAGCGGTCCAAATTCACGTGCCATAGATTGTGCAATAGCGCGTTGTGAAAATTTCCCTACTGCAAAATTTGCCATACGTGCACCACCCCGCAGGGCAGCCGTAGCACCACTGAAAATAATAGTGCCGTTCTTTTTTTCAACCATCTGTGGTAAAACACATTGCGTAGTTAATAAACCACCTAAACAATTAATTTTCCAACTTTCAATAAAGTTATCAGCGTTTATGTCACAAATGCCCTTTAGTTCAAATTTGCTGGCAGCGTTATAAATTAATATTTGAGCAGCACCAAATTGTTTATGAATTTCATCAAAAACAGAAGTTACTTCTTCCTTTTTAGTCACATCAGCTGAGAATGCAAATGCTTTTCCTGCAGACTTATTAATATCTTCTACCAATGATAGTCCCCTGTGTCAGGGAAGTTGTCGCCTCAGTGAATTGAATTAATCTCAAGGGGCGGGAACGGAGCCCCTATGAATCAGAAAAAAATAATCAGATATCCAGAAGAAATTAAGTCAAGTATATTAGCTAAAGCATTAGCACCAA
>OBEQ010582678.1_pt1 | contig 17036 bp, 17 predicted proteins | sample 1670901 | NCBI WGS metagenome assembly OBEQ01 (sample SAMEA104232315, study PRJEB22302) | groundwater metagenome | biome: forest; feature: aquifer; material: groundwater | place: USA | collected 2011-08-07 | depth 5.4 m
CAGGAAGATCAGGACCTGCCATGATGGAAACCACTTCTGCCTACAAACTCGAAACACAAACTCTGGAAATCAATATCGGCCCTCAGCATCCGAGTACCCACGGCGTGTTTCGCATGAATGTAGTGCTGGACGGTGAAACCATTGTGAAACTCAAGCCGGTGATGGGATATCTTCACCGCAATCACGAACAGCTCGCTGAAAACATGAGTTATTTGGGCAGCATGCCCTATACCGACCGGCTGGATTACATTTGTTCAATGACCAATAACTTTGCTTACGCCTTGGCGGTCGAGAAATTGGCCGGCATTGATGTTCCCGAACGCGCTCAGTACATACGAGTGATGATGGCCGAGCTCACGCGTCTTGTGAATCATACGCTTCTTGTGGGCTTTCTTTTGAATGACCTGGGAGCTTTTTTCACGCCGGTTCTTTACGCCTTTCGTGAGAGAGAAAAAATTCTCGACCTTTTTGAAGCGGTTGCCGGATCACGGATGATGTGCAATTACTTTCGTTTCGGTGGCGTGAAGGCCGACCTGCCGGCTGGATTTCTTGACCGGGTGAAGGAAATTGTGAACAACTACCCCAAATTTCTGGATGAGTTTGAAAGATTGCTGAGCGGAAACGAGATCTTGCAGGCCCGTTGTCAGAATGTCGGCATTCTTTCCAAGGAGCTTGCGACGAACAGCAGTGTGACCGGTCCGCTTCTGCGCGCGTCAGGTGTGAATTACGACATCAGGAAAGTGGACAAATATTCCATTTATGATCGATTTGAGTTTCGGGTTCCTCTCGGAACCGTGGGCGACGTCTATGATCGATACTATCTGCGAATTCTGGAAATGCGTGAGAGTATCAAAATTTTGCAGCAGCTTTTGAAACAAATGCCTGAGAAAGGCGAGATTATCAGCCCGAAAGGTATGCAAGCGGCGAAAACTCCGCGCAATTGGAAGCCTCCTGTCGGAGATGCTTACGCGCGTATCGAAGCTCCCAAGGGGGAACTTGGGTTTTATCTTGTGAGTGACGGTTCTGCAAAGCCTTACCGTTATCACGTTCGGCCGCCTAGTTTCATCAACCTCACGATTCTGGAGGATATGTGCCTGGGCTATAAAATAGCGGATGCGATTATTATTCTGGGAAGCATTGATATTGTTCTTGGGGAAGTGGACCGATAGAATTGGCAAAGTTAAAAGGTAAAAGTAAAAAGGAAAAAGGGTAAAAGGAAAAATGAGACTCAATTGCGTTAAGAAGACTTTTATTGACAATCTGGTCTCTTCCATTGTGTTTAATTTAGGGTTTTTGACCATACGTTCTCTTTTTTCTTTTACCTTATTCCTTTACCTTTTTACTTTTGCCTTTTGACTTCAAAAAGGAGTGAATCATGTTCGGTTTTGGTGTGTTGAAGGGCATGTCGGTTACACTGTGGAATTTTGTTCTGTCCTACGTCTATCCCAAGAAGGGAATGGTGACGGTTCAGTATCCTGAGGAAAGGAAAAAAGTCGAAGAGCGTTTTCGCAATTTCCCTTTCCTTGTTTATGACGGCACGCCCGATAATATCCGCTGTGTTGCCTGTGATATTTGCGCGAAAGAATGTCCGCCCAAATGTATTTATATTATTCCGGAGAAGGACGAGCAGGGGCGCATTCAGAAAAAGCCTGCTACTTTCGATATCGATTATGCCATTTGCATGAACTGCGGCATATGCGAGGACGTCTGTCCCTTTGACGCGATTTATATGGATCATGACTATGAGCTTTCTGAGTACGATCGTCTGGAAGATCTCATGTATCGTAAGGAAGATCTCTTGAAACCTGCGGAGCATTTCGCTAAGATTCGCCCCAACGATTTTGCTAGGGTGGAGGCAGCCAGGGCGGCGAAAGCAGGCAGGAAGGGAAGAGGTGCCGTGACTTCCCAGGCTTCCTCGCCGGCAAAATCATCTGCACAACCTCAGGCGCCGAGTTCTCAAGTTCCACCGGGGGCACCCTCACAACCTAGTTGAGTATCTCATGGAAATCGCGGATAAAATCTTTGTTTTGATCAAAAGTGGAATTCTAGGATTTTTGTCTTCTTTTCTGCCGGCCTGGCTGGTGGTTCTGGCTCGAGTTCTCCTTTCCATTACGGCGATTGCGATTTTTGGACCTGTCACCATGATGTATCTCACCTGGCTTGAAAGAAAAGTGGTGGCAAGGATTCAGAATCGTTACGGCCCCAATCGCGTGGGAAAATTCGGACTCCTCCAGCCTATTGCGGATGGTATCAAAATGCTCACTAAAGAAGACATTGTTCCTGAAGCAGCCGACAAGCCCACCCATTTTCTCGCACCCGTTACCGTGGTCATACCGGCTTTACTTATTTTTTCTGTCATTCCCTTTGGACGCGGCATGGTAGCGGTTGATCTGAATGTGGGGATTCTTTTCTTTCTGGCTGTTTCAACCCTGACCACGATCACAATTTTTATGGGGTCCTGGGGTTCTCGCAATAAGTTCTCCTTGCTGGGCGGGATGCGTGCCGTGGCGCAAATGATTTCCTATGAAATTCCTATGGTGCTTTCCGTGGTGCCGGTCATTCTTGCCACCGGATCTCTTTCTACCGTGGCGATGGTGGAAGCTCAGACGGGAGGAAAATGGTTTTTTTTCACGCCCTGGGGATTTTTCGGGGCCGTTGTTTTCTTTCTCTGTGGTGTCGCTGAGGTGAATCGTACGCCTTTTGATCTTCCTGAGGGAGAATCGGAAATCATCGCAGGTTTCCACACCGAATACAGCGGTATGAAATTTGCTCTCTTTTATATGGCTGAGTTCATGAATGCCTTCGCGGTTTCGGGAATCACGGTGACTTTATTTCTCGGCGGGTGGCATGGGCCCTTCCTTCCGTCGTGGCTGTGGTTTCTTATCAAGTGCTATGCCCTAATATTTATCATGATATGGTTTCGCGGCACGCTGCCCCGTTTCCGGGTGGACCAGTTGATGGGATTTGCCTGGAAGTTTCTGGTACCGTTCACCTTGTTCAATATTTTTGTGGGGGCGCTCTGGGTGATGTTTCCGGCCCCCAAGAATCTTTATATTTCGCTTGGTGCCGAAATCGTTTCCCTTGTGATAGTGTGTCTGGCTTCAAGGAAAGATGCCCCGAAAAAAAGAAATTATGTTTACGCAAGCTGAGATCAGGATAAGGCAAAAGTAAAAAGTACAAGTTAAAAGTCAAAAAAGGTCAAGACGTCAGTGAGATCTTGTCGATGGCAATTTTTAAACCGGTTTTCTTAGGCGACTGTTTTCAAAAATTATTAATTTGATTTATGAACCTATTCTCTTTTTACTTTTACCTTTTACCTTTTAACTTTTAACTATGGAACCTCTTTATTTTATAGCACGTATTGGTTTTTATCTGACTACCCTTATTACTATCGTCGCTGCTTTGATGGTGGTAACACTCAGGAATATTTTTCATTGTGCCCTCGCGCTAGTGCTCGTGCTTTTAGGGGTAGCGGTGACTTATATTTTCTTGAAGGCGGAGTTTCTGGCGGTGATTCAGATTCTCCTTTATGTGGGGGCTATCATGACCCTCGTTATTTTTGCCATCATGCTGACCTCGCGGATTGGTGATCAGTCTATTCCGCAGACGAATCGTCAAAGTCTTTTTTCCGTTGGTCTCCTGACTCTTTTCAGCCTTTTCCTTGTGGGGGCGGTTCTCAAAGCACCTTGGAAATTGAATCCGGTTACTTTGAGTGCTCATGTAGATACCAGATACCTCGGGCTTTCGTTGATGAAAGAATATGTTTTCCCTTTTGAGATTATTTCCGTAGTTTTAATTGTAGCCTTGGTGGGTGCCGTGATGCTGGGGAGATCTGATCAATGAGTGGAGTTCCTCTAAGCTATTATGTTGTCTTTTCGGGTCTTCTTTTCTCCATTGGTCTTTACGGAGCTTTGGTGAGAAGAAATGTGGTGGGGATATTGATGTCCATTGAGCTTATTATCAACGCGTCCAATATCAATTTGGTTGCTTTTTCGCGTTATGTTTCCATGAAACCGGAAGTCGGACAAATTTTTGTTATTTTTGTGATTGTTTTGGCGGCTTCTGCTGCGGCTGTCGGACTTGCCATTGTCCTTGCGATTTATAGGAATCGGAAGACAGTTTATACAGACGAAATGAATTTATTGAAATGGTAAGGCCGGTTACAAGTCATAAGTTATGACTTGAGTTCTGCAGTTTTTTGGATGAATTGCGGTAACCGTTTGCAATGCAATACGTTGTCATTCTGACCCCGCCAAGGGCGGGAGAAGAATCTACGAGCTAAGATCCTTCGCCCCTTCGCGGAGGCGAAGGGACAATTTATGGACTCCTATTAAATCCTGGCACCTACGGTGCCAGGGTTCGGCTTCGCCTCAGGATGACAGTTGAAAAAAACGAAAAGTGCAGAATATAAGTTTTAAGAAAAATCTTTAAAGGGTGTTACTGTGCAAAGGATATTTCTGCCAGTGAAAACACAGGGGATTCAAATGAATCATCAAACCCTTGCATTTCTTTTCTCTCTTGAGAGTTTCAAGCAGTTAACTTATCACTTACAACTTAAAACTTAAAACTGAATTTATGGGTTACGCATACCTTATTCCTTTTTTCCCGTTGCTGGCCTTCATTATTATTATTTTCAATGGTCGGCGGCTTGGACATAAAAGTGCTTTCGTTGCCGTTGGCGGCAGCGGTTTGGCAGCTCTTTTTTCAACCTTGGTGATATTCCAGGTTCTAGGGGGAGCGACTTACCATCATAGTTTTGACTGGATCAAAATCGGGCAGACAACACTTAGCTTTGGTCTCTTCATTGATCCTCTCACGGCTATGATGCTTTTTGTGGTGACTTATGTCGGTACGCTTATCTTCATCTATTCCATCGGTTATATGCATGATGACCCGCGATTCAGCCGTTTCTTTGCTTATTTATCTTTGTTCATGTTTTCAATGTTGGGTCTTACGCTCTCCAATCATTATTTCCAGCTCTATCTTTTCTGGGAGTTGGTGGGGCTTTGCTCCTATCTTTTGATCAGCTTCTGGTTTGAGAAAGAGTCGGCTGCCAATGCGGGAAGAAAAGCTTTTATCACCACTAGAATGGGTGACGTAGGGCTGTTTATCGGAATTTTGTTGCTTTTGCACGTTACAGGAACTCTTCAGTTTCAGAATTTTACTCCTGATTTTCTGAATCAAAAGGGGGCAGGGAACGAGGCTCTTTTGACCCTCGCTTGCATCCTGATTTTTACCGGTGCCTGCGGCAAATCTGCCCAGTTTCCGCTTCATGTGTGGCTGCCGGATGCGATGGAAGGTCCTGCTCCCGTTAGTGCTTTGATTCATGCTGCCACGATGGTTGCCGCCGGCATTTACTTAGTCGCCCGTTCTTTTCCGATTTTCTCTCATTTTCCGGGCTCTCTCCAAGTGGTTGCTTGGATTGGAACCATCACGGCTTGCATGGCAGCTTTCATTGCACTCACTGCAAACGATATTAAGAAAGTGCTGGCCTATTCGACCATCAGTCAACTGGGTTATATGATGACGGCTTTAGGTGTGGGAGGATTCACTGCAGGGACTTTTCATTTGATGACGCACGCCTTTTTCAAAGCACTACTTTTCTTGGGAGCCGGCAGCGTGATTCACGGGGCGCATACGCAGGATATTCGGGAAATGGGAGGTTTGTTTCCCAAAATGAAAATCACAGCTTTGACTTTTCTCATTGCGAGTCTGGCCATTGCTGGAGTGCCGCCTCTTTCAGGATTTTTCAGTAAGGATGAAATTCTTCTGGTAGCTTATCAGTCAGGTCACAAAGTTATTTTTTACGCGCTTCTTATCACTGCTTTCATGACCGCATTTTATATGTTCAGGCTTTATGCCCTTACTTTTCTTGGCAAACCCAGGAAGGACTTGCATGCGCATGAATCACCGGCTGTGATGACAGTTCCCCTTTCGATTCTGGCGATTTTTTCTGCCGTCATAGGATTGCCGGGTTCTCCTTTCATGAATCATTGGTTTCAAAGCTTTATGCAAGGCGGGCATCATGAAGAGATTCATGCGGTTCCTTTTGTGGTGCAGTGTTCCGTGGGAGCAGGTTTGGGCGGGATTGCTCTCGCATTGATTTTTTATCTTGCCTTGCCCAGGGTTCCTGAATTTCTCGCGAAGATTTTCAAGCCGCTTTACCTTGTGTCTATCAATAAGTTTTGGATGGACGAGTTTTATCAGGCGGTGATTTTGAAACCATCCTGGGCATTGGGAAGACTGCTTTTCCGTTTTGATCAGAAGGTGGTGGACGGCGCCGTCAATCAAACCGCCATTCAGACGCTGAATCTGAGCAGTGTGAAACGATGGATTGACGAGCACATTGTGGATGGTTTGGTGAATGGCGTGGGTTCGGTGACACGCTTTGCGAGCGGTGTGATGCGCAGGGCTCAGACGGGCCTGATTCAAAATTATCTTTTTGTTTTGGTATTGGGATTTATTCTGGCGATTATTATTCAAATAAAATAGGGTCAAGCAGCAAGGAAGTCGTAGATAGAAATCCTTGCCCCATGCCCCTTGGTACTTAAAGGGAGGTAACATGTTTCCAATCTTAAGCGCGATGGTTTTTTTGCCCATTCTCGGTATGATAGCGATTCTCTTCACTCCGAAAACTCAGGTGAAACTCATTCGCCAGATCGCCACCGGCGTCTGCGCCGTGGTCTTTGTATTTTCTGTGATTGCGCTTCTTCGATACGACGGAGCCAAGGCCGGCATGCAACTGGTTGAAAAGGTGGCCTGGATTCCTCAGATCAATGTTTTTTATTATGTGGGGGCGGATGGAATCTCCATCCCGATGATTTTTATCACGGGTCTTCTTTCTCTCCTTGCCTGTGTGGCCTCCTATGGGATTCAGGAAAGGGTGAAAGAATATTTTGCCCTTTATCTTCTTCTTGTGGCCGGGATGATGGGGACTTTCGTTGCTTTGGATCTTTTCCTCTTTTACGTTTTCTGGGAAATTGTGCTGGTTCCCATGTATTTTTTGATAGGGGTTTGGGGGGGATCGCGCAAAGAGTACGCGGCCATTAAGTTTTTCATTTACACGTTGGCGGGAAGTATTTTCATGTTGCTCGGTATTCTGGCTCTTTATTTTGCTTCTGACCCTCACACTTTTGATATGGTTCAGCTGGCTGCCAGCCATCCTTTTTCTTTAGGATTTCAAAAAATTGTTTTTCTGGCTTTGTTCCTCGGTTTTGCGATCAAGGTGCCGATTTGGCCCTTCCATACCTGGCTTCCGGATGCTCACGTGGAAGCTCCGACACCGATCAGTGTTATTCTGGCCGGAGTTCTTCTCAAAATGGGTGCCTACGGCTTTTTCCGAATCAGCTATCCTATTCTTCCCGATGGAGCCCGCTGGTTCGGTATCTATTTGGCGATCCTGGCCTTGATTGGAATTGTCTACGGAGGTTTTGTGGCTTTGGCTCAGACTGATTTCAAGAAAATGGTGGCTTATTCCAGCGTGAGTCACATGGGTTTTGTGATTTTGGGGCTGTCCGTTTTCACTTATTCTGGTTTTGATGGCGCGCTTTTTCAGATGTTCAATCATGGCACCATCACCGGGGGGCTTTTCTTGCTGGTGGGGGTTCTTTACGACAGAACTCACACCAGAGATCTGAATAGTTTTGGGGGACTGGGAGCCAGACTTCCTGTTTATGCGGGGATTCTTACCGTGTTTTCTCTTGCTTCCCTGGGACTTCCCGGCCTGTCAGGATTTGTAAGCGAATTTTTATGTCTCTTGGGTTCTTTCCCGGTTTACCGATGGATCACCGTTTTTTCCTGCGCCGGGATTATTCTCGGAGCTTCGTATCTTCTTTATATGATGCAGAGAGTTTTACTTGGCCCGCTGAATCCCAAGTGGCGGGAGCTTCCGGAAATCAACCACCGGGAACTCTTCACTTTAGTCCCGCTTATGGTGATTATTATTATCGCAGGTATTTTCCCGCAGGGGATTTTGAATCTGTTTGGTCCGACGACGCATGCCTTGGTTGATCATCTGGGAGGAATAGCGAGGTGAATGTTCTGGATAGCCTTCGTCTTTTTCTTCCTGAGGTTATTTTGATTTCGACCGGTTTTTTGGTTTTGTTCCTAGACCTTTTTTCTCCGAGCAAAAAATGGCTGGGGTATCTCACCCTTGCTGGAATTATCGCCAGCGCCTTTTTTGTACGCATGCCGGCCTCTCCAGAACCTCTTTTCTTCGGATTTTTCAGAGTGGATCTTTACAGTGTCTTTTTCAAATTTGCAGCGCTTGGTATCGTAGCGATTACGGTTCTTATGTCGCTTGCTTATGAAGGCATTCCCGCCAAACAGGAAGGCGAATTGTACGGCCTGCTTGCTTTTCTTGGGACAGGACTCATTCTTATGGGAAGTGCCTCCAATCTGTTGATGATTTTTATTTCCATTGAGTTTGTGTCCATCACTTCTTATATCTTCGCGGGTTTTCAAAAGCACGATAAGCGTTCGAATGAAGCATCGCTTAAGTATCTTCTCTTTGGCTCCGTAGCTTCAGGTGTTATGCTTTATGGAATGTCCTTGATCTTTGGTCTTACAGGAACTATTGAGCTGACGGGGATGCGGGATGAAATAGCTCGTTTGGGTTCCATGCCTCTTTTGTTACTCGCGTTGACGCTTCTTCTGGTGGGTTTTGCCTTTAAAATCTCGGCCGCGCCCTTTCACATGTGGGCGCCTGATGTTTACACGGGTGCTCCGACTCCTGTTGCGGCGTTTCTTACGGTAGGGCCCAAGGCACTTGGCTTTGCTATTCTCATCAGAGTGCTGCTCACTTCTTTCGCCTCTCTCATTGGGGAATGGCGTATCATCCTTGCGACTCTTTCGGCACTCACGATGACGGTTGGCAATGTCATTGCCGTTTCTCAAACCAATATCAAAAGATTGCTGGCTTATTCCAGCATTGCTCAGGCGGGATACATTCTGATGGGAGTTGCCGTATCCACGCAAATAGGATTGAGCGGTGTCCTGATTTATCTTGTCGCTTATGCCCTTACCAACCTTGGCGCTTTTACGGTTGTGATCATCGCCGCCAACAATTTCAAGACAGAGGAAATTGACTCCTATGCCGGGTTGGGCAAGCGCGCGCCGTTTCTTGCCTTAGCATTGACCGTCTTTTTTATCTCTCTGGCCGGCATTCCTCCGGTTGCCGGATACATTGGAAAGTTCTTTGTTTTCGCAGGTGTGATTCAGGGAGGCTTGTTTGCTCTGGCTGTGATCGCAGCCATTAATAGCGCGATAGCACTCTATTACTATTTTAAAGTTGTGAAGCAGATGTACTTTACAGAACCGCTTGACTCGACTCCGATAAAGAACCCTTTTCCTCTGATGACCGCTTTGTGGATCACTTTCGTGGGAGTGCTTATTCTTGGAATCTTTCCGGCTCCTCTGATCGAATTCGCACGGGTTTCTTTGTCATTTTGAGAAATAAGAAAAGTAAGAGATTTGCAATTGAATCCGAAAGAAAGATAAATCGCGCTTGACTTCTATGGAAAAGAAAAAAATTCTTATTGTTGATGATGAAGAAAAATTTGGGCGGATGGTCAAAATGATCCTTGACGCCACCGGCAAATATGACGTCAAAATTGAGCCGCGAGGCAGACTGGCTCTTTCTACTTGCCGCGGTTTCAGACCGGATTTGATTTTTCTTGATATTTCCATGCCCGACATGGATGGTTCGGAAGTTGCGGCCCACTTGAAAGAAGATCCCACCACCAAGAATATTCCGGTCATATTTCTGACGGGGATGGTAGCCAGAGCCGAAACGGGTCCCAACGCGAAAAGCGGCAACTATCCCATTATGGCTAAGCCCGTCACTGCGGATGAGCTGATACAGGCCATTGAAAAAAATCTTCGGAAATAATTTCTCTAAGTAGTCGCACCTAAGTTTCTGAGTATTTCAATCAAATGACAAAACCCAAATAAGCCAATGTCAAATGAATGACCAATTCAACAATGACAAATGATAGTCCATCAAAAAAATCTGATCGTCAAACGGTGCCATTTCCACATTGGTCATTTCCCCGATTCATTTGTCATTTGGAATTGGCCATTTGTCATTCAGCCAAATGCACGGAAACTTTTGAACGATTACTTAGATATCAGAGAGTAAAATCTTTGAAACATCTCTCTCGTTTTCCACTTTATCTATAGTTTCGTGTTGACAATTCAAGGTATATTAAACATAATATGCCTTCGCTTTTTAAATAAGTGAAACGACTTACGTATGTAAAGGGTCGTGTAAATTGTCGATGTGATTCACACCCCAAAAAGGTGCCGGCTTTCGCTGATCCATTGATTTCAGATCAGGAAAACCTCTTTTGAAAGAGGGAACAGAAGAATTCCTTAAAGAGGTTTGTTTTTGCCAGAATCAGGGCAGAACGAATACTATAAACTCCTTAGACAATTAGGGATGCTGACATTGATCCCTATGGTTTTGGTGTGTAGTCCCTTCGCGGGTTTCCTCCTAGGTAAGTGGTTAGACCTCAAATTCCATACTGGGCAGGGAATCACCATTTTTTTTGTGACCATGGGTTTTTTTGCCGGAGCCAGGGAATCGTATCGCATCATTCGAAAGGCGAGCCGTGAAAAATAAAATTCTGTTTGTCTACGGTTGCTTATTCTGGTTCATGACGAAAATGACTTTCGCGGCTGAAGCAGCAAGTGCGGTTGAAAACCATGCGGCTCAATCCGAGGAAGGTGCTTCGATGCATCTTCCCAATCTCATCAATATTTTGAATCATTATTTTCCTCATCAGCCTGTTATTCATTTTCTTCACGAATGGGAAAATGTGTTATTTTCTCTGGGGGTTGCTTTTTTCCTTGCCGTAACGTTTTCAATAGCTGCCAGACGTGCTTCTCTCATCCCCTCTAGGATTCAAAATCTCTTTGAGGCGGTCGCAGAAGGCCTGGACAATTTTGTTACCGGTATTTTGAGTAAGCGCTGGCGCAAGTTCACACCCTTTATCGGCACGCTTTTTCTTTACATCTTTCTGATGAACTTTGCAGGCGTGATTCCGTTTTTAAAATCTCCCACCTCCTCGTTCAGTATCACTTTTCCTCTAGGTCTTACCGTTTTTTTCTACGTCCAAGCAACAGGCATACGGGAACTTGGTTTTTTGAAATACTTGGACCATTTAGCTGGAGAACCGAGAAACGCTGTTGGTTTTCTTCTCATTCCGCTCATGCTTTTTCTTCACGTGGTGGGAGAGTTTGTGAAGCCTTTGAGTCTTTCCCTCCGGCTTTTCGGAAATATATGGGGTGAGGACGTCTTGATCGCCGTTTTTGTCAGTATGGGAAGCAAAATCGGCATTCCTATCCCGCTTCATTTTCCGTTTCTTTTCTTAGCTGCTTTAACCAGTTTTGTTCAAGCAGCGGTTTTTTGTTTATTAACCACGATTTATATCGCTCTCATGCTCCCGCACGATTATCACGAAGGGGAACATGAGATAGCTCATTAAGGAGGATTGAAATATGGACTTTAAAGCTATGCTGTCACTCGCACTTCCTATTTCCCTGGCTATTGCTGCCTTTGGTTCGGCCATTGCTCTCGGCCGCGCTGTGGCCGCGGCTATGGACGCTACGGCAAGACAGCCGGAAGCAGCCAATAAAATCCTGGTCAACATGGTGACCGGTTGCGCTTTCATCGAGGCGCTTACTATTTATTCCCTCGTTTTTGCTTTTTTGCTCAGCGGAAAAATCTGAGGCTTTAGGAAAAACGACATGCACGATTTCATGATTCGTGAAATCATTGTTCAATTGCTTGGCTTTGCCATCTTTTTCTGGGTTCTGAAGGCTTTTGCGTGGAGGCCAATCCTCAAAGTCCTTGATGATCGGAAAGCGAAAATTGAGAAGAGCTTTCAGGATATTGAAGCGGGTAAAAACGATATTGCCAAGTTGCAGAAAGATTACGGATCTAGAATTGCAAGGATTGAAGACGAAGCGCGTCTGAAAATTCAGGAGGGGATTTCCGAAGGGAAAAAAATCGCGCAGGAGTTAAGAGAAAAAGCTCGCGATGAGGCCACTCAGATTCTTCTGAAGTCAAAAGAACATATCGATTTGGAGATTGCTAAAGCCCAGCTTGAGCTCCGGAGCAAAATCGTTGAGCTGTCTTTGGGGGCAGCGGAGCATATTTTGAAACACGAGATGAATGAAGCCAGACAGAAAGAACTGGTTGAAGAGTTCATTGAGGAACTCAGCGAAGATCCCAGGCGATGACCAAAGATTATAAGGCTGCGTATCGTTACGCCCGTTCCTTCTTTGTTATGATGAAAAAGAAAGGGAAGGTATCGGAAACTCATGAGGAACTTCGTCGTGTCCTTGGTTTTGCTCAAACGCATCCCGAGTTTAACCGGCTTCTGCTTGTTACAACAATATCCTCCAATGAGAAAGAAGAGTTGATCGATCATATTCTCTCTCACAGTGGCCAATCGGCCATCGAACAGGATATAGCTTCTTTAGAAACTCGGAATTTTATCAAGCTTTTGGTTAAAAAAAAGCGTTACAACCTTTTTGAGAAAATCGTGGAGTCCCTCCACGAACTTTTCAACATCGATCTTGGGATAGAAGAAGTAACTGTCGTCAGTCCTTATCCTATTTCCGGTGATTTTGAGAGACAGTTAAAGCAAGTTCTTGAAAAAAAGTTGGAAAGAAAAGTCGTGCTTTCGACCAAGCTCGACGCTAGTTTGCTTGGAGGAATCGTTTTGTACACCCGTGATCAAGTTGTTGACGGAAGCCTAAAAGAAAAATTGAGAGGTTTAAAGCAGACTCTCATTTCTTCTGGGAAGGAAGCTTAGGAGGTTGGGATGCTAAGGCCTGAAGAAGTAACATCAGCCATTCAGCGTGAGATAGAAAAGTACGAGACCAAACTGAAGATGGAATCGGTGGGCTATGTCTTGCAGGTCGGAGACGGAATCGCACGTGTTTACGGATTGGAAGATGTGATGGCGAATGAAATGGTGGAGTTTCCGAATCAGATCCAAGGTGTGGCCTTCAATTTGGAGGAAGATAATGTCGGAGTGATTATCCTGGGATCGGATCAGGGCATTAAAGAGGGACATGTCGTCAAGCGGACGGGCAAAATCATTCAGGTCCCGGTGGGAGAAGCTTTGATCGGACGTGTGGTCAATCCCCTCGGACAACCGCTTGATGGTAAGGGACCCATTGCTACTTCTAAATTCAGACCCCTTGAGCGGATTCCACCGAACGTTATCAAAAGACAACCTGTGAAAGAACCTCTTCAGACAGGTATCAAAGCCATCGACTCGATGATTCCGATTGGAAGGGGTCAGCGGGAGTTGATTATCGGGGACAGACAGACGGGCAAGACAGCTATTATTATTGATACCATCATCAATCAAAAAGAGACTGGGGTGATCTGCATTTATGTGGCCATCGGTCAGAAGCTTTCCAGTGTGGTGGCATTGACTAAGACACTTGAGAAATACGGTGCGCTCGATCATACCATTGTGGTGGTGGCTTCTTCGGAAGATCCGGCACCGCTTCAGTACATGGCTCCTTACGCCGGTTGTGTCATGGGCGAGGAATTTCTATATCATGGTAAACATGCTTTGATTGCCTACGACGATCTTTCCAAACACGCGCAAGCCTATCGTCAGATCTCCCTTCTTCTCCAAAGGCCTCCTGGACGTGAGGCTTATCCTGGAGATGTCTTTTATCTTCACTCACGCCTTTTAGAGCGTGCCGCAAAACTGCGGGATGATTTGGGAGGAGGTTCTCTCACTGCGCTCCCTGTCATTGAAACTCAGGCTGGTGACATTTCAAGTTATATTCCAACCAATGTTATTTCCATTACTGATGGTCAGATTTATCTTGAAGCCGATCTTTTCTATTCCGGTGTCAGACCGGCCATCAATGTAGGTCTTTCGGTTTCGAGAGTAGGGGGAAACGCCCAGACAAAAGCTATGAAACAAGTAGCAGGAATGCTTCGCCTATCCTTGGCTCAGTACCGGGAGCTGGCGGCTTTTGCTCAGCTCAGCACCGATCTAGACAAAGCCACGCAGAATCAGCTCACCCGTGGTGAAAGAATGGTGGAAATTTTGAAACAGGATCTTTTTCAACCTATGCCTTTTGCCAAACAAGTCATGATCATTTTTGTCGCTAATCAGAGTTATCTGGATGACATCCCTTTAGCTAAGCTTAGAGATTTTGAAACAGAGTTTCTCAAATTTATGGAAGAGAAGTATCCTGACGTTGAGTTTGATATCAATAAGCAGAGGCAAGTTACGGATGAGACAAAAAAGAAACTCGATCAGGCTTCCCAAACATTTAAACAGCAATTTCTAAACAAAGCCCGGTAAGCTATGCCCTCTCTCAGGCAGATAAGACGGCGGATTCGAAGCGTTGAGAACACCAAGAAAATCACTCGCGCCATGGAAATGGTGGCTGCGTCAAAGCGGAGACGTTTCGAGGAGCTCTTGACGAAAGCTAGGGCTTCAGCTTCTTTCCTTGAGAAATTGTTTAGAAATCTTCTCACCGACGTTTCAGATTATCATCATCCGCTTTTCGAAAAGAAAGAAGGGAGTAATCACCTAGCGTTGGTTGTTGTCACTTCCGACACAGGATTGTGCGGGACCTATAACAGCAATCTGCTTCACGAAGCGGTTGTTTTCTTGAATACACAGAAGCAGAAGACCACAGAGATTATTGCTGTCGGAAGGAGCGGATTAAATTTCTTTCAGAGGCGCGGTGAGAAAGTTGAGGTTGCCTTTACGGAAATCAAACTTTCCAATTTTGAGCAAACAGCCAGAAATGTTACGGAATATGTAACACAAGAATTTGTCGCGGGTAGATTCGAAGAGGTTTATGTCTTGTACACACAATTCTTGTCGAAATCTTCCTACCAACCCCGGCTTGAGAAATTTCTCAATCTTGAGAAACTTCCTGAAGCCGTGCAGAAGCGTGTGGATTATATTTTGGAACCAAGCGCCGAGAGAGTTTTTGAGGAACTTTTGCCCAAATTCCTTTTGAGCAAGGTAAGAACAGCCCTGCTTGAGGCGTTTTTATCCGAGCAAATTTCCCGTATGATGGCAATGCGCCAGGCAACCGATAATGCGGTGGAGATGATCGAGGATCTTACGCTGCTTCGTAACAAGCTCAGACAAGCTTCCATTACTAAGGAATTGATTGAGGTTGTTTCAGGGGCAAAAGCCCTGAAGAGTTAGAGCTAAATGCAAAAATCAGCAGATCGAATATCAAAAGGGTGGATCGAATTGTAGGGGCGCGATTGATCGCGCCCTTGATTGATAATCAACATTATCACAAGGCATAGGGGCGTCATGAATGCCGCCCCTACAGGTGTTTGATTGATCCTTTTAAATTGGGTGCTTTGATTTTTGAATTTACTATAGAAAGGGATTCTTATGGGATATGGCACGATTGTTCAAGTCATTGGCCCTTCGGTGGATGTCCGCTTTGCACCAGAGGAACTTCCACTTCTTCAAAATGCCATTTTGATTGAAGACAAGGAAAAAAATATTAACCTGACCCTTGAGGTGGCCCAGCATACCGGCGACAATACCGTCCGCTGTATAGCCATGGCTTCAACCGATGGTCTCGTTCGGGGCATGAAGGCCAAGGATTTAGGGGCTCCCATCAGTGTTCCTGTAGGAGAGCAAACGCTCGGGCGCATTTTTAATTTACTTGGGGAACCCATCGACGAGAAGGGAAAACTTCCGTATCCAGAAAAACGTCAGCCCATTCATCGCGCAGCGCCTTCCTTCACAGAGCTTCTACCTGTTTCCACTATTTTTGAAACCGGCATCAAGGTATTAGATCTCCTGGCGCCTTATCCCAAGGGAGGTAAAGTGGGACTGTTCGGAGGTGCGGGAGTCGGAAAGACTGTGATTGTGATGGAGTTGATCCACAATATTGCGACGGAACACGGAGGGGTTTCTGTCTTCTGCGGTGTGGGAGAGAGAACTCGTGAAGGAAATGATTTGTGGCTTGAGCTGAATGAGTCGGGCGTGGTGAAAAAGACCGCGCTTGTCTTCGGTCAGATGAACGAACCTCCGGGCGCAAGATTAAGAGTCGGACTCACCGGTCTTACCATGGCAGAGTATTTCAGAGATGAGGCTCATCAAGATGTTCTTTTATTCGTTGACAATATCTTCCGTTTTGTGCAGGCGGGATCGGAAGTCTCCGCGCTTTTAGGCCGCATGCCTTCGGCGGTGGGTTATCAACCTAACCTGGCAACTGAAATGGCCCAGCTTCAGGAGCGCATTGCTTCAACCAAACAGGGTTCGATCACATCGGTTCAGGCCATTTATGTTCCAGCGGACGATCTTACCGATCCGGCTCCGGCCACGACTTTTGCGCATTTGGACGGTATCACCGTTCTTTCCCGTCAAATTGCTGAGCTTGGGATTTATCCTGCAGTGGATCCTCTGGAGTCCACTTCGAGAATGCTTGATCCCCGTATTGTGGGGGAGGAACACTACGAGGTGGCTCGTAAAATTCAGAGAATCCTCCAACGTTACAAGGATTTGCGCGATATCATCGCTATTCTCGGGATGAATGAACTTTCACCGGAAGATCGTGCCATTGTCCTTCGGGCAAGAAAGATTGAAAGATTTCTGTCTCAGCCTTTTTCGGTGGCGGAAACTTTTACCGGCCGGAAGGGAAAGTACGTGAAGCTTGAAGACACCCTACGCGGTTTTAAAATGCTGGCTTCCGGTGAGCTGGATCATATTCCCGAGCAGGCTTTTTATATGATGGGGACGATTGAAGAAGTCATAGAGCAGGCTGAAAAGTTTGAACCCCAGAAGGTTTGACCAGGCTCTACTCGCGAGGTAGAGAATAAACCAGTTAAGACTTGAGTTCTGCACTTTTCGGTTTTTTAAACTGTCATCCTGAGGCGAAGCCGAACCCTGGCACCGTAGGTGCCAGGATTTAATAGGAGTCCATAAATTGTCCCTTCGCCTCCGCGAAGGGGCGAAGGATCTCCACTAATGGGATCCTTCGGTCGCCCTTCCTGCCAGCCCGCCAAAATC
>OBEQ010268846.1_pt1 | contig 17032 bp, 19 predicted proteins | sample 1670901 | NCBI WGS metagenome assembly OBEQ01 (sample SAMEA104232315, study PRJEB22302) | groundwater metagenome | biome: forest; feature: aquifer; material: groundwater | place: USA | collected 2011-08-07 | depth 5.4 m
ATTTTGATTACGATAAAACCGATGACGATCCACCGACTCATCGACCCAAATAAGCCACGACCCTCAGTTTCCCTTCCATACGCACATAGTCATACTTTGGCCCTCGACCTTCCAGCCAATCATGGGGGGAGGCATCCCCTGGAAGCACCTCGCCAAATTGAGCTTTGGGCTTTCTCCGTAGCCGATGTTTCCTCTTTTTCACGGGATGCACCGCAACGATGCCCGGGGCTCCTTCTATCAATGTCTTTCTCCCTCTCATTACTTCCTGCATGACCATGAGCCTCTTGTTTTCTTTCATTGTCAGTGTCACTTGATTTTCCATGACCCTGACATCATCACTTGGGCAATCACCCTGACAGTTTTACTTGGCTACGACATGTCGGATCATTTTGCTTGCCTCGCCGCTGGGGAGTTGCTAGCAGGCCCGACTCAATGCAAAATGCAAAATACTGGAGGCAGTATGGCAAACGTCTGTGAAGTGACGGGAAAGCGTCGGAAGGCCGGAAATACGGTCTCGCACGCCAACAATAAAAATCGCATGGTGCAGCATCCCAATGTCCAGGAGCGCGCGATTTTTGTGCCGGAGTTGGGGATTCGCTTCTCGCTCAAACTCAGCACCAGCGGTCTGCGCACGCTCACCAAGGTCGGCGGTCTCGCCGCGTTCGTGAAGAGCAAAACCCCCGAAGAGTTGTCGCCGCGTTTGCGGAAATTGCGAAAAGCGTTGAATTAGAGAATAGAGACTAGAAAATAGAGACTAGGGGGAGTGAAGCAGCAATCGCTCACTAGTGACATCTTCCTAGTCCCTAGTCCCTAGTCTCTAATAACCGGCAACGTCGCACACCGAAACAATCCGCCAAGTTTTTTCAGTTCGGTCCAGGCCACCGCATGCACGGTGAAGCCGCGGTCTTGCAATAATCCTTGCAGTCGCACCTGCGCCGATTCCACACAGACCGTTTGCGGATCGAGCAGCAACACGTTGACCGCCATGTGAAAATATTCGTCTTGCGTGACCTCGATGCAGTCATCGAAATTCCCCGCAATGCCGGACTGATTGCTGGCGATGAGTTCCGGACACCAGATCACCGTGCGCGCCCCGATAATCGTGCAAACACAATCCAGATGCAACACACCGCGCGCCAACGGTACTGCAATGAGTTGCCAATCGGGCGGCAGCACCGCGCGCAAACCCGCAACCCCAGCGGCGTTGGAGCGCACGCCCATTCCCACATAGACGTTGGGATAATCGACCAGGACATCGCCGCCTTCGAGAATGCCGCTTGGCAAACGGACATGCGGCAGTTTTTTGTGCTGCAACCAGTCCAGAAAAATATCGGTCTCACGCACGCGCAACGGTTCTTTCATGGTGCCGACGTACAAGGTTTCGCCAATCACGAAACCGATGTCGCGGGTGTAGGTTTGACTGGGCAGATCATCGGCGGGCGGCAAATAGTGTAATCGCGCGCGTTGGCGGCGCAACAACACCGACCACGCTTCATATTCGGCGGGAACGCGCGAGAGATCGGGCGGATCGACGGTGAGAAAATGCTCCTGCACGGCATTGAGCGGCGCCTTGATGCGCACATGCGTTGGCTCGCACACCACCGCCTCGCGCAAAGTTCCGTATTCGGTGTAGATGCAGGGCATAAAAGTCGCACGACGCTTCTTACGCCGCGTTGCGCAAACCGGCCTTTCCGCAATCGATGCCGAGCGCCTTCAGTGCGGTGGCGGTGTCGGCGAGTAGTGGCGCGGTGTCGATGGGAGAACCGACCGCATTTTTCATCCATTGATCGGGATAGACGCGACCCGATTTGCAGATGCGCGGCATTTCTTCGCCGAGGACCTTGCCCTGCAGATAGCGCCGAATCTGATACGCCGCGACATAGCCCAGCGGATAATCGGCCAGATACAAATCGCTCCACAAAATATGCGAGTAGACCGAGAGCAAACCACACCCATCTTTGCCAAAAATTTTCGCGTGATATTTTTTCCAAATCGCATCACCAATCTCGCGAATCGCGCGTTGAATTTGCGCGGGCGTGGCGGATGGATGCGCGTAGAGCCAATGAAAGAGATCGATTTCCACGAGCGACGGTCCGGCGATTTCGAAGGCCTCCCAAAAACGTTGCAGCGTTATCACGTTGGTGTCGTCGCTCCGTGCGCGCCCCAGAATTTCGTCGGCGCGATCCTGGAACGTAAACGCAAACGCCTCGGTCAGCGCGGAGTTTGGCACGCCCCAGAGCGATTGATAATCCATGTAGAACGAACTGAGCACGCCTTCCACACAATGTCCGAGTTCGTGCATGTAGGTGCCGAATTCGATTTCATCGACACCATTTGCTGGCACCCGCACGCGCAACAGTTGCAAATCGTGCTGCGTTCCCGGCGACCAGGCGTGACCGGCGCTGCGGGAATTGTCGACGCGAATGTGCGCGCCAATAAAATCGGCGTCGGTCGCGGAAAAACCGAACGTGCGCAGAATGCCGGGAATAGCGGCTTGCAGGGCCGCGGGCGTTGGGTAACGATCGCCAATCCGAAATGGCAACGGCGCCTTCGCCGCACCGTGACCGAAGCGTTTAAAATAGATATCGAACGGTTCCAGCGCACGAGCGAGCGTGCCTTCCAAATATTGCTTCACACCCAGCGCCACCGGTGAACCCAAAATATCGGTCAGAATTTTGCGCACCCGTTTTTCCGGCAGCTCGCGATCCTCCAAAAATTTGGTGTCGATCATGTTGCCGTAGCGCGTGTAGGGATCCATCGTGCGATACGCGTGAAAAATTTTCTGAAAATTTTCCCAACGCAGTGGCCCCTGCATCACGGCCTTGCTGGTTTTGCCGTTGATCGTCACGGTGTTGGCCGCCATATTCCACTGCGCGTGCGGATTGTCTAACATGAGGGCGGGAATGTCGCCGTCGACCACGCGCCGCATCAGTCCCAAAATCGCGCGCTGTTTTTTGAGCCCATTGGGTTGATCGTATTGTTGCATCATGTAATCGCGCAGTCCCCAATGCGAGACCAGACGCGTGTCGGCGGGAAATTGCAAATCGGCATCACCGAAATCGATGTGGTGCAGATAAAGATTGTAGCCCGACACAAAGCGATCGACTTGCGCGCCAATGCGACTCGCAATCGCCATGAGTTCGGCGGGCACGGCCTCGCGGCCCCATTCGCTGAGACGCCGCGCCACCCACCCGTCGCGCGTGGTGGGAATGTCGGTGCGATCCGTGCCGAAATTCAGTTGCACCAGCGGCGCGATTTTGAATGTGCGGTAATCTTCCGATAAATGCGTCCCGACGGAAAATGCCCCTAGCAGCTCTTCTGCGGGCGTTAGCGGCGCATCGGCGATATCGAGTCCGGCGCGGGTTTCTTTGCGGATCACGGTCATGTTGCCGGCAATCGTGCGCCACACCCGATCGAGTCGCAACAGCAGCGCCGTTTTTTCTGCGCCCGGAGGCACGAACTGGCGCGCACAAAATGCGACAAAACTTTTCGCATCATCTTTTTTAAAATCCCAGACGCGAGCCGCCGCCGTCACACCGTCGTGAATCGCGATGCGATGTTTTTTTCCATGTTGTTTGGTCAACAACGTCACGGCCTGCGCAACGGCATTTTTGATTTTCGGCTGCGTCAACGGAGATTTTTTCATGGCGCGGAGGTATAGGAGATGTCGCGGGCGGAGTGCAAGAGTTCTTGCGGTGATTCACGAATCATCCTACGACGCCCGCATGCACACACATCCATTAAAAGACCACGTCATCATCATCACCGGCGGCGGAACGGGATTGGGATTGGCGATGGGAATGAAACTCGCCGATTTGGGCGCGTCGTTGGTGTTGGCGAGTCGCAGCGCGGAACATTTGGAGGCCGGCGCGGCAAAATTGCGCGAGCACGGCGCGCGGGTGCTCACGGTACCGTGCGACATTCGCGAACCAGAAGCGGTCGACGCGTTGGTCGAACACACGCTGGAAGAATTTGGTCAGATCAACGGACTCATCAACAACGCCGCCGGAAATATTGCGTGCCCCACCGCGCATTTGTCGACCAACGCCTTCGACGCCGTGGTCGGCATCGTGTTGCATGGCACCTTTTATTGCACGCGCGCGGTCGGCAAACAGATGCTCGCGCAAAAAATCGGCGGACGGATTTTGTCGATCGTCACGACCTATGCGTGGACCGGATCGGCGTTCGTGGTGCCGTCGGCGTGCGCGAAGGCAGGCGTGCTCGCCATGACGCAATCACTCGCGGTGGAATGGGGACCGTACGGAATTCGCTGCAACGCGATCGCGCCCGGACCATTCCCCACCGACGGCGCGTGGCAACGCCTCATGCCGGACGGCATGGAGGCACAAATGATCGCCCGCAATCCCACGCGCCGCCTGGGCAAGCCGGAGGAGCTCGCCGAACTTGCGGCATTCCTCATGTCGCCCGCCACCGATTTCATTAACGGCGAATGCATCACGATCGACGGCGGCGAATGGCTCGCTGGCGCCGGCCAATTCACCGCGCTCGAAAAACTCTCGCCCGACGAGTGGAAAAATTTGGCCCAGCGCGCGAAAGGGAACTAAAAATCAACCACTTACGTATTGAATCAACTACTTACGTGTTGGGGACTGTCCCCAACACGTAAGTAGTTGATTTTTCGAGAGGGTGTTTTTCCGCCTCGATGCTGGTATCGCCGTTCCGCACGGAGTCGCTCGAAAAAGTGTCCGTCCAGATGTCGGACATGTCCGGTTTTTGTACACTCCCCATCCGCATCGTACAGCGCCATCCATGCGTACAATGGCGAGCGAGCCTTGCGCACGCCTGGCACGACCGCTGCAACGTCTGCTCGCGTGCGAGTCGCGAGATCATTAGCCCCCGAAGGATATTATCATCTCATCGTACGCGGCAACGGCCCGGCGATCTGTCGATCGGAACAAGATTATTACATCATGCGACGCTATTGTTGCCGATTTCTCCAACCCGCGAATCTACTCGTCCATCACTACGCGCTCATGAAAACACATCTGCATTTTTTAATTTACGCTGCCGACACCAGCACGGTGGCGCCCGCCATGAAGGCGCTCTTGGTGACCTATTGGCATTATTACCATCGCCAGTACGAACATCGCGGGCATTTATGGAACAGTCGGTATCGCAGCATTCACATCGCATCCGACGAACAGTTGCTCCAATGCAGTCGCTACATTGAGGCAAACCCCGTGCATGCGCAGATTGTGCGCGATCCGGGCGAGTATGAGTGGAGCAGCTATCCGCACTATCACCAAGGGAGGGTCGATCCGCTCATCACGCCCAATCCGCTCCTCGCCGACTACACCGCGCAAGAGTACGCCGACTTTGTCCGGGGCGGCATCGATCACGACTATCAACAGCAAATTAAAGCCGAAAAAAAATGATAAATAAAATCAGTCGCTTCACTATGTGGGGACAGTCCCCGAACGCTAAGTGGTTGAAATGGAACGCACGTGAGTTTTATGGCGGCGGCAACGTTATCGTCAACTGATCACGCGGCACACATCATCGATCAAGCGTTTGCGGCTACTGCGCGGGTAATCCACCGGCGAAAACGGCATGGCGATGACATCGTACGCGGCGATTGCGTCGCGCAGCGCGGGGAGTTCGTCGGGTCGATATATTTTTTTCTGACCGTTCTCGGTCAAGGCGACCAAACAATCTTGCGCGATTTCCTTCGCGGCGATTTTTTGTGCGGAATCGGGATGCACGACGCACACACCGTATGTTCCGGCCAAAAAATGCGTCACAATGTCCGTGCATTTCTCACATTGCTCATCGTCGGGAAACGCGTCGAGAAAAAATTCAAAGAATTCGCGCCCCAATTCGGCGGACGCGCCCTGCAACCCCACGCGCGCAATCATCTGCTGCGCACGCTCGATCCACGCCACCTGCGCCGCGGGGAAATAGCGACCGGGCAACGCATCGGTTGCTGCCGACTGGCCAAACACGAGCGACGTGACTTTCCCGGCGGCATCGACCACATACGAAGGGGCCGGAATCATGTGCAGATCAACCAACTGTTGCAACGTAGCGAGGGAAATACCCGCGCGATGCACCAATGATTCCGCATTCAAAAAATGTCGATCCAAGTATGCACGCATTATCGCCCCTCATCATAGGTTATGCATGGAAGCAACTTTTTTCGAAGTCCTGCCGATACCTATCCTGTCATGCCGCGAACCATCCGACAGGAAAATATCGGGCGTACTCACAATGCGGGTACATCTCGGAAACCTACTCCCGCTGCAAAATCGCGCGCGCCTGGCCTTGATTGGTATTCTGAGGAGGATTGTTCCTTCGCCGACCTGCGCCTGCACCATGCCCCGAGCGTGCGATTCCGCCCAACGTTGCCACAAATCCGCGCGCAAATCGATGTCATGCTGTCGCGGGCCCGCGGGCTGGCACGCACCAGCCGCGCCACCAGGCAATATCTCGGGGTCTGTCGATTTATTTCAACAGTCACGCCACTCCCGCACGATCTGGCGCCCACCGCCTTGCTGGCGCGCTATCACACGTGGCTCACCCGCATGACCCCGGCGCAACAACGCGCCCTGCAGGACGGCTTATGGGTATGCACGGATATGATAAATCATCAGCATGCGCTGATCCGCGAATCGGCTGGCCAACAGTGGGAGACGGCAGATTATCGTCGCCGGCTGTTGCGCTTGCCGGCAGACGCCCCGCACGCCGTGGTGATCGAATCATACAATTATTTTTCCCGCTGCGTCTTGCCTCCCCACCTGCGTGCGCAGTGGAACACCGCACATCGGGACGGCACGGGGTATGACTCCGGTCGTACCGGACGCGTCGTGCACGCACAATTTCTGCAGCGTGCAACGGAATGCTGCGCCCGCGCACGGGCCGCGGCCGACGACGTCACACGCGGCACCGCATCATTCACCAGCCTGGCGTATCGGCGCCGGGTCGTCGGGGCAAATGCCCGCGCTACCTCGGAAGATGTCCGCACGGCGTATTCCGGCCTCATCCACTACGCCGCGTCGGAGACACGTACGCTATTGCGTACGTACGAACAACAAGCCGTCGCCAAAAAATCCGCCACCTATCACGACGAAGTTTTCACGCAGCGATTGGCGCGCGCCGTGCAGTTTGCCGAGCGTGTGCAAGAACAATTGGCGGCGGGCGGGCAATTGGCACTGATGCGCGATTATCAACGCCGCGTGCTGCAAGGATCTGGCGAGCTCGATCGCCAGTGGAAAAATTTTCGCACGCAATTATCGCCGGCACAACGGGAACTCCTCGACACCACCACGCTGCTCGCCACTGGCCGTCCGCCGGGCGTGCGAGGCCGTATTCTGCTGCGCCCCGAGTTGCGACGCATCGATGTGCACCTGGTGGTCCAGCGCGCACAAGAGATTGCGGCGGTTGTGCAATCCACGCAACACCGCATATCGTTGACCGACTATTGGCGACAGTTATTGCCGGTCACAACACTCGATGTCGTAACGTTGGACATACTCTACGGACAACTCCTGCGCACGATGGCACCAGACGTTCGTTTCCAATCGGAAATTTTGTTGGCGCGCGCCACGGGACTGATCTACATCAACGGTCGGTACGTCCCCATCGGTCATCTGCGCCGCGACGGCATCAATGGCCATGCGGCTTGGCAGTTGCTCACCACTGCGAATCCCATCGTCGTGACGACGCCCGCACTCCACACCCTGGATCATTTCATGGCAGCGTTGTGAACCCCGACACACACCACGCGCGTTACACGATTGACGCCCCCACAGCAACACGCTATGCCGACGCTCGTGACTACCATTTCAAATGACAACCGTCGCAAATTTGCGCGCCTCGATTTAGCACTCACGGTGAGTTATGCGGTGAAAGGTGAAACTGGCGCGGTGCACGATCCGCGCGAGGCGTTGTCTTCCGACATCAGCGAGGGCGGCATTCGCCTCATGACACCGGGTCCGCTGCAGATGGGGTCGCTCTTGGATTTGCAGATCACGCTCGCCGGTCACGAAGACCAACCGATTTTTGCGAGCGGCGAAGTCGTTTGGCAAAATAAATTGGGCGCTACCAGTTTCGAAACCGGCGTCACGATTCGCACCATGCCCGAAAAAGATCGCTCCCGCTTCATGCAATTCGTCTTCGATCAGATGAGCAAGATCGTCATGCCGCTTGCCAGAGAGTAACAACAACGATAAGATTGTCGCATGCAATGGGAAGATCGCATCGTTGTTGATCCACAAATCTTGGTCGGGAAACCGATCATCAAGGGCACGCGTCTTTCCGTAGAATTTATTGTCGATCTCTTGTCGCAGGGCTGGTCCGTCGCCGAAATTCTTGCCGATTATCCAGGAATTTCCGCTGAAGATATTCAGGCGTGCCTCGCGTACGCGTGTGCACGATTGCAGCAAGAAAAAATCTTTCCCGTGTCCGCATGAATCTGCGCCTCCTCGCCGATGAAAATTGCCCGTCGACCGCCGTCATGGCATTGCGCGCGGTGGGACATGATGTTCTCTGGGTTCAAACAGACAATCTGGGCGCGACCGACGAACAAGTCCTGCAACAGGCACAACGCGACGCACGCATTCTCATTACGTTCGACAAGGATTTCGGAGAATTGGCGTTTCGGAGCAAATTACCGGCCCAATCCGGCATTATTCTGTTTCGCATTACCAAATCATCTCCCGCAGCAACGGCAAAAATTATTGTGAAGGCTTTAGCCAGTCGCACCGATTGGGCATCGCACTTTTCGGTCGTCGACGACACACGCATTCGCATGATTCCACTACCGGATTAAATTCTACTCACTCTTTCCACCGCTGCGATTCGGTTGTCAGCATCCATTCGCTGTCGGGATTATTTGGGTCGCGCAGTCGGCCCGATTCAATTTCCAGTCGACCGTCGGCGCAAAAATCCATGACAATGGTGTGGCGATGCGCTTTATAAATCACGATGGTGCCACAATCCGCCGCCGTGTCGTTATGCATGAACTCCAGGCGATCACCAACGCTCGGATCAAAAATTTCCGGTCGCGATAATTGCGATTGCAGTGCCGCGAAAATCGCGGGTGCCTCGGTCGGAAATTTCGCAAATATGGCGCAATAAATGTCGCGCACGGCGGGACGCGCCACGGCGGAATACCCCGCCAAACATTCGGGATGCAGGAGCTCGTAGTAGAATGGATCTGCGCTCGGTAAATGCAGATTGCCCGCAAAGCCAGTGGTGCCATGCTCTGGCCGGAGGCCCGCCGACTCCCACCAAATCGGCACACTGTCGGGGAGTTTAAAACAATTCACGGTGTCGACCCACACTGAAGACACTTCTGCTGTCGCCATGTTAAACAACGCAGGTTTTTCTGCCGCAGACACACCTGCCAGCAATCCGTTCATCCGCAGCGCCGAAAAAAATTCTGTCGCCTGCGGTTGCAATCTCCGCCACGCGCGCGGCGAGCACCCCACAAGCCCAACAAACGTCGCCGCACCTTCGATCATTTCCGCAGACACCAACAACGAGTGCGTCAACATGCCACTGAAGGCACAATCATCGAGCACCACAAAACGCCGCCCGTGTGTTTCGCGCGCCCACCGCGTAAAAGCACTCGGCGTACTCCCAGCACAGGCAAACCGCGCCGTCGCCTCCGGAATCAAATTCAGCGCGCGGAGCTGTTCATACACAAACCATTCCGAGCGATGTGGTTTTTGCATGAGCAACGCATACGGTTCATCGCCAATAAAGCGCGCCGCGGCGAGACCCAGTTGATGCAGCGCCTGACCCCACACCTCGCGCGTGATCACGCGTTGATTGTCCCACAGGCGATCGAACAATCGTTCGCGCGTGGCGAGGTCGACTGGTTGTCGCCACTGCGCCGGCGCCAGAAACCAGGCGCGGGCGTGCGCGTGTTGCGCCGCCGTAAAAATTGCATCGCTGGCCGCGCAGTCAGACACCAACGGCGCGCGATGCCGCGTGAGTTGTTTTTGCGGCGTGGTCGTTGCGCGCGCCACCGGCGTGGGAATCCGGGCGGATCGGCCGTCGAGACACCTGCTGGATTGTGCGTTGATGCGCATCGATATGATTATCGGCGCGATGCGGGAAAAAGTTGCTTGTCGGTCGCCAGTCGCCGGTTTTCGGTCGCAGGCAACTGCAGTGAACTCCGCTACCGCCCCACCCACACTCCAACACCCAGCGCAACAAATCCACACACCACGCTCGCACCCACATTCAGCGCGGCGGCGGCGAGGGAACCTTCTTTGAGCAGATTCCAACTTTCGAAAGCGAAACTCGAAAACGTGGTGAACGCACCGAGGAATCCAACCAACAACGCCATGCGCCAACGCGGCGACAACAGCAATCGTTCATCGGCGAGCGTGCCCAGCCAACCGATGGCAAAACAGCCGAGGATATTTACGACGAACGTGCCATACGGAAATCGACTGCCGAACCAGTCATGCACCACACCACCCACCGCATACCGCGCCATCGCCCCCGCCGCGCCGAAAATTGCCAAGAGCAGATACGTCATGCGGATGATGTAGCAGAAAAAATTGTGCGGGGGAAGACTATAGCCACAAAAGAACGCAAAGAAATCAAAAAAAATCCCTGCTCTCTTTGTGTTCTTTTGCGGCCAAAATAATTGACTTTCCACCGCACGCTCACCAGTATGCATCGCATGAAAAAATATGTTCTGCTCATCGCCTGTGGCGCGATATTTTTTTCGCACGATGCGTTTGCGCTGCGGGCGTCGCGGGTGGAATCGGCGGCGGTCACGTCGCAAGGCGAGATTCACGCCGAGTTTGGTCATCGCACCGTGGGGCAGAGTGCTGGCGTACGCATTCAGCAAGAATCGATGACGCTCTCGGCGGGCATCGACGGACGCCAGCAGATCGATCTTATTTTGCCGTGGCGCGTGCATCACACCGCCGATTCGCACACCGCGTTCGGCGATGTTGGCCTCATGTACAAAATGGGCAGCCTGGGTGTGTGGGACAACGGCCACACGCTCGCCGGATTGTATCAGATCACGACGTTTCCGACTTCAGAGGCGAGTCGCGTGGGGAAAAATAATTATCGCTTCGATAGCTGCTCGATCATTACCCGCGCGGTCGGTTCCACCACACTCACCGCCAATTTTGGCAGTGTGTATCAGACCAACGGACCCGCCCTCATGCGTTACGGCGCGGGGTTTGAGCACGCCTGGAAAAAAATCGCCCTCTTCTCCGAGATCCTTGGCTTTTCCGATTTGAAACAAAATGGCAAAAATGAAATCGTCACCGGATCGGGCGGGCTGGAGTTCGGCATTGGCAAACATCTCACCCTCGACGTCGGCGGTGAAGGCGGTATCACCAAGGACGCGCCCAGTTGGGGCGGATTTGCGGGCGCCACCGCTATTTTTTAATCGCGTTTTTTTCTTGTCATCAACGCCGCAGAACGTTACTGGCTGGGCATGAAGCCCCCGTTGCCGTCACTGCACGGCGTGCCTTTTCCTCCGCTGGCTCCCGCAACGCCGCGATTGGGCGCACGTACTCGCGTGCTAGTACATGGAATTTCACCAGCGCTCGACGGCCCATCACGCTCTCGCCTCGGCCCAACGTCTGGCTACAACGCGCTCACGCCCAACGCACCACAACTCACCGACGAGAGATTACGTGCGGTGGCTGGTCTCCCGCAAAGCGGGCGTTGGCGCGATTTTCCGGTCGCCCGTTGTGTGGACACTGACGCAACAGAACCAGAGGGCACCGCGGCGACCAGCCCTGCCGCCCCCGCCGGGCCAGGATTTGCCACCATGACCATGGCCGCCGCGACCCTCACTGCGGGCGGTGATCTGCCGTCGGCAGCAAGTACGTGGGTCAAAAATGCGTTGAAGGCCTTGGCGGCGCGACTCTCCCAAAGGGAACTGACCTTGCTCAACTCGGATTCGCTGGTGACTTGGCTGCTGAGCCGTTACGACGAATGCGAGGTCGTCGCCACAGCTACGGATATTTCCATCGAGACAGCGCGGGCCGCAGAGCTCGCACGGTTCAGTTCGGATGATCCAGACGATCGGCAATTCGTCGCCAACATATTTATGATGTTGAGCGGTACGATGACCATGCCCGTGCGCGCCAACACGGTCGTTGCGCTCGCAGAACCGGTGATGCGCCCATCGACAGACGCCGTGCCCAGCTCGGAAACCCGCGTGCTGATTCGCCGCGCGGAGCGGCGTGGTTTTGTTTTAGCCCGTGACGTCGCACGCACATTGTTGGAAAGCGCCCCCAGCCGCCAGGCCTTGTTGGACATCTTGATTGGTGGCACCGAGGCCGAAATTGGCGCACTGCATCCAGACCTGCACACCCAGTTGGCACAGCGCTCGGGAAAATCACGCGCCGTCCGACGGCCCACGGTGACCCTACTCGCCACGCGTTCCGCCTCCGCAGAATTTGCCTGGAAGAATGCAACCGCCGCCGTCCGGGCAGAGCAATTTGCGCCCATCATGCGGTGGTGCCGCGCCCATGTGCTGCCTGCCCTGTTGGGACCGTTGGCCACCGACATCGACGATACCGCCGCCGATACACACACGGTGTTTGGCGAGTTGGCTGGACGCTTGTTGGCGCTGCGAGAAATCGAGACGGCGTTGGTTTCGTTACTGGATGATGATTTCAAACCAGAGGCTGCGATGGTCATTACGCAACTCACCCAGCAACTGCTCGCGCGCTCGCAAGCGCTCCCCGGTCTGCCGGGTCCCGTGCGTTATGAGTACGAGCAAATCATCAAGAAGGCGTTGCTGTTCATTGCCATCGACGAACCAAAAAAAGCGCTCCTGAATTTGGCCTCGCAAGCCCACGCCTACACTACCGCACTACGACGCAGCGATACGCCACTCGCGTTACAATTGTTTTTGGCGATTATGCTCGCCACCGAGTCGCCTATCACGGAGCGAGAGTTTCTGAGCACCTTGCAACAGCTCGACGCCAGCATTTTTCACGAGGCCGTCGATATTCGCCGCGCGCTGCTGGGAAATGAAACAAAACGCGTGGCTGCGTATCGCGCAAAATACGCGATCGGACAAATGGCTGCCGGTGCGGAACCAATTCCCGCCGAACTCCGACTCCGCGGCGCGCGCATCCAAAAACTGATTGCGCTCATGTCGTAACTTGACAGCCCGCACCACGCCCATTATGTCCGCCCCACAATTCGTTGCAGCAAAATAACGTTCATCATCCGGGGGGATCACATGAATCGAAGTAACAAGGCATGGGCCGAGGGGATCGCGACCTTTGCGCTCACCTTCATTGGTGCGGGCGCGATTTGCGCGAACCAACTCACGGGCGGCGCGCTGGGGCTGACGGGTATTGCGTTGGCGCACGGGCTCACGATTGTCGTCATGGTGTACGCGACCTTTCATATTTCCGGCGCGCACATCAATCCCGCGGTCACCTGTGCCATGTTTCTGGCCAAACGGCTCGATGGAAAAACCGCCGGTGCATATGTCATTGCGCAATTGCTTGGGGCCGTCATCGCGGGCTGGTTACTCAAATGCATCTATCCGCAATACGTCGCGGCCGCGCCGTTTTTGGGCAATCCGGAAATGACCACCGCGCTCGCGGGATTCGGCATTGGTCACGCCATTGTGGTCGAGGCGATCACCACCTTCTTTTTGGTCTTCGTAATTTTCGCGGTCGCTGCGGACGATCGCGGATTGAAACCAGCCGTCGGTTTGGCGATAGGGCTCACGATCACGCTCGACATTCTCATGGCCGGTCCACTCACCGGTGCTGCCATGAATCCCGCCCGCGCCTTCGGCACCGCCATCGCGACCGGACGTTTTGCAAATCACATCGTCTACTGGATCGGCCCGCTGCTCGGCGGCGCCGTCGCGGGTCGCGTGTATCAGCGGTGGTTTTTGAATAAGTGAAAAGTCGTCGTAATCGATTTTTTTCCTGATCCTAATTCGCCATCGAGATCGTAATCCGAACTCGAACTCGATGAGGATTAGGAATGAGGATTACGAGCTCGATGAGGAGAATGCCGATTACGACCCACGGTGACCAATCACCAACGTACAGCCTTTGTGACCCGACGCATTTGGGTCGGCGTTGTTGGCGGAAGGGTCGGGATTCACGGCGGGCACGACGGGTTGCACTCCAGGCACCACGGTGATGGGCGGCGGAGTGCCACCGCCGGCGGCCTTGATTTGCACCGTATCCATGAGAATCGTTTTTCCGCCCGCGTCGCACGAGACGGTTTGGAATTTTCCGCCCCCCGCCGTAATGAGGGCATCATCAACAAGGCGCGGTTTTTCGCCATCGTCATCGCCGTACGGTTGAATCGACGACGCCCCCACGAAGTACGCGGGGATTGAGCCGACACTCACAAAATACGTAACGCCCGGTTTAATACCGCGCAACACATACGATCCATCGGCGGTGTCTTGCGCAAAATAATTGCCCGACACGGCCGAAATCGCCACGCTGTATTTGTCGAGCGCATCGACGTTGGCTCGCGCCGTCACCTCGGCGCCCTGAAATCCGAGTCCATCGCTGCCAATAATTTTCCCCGCGATCTCGCAAAACTGACTTTGAAATTCGGGCCGCGGATAGAGGTTGCTGATCGCAACGACGTCGTCTTCCTTCAACGTATCTTGATCGGGCGACACGAACGGAAACATGGTGGGCAACACGCGCCGCACATTTGGCTCGCAGCGCGGCTCGCCCGTCTTCGGATCGATTGTGCAGGCCTCGGAATTCAGCGCGGAGTGATCGAGATTAAATAAATGCCCGAGTTCATGAATGAGGACCGCCATGAATTGTCGCAACGCCGGATCGCTTTTTTGCAACGTCGCATTTTTGAGAAACCGCCCATTCACAATCGTCTGACCGATCAGCAAGTGAATATTTTTTTCGTCGAGCACGCCCACGGGCAACGTCATGGCGGCCACGCTGTCGGGATCGCCGCCCGAGCACGCGACGAGAAAACCGTCGTCGTCCATAATAATCAGCGTGCGTTGCAACGCTTGCGTGATCTGCTGTTGCGCGGCGGCGTCAAACGGCGGGAAATTTTTGCAATTCGTTTCCAGCAGGGTCTTCATGCTGGGCGTCAGGGTGGAGAGGTCGGTGCCAGGTTGCACAAATTGCTGGCAACAATCGGCCCGCACCGCCGTTTTCAGCGCCGAGAGATCGACGGCGCCGCCATAGGTTGGTCGCAAATTACTCACGGGAATCAGGTCCGTGGCGGTGCGCGCGAGTTTGGCGCCCGACCAGACATCGAAGGCCTGTTGAATGAGCGTGAACACCTGACTCGCGGAAAACGTGCCCAGGCTGGTGTTGTCGTTGTACCAGACCAGTTGCCCCGCAGGCCATGTGTACGGTTTGCCACTGTTGGCGTGATCGACGAACCATGGACTCGCCGCGAGTGCACTGCGCGTTGCACCACAAAGGACCGCACAAAAAATCAGACAACGCACGAGGCGATTCACGGGATCGGCGTTCCTTTCGTTTGGAGTTGCTGCACCATCTCGCGCATCTGTTCGAGCGACACCGGACCGCTGGCCCCGTCGCCATGCGCCTTCACCGATTTCGACAATGTAGATTGCGGTGCGGCGGTGTCGGGCGACATGCCCTGAAATAAAAATTGATTGCCGAGACTATTGCTGACGACGCGACTCCCATCGGCGGCGGTCGTGATGGTAAACGCACCTTGCATCATGCCCGAGGGCACCCACAATCCCGCGGGGAGCGGCACGAGAAAGAGTAAATATTCCTTGCCAATGTCGTAGGGCAATCCAACCTGTTTAAATTGAAAATCCGCGCCGGATTTCGCGGCCCCTTTCAGCGATTCTTTTACGCTGAACGTCCAGGTGGTGACGGATCGCGCCCGTCCGAAAATTCCCGGAACGGAGGTGCTCGCTTTTTTCTGACAGGTGCCCACCAGAATCACACCAGACCGCGCGGTCATGTCGGCCAGATTGGTTTTGACGAGTGCGGTGGCGAATGAATCACCCGCAAATCCAGACAGAATCAGTGTTAGCAGTCCGATGGTAAAAACATATCGCCGCATGCGCATATCGTAGCAGAAGCCAGTGCGTTCGCCTAGAATTCTCTCGCTCATAATGACGTATCGGTTGCGCGAAGAGGTGAAGTTGCGGGGTTAGGTGCTACGCGCAATATTCACTGACAGGCATTCGCCATCAGCCAACAACCGCCAGTCGCCGGGGAACACGTCGAGTGCTTCGGATGAAATGATGTGGGCGTTGCCGCGATTCCAGTGGAAGAGCGTGTAGGCGCGATCGATGGTCATGGGCGTGTGGCCCTCCGGACATTTCGCGAGGCGCTCCTGATTCACGCGCCGACAGGCCACCAGCGACTGACCGTCGGTCAGGAGTGTGGTGATCGAGGTGTGACCACAATGCGTCGCGACGGCGTCGACCCATCCGCGATAGCCGGAAATTTCTTTGCCTTGCCCGCACCAGCGCCGAAAAAAATTTTCACTGTCGGTGCTGCCGGTCATGGCGGGTTGCGGACCGAGTGAATCGAGATTTTCCACGGTACCGTTGTGCGCGAACATCCAGCGACCTTCCAGAATCGGTTGCGTATTCGCCGCGGAAATTTCGCCGCAGGTCGCCTTGCGAAAATGGACCATCGACAACACACCCCATGCCGCTATCGCACGATCCACTGCGGCGAGATACAGGGCCCGCTCGGAATCGACATCGCCCGCCGAGGCATGAATCTTCTGCGGTCCCGAACCGCAGTAGGTGGCCATGCCCCAGCCATCCAGATGCCCCGCGCATTCCCACGGGCGCACGCAACCATGCCGCCCCAACGGATGAAACGCCAACAGCGCCTGTCGCTGCACGTCGGCATCGCCCATCACCACCATCATTCGACACATAGTCACCCTCTTGGTCGCCCTTTTATTTTTTTTTAAAAAAGTACGCAACTTTTTTGACAAGATGGCGATACATAAGACATGAAAAATATCACACGCCTCGGCGCAAGTCATCTCGTTGGGCGCACGCCGCGCCCCGTCGGCGCTGCCGCGGCGCGCACTCCCACTCCAACGCGGTTCG
>OBEQ011629803.1_pt1 | contig 17032 bp, 25 predicted proteins | sample 1670901 | NCBI WGS metagenome assembly OBEQ01 (sample SAMEA104232315, study PRJEB22302) | groundwater metagenome | biome: forest; feature: aquifer; material: groundwater | place: USA | collected 2011-08-07 | depth 5.4 m
CAATGCCCAAAATGTTCAAATATTTAAGAGATTAGCTATTATTTCCAACTTTTGTGATTGTAATTTCGCTTTGTTCTGTCAATTTGAGCTGTTTTTCCAAGTCAGCAGGTATTCTCAAAACAAGCCCTCCCCCACTTTTTGATAGGTGCCTGTACAGTTTTAATGGCTCTGGCCAGACCCCTAATTTTCTTGCGATCTCTATCGCTCTTTGGGTTTCATCTTCGTAGGGGAATTCTTCTCCGCATGTATTGCATCCCTCTCCCTTTACAATGATAACATATCCTTCTATCTCCAAGGCGATATCTTCTCGCTTTACAAGCATTCCTTTTTCACACACTGGGCATTTTTTCATGTTCCCTCAGCTCCGGTTATGATAAACAATTCCTGATATTCCTCATTCTTTACGAGTATAAACTTTCTGCTTTTTCCTTTTACCCGTACATACACTTCATATTAAATCTTTCGTTATCTCTTTACAGTTTCCTCACAATCCCTTTATTCGCATCCACTTCTACAAGATCTCCGTCCTTGAGGATCTTTGTGGCATTTTTTGTGCCGACAATGCAAGGGATATGTAGCTCTCGTGAAACGATTGCAGCGTGGCTTGTAATACCCCCTTCGTCTGTTACGATGGCGGCAGCCTTCTTCATCGCAACCACCATCTCAGGGCGTGTCATGCTCGCAACAAGGATATCGCCCTTAAACACATTGACAAGATCATGCACTTTACGCACGATTTTCACAACGCCTTTTGCCACACCTTTTGACGCAGCAATGCCATGAAGCGTTTCCTCCTTTACCTTTGGGTTGAACACCGCATCAAACAATTCGTCAACAACAGCGCCTTCAAATACTTCATACCTATTTGCAGTCTGTATGCACACACAATGTTTCTTTCGTTCTGCAAGCTTTTTCTTGTCAAACTTTTTCCTCAGGAGAATATCCCCAACTTCAGGGTACGCTGTGTATGCCATTTCCTGTGAAGTCAGCCCAACCCTTTGTCCTATCTCATCAAAGAAGCGCCTGATATGATGATTGGCCATGAGTACATACTTCTTTCTCTCATCTTGCATGTAATAAAACGCTTCTGTGATGCTGACGAGATTGCTTAGTTCGCTGCCTATATTGAGGGTCTTCATGAGCATTCGCTTCTGCTTTTTTGTTTCTGGAATCCTTTGTTGAATCTTTCGTATCTCCTCATCTGGATCTGTGTTCAGGTGCATCTCGTTCACAAGTTTTTCGGCAAAATACTCCTTTCCAAGCACTTTCTGGACAGCGTAATTATTCTCAAGCCAGAACCACTTTTTGGCATGCGCCGTAAGGAGCGTATCGACCTTAGGGAATCGTTCAAGTTTTCGTATCATCTCTTCTTTGCTGTTTTGGAACAATTGCGTGAGCTGTCTGCTCTGCCTGATCTTTTTTAGGATCTTCAATCGTTCGTAATATTCCGTTGCAACAAATGATTCTGTTACTGGTGAGGTAAGCGTGATAAAAACATCATCAAGGTTTTGTTCCATACCTTTTTTTCGCAGCAGCGCGCGCACAAGCGGGACAAAGAATTCATCAGCATGCATGGAGAACGCATCCTGGATGCCGATTGCGACACTGTACTGTTCGATGTACGCGTCATAGAATGTCTTGTAGAGCTTTAGCAGTTTTCTGTCTGGCAATTTTGCAAGATCCTGTTCGCATCGTTTGTATTCCTTTTGGAACTTTTTTCCCAATCGTTCCCATAATGCCACCCATTGGTCAAGAAACTTTGGACTTTTGTTCACTTTTTTTATGAAAGATTCCCTTAACCGCTTTGCGTCATTGTCATTCCAATACCAGTTTACGTAATTCTCCTTGAAGAATACGATCGTCGTATGAAAGCAGTCCCCATAGTGTCGTTTCAATGGCAGGATCGCTTCTTCACCGGCTGAGAAGAACGTGTGCAGCACGCCATGAAACCCTTTATTGGTCCACGTACTCTTGTCGAGATTGTATTTGCGGATGATGTCGTTAGCGTTCACGCACGCTTTCCTGCAGGCAAGAATAAAAAGGTATTGCCTGATTAACTATATAAACTACCATTGGGGGCATTGGGGAATGGACACAATCACGAAAGAAAAGCTTGCTAAGTATTTTGATGTGACGGGAAGGGCATTAAAGAAAGTAAAGATCAAGGATTCTGGCAGCCTGTGTATCCAGCCAAAGAAAGTCGCAGAAGATTTTCTTGACATGGCGACGCGCTATTACGAAGATGCAAAATATTTTGAGAAGAAAGGAGACATCGTGACAGCGTTTGCCGCGCTCAATTATGCCCATGGCTGGCTTGACGCAGGCGCACGGCTTGGTGTGTTTGATGTGGGAAAAGACAGTATCTTGTTTACTGTTGATGATGCCTGAAAACTACCGTAATCCTTGTTCTTGACATCCTATTTGCGGGTCATCTTATACAGCGAATACAGCGTGTAGAAAAACGAGAGCCACAAGATGGTGCTAAAGACAAATGCGAACCAATGTCCCTCACTGAGATGCCCAAATGGCAGCAGTTCTGACATCTGATGGCCGATGCTTGTATCTTCCATTGCAGCCATGTCTTCTGCATGCGCGAAGACGATAGGCATAATAGCAAGAATTAGGACAACCAAACTGACAAACGCCTTTTTCATAGCTGTTCAAAGTGGTGATACTATAAATACTTTTCCAGAGTTGAAGGGTAAGTGGTACCTGAGCCATCGTGCGGCCGCGGAGAAATCCGTCATCATTCTCAACAGCAGCGCCACTGCCGCCAAGCGAAGTACTCCAATTCTAGAAGCGATGCAACATATACTCGATCAACTATAAAAAACCAGTGCGACACGAAGCGCGGCAGTGACATCTGTTGTAGCGCCTGCGCGAGGCCCTTGTCAGCCCCTCAACTTCGCTTTGCTCAGGTCGTTTAGCATAATCTACGATGTTTCATGTTCGGGCAATGACGCGCAGGCGCTCGTGCTCTGCTGAAGGGATTTCTACGCGGCCCATCGTGCAGAAAATTTATATTGTCGAATGCACAAGAGAACCCATGCCAAAAAAGAGCGACTGTCTTTACATTGCTACTGACGTTCTTATCATCGGTTCAGGAGGAGCTGGGCTTCGAACTGCAATTGAACTTAACGAATTGGGTGTTGACTGTCTTGTGATAGGCAAATGCAAGTTCGGAGACGCACATACGACACTTGCAACAGGAGGCATCAATGCTGCATTGGGGAATATGGACCCGCAGGATCATTGGATGTTACATGCAGCAGACACACTCAAAGAAGGGCAATTTCTTGCAGATTACAGGGTGATTGAAAAACTTTGCAAAGAAGCTCCTCGCGCCATCACTGATCTTGTGAATTATGGCATGCGCTTTCAGCGGGATAGTGATGGAAAAATCGTGCAGCGTTTCTTTGGCGCAGCGCTGTATCGCAGAGCGTGTTTTTCCGGCGATGAAACGGGAAAGGAAATCCTGCGATGCATGGTTGCAGAAACAAAAAAGCGAAAGATACAGTTCATGGACAATGTGTACATCACCAAACTGTTCAAGCAGCATGGCAGGGTTGTTGGCGCTTTTGGCATTGATCACTATTCAGGAAGATTTATTCTGTTCCAGGCAAAAGCGATCGTGCTTGCTGCTGGCGGTTATTCACGTGTGTACAAGCGAAGCTCTTCCCGGGTGTTTGAAAATACCGGGGATGGCATCACACTAGGATACGAAGCAGGAGCAGCACTTCAGGATATGGAGATGACACAGTTCCATCCAACCGGGATGATCTACCCCCCACAAGCGCTTGGTATTCTTGTCACAGAAGCAGTCCGGGGAGAAGGCGGGATATTACTGAATGCAAAAGGAGAACGGTTCATGAAACGTTATGATCCAAAGCGAATGGAACTAGGGCCACGAGATGAGGTTGCCCGTGCAATCTATCGTGAAATCCATGAAGGCAGGGGTACAAAGCATGGCGGTGTGTGGCTTGATATCACCCATCGGCCAAAAGCGTACATCCTGCAGCGGCTCCCAAAAGTGTACAAGCAGTTCAAGGAATTCCTGGATATTGATATCTCCAAAGAGCGTATGGAAGTTGCTCCAACGTCCCATTATTCCATGGGTGGCCTTAAAGTTCGCTTCACTGACATGCAGACTACTGTTCCCGGGTTGTACGCACTTGGAGAAGTAAGTTCAGGTGTGCATGGCGCAAACAGATTAGGGGGGAATTCTCTTTTAGAATGCATTGTGTTTGGTAAGCATGCTGGCAGAGCACTTGAACGATTTGTGAAGAAGGAAACATCGTTAGCGCCAGACAAGAAAGATATTGTGGCAGAGGTGCGTCGAATAACATCTTTGTTTGGGAAAAAGTTGCCTGGCACAATCGTTGCAGTACGGGCTGCATTGCAGGAGAACATGTGGCAGTATGCAGGCATCATGCGTACTGAAAAGGAACTTAGGCAGGGCCTGAAAAATCTGGAAAAGATCAGGCAGCGTGTATCAAAACTAAAAGTGACTGGAACGCTGAAACATAACGAACAATTCATCATGCTGCTGGACCTTGAGAATATGCTCATTCCCTGCGAGGCAATCTTGCGTTCTGCACTTCTGCGCAAAGAGAGCAGAGGCGCTCATGCACGAAAGGATTATCCAAAGAAAAGTGATAAGTACGTCGGCAATTTCATCTGCACTGCCGCACATCAAACCATGGAACTTACCTTCGAGCAGCTGCCCAAACCTGAAGGTAAAATTGTTGAGGCCCTAAAAACTGTAGCAAAGGCAAGATACCATCATTTGGAATAGTGCTACCAACAGGCTCTCTTGTGATGTCATTTACCTGCTAGGCAGCTTATCAGCTTTTTGGTAAATCTATGCGGTTTGTCGGATTATTATAACTACTGTTTAGTAGCGAAATATTTATATACCCAGTCCCACATATAAGGATACGGATAGTAGGGAGGTTAAGAACCCGTATGGTATTCAAAAATAGAGACGATCTTTTACAGGCACGAATGGAAAACCTGGAGTTAACCGATGCAGATATAGGTGACATTATTCGTGAGCAAAATAAGGTTCAGGAACCTACAAAGACAATTATTGGTTATGTCACAGATATCGCTGCGTTGTTAAAGGGCTATCGTCTTGATCAACAATACGGGATTTTTGGCGGTTACGCAGTATTAGCGCAGCTCGTTAGTAGATTTGGGGATTCAGTTATCTCTGCATGGAGAGGTTCCGATGATATCGACATGTTTGGAACTATGGATGTTTTGAATGCAATACGTTCTTCATACACTGTTACTAATGATAGGCCAAGTCCAAATGTTAGCGACAAGGTGACGTTAAAGGTTTTTGCTCCAGATGAGGCTGAATGTAAAATTGATTATGTCTTTGCAAAAAAAAGTGGGCAGGCATATCAGACAGAAGTCATTCCTGTTCTTGGTGTTCCGATCGTAGTTTCAAAACCTCTTGATCTAGTTAAGGCAAAGATTGAGCTTGCGCAAGGAGAACGAAAGCAACTTGCCGATGTTGAATCACTGTTGGGAGTACTGGAGTACCGTCGAACTTCGGTTGATAATGTATCTGCTGCGTTATCTACGCCACTAGCTAGACAATTATATCAGCATGTTGTCAAATTGACAGATTTTGAACCTGTGCGTTTAACAACAGGGCCATCCCTGAAATATCTACGTGACCTTAAGCAAGAGTTGAAATCTCGTACGTAATGTGCGTGCAGCACAAGGTGGCAGGATTATAGATGTTGAGAGCCATATCGCACACCACGGAGAATACAAAGGAAAACTGATTCATTTTGGTCGCCCAGCGAACGCCAGGTATATGTGGGTTGTAGATGAAGATGGAGATTTCATTGTGGCGAACAAGCAGGTTATGCATCATGATATGCCCCAGATGACTGAAGAAAAAATTGATTCTGCGCACCGTAAACATAAATTACCGCATGCGACAGGTGCACGGGGTAAGATGATCTTTGGTGCGGGTGAAGTCTTGGTTGAAGGCGGGAAGGTAAAACGCTTTAATTCCGCAACCGGGCATTACGTTGATCTCAGAAACCTTTCAGAGTTCAATCAACAAGGCGAGCAGGTTTTCCGCAGCTTCATCAAAAAAACTGGCTGGAAGGAAGTCGATGGCGGAGCACAATACGAAAACAAGTACTGATTATTACTTTTGTAATCTTGCTTTTAGGATATCAAATGCCGGTTCATGTTCTTCTTTCTTTATGGGAAGGATTTTTGCCAGAGCAATATCTTCTAGTAACGCTTCCACATCGTACCCGCGCGCTGCCGTAGCTGCAAGCGAACAAAGATATATTGTTGCCCTATAATGGAACAGTTTCTTTTTTAGGTTTCTTTTTTGTTCCGGTACACCAGCAAAGTCATTTGTTACCAATGCATCATAATCAATATCTCTTGTTAGCGTATTATAATCGCACCCAACTCGTTGTTGTATGAATGCGTTTATCATTTCATTAATGGGTCTCAATGGGTCAGGTGATTTTGGATCAAATGTTTTTTCGAATGCTAATAACTCCGCCATAGTACCAATAAAATAATCTAAGGATGGTGAAGCCGCGCGGGTGTATTCTATTCGTACCGCATTCGGTTTATCTGAACGGAGTTCGTCGATCCGGTACACATTGCCACTCTGGCACGCATCACTTGGTTCTATCTCAATTGTTGTGTCTCTCGGGTATATCTGAAATTCAATACCTAACCTTGGCAAACATGCGGTTGCCTGTGGGGGGGGTGGGTTAATAGATTTAGTTGTACATATCTGTTATGTCCGTCAGATTCTCCCCCCATAACATAAGGAAGTAGCCTCTCTCCTATAAAAGTTTGTGGTGATTGTGCCATATTCTATGGATACCGGTTAAGGTTTGCTTTTAAAGCTTTCCATTCTTTACTACTTAAAAGTGATTTAATGATCTCACAACAACCTTTAAAAACTTCCAGATGCAGTCCTACCCATGGCAAAAGAGGGTGAACGCTTATTGATGTTCTCAGGTACAGAGTGTGAGCACTGTAAAGAGATGTACCCGCTTCTGGATCAGCTGAAAAAAGAGACTGGTCTTCATGTGGAAATGATCGAAGTGTGGCATAATGCGCAAAATGCTGCATGGCTTGAGCGTCTTGACAAAGATGAAAATGGCAACACGCTCTGCGGTGGAATCCCGTTCTTCTTCAATGAAAAAACCGCAAAAAAAGTGTGCGGGAACATGAAGTATGAAAAGCTCAAGAAGTGGGCATCAGGAACATTATGATTTTGCCCCCATCATTTGATTGTTTAAAAAAGAGGTTATGAATGAAAATCGTTGTTTTGCAAAAGCCAGAATGGCTAAAGATCAGGCCACCTACGACAGAAAGGTACGCACATCTTAAGTCGCTTCTTCATGAACTGCACCTGACAACAGTATGTGAAGAAGCGCATTGTCCAAACATCTCGGAATGCTGGAGCGGAGGCACTGCAACATTTATGCTTCTCGGAGACACATGCACGCGCGCATGCAAATTCTGCGCAGTGAAGACCGCATATCCGGCAAAGCCTATCAACCCGCAAGAACCGCAAAATCTCGCAAAGGCGATCGCAGAACTCAACTTGAAATATGTTGTCATCACTTCTGTTGACCGTGATGATCTACCCGATCAAGGAGCAGGCCATTTTGCAAAATGCATCAGTGAACTTAGACAGCGCGCACCAGAACTTCTCATTGAAGTACTCATCCCGGACTTTCGCGGTAATAAAGCATTGATCCAACAGGTTATCGATGCTCAGCCGCATGTCATCGCACATAATATTGAGACGGTCAAGTCGCTGCAGCGAAAAATACGGGATCCAAGGGCCAATTATGAACAATCCCTTGCAGTGCTGCAGCACGTCAAGAAACAAGCTCCATCCATCTATACAAAATCTTCAATCATGTTAGGACTAGGGGAGCAGGATGGAGAAGTGCTGCAGGCGATGAAAGATCTGCGCAGTATCGATGTAGATATCATCACGTTCGGACAATATCTACGGCCCAGCACCTGGCACATCCCTGTGCAGGAGTATGTGCATCCGGACAAATTCGCATTGTTTAAGGATCAGGCGCTGGCTATGGGATTTCTCTACGCTGCCGCAGGCCCATTTGTGCGGAGCAGTTACAAGGCAGCAGAATTGTTTATGGAAGGGATAATCAGGGCAACAGTACCTCATCCAACAAACTCATAAACATCTTTACCCAAAAAAAAGATGCCATTCCAAGCAATAAGAACAAGGAATATTTTTGCCATTACGTCATACCAACTAGGTTTTGCTGAAACTTTAAAGTCTATTGTTGCCTCCACCAATCCTGGTGGATTATCTCCTTGCGTAACTCTAACGTTGGTGACCAGTATTGCTTTCTTATCATTTGCTAAAATGGTTTTTTCTGTTTTACCATTTGCTTGTAAAGAATTAAACGGTTGACCATTTAGGTATAGATCATAGCTTATGACACTTTTCGGACCCGTATAGCTTGAAACATCTTCAATCGTGATTGTGTAATATTTCAAATCAAAAGGCGTTGAAAATAATGTCCTTAACATTCTACCTGTGCCAGCTCTTTCATTTAATTCTGAAAAGTCCGGTATGACAATGAGTGTTTCATTATTTTCTTTAGTAATCGGTAAATCAACGGATCTTGGGAAAAATAAGCAGAAACCAATTACGAGAGGTATCACCACTAAGCCTACAAATCTTATGCATTTCATGTATCCAACCTTTTGAGAAATGCTTTTGTGGAGCGCAGATCTGCTTCTTCGATCTCTTGTTTCATCTCTTGCGCTTCTTGATCAGTGATTATGCCTTTCCACGCACCATAAAACTTTGAAGCGTCTCCTTTTCCCGCTGCCAGGTTCTTGATTACTTCGGAAAAGCTTTCTCCTTCTCCCTTTTGCCGCTTTAACATCTCATAAGCATCTTCTGTGATTATCAGTGTTTTTGTCATCATGAACATACGTGTGCACATACTGTATTTAAAGATATGCCCATCATAAGCAGCTTTGAAACGCTTGTGATACGATTTATCAAGCAAATGATCCCATAAGAAGAAATCCATTAGCAGACGAGCCCTACAGCGAAGGATGCATCATTCCATGATCGCATCAAGCGTCAGTGCAGAACCAATCCCAACAGCATACGCTAAAAAGTCTTTAGGGTCATATACCGAACCAATAAAAAGTGGGTGTTGTTCTACAAAAGGAATATGCAATGCTTGTATAAGTTCTGCAACTGAACAGCCTCCAAACGTAAAGAGCGCCGTGGATAATTTTGATTCTGCCCCAAGTGCCCTAAGTGCCCTATATGTGCTGTATACGCAACCAGAAAATGCAGCTGCAAAACCGTAATCTTGCATAAGGGTGTTACCACTAGCTCCCAGATATGCGGCAGTACCGCTGAGTACAAGATATCCAATGCTCTGGAGCGTTAGTGGTTGCATGCACTAGTCGGATAGACCTTTGTTATAAAGGTTACTGAAATTAACTACTGCAAAATGATTAACTCTAATCAGCACAACATTTTTATGCGGTAGATCATGCAGAGCATAAAGAAAAAAGAGCGTGTATACAGTGCCTAAGAAAACCATCAAGACATTCAAGCTGGAATATCTGCAGATTCTTGATGAGAATGGCAGATGTGATAAGAAACTCATGCCAAAGCTCTCTGCTGTGCAGATAAAGGAACTCTATCGCTCAATGGTTCTTGTTCGAACATTTGATAACAAGGCTGTCGCATTGCAGCGCCAGGGAAGGATAGGAACATACGCTCAGGTGAAAGGCCAGGAAGCAGTACAGGTAGGGACATGTTTTGCGCTTAAGAAAACAGACTGGGTATTACCCAGCTACAGAGAAAGCGCGGTGTTCTTGTTGCGTGGCCATCCAATGTACAAGATTCTGCAATACTGGGCAGGAGATGAGCGCGGTTCTGTCGTTGCTGCTGATAACAACACGATGCCGATTGTGATTCCTGTCGGCAGCCAGATCGCTCTTGCAACAGGCGTTGCATGGGCAATGAAACTGAAAAGAGAAAAAGGTAAAGCAGCACTTGTCTATTTTGGCGATGGCGCGACATCAAAAGCGGATTTCCATGAGGGCCTCAATCTTGCAGGAGTGTTTCAGGTTCCCTGCGTGTTTCTCTGTTCCAATAATCAATATGCGATCTCTGTGCCTGGCTTTAAGCAGACTGCTGCTGAGACCTATGCGCAGAAAGGCATTGCTTATGGTGTTCCCTGTCTCAAAGTTGATGGCAATGATATCTTTGCTGTGTACAAGGCAACAAAAGAAGCTCTTGATAGGGCGTATGCTGGCAAAGGCCCGACATTGATAGAATGTTATACCTATAGGATGGGTGATCATACAACTTCGGATGATGCGCGCAGATACAGAACTGAAAAAGAACTGCAGTACTGGCAGAAACGGGATCCCCTTGATCGCCTTCGAAAGTACATGGAAAGCAAAAAGATGTGGGGCAAAAAAGATGATGAAAAACTCCTAAAGGAAGTAAGTGAAATTGTGGAGAAAGGTGTTGCAGAGATGGAAAAGATCTCTGCGCCAGACATGGAAGATATGTTCAAATATACCTATGCAGAAATGACTGCACAGCTCAAGGATCAGATGAACTATCTCAAAGAGGCATTGAAATGACAGTCCTTAACATTCTTGAGGCAGTGCGAGAAGGTATGCGCCAGGAACTTAGACGGGATAGGACTGTTGTTGTGTTAGGGGAAGATGTTGGAAAGAATGGCGGTGTGTTTCGCGCAACTGATGGTTTGCAGAAACAGTTTGGCGAAGATAGGGTTATCGATACACCCTTAGCAGAATTAGGAATTGTTGCGTCAGCGATTGGTATGGCTTTCAATGGCATCAAGCCTGTTGTTGAGATACAATTTGATGGCTTTACCTATTCTGCACTTGATCCGCTCATCAATCACGCAGGAAGGATCAGGACAAGATCAAGAGGAAGATTCACCTGCCCGATGGTGTTGCGTTTCCCCTATAGCGGAGGGATTCGCGCATTGGAGCATCATTCTGAAAGTCCTGAAACCTATTATGTCCACACACCCGGGATAAAAGTTGCTGTGCCTTCAAATCCCTACGACGCAAAAGGACTGCTTGCCGCAGCGATTCGTGATCCGGATCCAGTCGTATTCATGGAACCAAAGCGCATCTATCGCGCAATCAAGGAAGATGTGCCGGATGAAGAATATACTGTTCCATTGGGAACAGCAAACATTGTGCAGGAAGGTGATCAGCTTACACTCATCTCCTGGGGTTCGATGCTCAAAACAGCGCGTGAAGCTGTCGAACAGCTTGGTGAGAAATATAGCATCGAGATTATCGATTTGCGCACGCTTAAACCTCTTGACATCCCAACAATGATCAACTCTGTGAAAAAGACAGGCAGAGCAGTCATTGTGCAGGAAGCTCCAAGAACATGCGGATTTGCAAGCGAACTGATCGCATTGATCAATGATAAAGCATTATTGGACCTTGTGGCGCCTGTTCAGCGGGTAACCGGATTTGATGTCCCTTTCCCATTGTATAAGCTTGAGAATTATTATCTGCCGGATGTAAAAAGAATCACCAAAGCGATCAATCAGGTGATGAGCTACTAACATGGCATTCGATTTCAAGTTTCCGGATGTTGGAGAAGGGATCCAGGAAGGAAAAATCGTCAAATGGAAAGTAAAAGTAGGAGACACCATAAAGGCTGACCAGGTGTTAGGTGAAATTGAAACTGACAAGGCAGTAGTGGAGATTCCATCGCCTCGTTCAGGCACAATTCTTGTATTGGGTGCGCCTGAAGGTGGTGTGATAAAAGTCGGGGAAACACTAGCTCTGATTGGAGAAGCTGGCGAAAAAGTAGATCAGAAAAAACAGGAGAAAAGTATTCAGGCAAACGCTGAGAAAAAAGTTGAATCAAAAAAGGATGAACCGTATACTGGTAGCGTCGTTGGTTTTCTTGAGGAGGCTAAGGAAGTCATCAAGCAGCAGCCTATGCAGCATCATGCAGCAGCAATGGTGCAGGGTGTTGGTGTTCAGGCAATGCCTGCAGTCAGATTGCTTGCAAAAAAGCTTGGTGTTGATCTTGCAGCGCTTAGGGGCAGCGGTGCGAAAGGGATGATAACACAAGGTGATGTGATCGCCGCTGCTAAAGACGTTTCAGTGCTCAAAAGCGCTGCAGCACCACAGGCGACTTTGCAGCCTCAATTGCAATCTCAAACAGCTTCCTCTTCTGCAGGAATCAAGGTCACAAAAAAATATGATCTGTGGGGGTATGTGGAACATGTACCGCTTGCAGGGATGAGAAAGGCCATTGCCCTACATGTCCAGCAGGCACAACAAAATGCAGTGTCCGTTACGATCATGGACAAAGTTGATGTGACGGAACTTGTGGCGCTTAGGGAAAAAGAGAAAGTAGTTGCAGAGAAGAAAGGATTCAAATTGACGTACATGGCATTTATCATTAAAGCAGTACTGATTGCGCTTAAAGAGCACCCCTATCTGAATGCATCGGTTGATGGTGATGATATCATCCTGAAAAAATACTATAACATCGGTTTTGCAGTTGATGTTGCTGACGGATTGATTGTCCCGGTGCTTAAGCGTGTCGATCAGAAGAGCGTTTTTGCGTTAGCGCTTGAGATGCAGCAGCTTGCAGACAAAGCGCGAGACAAAAAGATAGACCCCATGGACATGAGGGGTGGTTCTTTTACCATAACAAACATCGGTTCGCTTGGCGGGGAATATTTTACCCCTGTGCTGAATTATCCTGAAGCTGCAATCCTTGGCATTGGAAAGATGAAAGAAGAAGTCATTGTAGTGGATGGCAAGGCAGCGCTTCGGCAGATGATGCCATTATCATTGACCTTTGATCATCGAATTGTTGACGGCGCAGAAGCTGCGCGCTTTCTTTCAAGCGTTATGAAACATCTAAAGGACCCAAGTCTCATGCTGGTGGAGGATATGGTGTGACTATCACGGCCAATACACTATTCTTGATGTATCATTCGTATCCTTTGCTCCAAAGGACCGTGGGAGACATAACGGGAGATTTCTCTTGACAGCATAATTGCAGATATCTTCAATCACCCAGACCATTGCCCTATGTCTATGGACGCCAGGGATTGGTTTATCATCTTGGTATGGGTGAAGCATAAAAGTCATGGTATAGTCACGCAGCCACCTTCGCGCGTGCGCGTTGTCTGGTGCATTGTACGTATCTGGGCGGTTGCGCAGTTGAAAGATAACTATCCCACGCACATACGCAAAATCCTGCCTTCGGTTTTCTGGATTACAGTCAGATGGGACTGTGTGGAGTGGCTTATATCGCCTGGCAAAAAAACGCCTGCTCGTTACAGATCCCACCAGATGCTGGAGAACCTCACCATAATCAGCACGCAAGAGAACTGGCCAGTTATCATAGATACCATATTCGTTATGGAGCAAACTATCCTTGGTGTTGTCCCGTGTATCAACAACAATATCACGATCGGGACATGCTTTCACTTTCTTTAGCCAGTCTTCTAATTTCATGTATACTCCCTTGGATTGTGTACCATACCATCAATATACTTGTAAACTATCTTTCTATGTCTGTTGGACCATCTTGCACTCGGCCCAAAAAGACCCATCACAAATGGTTTCGCCTCGCCTGAATTTTGAAAGTGTGCCAATGCCACAAGTGTCTCATAAGTCTTGTGCACATAATGTCCTGATGGATGACCAAGATCAGGCACATCACTCTCATTACCTTTTAATTCACGATCCAGTGCCCAGCGTATTTTCTTGAAACCATGGCACATATCGACTGCAAGGTCAAGCTCCTCTCTTAATTTTTTTGTATCACCTGGTCGAACTGGCTCTTGTAATCTCTTTATAGCGATCGGTGGCGTGTAAGAAATTCTGTATTGGCCTATTTCTCTTCCCCGGGCATCATAATTTTTAACACCAAACTCAGTACCAAATGGATATTGGCCCGTGTTCAGACATTGCTCCAAAAACCAGGTGTAGTTGTTATAAACAACTTCCACAATATCACCGTCATGAACCAGCCAATCATACTTACGTAAATCTTCCTTAGTAAATCGTGCAAAGTGTTTTACAAACTCGTCTAAACTGACGTTCAGTCGTGCTATTTTGGCCATGGGCCATGTACGACACTGCGCTATATAAAGTTTACTACTAATGAATGGTATTTTTTTATGTAAAACTTTATATATCGAATCTTACTCTTCTTACAAATAAGGTGATACAATGTCACTTATTGAGATCAAGACTGCCAAAATAACTGAAAAAGGTCAGATTGCTATCCCAAAGGATATCCGGGATATTGAAGGGTTTAAAACAGGAACGAAAATTGCTATTCTGGCATACCAAGATAGAATTGAGCTACGCCCCCTTAAAAATATGAATGAAACCATGTTTACCGCATTAGCATCAGAAAAAACACTTGCCAAAGACTGGAATACCGCTGAGGAAGACGAGGCATGGAAAAACTTGTAAAGGGAGAGGTTGTTGTCATTCCCTTCCCTTTTTCTGATCTAAGTGCTTCAAAGAAACGGCCTGCTTTGGTCATTGCATCGGTAGAAGGGGATGATGTCATTCTCTGTCAGATAACAAGTAAAATGCATTACGATAAACATTCAATCACTCTCGAAAATATTGATTTCACGCAAGGAAATCTTCAACAACCAAGTATGATACGGCCAAACAAGATATTCACTGCACATCTTTCGCTCATATCCCATAAAGTTGGCTCTATTAAAGAATCAAAACGAAAAGAAATTGAGCAGGTACTGATTAGATTATTTACCCGTTGATGAGATAATGGATCAAGCTATAACGGCTGAACTGTACGCCTTCCAAAAAGGCGAAGGGGGTGTTATCTTCACTTACCCGCATCCTCTGCAACATCTCTGCTCTCCGTGTTAATTCACCTATTCGCACCACCTCACGCTGTCGGAGCAAAAACCTAGGTGTATAAAACTTTGTATCTATCGCATCTCATTCCATGCTTTTGTTCTATATCTCTGCTCAGCAAGCTGGCGCGCCCTTTCCATCTCTCCCCCAGATAGGTCTCCAAACTCCCATTCTTTGTTTTCTGTAAACCCCTTACGCATTGCCTCATATAATTCCAATTCGCTTACGTTTGCATGTTCCAATACGCTTGTCACCCGTTCCTTGACACTTTGGATCATCTTGTCAGATATCTTTTCCTGGCTAACTTTTAATAACGAGAACATCGTTTCAACATTAAGGTCGTATAGTATTGTACCGTGCTGCAGCACTACTGCATCTCTTCTTGTCTGTGCATTGCCGGAAATCTTCTTTCCTTTCACAATGATATCATTAATCGGTTTGAATTCTCCGACAATACCTACATTTTTTAGCCCATTGACCACCCAGCCGCAGATCGTATGATACGATTCAGTGATCCCTTTGGGCAGCAATGATTCAGGCGCAATGACACTGTATGTTAGTTCCTTGTCATGATACACTGCCCCTCCCCCAGTTCTTCTGCGCACAACGTCAACACCAAGTTCTGCGCATCGTTGCTGCTGCACTTCCTGCTGCAGGCTTTGGAAATATCCAATCGAGACTGCGCTTGGTTTCCACTGATAGAAGCGAATGGTCGGAGCAACTTTTCCCATTGCGACACTTTCCGCTATCGCCTCATCAATTGCCATATTCATGAATGCGTCATATGTTGCAAGGGGGATGACTCTCCATTTCATTGCATCGCCTTCTTGAGGTTATTCACAATGGCTTCAGGTGTGATGCCAATCATCTGGATATGTTCTGTCTGGACGAATGAATCGAGTCTGGCAATAAGTTCAGTTGCTTCAATGGCGTACTGTTGTGTGAGAAATGTTTCTATGTCAATTATTTTTTCCTCAGGATGCAGGAAAAAATCACCAGTGATCTTTACTGTGTTGGTGTACTCAACCCTTAGGAGTTTTCCTCCGGCAAGCTTTTCGACAGAAATGCCCATTGCAGCAGTTATTTCGTGCTTAATATAAGTGTTTCTGTGAAAATCTTAATATATCGCAGCAGATTACCTAAACGATGGTAGACCCCTTGCCGGTTGATTTTTATGTATCTGCCATTTCACTGGACAGACACCATAATCCCTTGGCATATCCCGCACCTTTTACGTATGATCCTGTAACACTTGACTCGTTTCTTGATAATGCCTGGCATGACGCAGTGCAACTTCCTTCACTTTGCGATGTTGCATTGTTTGCGTGCAAACGCCTGGTATACAGGACTGCCATCAATCTTAGTCTTGCGGTATTTGCTTCAAGCATCGGATTTGCCGGTGCCTGGTTTTATTTCAAGGATATTCCCCTCAGACAGCCATCTAGTATCTTGTTTGAATACAGCACACCTGAACCGATACGAACTTTAATGCAGCGAAACACGCTACCTCCTCTTGAAACGCACTTTCCTTACCCAGTACATAGACCAAAATATTATTTTATCAGCCATGGTACAGGTCATGCAGCGCACGCAGCAAGTGTAAAAAGCATTAGAATGGATGGCCTTGTGGCAACCGACATGGTCGAACTGCCAATAGAAACACCATCTGTCAAGGTTACAGTTTCTCCTCCTGTTTTTCAGCAGACCCCAACACCAGCCCAAAGACCAATTCCATCTCCTGCTCCAACACCACACAAGTGGGATGATTACTGAGCGTCAACTTTATATAACAACAATCGAGTTTTTGGCTATATGCCTCTACTTGCCTTACAAGCAGAGGCCAGCAGAACGTAGTTTTGCGCTGCCTCTGTGGCTCAGCCTGGTAGAGCGCGTCCTTGGTATTGCGTATTGTGACAAACAGGACGAGGTCCCGAGTTCAAATCTCGGCAGAGGCTTTTAGCCATTTATTCTGTGAAGAAGAAACGAATAGGTGGTATCTCCACGCTGAAATCTTTTTATAATGCAGGATTATCCCTTCGGTATGTTCAGGCCGCAAATGCAAGAACCGTTCCAGATGCGAATG
>OBEQ011329124.1_pt1 | contig 17030 bp, 15 predicted proteins | sample 1670901 | NCBI WGS metagenome assembly OBEQ01 (sample SAMEA104232315, study PRJEB22302) | groundwater metagenome | biome: forest; feature: aquifer; material: groundwater | place: USA | collected 2011-08-07 | depth 5.4 m
ACCGGTGACTCGCAAGTTACCCTGGAACAGCACTCCTCCTTCCCCTTCTACGTCCGGGACAACACCTGGTATTTCCCCGCGGGCAAATGCCAGGGCGTGGCCCTGGGCAAGGACGGCGAGGGATGGTTCGGTTCGTGGAGGACCCTGGGCATGCGGGATCTGCCTCCGGGATTGTTCCCGGCCGCCTGCGATCCCCTCAAGGACTCCGTGGTGACTGGCGTGTTGAACCTGTTCTTCATCAACGAGGGCGGGGGCTGGGACATCGACCTGCGCGCGGATTCCATGGCCATCCGCATCCGCCGCGAGCTGTGCCCGGGCAACCAGGCCGTCAACGACATCGCCGCCTACGACGGCAAAAACGGCCATCCGTTACTGGCGAAGAACACCTGCCGCGAGGTGGAGTTGCGCAATCCCGCTGATGAGCCCGGAAAATATTCCTTCCAGACCAACGGGGACTCCCTGCGCGGGGTTTTCACCTATAAGGACAAGACCTGCCCGACGCCTGGGGTTTCCCTGTCGCTGGAGACCAACGCACCGAAAACCTGCCCGGAGCCCCGGTCAGCCACGCTGGCGTCGGATACGACCTTCCAGCGCTGCGTACACGATACGGGATTCCTGCCGGCCCCTCCGTAGATTGACAAAGTTCGGCCAGCCCCGGTAAATCGCTTCGGTCCGGATCAGCGCAGCCGGGATGGATCGCGCGCGCCTTTTCCTAGTGAAGCATGGCGGCGAGGGCGGTGACCCCCAGGCCGATTAACATAGGCCCGAGCAGGAAGCCGACGAACAACTTGGCGGTTTCGAATTTCCGGCCGAGCGCAGGAGCGCGCTTGAACAACCCCCATGGAATGACGAGGAAAACCCCGATGGGAATAAGGAAGGTGGCCGGGAACACGTCTTCCGAAACGCCCCAGACCCCGAGGCTTATATACCCAAGCCCGAACAACGCGTGGAATACCATCGCCGCCGCCATAACGCCCTTTTCATCGGGATCCGCTTCCAAGCCATTCACCTTTCTTCCAAATCCGCGACCACGCTGCGGTGGTCCGAACCGTTCATGTCGATCACGTAGGCTCCCGTTGCGGTGAAACCCTTTCCCATCAGGATATGATCGATCTTGATCAGGGAAGGCACGCCCATGGGGGCCCAAGTGGGCTGGGGCTTCCAGCCGCACTGAAAAGCGTCGGTCATGCCTACTGTGGAAAACCGCGCGAGGCTGCGGCTGGGATGGTACTCGTTCAAATCCCCGGCGATGAGGACCGGATCGCCCTTGCGTCCCGGGCCCAAATCGGATTTGAGACGCCCGTTTTCGATCCAGGCAGCCATGGCCTTCAAGGTAGGACGGTTAGCGTCATGGCAGGCGGACACCGGAGGAGGCGTGTGGGCGCCGATGAAAGTGATGTATACGCCATGGAACAGGAAGCGGGAAACGGCGAAGGGCATCCGGCACAGGCTCATAATGGGGGTCGGCACCATGTCGGACTCGATTTTGAGATCCGTTTTCGCGAGGACGCAGAGGCCATGGGTCCCTTCCATAGGGTAATCCAAGGCGATGACATAGCCGGCTTTTTGCAATCGATCCCGTAGCGCGTTCTTTCCCGTCCACTCGGTGAGAACGGCCAAATCGAAGTCCGTTCGGATCAGGATATCCGAGACTTCTCCGGCCTTGCCGTTCTGGTAGCTAAGGTTGGCGGCGATGAGGCGGAGGGTTTGCGGATTTTTCCGGGCGGGAAGAGGCAGGCCGCGCGGCTTGCTCACGTGGAGGAAAACCATCAAGCAAAGGGAAGCGGCAAACATTCCCGAGCCGAGGAAAATGAGGATCCGTCTTTCCCGTGGCTTCACCAGCGGTAGCTCGCGCCCAGGAAGAGGATGGGGATGGGATAGTTGGCGTCGAAGAATTTCCAGGATTTGGTTTTCTGATCCTGCATGATGTGGTTGGGCGTGTTGAAGGCGTTCCAGATCTCCATGTAGCTGGACATCCGGTGGCGCCAGAGCGGGAATTCCTTGGAGAGGCGGATGTCCCAGCGGCTGTACGGCGCGTACCGCGAGGAGTTGCGCGGCTCCAGATAGAAGAGGGTATCCCCCATGGGTTGTGCGCCGGGCACGCTCGGGGAGGCGTAGTTCGTGTACGGTAGGCCGGCGGCGAAGCGGCCGCGCAGGGAGAGTTCGTAATTGCTGGGCATGTGGAAGTAGTTGACCCAGTTGAACGCCCAGGGGCGGTGGTAGCGGAAATCGTAGGACTTCTGGCCGGGCAGATCGCGGCGCTTGGAATAGCTGGCTTCGCCCGAAACCCAGCCGCTCCAGAAGGGGGTCGGATCGTAGAAGAAGGACAACTCGCCGCCGGCGGCCTTGCCCTGGCCGTCGTTGGTGTATTCCAGGCGTTTTTCGCCGAAGCGATCGATGAGGAATTGCCGGGTGGCGGGATCCAGTTTCCGGAATTCGGCGCTGTCGATGAGACCGAAGTTGGACTTGGTGAAATCGATACGCCCGGTGTTCTTGAGGATGGGGACCACCAGATCGTAATAGTTCTTCTGGTAGACCTGGAGCTCCATGCGGTAGTTGCGGGAGAAGTGATGGGTCCATTCCGCGTTCATGTGGAAGGCCTTTTCGGGGCGGAGATTGGGATTGACGTCCCGCTCGTTGAAGGGGAAATCGGATTGCGAATAGACCCCCGTGGCGAGGGTGAGTTCGTCCTTGTCCCCCAGTCCCTGGTAATACGCCACGCGCGGGCTCAGGAAGGCGTCGCCGGACCAGGTGTCCAGCTCGTAGCGGAAGCCGGCGGTGATGCGGTGATCGTCGTCGAGGCTCCAGGCATCGGAGGCGTAGCCGCCCAGGAAGGATCCGGAGTTGCGGCCCTGGTAATCGAAGCGGATGAGATCGGGAAGTTCGTTGAGGTAGTTCGCGCCCGGATTGGCGCCGGGGTCGCCCGACTTTATCACCAGGCCGTCGGGGTCGAGGTAACCCAGGCCATCCGTAACGTCCACGCTACCGTCGACGATGATTTCGTAGATGGAGCGTTCCACGCGGGTGTCGTAGTCGAAGCGGCGCCGGGACTGGAACAGCCCCGATTTTACGAGGTGCTTTTCGGCGGCCTGCCATTTGGCGTTCACGTTCCAGTCGAACGCCTGCTTGCCCAGGGTCAGGTAGCGCACGCTGGGGCCGTAGGTCTTGTAGCCCGCATAGGCTCCGTTGGCGGCGGTGGAATCTTTCCAGGTGGCGTCGTCGGAGAACTTCACGAACCAGTCCTGGCTCTGGTAGGACGTGTTCTGATCCACGTCCAGGTCGGCGGTGGGGCGCCAGTGCAGATGCAGGCCGTGCACCTGGTTGTCCACCGCCACGTTGGCGATGGTGTCAAGGCTTTGGCGCTTCACCCAGCGCTTGAGATTGCCGTCCGATTTCGCATTGAACCAGTTCGGCGAGACTTCGCGGCCGTTATCGTAATAGCGCGTGGAGGGATTGCGGGAATGGAAGCCGTCGCGGGAGACGAGGCCCGTGTAGTCAGCGCGCAGCCTGGCGTTCACCACCCAGTTGAGGCCGAACTGCGTGTCGCGGAAGTTGGGCAACTCCAGGTAGCGGCGGAACTCATCCTTCTGCGCCGAGAAGGCGCTGTCGCTCTGGATGAGATCGGCGACGTCCCAGACGCGGTTGACCACCCAATCATACCAGAAGGCCTGGTAGGAGAAGGAGGCCGCGAGACGGTTCTTGATGATGGGCACGCCGACGTAGACGTTGCCGCGCAGGAAGGAGAGATCGGTGAAAAGGCGGAAGCTGTCGAGCGGCGCGGGGCGGGCCTGCATGAAAATGGCGGCCGAAAGCGCGTTGCCGGCCTCGACGGGAAAGCCGCCGCTGTAGAGGGTCATGCTCTCCAGGGATTCCGTGTTGAAGATGGAGTAGATGCTGCCGAAATGGTACGGCTGCAAAAGGGGGATGCCGTCCCACAGGATCTGGGTCTCCTCGGCCTTGCCCCCGCGCACGAAGGGCCGCACGCTGAGATCATTCTGGTTGGTGACGCCGGGCAAGGTGCCTAGGACCTTCAGGGGATCACCCTGCGCGGCGGCCACGCGCTGGATGTCCTGGCGACTGAGGCGGATGCGGCTGGCCTCCTTGGCGCGGTGGACCTTGCTGCCGCGGGCCTTCACGTTCTTCTCCATGAGCTCCAGGGCGTCCTGGGCCGAGTCCATGGCGGGGACGCCGTTCGTGGCTGGGACGCCGTTCGCGGCGCGGGCGGGAACGGGAGGTGAGGATGTCGGGGATGCCGTCCGGGCGGCTGCGCCGTCGCGGACGGCGGCATGGTCGCGGATCCCTGGGGTTGATGCGGAGCCGGAGTCGGGCGATGCGGCGGCGGTGTCGCTGCTTGGACCGGAGGCACGGTCCGCATGCGCCGTGTCTTCCGGAGCGACCCCGTAGGTCGCTTCATCATCATCGGTGGCGGGGGCCGCCAAGGTTTTTTCGGCCGACGCCGCGAGGCACGCCAGCAGGGCCGGGAGCGCCCACCGGGCAACGAGCGTGCCGATCATGGGCGGAAAAAACCTGCGCGGGCAAAATAGCCGCGCGCCCAATTTGCGCGGGCGCATCAGAAATTCCACCCGCAGCCGAAGTTGATATTGACGAGGACGGATTCAAGCTTGTCCTGATCGATCTTGATGAAGGGCGCGGTGACGGGAAAGGGGAAATTGACCTGCGGGGTCACGTAGTCCGGGACCAGGAAGATGTCCGGCAACTTCAGGTAGAGCCCCAGGGCCGCCTGATGGGCGTAGTTGCGATGGGAGACGAAGCGCCAATGGTCGAAGGAGTACGTGAGATCGGCGGGTTGCGTGGCCAGCCAGGTATAGCGGTAATTGCCGTACACGGCGTGCTTGCCCAGATCGCGCGAGGCCGCGTATTCCAGGAACCAGGAATTGTCCGCCCACATGCCCACGCCCCATCCGCCGGAGAGACTATGGTGGGCGTGGAATTTTTCCGGCACGGGGAGGCCGAACTTGAGATCGAATTCCACGGTACCGGGATTGGTCAGGGCTTCCAGATGCCATCCCATTTCCACTCCCGTGAATGGGCCCCAGGGTCCGCGCACGCCGAGGCGGTAGCCCAGGCTGAATTTGGGGATGGTGATGCTGGTGACCGCTTCCGGCACATGGGCCGTATCCACGGGCCTCGCCGAGGAACCGCCGAAATAGGGAGCGCAGGGATGGGCGGTGGCCGTGGTATCGTAGTCGCGCCCGTAACCGTCAGGGCACCCCTGGCTGTAGATGGACGAGCGGCCGATGCCGATGGTGACGGCGGTCTGGCCCGGATCCAGGATGCGGCCGGAATTGAAATGATGGGTGGTATAGAGGCAGCCGGTAAGGCATGCGGTGAGCGCCGGAGCGATGATGGCGCGGATGAACGCATCGGCGAATCCGCCTAGGGGTTCATGGTGCATGCATCTGGGCATTCGGTCTCAGGCCCTCGGGGTCGGGTTTCGCGAAACCGGAAAATACATAACTTCCCCGGCTGGGCACCTGACCCATCGCCCTGACGAATTGGTCGGCCCGATCTGCTATCGGAAAGTTAACTTTGGACCATGCCGCTTCCGTCCCATGCTCCCCATCGCTCACGTAACAGCTCCCGTTCCCCGTTCCTCCTGGCGCTGACGGTTCTCATGGCCGGCTGCGCGGGCAGAGGCATCACCCCGTTGAACGGGCCGCAACCTTCCTATCCCTACCGGGCTCCCGAATCCCATTCCCGGGAGTGGCAGGCCGCGGACAGCCTGTGGGCCTTGCGCTCCGATGCGAATGCCGCCCGGCGCAGCCTGAAGCTATACCGCAAGGCGACCGAAGCGAGTCAAATGATTCCCGAGTTGTGGTCCCGTCTATCCCATGCCTGCTATTATGTGGCCGCTTACCTGGAGACGGCCCCCGACAAGAAAGAGGCGTTGTTCCGCGAGGGCCAGGACGCGGCCGAGAAAGGCATGCTGCTGGATCCCGGTTACGCCGTGAAGTTCCGGGATACCGGAGACGAAACCGAAGCCGTCCGATACCTGAACGCCTCCTATGCCGAGGTCCTGTTCTGGTATATCGCCAACCTGGGCCGCGAACTGAGCCAGGAAACCCTCATCATCCGCCGGGGCAACAAGGACAGGGTGGAGGCCCTGAACAAGCGCCTGATGAAAATGGATCCGACCATCTACTATGCGGGTCCGCACCGCATCGCCGCCATCCTCCCCATCCGGCTACCGGAAGGGAACCCGGCCATAGCCAAAGCGGAGTTCGAAACCTGCCTGGCCCTGGCCCCCATGTATTTAGGCAATCGCGTAGCGTACGCCGAGTTCTACGCCGTACGCGCGAAGGATAAATCCTTGTTCCAATCGCAACTTTCCCTGGTGCTTACGGCCAGCACGGACACCGTGCCCGAAATCGCCCCGGAGAACCGGATCGCCCAGGAACAGGCCAAGGCCCTGTTGGCCAGGACAGCGGAACTGTTCAAGTAGGCGGATCCTTCCGATTCCCAACGCAGATTCCCCTGGCTAACCGCGCCGAAATTGGACATCTTTGCTAGGACCGATCCGAACGACTTCCTCTTCATCAACACCGAAAGGGGATCCCCAATGCGTCCCAGAACCTTCGCCTCCACATCCTTATCCCTGATCATACTGGCACTGGCCTTGTTTGCCGCTCCGGCCCGGGCCGTGGACGTGGCGGGCGCAGTGGTCAACAAGGACGGGGCTCCGCTGTTCCAGGCCAAGATTTGCCTCAAATCCGACGCGAGCAAATGCACCATCACGGACCTCCAGGGCGCCTTTCACCTCGTCACCTCGATCGGGATCCGGGAGACGTCCCCACAGGCGGCCGCCTACGCCATGGACTTCCGCAACGGGAACCTGTTCCTGGAGGCGCCCGCCGCCGCCAGCGCGCAGGTGGAATGGACCGGTCCGGGAGGCCGAACCTTCTTCGCTTCGGAAGCGGTGCATCTGGGGCGCGGCCGCAACGCGCTTTCGCTTCCCAAGGGCCTGCCGGAAAACGGCGTGTGTTTCATCCGCGTGCGCACCCCGGATCTGACGCTCACCTGGAAAGCCGTGTTGATGGGCTCGCAGGGCAAAGCCGCCGCCGGTGCCCAGGGCAAATCCTCCGCGCGCATCGTGGCGCTCGCCAAGGCATCGGGCATCAGCACCCTGGAGGTGTCCAAGTCCGGATACCGCACGCGCAACTATGAGCCGTTCAGCGATCCGGAAACGAATGCGCTCATCCTCATGAGCGCGACGACCGATGTGGGCGTCGCGTTCACCGGCAGCTTCAACGCGAAGGTGCTCAGCCTCGATCGCGCCGCTAAGACCATGGTCGTCGAGAACGTCGACAAGTATTGCGTCGGGCCGGACATCGTGCGGGATACCACCCAGGACACCAGCCTGTTCGCCTTCCGCGACGGCAAGTTCTGGTTGTGGAGCAAAGGCGAATGCACGGGACAGATCTTCACTTCTCCGGGCACGGATCCCGTAGGCACATTCACCCTCGTCGATCCCACCGCCGATCTCCCCACGGATCTGAAGGCCGGTTGCGACACCTCGGTCCATGCCGGTCCTACCCCGTTCGAAAGCTTCAACGCCATCTACAAGGTCACGGAAACCCAGCTTTCCGGCGACATCTCCGTGGAAATCTGCCCGGCGGATTTCTACGGTCCGCTGTTCTCGCGGATCTTCTTCTCCGACAGCAACATCACCTTGAGCAAGAATACCTGCCAGCAACTCGTCTTCAAGAACAAGGCGGGCGAGTCCGGGACCATGAACTTCAAGAAGCAGGGAGATTCCCTGGGCTTCAACTTCGTCTATAAGACAAAAACCTGCAGCGCGGCCCAGGACTTCACCCTTTCGAATAAGGAACCGGTCTGCCCCGAAGACAGCAGCTCCATGCAAACTTTCGTGTCGTGCTTGCTGACATCCGGTTTCATCGATACCACCGGGCTCGGCGGCCCCCCCGCCGCGGCCAAGACTTCGGCACTGAGCCCCCTCAAGGAGCCGGCGCGTTTCCGCGGGTTGCCCATGTCCCAGGTTTTGCCGATGTCACATGAGCCGAAGCCGTCTCCGCTTTCGTTCCGGTCACCGGCCGGCGTGAAGATTCCGGTGCCGGTCCGCCGCGAAAGTATATTTCCCTGGCATGGATGGCCCTTCAAAACCCCCCGCTGAAATAGGCCCCTGGACCCGGCTCTCGAGCCGGGACGTTTACGACAACGCCTGGATCCGCGTGCGTGAGGATCAGGTCCTGCGCCCGGACGGATCTCCGGGCATCTACGGCGTCGTCCATTTCAAGAATATCGCCGTGGCCGTGGTTCCCCTCGACGCGGACGGGAACGTGATCCTGGTCGGCCAACACCGTTATCCCTTTGATCGGTATTTCTGGGAGGTGCCCGAAGGCGGTTGCCTGCCGGACCGGGAAAGCCCGGCCGAGGCCGCGGCCCGTGAATTGCGGGAAGAGACCGGCTTCACCGCGGCGCGCTGGGATTACCTGGGCACCCTGGAGCTTTCCAATTCCGTGTCGGATGAGATTGCGCATCTGTACCTGGCCCGGGATCTGCGGCCGGGCGCGCAAGCGCAGGACGGCACGGAAAGCATCATCGTGAAACGGATCCCGTTCGTCGAGGCCTGGCGCATGGCCATGGAAGGCGACCTCACCGAGTCCCTGACCGTGGCGTCCTTGGCGCGCGCCCGGCATTTCCTGCAACGGGAAGGCGCGGCGCAACCTTTGGAAAACCCATGAACGCCTCCGGCTTCAAGGATCATTTCTCCGGGCACTCCGGCGGCTATGCCCGCGCCCGGCCGGTCTATCCGGAGGTCCTGTTCGATCATCTGGCCTCCCTGCCTTCCGGCCGCGCGGCCGTTTGGGACTGCGGCACCGGCACCGGCCAGGCGGCCCGATCCCTGGCCAAACGCTTCCGCGCGGTGATCGCGACCGATGCGAGCGCCAACCAGGCCGGCAAGGCCGCCCGCGCCCCGGGCATAGTCTACGCGGCCGCGCCCGCCGAACGCGCGCCCTTGCGCGACGCGGGCATGGATCTGATCACCGTGGCCCAGGCCCTGCATTGGTTTGACTTCCCCGCCTTTTTCGCCGAGGTCCGCCGCGTGGCCCGGCCCGGCGGCGTCTTCGCCGCCTGGTGCTACGGTAACTGTACGGTTACCCAGGAGATCGACCGGGTCTACGCCGAACTTTACGAAGGAATCGTGGGCGGTTTTTGGCCGCCCGAACGCGCCCACGTGGAGGACGGCTACGCCTCCATCCCCATGCCCTTTGAACCCATCCCCTGCCCCGCCTTCGTCATGGAAGCGGACTGGGACATGGAGGAATTCCTCGCCTATCTGGATACCTGGTCCGCGGTGCAATACTACCGCAAGGCCAAAGGCGAAGACCCCGTCGGCCTGGTGCGCGGGGAGATGGCCCGCGCCTGGGGCGATCCGGGGGCGACACGGCGGATCGCCTGGCCCCTGACATTGAAGGTCGGCAGGGTGAAACCCGCGGAGGCGACGTCATGAAGATCGGGAACCAGGGGACGGCGCGCACGGAACCGGAAACGGCCCTGACGCAAAAAAGCGAATTCCAGGATCTGGGCTTCGGCACGAAGCTGGGCGCGCAACAGGCGCGCCTGCTCAACCGGGACGGAAGCTTCAACGTGGTGCGCCGCGGCCTGCCGCCGCTGTTCGCGCTCAATCTCTACCAGCAGCTCATCCGCCAGTCCTGGCCCCGCTTCATCATCACCGTGATTTGCTTCTACGTGTCGGTGAACTTCCTTTTTTCCCTGATCTACCTCATCATCGGCGTGGATCACCTGGTGGGCCTCGACCGATCGACCATGATGAACCGGTACTGGGACGCATTCTTCTTCAGCGCCCAGACCTTGACCACGGTGGGCTATGGGCGCATCAGCCCGGCCGGATTCGTGACCAGCATGACGGCGGCGTTCGAATCCCTGGCGGGCCTGATGGGATTCGCCCTGGCCACGGGCCTGCTCTACGCGCGCTTCTCCCGGCCCCAGGCGCGCATGCTGTTCAGCAAGAACGCGCTCATCAGCCCCTACCGCGGCGGCACCGCGCTCATGTTCCGCGTCGCCAACGGGCGCCGCAACGAAATGATCGAAACGGAAATCCAGGTGGCCCTCTCCCTGGCCGCTCCGGACGGCACCCGCCGTTTCTTCGAACTGCCCCTGGAACGGCGCAGCATCAGCTTCTTCCCCCTGAGCTGGACCATCGTGCATCCCATCGACAGCGAGAGCCCCTTGTGGGGCATGGGCCCGGAGGACTTCAAAGCGCGCGGCGAGCTCTTCATCCAGATGAAATCCTTCGACGACGTTTTCTCCCAGACCCTTTACATCCGAAGCTCCTATCGATTCGAAGAGATCGTGTACGGAGCGAAGTTCACCTTCATCTTCGGCCGCAATGAGGCCGGGGCCACCACCATCGACCTGCACCGCCTGGACGAATTCGAGCCCGCGGAACTGCCGATCACGGCCAAGCCGGAACCGCAGGGGGCGGGGTGACGCCTGCCGCGCTGATGGCCAAGGCCATCGCCTGGTCCCGCAAGGGCATGCGCGCCGGGCATGGAGGACCCTTCGGGGCCGTGATCGCCCGGGACGGAAAAATCGTCGGCGAGGGTTGCAACCGGGTGGTGGCGACTTCGGACCCGACGGCCCACGCGGAAGTGGTTGCCATTCGTGACGCTTGTCGCAAACTGAAGTCCTTCCGGCTGGACGGCTGCGTGCTGTACACCTCCTGCGAGCCCTGCCCCATGTGCCTGGCCGCGGCCTATTGGGCCCGGGTGGACCGCATCGTGTTCGCCAACTCCCGCGGGGACGCGGAGAAGGTCGGCTTCGGCGACGCGTTCATCTATGCGGAGATTCCCCTCCCGCCGCATAGGCGCAGGCTGCCCATGGCCCGGCTTTCTGGCGGGCTCGCGCTCGCCGTGTTCCGGGAATGGGCATTCAAAGCGGACAAGATCCCCTACGGGCCGGATCTGCCCGGATAATGCGTTTCCGGGAGCGATTGCCCCGACATTTCCGGGCAAAATCGCGCTCCCGGCCCATGCGCGTTACGGCCCTCCTGACTATCCTTTCCCTATGCCCTCCAGCCTTTCCATTCGCCGCCGCGTCCCGATGCTCCCCCATTTCCTAATCAGCCTGGGATTCTCTTCGGCCGCCGCCATCGCCTTCGGCGCGGAACTGCAACCGCGCAGCTACACCTATCTCCTTTCCCATGCGGACGTGGTCGCCTTGGGCACCGTGGACGGCGTCTCCAGCGGCATCCTTTCGGATGGCCGCAACGCCGTGATCCTGGTGGATGGCTTGATCAAAGGCAAGGTCTTCAAGCAGAAGATCGAAGTCGCCTGGATCGACAAGGAGTTCGAAGAGACCGCCTACAAGCGCGACGCCAAGGTGGTCGTTTTCGTGAACATGCGCAAAGACAGCACGTACGCGCAGGTGGCTCCGGGCATCTCGTGTTGGCCCGTGGAGAAGATCAATTTCAAGGGCAAAACCCTGCGCGCCGTCGAGTACGCCTATCCCATGGATCTGATGACGGAAGTGCCGCCTTCCACCTTGAGGGAAACGGAAGAGGTGGAAAAATCCATGAACTTCCAGATGGCCAAACGCAAAAAATGGATCCTGGCCGATCAGCTACTCCCTCCCGCCCACGCCGTGGTCCTGCCAAAGCCCCCCAAGCCCACGAAACCCAAGGCGGCGAAACCGGCCAAAGGGAAACCCGCGAAGGCATCCAAACCCAAGGTCCGCTAACCGTCCGGATTACATCCGGATATTTCATTTTCCCCTGAAAAAATCCGCATTTCCCGCGCTTTCGCCCCACCGGAAGGAAAATGCCCACGGCCTTCGCCAAAAAGTATCTTCAAAGTGAACCTGAACCATCGATGTGGCCCGGCCCCGTAATGCATGGAGCCGCGCCGTGCCGGTATTGGAGATACGGAATGAAAGCGGAAATCCTGACCGAAGAAACCAGTATGAGCGATGTCGCCACCTTGCGCGCCCGGGCCCGCCAGCATATCAGCGAAGGCGCAGTCACCGAAGGTTACGGCGCGGATCGGGAAAGGGTAGTCAAGCTGCTCAACCAGGCCTTGGCGACCGAAATCGTCTGCACCCTGCGCTACCGCCGGCATTTTTTCATGGCCAACGGCATGAACGCGGAGTCGGTCAAGGCGGAGTTCAAGGAACACGCCGACCAGGAATTGCTGCACGCGGATACGATCGCGGAACGCATCGTGCAATTGGGCGGCGAGCCCGACTTCAATCCGCAAACCCTTACCGGCCGCAGCCATGCGGAATACGTCCCGGGCAAGAACATCGAGGAAATGATCAAGGAGGATCTGGTGGCCGAACGCATCGCCATCGACAGCTACCGTGAGATGATCCAATACCTGGGCGACAGGGATTCCACCACCCGGCGCATGCTGGAGGAAATCCTGGCGACCGAAGAAGAGCACGCGGAGGATCTTTCCAGCCTGCTCGCAAAGGGTTGAGCGGGGAAGGACGGATACCCGCGGAAGACGGAGCACCCGGAACGGAACCCGGAAAAGGAGGCCTGATGACGGAACAGGAAATCTTGGCGGCGAAAGAGGAAGACAAGCTTCCCGCGCTGGAGAGCCCTCTGGATTGGTTCAAGATCATGGTCGTATGCGCCGGGGTCGTCGCCGTAAACGTAGTCGCCTTCTTCGTCTCCTTCGGGGCCGGCGTCATCGTGACTTTGCCGCTCAGCCTGTTTCTCGCGTTCTTGTTGATCAGGAACATGATGCCCAGGCACCGGTTTCCGCAAGGAAGATCCCGCGGTTAGGAAGGCCGGCGGTGGCGCTTCCCGCTCCAGCGGCTTTCCCGCCCAGCGGCCGGCGGCGTTTTTTCAATCGGGCGGCTGACGCCGCCATAACTCCATGTTGTATCCATGCGGCGGCAGGCGCAGGATGCGATACGCTTCATATCCCGCGTACAATCCATCTTCCCCCGTATACCACTGCCCCTCATCCTTCACCAGCCGCAGTCCCATGATCCAGTCGGGATCGTATTTATCCTGCAGCGCCGCCATGCGCAGGAAATAATCCTTGGCCGGGCCCAGATAGGGCAGCGCCTCGGGCGAGAGCAGACCGTGCGTGTCCAGGATGCGCGCGTGGGACCAATACCCGATCGCCCCCACCTCGTCGATCATCACCAGGGGTACCTTGCCGGGTACGGTCAGGGAATCCACGATGCGGGCGGCCTCGCGGTATCGGCCTTCCCGCGCCGCCTCGGCGAACCGGTGCTTGGCGGGCAGCTTCTGGCGGAAGGTCTGGTAGGGCACATAGGCGAGGAAAGCGAAGAGCAGGGCCCAGGCCGCCATGGCGGGCATGCGGCCTTCGGCCCAACGCGCCAATCCCGCCGTGAGGAACAGGATTAGGAAGGGCAGCACCGGAAGATAGTACCAGGTGAAGAGGATGTAGCTCGATCGCGTGACCGTGAAGAAGAGGAAATACAGGAACGGCCAGGCGAGGAGTTCCCAGGGAATCGCGCGCGCGGCCGTTTCGGCGGGTTCGACCGGGGGTACGGCACGAGATGGAAAAAGTCCGGCTCCGCGCAGATATCCCATCGTGGCGACCGCAGCGATCAGAGGATTCAGCAGGGTAACCGCGGTGACACCCCCCAGGCAGGGTCCCTTGTAGCAGACGTTCAGGACCCAGGAGCGCAGCCCCTCGATCAGGCCCACGTGGATCTCCAGGCGCTTGGCGAGGATGGAATGCGGCAGCCAGCGTCCATAGGCAAGGTGGTTGAAGGCGAAGAAGCCCGCCAGGCCCAGGGTGGCCGCGGCGGCGCACAAGATCAGATCGCGCCCGGGACGTCCGCCTTGCCGACGCCATCGGATCAGGATCAATACGGCCGGGATCAGCGGGCCTTCGGGCCGCGCCAGGGGAGCCAGGAAGGCGATTGCGGCCAGACCCATCCTTGCCCCGCGCGAATCCGGAACCGGCGATTCCGGACCCCCGGATCGCGCATCCGGATCCGGTGAACCGGATTCAGCCTTCCCCTTGCCGTAAAAGGCGAACCAGGATCCCGCCAGCGCCTGGGCCGTGTACATGGGAGTCTCCATGCCGTAGGCCGAGACCGCCAGGAAGTTGACGCTGAGCGCGTAGGCGGCAAGCGCCAAGAGGGCGAAGGGCGGATCCAGGCGCAGGCCGCGGCGGGCGATGCGGTATAGGAAGAACAGGCCGACCAGGTCCCACGCCAGATTGGTGAAGTAGGCCAGGGACGTATAGTCGGAGGTACGCAGCACCGCGCCTTCAAAGGCCAGGACCATGGTGTGCAGGGGCGTGCTGGTGGCGCAGACCGGGTTCTGCGCGGACATGACGGGGCCGAGGCCGGCGTTCCACGAACGCGCGTGCGCGAGGGTGATGTACGCGTCATCGCAGATGAGGATGCCGAACGAGGATTTGAGGAAGGCGTATGCGCCCAGGCAGGCGAGGAGGCCGAGGAGTTCCAGGCGTTCGAAACGTGGGAACGGGCCCGGGGCGCCGGATTCCGGGGATCGGGCTTGGGAGGAAGCGTGCAAGAAACGCCGCCCGTCCGTCACATCTCGGCTTGCGAAACGGCGACTACCTGCTCGATGGTGGTGAGGCCGGCCAGCGCCTTCTCCAGGCCGTCGCGCCGCAGGGTGGCCATGCCCAGGTTGCGGATGGCGTACATCTTGATCTCTTCGCTGGATTTGCGTTCCAGGATCATCTTGTGGATATGCTCGTCCGGGACCATCAGCTCGAAGAGGGCGAGACGCCCGCGGTAGCCGGTATTGTTGCAGGCCTGGCAGCCCTTGCCCTGATAGAACGGGGTGCCGGGGCGGATACCGATGCCTTCCAGCACCACGTCCGGGACCTGCACCTGTTGCTTGCACTTCTCGCAGATCTTGCGGCACAGCCGCTGGGCCAGCACGCCTTTGACGCAGGACGTCACCAGGAACGGCTCCACGCCCATGTCCAACAGGCGCGTGAAGGCGCCGGCGGCATCGTTGGTGTGCAGGGTCGAGATGACCAAGTGGCCCGTGAGCGCGGCCTGGATCGCCATTTCCGACGTTTCCTTATCGCGCATTTCGCCCAGCATGATGACGTCCGGATCCTGGCGCAGAATGGCGCGCATGCCGGCCGCGAAGGTGAAACCCGCCAGGTTGTTGATCTGCCCCTGGGTGATGCCGGCGATGTTCTTTTCCACCGGATCTTCCATGGTCACGACGTTCACGGAAGGCGAGGCGACTTGCTTGATGAACGCGTACAGGGTGCTGGACTTGCCCGAGCCCGTGGGGCCCGTGGTCAGCAGGATGCCGTCCGGCAGCTCGATGAGCTTGCAGATGGTGGGGTAGACGGTCTTGGAGAACCCGATCTTGTCGATGGTGGCGATTTCGGAATTGGGATCGATGATGCGGATGACCATCTTCTCCACCACGCCGCGCGAACGCAGGAGCATGGGAAAGGTGGAAAGGCGCAAATCCACTTCCTTGCCCTTGTATTGGATGTGGGCGCGGCCATCCAGGGGCTTGCGCTTTTCGGCGATGTCCATGCCGCCCAGCACTTTGAGGCGCGAGATGATCTGGATCATCAGGCGCGCGGGAATGGGATTCTGCTCCATGAGCTCGCCGTCGATGCGGTAGCGGATGCGCATGTTGCGCTCCTGCGGCTCCAGATGCACGTCCGAAGCGCCCAGGCGGATGGCCTCGCTCACGATCAGGTTCACGATCTTGATGATCTGGCGGCCTTCTTCGTCGCCGCCCATTCCCGCCCCGTCGTCCTCCTTCAGATTCTTGTCGGACGCGCCGTCCAGGACCAGGTCCTTATCCTCGTCCCCGCCGATCAGATCGCTGAGGGTGTCCTTGCCGCCCACGTAGGCGCGGTCGATGGCGGCCAGGATCTCCGCTTCCGTCCCGATCACGGGTTCCACGTCCTTGCCGGTCTTGAACTTGATGTGATCCAGGGAGCGCAGGTTGGTGGGATCCACCATCGCCACCGTGAGCACGCCGTTGTTCTCGTAGAGCGGGATCACCTTGTAGGATCGCGCCATCTCCTCGGAGACCATGCGCGTGATGTTCTGGTTGAACTTGAAATTCTCGAGGTTGATGTGCTGCAGATCGAGCTGGGCCGCCAGCACGTCCAGCAGCTTGGTCTCTTCGATGTACCCGAGCTTGACCAGGGCCTTGCCTAGTGGCAGGTTCATGGCCTTCTGTTGGGACAGGCCTTCCTGCAGCTGGGCCGCGGTGATGTAGCCCTGATCCACCAGGATCTCGCCGATGCGCTTGCGGTAGGACAGCTCGAGCTGTTTGCCGAGCACGGCATTGAGGGTGTCTTCGTCGATGAAGCCGAGCTTGACCAGCACCGTCCCCAGGCTTATACCGGTATGGGAATGCTGTTCCAGGGCGTGTTCCAACTGCTGGGCATTGATATAGCCCTGGGCCAGGAGGATTTCCCCCACCTTTCGTTTGTTGCGTTTGACCTGTTGTATGCTCATCGCTATCGCAATATAACCGGAAGGGGCCTGGCACGGTGTTGCACCCTGTTAATGGCTCCACCCCGCGGCTTCCAATTCCTTTTCCATTCCCGTTCCGTCCAGGATGCCTACGCCTTCACCGGCCGTGACCTTGCCGATCTCCCGGAATTCCGCCTGCTACGCCAAGCGCGCCAGTTCAGCTTCCGAAAAATCGCCCGTGAACAGGAGCTGGTATTCCTCGCCTCCATGCAAGACCCAATCCTTCCACCCCTCCCCGCCGGGCAGGCGATTGAGGCCGCCATCATAAGGAAGCTTACCCCATTCGACGGTCACCCGGCAACCGGACTGCCGGGAAAGAGGCCCCAATTCGGAGGAAAGCCCATCGCTGAGGTCTATGACCGCGGAGGGGTGGGCGCATGCCGCCAGGGCCGGTCCCAGGTCCAAAGGCGGCGAAGGATACAAATGCCCGGAGAAGAACCGTTCGAAGGCCTTTTCCGTTCCCGCGCGGCCGCTGCCCGCGTCCCCGGGTCCGGGCGCCGCGCCGCTCAAATCGGGCCGGTGGCCCAAGGTCAGCAGGGCAAGGC
>OBEQ012274869.1_pt1 | contig 17030 bp, 13 predicted proteins | sample 1670901 | NCBI WGS metagenome assembly OBEQ01 (sample SAMEA104232315, study PRJEB22302) | groundwater metagenome | biome: forest; feature: aquifer; material: groundwater | place: USA | collected 2011-08-07 | depth 5.4 m
CCCCCCCCCAAGATCTACGCCGCGGGATGTCAATCCCCTCCAGGAAATTCACGGCGACAATCAAATACGGGATGCCTATATTCAATGCCAGCGTGAGGCCAGCCACAATGCCGGTGATGACCCGGAAGACTCTTCGGGGACCGACAGAAGCCGGCAACGACATTTTGTAGAATGTTTTTCCAGAACCTACGAACATGCCGGAGATCATAACCCCCTCCATGCCGTCTTTGCCCTTGGCACTCCCAATCAATTGGACGCCTTCGTCATTGATACCGAGAGAGACGGTCACATCACTCAAACAGGTATTGGAACCTATCAAAGAAATGATCTGAGTTTTATTCAGGATCGCCGCGGGGCTATTTGGCGATCGACTCCATTGAGCAGCACGGCACAAATAGGAGCCACCTGCACCCGTGCTCCCAATGGAATACTGACCAATTGTAACTCCAGTCGGGATAGTTTTGCGGACACCCCCAGTTTTTCCTGGTATCAACCCGGGTTTCAAAGTGCACGAGATGTATTTTTGCAATCCGTCGGCTCCAATGGTCCCTCAAGCGCCGATGCTACGATCTCCACCGGCAATGACTGGATGATCCTGACTCCGAGAGGAGGGGCCGCAGGACAGATGTTTTTTGGTGATACCGTCATTAATACCCCCCTTCGGCTCGAAAATCCTTTTCAGATCCCCCCACTCGTCGGCGTCATTCAACATAGTGATTTGGTCGACTGGATTCGGCTTCACTACCCAAACTACACGGATCAAATGGATCCTCATCAAGGTTTTGTTCACATCGAGACACCCGTCGAGATGGCTCACGCTTTCAATCAATCGTCACGACCCGTCTTTAATCGACCCAACGCCCTCTCAGGTCTCACAACCTTATCTGTGTATCGCGGCGATAACGAGGTCACACTGAAACTCAAGGATGAGGTGGTAATCGGTGGTTTTAATAATGCGACACTTGCCATCGTGCTGGCCAGCAATCAGCCGGAAGCGGCGGCCGTTGTTAAAGCCCCTGATGGCACTTATCATCTCTACACACTTGATGGCGAATACCGATCGACAGATACCGAGCCCGAGCCCGACCTGGCTTCCGATGAACGGGAAGGCATGGATGGCTATCACCTCGCCTATCTCATCCGATCGGGGGGGCATGGCGAACCCCAAAACTCTCGCGTCGTCCGGGTCTCCGAATCTGAAAACCCTCCCGATCTGAACCGACAACAGCAAGAACTGCTGGTGCGCCAGGTTGTGCACGTCGCCTTTCAGCGGACATTGGACTGGATCCGTTCGCAACCTCGAGGACGAGGGGTGAATGATCCTTTTCGTTACATTCGTGCCCTGGTAGCCGACATGCAAAATCGTTTTTGGATCACGTTAACTCCGGAACAGCAGCATCAGCTCTTTGTCCTCATGGAGCTGAGAAATGTCACAAGCAACCCTTCTTCCAGAGATTTTTTTACTCATTTAACAACGAGGGTTCCAGCTCAAGAATAATTGGGGAGTCTATCTATGGGAAATGATCTGACGAGTTTAGAAAGTTTATGGGGAGGGGTTTTTAATACCAATCCGGAAACCTATCCTCCTGACCATGTCCGGAATGAACTCAGGGGAGAGGGTGCCACATCCGCCGAATATCCATCAGAAGTCCCGTTTTGCAATCCTGATGGACTCAGCTTTGATGAGATACGTCCCTTTCTTCAGGATGATCACAGGCTTTTCGTCAGTTCGAGGACCAACTCGGCCTTTTTCCGTGATGGCAATGAAAATGGGCTTGATGACTCAGGACCTCAAGAGGAAGGGGATACCTTTCGACGTGGTAATCCACTCGCGGCCCTTTTCCAAAATCCGACCTTGGAGAGATTTAATGCCACACGAGCCGATACGAGAAATCTGAGTATTTCCCTCGCAAATCCCCAAACCCAACAGACCTGGGCCGGACGTCTCCAGCAATATGGCACCAGTTATCGGAGCCAGGGCACCAATCGCGCTGTCATGGATTACTGTCGGGTATGGCTTCCCGGGATGACGGATTCTTCTGTCCTTGAGACATCGGCCCTTCATGTCTTCACGCACAACACGCTCTTGTCTCATCAGAGTCAGCAGATCCAGAGATTTCGTATTCGAACACCCCTCAGTCGGGAGGAACTGACTTATTTAGTCATTCGCGGAAATCTGGGTGAAAACTTTTCCTCACAGAGGGCCGGTACAAATCCTGAGAGATACGAACTCTCTATTATTCAGGATTGGTCTAAAGGAGACGATCTCGTCGCTTATCTTCAGAGCTCCCAAGGCCAAAGGGATATTCCGGATCCAAGAAGACAGGAAATTATTGCTGCCATTGAGTTGGGTGTCCGCTTAGGCCGTGACCAAGAAACAACGACCCATCAAGGGACCTGGATGGGGCCCTTGGGTATCATCTTCACTGTCCTCGCTACCGTGGCGACAAGCAGAATCCAATACATACAATACAAAAGGACAATGGACCTGCAAAGAGAGATGTTCGAAAAACAAATGGTAGCCATGACCAGACAACTGGCCTTTATGGAACGTCAGATGGACGAGAATCGTAATCGGAATGTTCTCGAGACGATGGGAACAGACATGACCCGAGCCGTTCGGGAATATCAGCGCTCTCAAAATTTAGATTCTGCAGAGAAAGAGAGATTGCAAGCCCTGAGTCGAATAACCGATGCAGAGATACAAGCCCTTCCCGAAGGAGACAGGGCGGCACGCACGGCGGAACGGGCGGAGGCCCTGCGTATTTTAAGCAATACCTTTGAGCTCCCCGTTGTCACTCCGACTGTAGCCAACGCCATCAATCAGATCCTGGAACAAATGACCAGTGAAAAAGCCAGCTGTCCCTTGCTGACAGGACCCGCGGGGGCTGGTAAGACAACCATCGTTCAGGTGTTGGCCTATATCCTCTCTGGGGGTAAACTGGAGGCTGGATGGAATATTCGGATTCCTCGCCAGATCCTCGAGCGTATTCAAAGTAGACAATTCCGGGTTGTTTCCCTGGAACCTTCTGCCGTCATGGCCGGTACACGCTATCGGGGAGATCTCGAAGAAAGGGTTCAAAATCTTATGAGAGAACTCGACCAGGCAGCCGCCGGACCGGAGTCTCAGAGGATTGAAACTCTGGTCTTTATGGATGAGATTCACGCGTTAAAGTCAGATTCGGGTTCTGCCGATGTGCGTAATCTTATCAAGACGCGCCTGGGAGGCAGACATCCGGGCTGGAGAATCATTGGAGCTACGACCGACGAGGAATTGGGACGATTCTACGAAATCCAAGGGGGACGTACCCGCGACACAGCAATGGTCCGGCGTTTCCCAGCTATTCGTATTGAGGCAGAGACTCCAGCCGGGGTTCGGATGATCCTCGAACACATGAATCAGAGTCGCCAAAAAAGAAACAGACTCTTTATCGAGGAAGGAGCCCTACAGAGAATTAATGACCTCTCCTTCCGTGCGGGAGGGGGACAACCTGTCGGGGCCATTAATTTATACAATCGAGTCATCGCTACCTACCAGGCCAACTCGACGCAAGAGGGTTCTTCTCCATCTTCGCAAGAGGGTTCTTCTCCATCTTCGGATCCTATTCCTACCGCCGAGGTCGACCGTATCTTAAGGAGTTATACCCAAAGTGATGTAGCAAGGATTGTCGCCGGAGGTCTTGAAGAGGCCGCAAGGGATCAAACACCTCCCGCTGAAATTGAGAGAATAGAAAAAGCGAGCATTCGTGACCACATTCGAGACGTGGTGGGTGAAGCTATTTGGGATTCTACCCTCGAATCCGGTCGAGAGGGATGGGTCAATTTTGTCCATGCGCGCTGGAGAGCGGCTGACGACATGACCCGGGGAAACTACCAAGTAGCGAGTGGAGTTCATCAGATACCCAGGGCCTTTACAGAAACGATCGTCACCGAAGCAAGGCGTCGCGAGGCCAACTTTCAGCCCCCTGTGCAAGCGGGCTCGAGACGGCAAGTGGATAAATACGCTGTCACAGAAAATATTCGTACGCAACTGATGGGATCCCGGCTCAATCGATGGACTTCCCAATGGGGTCTTATGCGAAGGGCCACTCCCGAGATCCAGACTATCATGAACAATAAGCTCAGCTTGCTGATCGAATACACCTTTGAGGAGTGGGACAGAGATGGATTTCCTGTTGGAGAAAATGGAGAGAATAATCCGGGTGAGATTTATTATCTAAGAGCACAAACGAGACTGGAAGCCGATCGCAATCTGGGACGAGTCAATGAGGCCTATACCCTGGTCCCCTCGCCTTCAGGCGTATCCTCGAGTACGCCAACACCAGACACCGTATCGGACTCTCCTTACCGTACCGCAGAACCTCCCCGAGAAGGCATCGCATGTTTTAATATTCCCCGACCGGATGACGCAGATCAAAGTCCCTGGGAGCGTGACACCAATCTCTTACAAACGCCCATCAACGAACGCCTCATTGGGCTCATTCTTGAAGGAGATATCAGTCGGTACTATAGTGATTACCTCGCTCCGGAAGCATCACTCAGGACCTTTGGAGACCTGGTCAATGCGGTTCGCCTGGCCCACCACAGTCATCCTCGTGAGGCCACGGCAATTCTGGAAAGGGCTTACAGAACATCGACCAATAACGGCGAGTCCACACCCAATTTTGACAGGGCGGTCGGGACAATCATCGCCGAGTCCGCGTATTCCCGGTCTTCGGAACTTGGACTGAGTATCCGGTCCGAACAGGCACGCGAATACGGGGATCTCTTTGCTCGAGCTGCAGAAAACCGAACCAGCGCCGCAAGATCGAGGTTGCGGGCCCTCGAAACAGAAGTCGGTCGTCGTTCCGACACCACAACAGGTGAGGTCAGATAAAAAGGAGTCTGGAAATGGTCACTGTTAGAAATTGGACAAATGGGGATGGCATCAACCAGAGCACCGGTTCCACAAACGACTTCCTGCTCGTTTGGGATAACAGCGGTTCTACGGGCCATGTACAACCTCTCGATACCTTTAACATCCACACACTCGATCAATATGCCGCTCAGTCCGCAGGTTCAGGCGCCCCCTCTCCTGAGAGGGCTCAAACCCCAACCTTTGAACAGGCACGTCAGTTTTTAAGAGGTAATGACGAACTTCTCCAATACCATCATCCGGCGACAGGTCGTGTTGAATATATCCTGAGACGTCATGTCGCTACCGCACCCTGTCGTGAAAATTATGAAGAACAACGTGATCTGCGAAATGATATTGGTCGCTCCTTTCCCATGAGTGAAAACATGGCCGAGGCCATTGATTATTTCTGGAATCCGCAGATTTCAGAGTTACATGCCTGCGGAGTCTACGACCCTTCCCATCCGGGAGAACTCCGGGGTCTCATCACCAGCAATCTCAGCAATCCCAATGATCTCCTCTCCCACTACGTGGCCCTGAGAAATATTGTCCGTGCGATTCAAAAGGCCCATGATCACGGGACCATCGATGATACACTCGTGGATCGAAGAATAGTCACTCCAGCAACCGCCCTGGGATTAGCGCAAGCCCTTTCTTCGGGAGAAATCGATCAACTCCTCACAGAAATCGAAATACGATTGGACGAAAACAGAAGCCGACTCGAAAATTTTCTTGATCGCCCTTGGTGGCGGATTGGGTTGGACATTCTGGGTGGTAGTAGCGTTGGAGCGATCGGATTCCTGGGAACCCAAACCCTTGCGCAGGGGGCCATTGGAGGACTAGGTCGTCTTGAACTCAATGGCTGGATTCCCAGACTGTACCGCTTTGCCACACGATCGGGAGATCCCTACGAACCTCTTCAGCGCCTCGACCCCCGCCAGAATCGTTTTCAACTCACACGTCTCAGGACGGCTATCGTCAATGAACTCGATACAACAGGCACCCGCTGTACCACCAATGATCCCCGTGTCGAAAGGATGCTCAACCGACGCGTCGATGCCCTCACTCGCCCCCTGGACGATCACATCGCCCAGATGGAAAGGCGTCTTTTAAACCAGCACCCCTCGGCCTCTGAACGTGAATACCATCGTGCCCTCCGACGTCATATCCGGGAGGAGGCTCCACAACTCCGCCGGCTGAGAGATGATATTGTACGCCAGGTAGAAAGTGAAGACGGCACCTTTGAAGAAAAAACAGCCAAGATCGAACAAAGACTGCGTCAGCGCCTGGGAGTTGAGGATCGTAATGATCATGATGACCACGACAATACCGGGGGAGGGACCAGTGGGGGCACAAGTAGCACGACAACAAGGGCTTCGGCCAACCTGAATGTCGAAGTCCCGGCGGCCTCTCGAGAAATGGCTTCGCCTCATGGGGGGGTATCCTTCTCCATCGATGATACAGAGACGTTGGTTCGGTCACCGTCGCATCAAACAATCCCGATGGGATTACCGGGATTTATCCCGACACCTTCCCTAGGTTCTGGAGCGGCGCAAGCTTTTACACAGGCGACAAGTGTGTTGGATCTTGCTCCCGCTTTAGGGTTGCGCCTGGCCGTCGTGGGAGCCCACTAAAATTTTATGGTTGATCCGATTCAAAATGCGTTATCAATTTCCAGACCTCCGGTCACCGGCGCCCCTGGACTTTCCCCTTCTTTGGAAGGGATACCCACGCCACCACTGCAGACCGCTGCTTACCTGGGCATTGGTATTGTCGGCACAACCCTCCTGAATATCGCTGCCCGCACCGCCCTGCAGGAAGCCTCGGCTCGTCGTTGGATTCGCCCCGAACTCGTCAGACCCCTGGGTGTCCTGGGAGGAACAGCGCTCAACATAGGAGCCATGGAAGGGATGTATCGCGTAGGCCTTGTCCCTGCACGACCTGAGTGGGGAATGGTATTTCGAGCAACCCCTCACTTAGGGGTTCTTCAGTTTGGAATCGATTTGTTGATGAGTCAATGTGGCGTCGCAAACGACGGTCCCTTTCGCACGATTGCCACGAACGGTCTGATGCATGGAACTGTGATCACAGCTCAATTAGTTCCTTCGGAATCGGCCCTCCACAGGGCCTTTCTTTCTTCACTCGGGGATGGTTTACAATCAGAGATTGCCCTTGGTGGACGTGTTTTCTTGGCTGGTGACGGAATTGCCGGGGGGGCAGGAATTTTAGGAGGCGTATTTCAAGGTCTGGGGAGTGCCGGCAGCATTTTTTTGGCAAATGAAGCCAATAACCTAGTATGGAGCGTCTGGCAGACACTCGCCGACGATCCGGACACGGATCTTTTTATGGCCGCCAACGATCAAAACCTTGTGGATGCCTCCGGAGCCGCGAGACCCTTTTTACCTCTTCTGAGGACGTTTCAGGGAATCGCAGGGGACGGGAACAGTATCTACTCGGCTGCCCAAGATCGTATTCAGACCTGGAGCAATCAAGCCAATCAGCTACCCACAGAAATTCTCTCTTTGGCGATGAGGTCTTTAAGACTCGAGTTAGGACCTGTTTCTACACTTTCGCATACACAATTAAGACAAAGGATTGTAGAGGCATTTCAAACAGGACATCCCTCTCAAATCGATTCTGATTCTCTTCTGCGAGACATAGGTCGTTTTTATGAGATCCATTTGCAAGGTCTTGAAAACCTCTATGAGACGATTGGTTTTATCGAACCCAGTGTCCATGGGGCTCAATTGACTCGAGAGACACGGGAGATCTACCATACCATCAGTGCCCGCGGGCACGTCACCGATCCACATCATTTTCAGAGAACCATCAGACTCCTGTTAGAAAATAATACGGCGGAAAGACATGAAAACCTCGTCACTCTTATAGCCAACCTTCAACGAGATCTTCGCAGAAGTTTTGGAGACTCTCAGGATCATTATCGCAACCAATTACAGTCTCTGAGATTGCTCCGTAGAAATGGCCAAGGGCGTTTTGAGAGGCTTTCCATCCCTGAGGCTGAAAAAACAGCTGAACAACAGCTTTTTGAACAAAATGACGAGCCCGCCATTAATGACGCGCTGGATCATATTCGTATCCAAATAGAGACCCTGGGAATCCTGGGAGAACACCCTGAATGGCTGGGTCGCTGTGTCCTGGCACCCCATTCTGAGGGGTCATAACCCCTTGTATCGTCATATTTTTTTGATTTTCTTTGCAAGACACGCAACTTGGTATAGGGGTTGGTAAGATAATAGTAGTAAGGGAATCATTATGAGCTTTGAGCGAGTCCAGGTTACCCACGGAAGAGGGGTCTTCACCGTTAATTTTAATGGGGAGGGACCAGTGGGGGCTTTAACAGATGGGGAAAGAGCGACCATCCGAAGGCTCATTAATAGCGAGATTAGAGACTATAATGTCAATAATCCTGGAGACACTATACCGGAGATAACTGTAGCAGAGCTGGCCGGATCCAGCTCAATAACAAGCCTCGCTAGTGCGCCTGATGTAACTTATACTCCAGCGACAACTCGACCCTCTGTACCACAGACGGCTGCTTCGCCACAGGCAACCCACACCGCCCGATTACACGGCCCTGCTGGAGCCGTATTGCATGGTCGATCGATAGCAACCGTGAGTGGTGGAAATTTAAGCCGACCTGTTGAGATATCCTTTAACTCGGATGGTGTGGATGGAGATTTGAGTGAAACGGATGACGATTTGCCGCGTCTCACACGGGCTATCCGTGATTACGCGGCCAGTCATCCTGATTCAGGACTTCAAGCCGGACAAGAATATCAAGTTCGTGTCCTGGAGCGCCCCAATGCAAGGGCCAACGCAACTCCAATGACAGAAGACGTGATTCATAACTTTTCCTTTGAGGGTTCTCAGACAAATCATACAGCCGAGACTAGCACAATCTCTTCGTCACGTGGTCATGACAGTGTCCAGGGGACATTACACGCGGGACGCACTTATACCTCTCCCGTTTATTTTAATGATGAAGATCATGATGGACAACCGACGACACGATCCGAATGGCAAAGTTTATTGGATAGCACCAATAGTGCCCTGGATGCCTTAAGAAATGGACCTGAGAGAGGAGGGCGACGCCATCGGACCTCGCCTCATCCCGACGAAGCCCATGCCACTGTCTCCATCGGCAGCCATACGTATCAATTGGCACAGATCCGTGAAAGGGCGGTTAATGCCCCCGAGAGTCCTCCGGATACAAACCCTTTGGGCACCGATCCTTTTGGTCTTCCTCCGGTAGATGTTGCCGAGGCGCGTCGTAAAGCGGCAGCCTTCAGACGGCTCATTGCAAATTTTTTAAGTTTCCTCATCAATGCCATTGCCCAAGGAAACTACAAAATGGTGGCCCAATTTTTAAATATCAGGGGTTTGATTGCCTCCAGCAATGAGACGGAGGCCAGTGTGATTTTTGCCGATGCCGTCCAACGTTCTGAGGCAAGAAAGCAAACGCTCATTGATGAGATGTCTCGTCTGAGCTCACGAACCGGAGCCAATGGGGGAGCTCGGGCTCAAGACCAAGGTCAACTGCGCCGAGATGATGCTGAACTGAGTCGTATCGATAGTTTCTTAAAGGCCTTTGCCAATATTCAAAGAACATTCTCGGATGACCGTGCGGAAACCTTCGAACATGCACACTCAGTGATCGGCCGCAACGACGAGTCCCACCTCTTCCGCTGGTAGTCCAAATAATCAGAAAACTAAATCGCCAGATTATCCGGTTGAAGCTTGGTGGCTGGGCCGCGGCGGGGGGAGGCGGCGGCGACTTCGGGTTCTTTGGCGGCGCAGCTTTTGTGGAATTCCCTGGCGCGCTGGATCCATTCCTTGGCTGCCGTTTCGTCGGCCTTCTTTTTACGGCGATCCTGAATATCGCGATGAAAATTCTTCCATTGCGGGAGAATTTTTGTTTTCACGAAGTGATTCTCAAATTCATGGGTCGTTTCCACATCATTAAATGTCTGCACCAATCGATGATAAAGCAGGCCTTCGGCCGTCTTGACGATCGACTCATAGGCCTTGCTGACCGCTGAGGCAAAGTCGCCATGGCCCAGGAGGGCCTCGGCCATCTTGAGAGGCTCCACCCCATCACTCACTAGCGGAGGACGATCCGAAACCATGGCGCCGGCGCATTCTCCGATGACACCTTTTTGCAAAGCGAACTCCGCGGTATCTTCCCAATCCACATAAAAATCCGGACGCTCTTCGAAGGAGGGGATCTCCAGCAACTCCCCCAGGATCGTCTTCACCTTCTCTTTACCCACGCGCGCATAGTAAATAGCGAAGGCTTCGTCTTTTTTACGATTCTCCGTAAAATTTTTGACCAGGCGCACAACGGCCTCGGGCACGTTTTTAGAAGGGATCTGACAAATCGGCGTCGCAACGACCATGTCACGGCCAAAGTTTCCGCCGAGCATGAGTTGGAAGGCGGGCACGGTGTGGCCGTTGACGGGAATCGCACCCCCATAAAAACCAAGACTCGCCAGGTGATGCTGTCCGCAGGAGTTGGGGCAACCGCTGATCTTGATCCTCAAATCACGGGCTGCCGTCTGGATGGCGCCGTTTTCCTGATAGAGACGCTTTTCGATCACACGGGCCAACCCCATCGAAGAAGAAATCCCCAGACGGCAGGTATCGGTCCCCGGGCAAGCCGTCACGTCATAGATCGTCTGGGCATCTTTTTTGACCATACCGATCAATTTCAACTCCTGATGGAGGGCCGGAAGATCCTGATCGCGAATCCAGCGAATCAAAAAATTCTGGTGGACCATAAATCTCAAATGGCCATCGGCAAAATTTTTGAGAATCTTCGCCACCGCACGCATCTGTGTGGGAAGCATATCCCCCGTCGTGAGACGAATCTCGGCCATGGAGTAGCCTTTTTGCTTTTGCGGCCACACATTGGTTTTCTTCCAGGCCAAAAACTCGGGGGTCTCGGCCACAGGGGGAGACTCGGCCACGGACGGGGCCTTTTCTTCCCAATCCTTGAGATGCTTGAGATAATCGTTCCATTCGGGAAGGACCTGAATTTCTTTCCTCTCGTTCTCGATCATCCCCTTGAATTTCTCGAATCCGAATTTATCGATCAGGAATTTCATGCGCGCCTTGGAACGGATCTTTCGCTCCCCCAAACGATCAAAAACCTGAAGAATGGCATTGGCCCAGGGGATCAGTTCTTCTTCGGCCATAAATTCATTGAGAAGCTTTGCGACGCGGGGACTCGATCCCAAACCGCCACCGATATAAACCTTAAAACCCCTCTTGCCGTTTTGAATACGCGCCACAAGGCCAATCTCATGCAACATCGGCAGGGCCGTCATGACCCCTCCCCCGTCGAAGGCAATCTTGAATTTGCGCGGGAGATTTTGGCAGATCGGATTGCGGATGAGGTGCGCCATCATCGCATGGGCATAAGGAGTCACATCAAAGGCCTCCTGGGGATCCACACCGGCGGAGGGCGAGGCGGTGACATTCCTGATCGTATTGCCGCAGGCCTCACGCGTGGTCACACCGACGGCCGCGAGACGGCGCATGAGCATCGGCGTATTTTCGAGTTTGACATAGTGAATTTGTAAATCCTGTCGTGTCGTGATGTGGGCATTGTTGTGGGCTATTTTTTCCGCCAGATCGGCGATCACCTCAAGCTGATCGGCCCGGAGGATACCCATCGGTATCTTGATACGAATCATCTGGACGCCGTCCTGGCGCTGGCCGTAAACCCCATGTTGAAGACGAATGCGCTGAAACGTATCCGCCGTTATCTGACCCGAACGGAATTGTTTGACGTTTTCCTCGTATCGACTGATTTCTGCCTCAATTTCGGGAGCTACCTGCCCCACGGCTTGTGTCATGGATTGGACCCTCTGTTTAGACATCATCGTAAAAAAGCAAGGCCAGTGTCAAGGGACTTTGAAATGCTGTATATTGACACAAGGCAAGAAATAACCCTATTGAATAGTAACAAGGAAGAGCACATGCCCACATTTCAGGAAATGATTAAAAAAGTGAAGTCGGAGATCAGGGAAATACGGCCCGAAGAGGCCCAGGCCAGGCTCAAGAAAGATCCCACGATTGCGGTCATCGACGTCCGTGAGGCCGATGAATGGGAGGGCGGCATTGTCCCGAACGCCATGACGATTCAAAGAGGCTTTTTGGAGCTCGAGCTCGAGGAGGCCGTCCCCGAGAAGGATAAAGAGATTATCTTTTATTGTGCCGGTGGGACACGGTCGGCCCTGGCGGCCAAGGCGGCCAAGGATTTGGGGTATAAAAATGTTTCCTCGATGATTGGTGGTTTCAACGGCTGGAAAAACGCCGGTCTCCCCCTGCAAATGAAAAAAGGCCTCACCCGAGAGCAAGCGGTGCGTTATGGGAGGCATACCCTTCTCCCGGAAGTCGGTGAGGAAGGCCAATTAAAACTTTTGGGGGCAAAGGTGCTCCTGATCGGGGCTGGCGGTCTGGGATGCCCTACTGCCTTGTATTTAGCAGCGGCGGGTGTTGGCACTTTGGGAATCATTGATTACGACGTGGTCGATCTCTCCAATCTTCAGCGACAAATTCTTCACAGTGAGGATGAAGTCGGAAAACCCAAAGTCGAATCCGCCTCGCGGCGTCTCAAGGGGATCAATTCGGATATCAAGATTGTCCCGATTACGGAGAAACTCTCGCGCAACAATGTCGCCCGCATCCTGGCGGATTACGATATGGTGGTGAATGGCTGTGATAATTTCCCGACACGCTATCTGATTAACGATGCCTGTGTCTTCGCCAAAAAGCCTTTGATCGATGGAAGCATCTTTCGCTTTGAGGGTCAGGTGACCGTCTTTTATCCGGATCACGGGCCTTGTTACCGCTGCTTGTACCCGGAGCCCCCTCCTCCCGAGATGGCACCGTCCTGCGCTGAGGCCGGTGTTCTGGGCGTCCTCCCCGGCATCATTGGTTCTATTCAGGCGGTCGAGACGATTAAACTTATTATTGGAAAAGGCGAACCCCTGATCGGTCGTCTCCTCATGTACGACGCCCTGGCTGAGAAGTTTCGCGAGATGAAGATTCAGAGAGATCCAGCCTGTCCTGTTTGCGGTGAAAAACCAACAATTAAGGAGCTCATCGATTACGAATGGTTTTGCGCCCAGCCCGCCACAAAACATAAATAAAAAACATTGCGTGCAGGGGCGTAATTGATTACGCCCTCATCACGTAGGTTCAATTAAAAATTAAGGAGGAATTATGACATTACAAGTGGGACAAAAAGCCCCCGATTTTAAGGCGATGGCCGCCCTGGGGAACGACGAATTTAAAGAAATTTCTCTTTCATCCTACAAAGGGAAATGGCTGGTGCTTTTTTTCTACCCCCTGGACTTCACCTTTGTCTGCCCCACCGAGATTAACGCATTTTCCGACGAGCTTGAAAAATTTAAAAAGCTCGGCGCGGAAGTCCTTGGTGTTTCGGTCGACAGCCAGTTCTCTCACAACGCCTGGATAAAGGTTTCCCGCAAGGAAGGCGGCATTCAGGGGTTGAAATATCCTTTGCTAGCAGACGTTGATAAAAAGGTAGCGGAGGATTATGGGGTCCTCATGCCGGCAGGCATTGCCCTTCGCGGACTCTTTATTATCGATCCTGAAGGGACTCTCCAATATCAGGTGGTCAATTTCCTGAACTTTGGGCGGTCAACGGACGAAACCATCCGTGTACTGCAAGCCTTGCAGACGGTGAAACAAACCGGGGAAGTCTGCCCGGCCAACTGGAAGCCCGGCGAGAAGACGATGAAACCGGATCCGGTGAAGTCGAAAGAGTATTTTGCGACAGCCAAGTAAAATTAGGGCAATCGATCAAAGTCTTCGAATGTTTTCACCTTCAACGTCGCGTTATGCTGCTTTTCATATCCAATCGTTGAAACAGGTTTAACCCCGTAATCATGCCCCGGATATATTTTGGTTGCGGGATCGAGTTGTTTTAATTCCAAGAGGCTCTTGAAGAGTATCTTTGGATCACCCCCGGGCAGATCCGACCGTCCGCAGTTACCTTGAAACAAAGTGTCACCTGTCAAAAGATGCTGAATCGGATCCTCAGGGTCCGTCACTAGGTAACACACCGAGCCGGGTGTGTGCCCCGGCGTGTGGAGGACACGCACGCTTAAATTGCCGATCTTGAACTCATCTCCATTCAAAAGTGAAATAACTTTGGCATCTCCCGTAGAGACAAGGGCTTGGTCTTCGCGGTGGATATAAACGGTGGCATCCGTTTTTTGAACCACTTCCGCCACTCCTTCTACATGGTCAAAATGATGATGCGTGAGCAAGACTTGACGGACGTGATAGCCGTCCTCCTGGGCGACCTTGAGGACACGATCGACTTCCCACGCCGGATCTATGTAGGCACAATCCCTGGTCTCCGGATCCCCGACAATATAGTTGAAATTCTGCATGAGACCGACTTCGATTTGTTTGAGATACATAAGATATGTCTCTATTATCTCCCGTAGACAATGGGGATAATCTTCAAACCAATATAGAGAGTGACGGCAAGAAAGACCAGGTTGTATGTCATGACCTTTTTGATTTTACGGGCATACTTTTCCTGAAGGGCCAGATCACCGGGGATCACGCCGTTGGCCATTCGAAAAAGCTTGAGGCCCATGCCAAAGCACTGCATCCCGGCGGCCAAAAAAATGACCAGGGTCATACCAAACTTCCACAAAAGAATTTTCCCAAGAGAAGAATAATAGAGAGGTCCAAATCCAATTTTTAAGTCCGTCAACCGAATCGCCCCGGTCACAAAGGTAAGACAAATTCCAAAGAGAAAGAGAGGGTGAAAATACTGAAGAGACTGGGCCAGCACTTTTATCCGTTGTGAGGGTTCCTGAATTACTTTTAAAGAAGGGTAAAGAACGATCACAAAGAAAAGACCACTGCCAAGACTGATGACAACGCCCATGACATGAAGCCATGGAAGCAAGGTATTCATGAAACGTCTCCGTTTTTTTGCCCAATTTTTTGATCGAGTTGCCGCACCAAATCGTGGATGATGCCATGCATTTTAAAAATAAAAAGCAGGCACAAGGTCAGCGTGACCAGGATGACGGAGAGCGTCGCAAAACCCCAATAGAGGTGGGAGATAAAAAACTCCTGCCCATGCCCTGCCTTAAGTCCGGCCACCATTGTAAGACAAAGGAAAAGCACGGAAAGAATTGAGAGTGTCGATGCAATGATTCTCATAACCTTGCCCGAGAACTAAGGGAGTCGTTCGGCAAAGTCAATTGACATTCGAGGACATTCGGAGGAGAAATCGGGCCCATGATTCTCGTACACGCCCTCTATCTTCTGGCTCTTGTGACCTGGATTGGCGGCATTATTTTCTTTTCGTTCATAGGAGCGCCTTCTATTTTTAAGGCCCTTCCGCCGGAATACGCCGGCAAGGCGGTTGCCGCTATTTTCCCAAAATATTATCCCATGGGATCCATCGCAGGATTTGTCCTTCTTTTTTGTCTTATTTATTCAGGATTCAAGACGGGAAGCTGGTCCGTTGCCAAAATAGGCCTTCTTCTCCTCATGTTGACTTTTAGCATTTACACAAGTCTCATGATTTATCCGCGGGCAAGAAGCCTCAAGGAAGAAATACAGATGGAGACAAGCAAGACGGATGTTACGGTACTCCAAAAAGAGTTTAATCATACTCATCGTCTTTCTGTCATTAATAACGGGATTGTCCTGCTGCTCGGTTTGATTTTAATTATTCTGACGGCAAGGTCACTGAACCTCTAATTTCTAACTTCTTTCTCCAGCCACTTAAGATAAGCCGCAGAACCTTTTAGAATTGGAAGGACAATAAACTCGGCCAATTCATAAGGATGAATCCGGTCCAATTCCTTTTGTAATGATTTGACCTTGGTGGACAAGGTCTTGAGGACCAACAACCACTCCTGATCCCGGCACAATTTCCCCTTCCAGCGGTAATAGGAAATCACACCCGGCATCACATGAACACAGGCCGCCAATCTCTTCCCGACCAGTTTTTCGGCTATCTTCTCGGCATCTGTTTTTTTCCCAACTGTAGTGAGGCAAAGGACATACTTAACCATGGGAGCTCTCTACAAGCCCCAAGAGGCCGTGACAAGACGAAACAGTGGCCATCGCCGAAAGGTGGGTGCCAGGCACGCGTACAACCTCCCGAAATTTAATGTATTCTTCCACAACACTCTTCATTGGGATCGTGCCGACGCCCATGGCATAATGAAGACATTGAAAAAAGTGGAGGCTATCGATAGGGACAGAACCCTCCCTGAAATAATCGGTCAGATAGGTCTTCATATCCCAATCCTTGGGACCCCGTGTGTGAGGGCACGTCGGCGGCTCGATACAACTGTGAGGACATGTCCACGTCGCAAAACTCAAGGCCCGATTTCCGGTCGGAAGCGAGAGATCCAGGGGTGTCCCGACATTTTCCAAAAATGGTTTTTGGGAAAAACGAATCCCGGGGAGGTCCCGCCTGGCCTTTTCGAGAAAAAGTTCAAACAGGATATGAGGGGCCAAACAAGGAGGGGCATAGTGTTCGGTAACGGACTCTCCCCTTTCATATCGCTGGAGGAGATCGGTAAAGTATTTTTCCAAAAAAACCCTCCAATCTTCAAAATGAAAAACAAGACGCCCGCCTTCCTCCTTTTTTTGGGATCCGAATTCACGCACGGTTTGGCATTGAGGGTCATGGTCGACAACATGGATTTCCTCAATCCCCAAACGGTCCGCGCCCCGAAGGAGTTGTCGTGTATAAAAAGTGCCGTAGCATCCCCCTCCCACGATAAGAAAATTCATTTAACCCACCTCAATAAAAATATCGTCCCCCTCGACCTTGCAATTAAATTTCTTCACGCAGGCCGCCGGATTTGCCGGTGAAACGCCCGTCGTCACATCAAACTCCCAGGCATGCCACGGACAGGTCACGACGGTCCCCTCCAAATCCCCTTCTCCCAAGGGTCCGCCACGATGGGGACAAGTATTCGAAATGGCATAGAATTGACCCTTCACATTAAAAAGGGCGATGGATTTCCCTCCACCCTCCACGACCTTGCCCTGGTTGACGGGAATCTCTCCGACCATTGAAACCTTCACAAATTCG
>OBEQ010309567.1_pt1 | contig 17026 bp, 5 predicted proteins | sample 1670901 | NCBI WGS metagenome assembly OBEQ01 (sample SAMEA104232315, study PRJEB22302) | groundwater metagenome | biome: forest; feature: aquifer; material: groundwater | place: USA | collected 2011-08-07 | depth 5.4 m
CCGATGCAGCTCGGGCGACCATTCGTCCAGGGAGAGATGCTCAACTTTCCGCAGGTCGTGGTAAACGGGACTCCACTACTGCCCCAAGCCGATGTCAAGACCCGCTGGCCGGACGGCTCGGTCAAGCATGCGATTCTTTCCTTCATCCTTCCATCCCTCGCGGCCAATGCATCAGCCACCGTGACGTTTCAAAATCAGACGAGCGGCAACAACACCCCTCTCACTCCCGCGCAAATGCTCGGCAGTAACTTTAACTTCGACGCGGCCATAGAGCTGACCAATGGCGGGACTACCGTGACGGCCTCTGCCAGACAAATGCTCCAAGACGGCAATTTTACCTACTGGACGAGCGGCCCGGTGGCGACTACGGTCATCCTCGCAGACCACTCCCTCAACCGGATCTACGACATGGGTTTTGACGCCAACCGGTCGTTCCGCCCCATCATCCACGCCACGTTTTGGCCGACCCTCAATAAAGTACGCGTGCGTTTCATTGGTGAGATCGCCAACACCGAAGCGTTACAAGACCAAGTCTACGACTTGACGCTCAAAACCGGACTCGCTGTACCCACGACTGTCTATACCAAGACGGCCGTGACGCATACCGCCAGCAGCCGCTGGACCAAAGAATTCTGGATTGGAGGGACACCGTCTACCATTGCGATCAACCACAACCTCGACTACCTGAAGTCGACGACACTCGTGCCCAACTACGACACCTCCAAAGTGGTCTCACAGTCAGCCATCACATCGGCCTATACTTCGTGGACGAGTGCTGCAAAAGATCTGTACGGCGCTGGGAATTGGACGAAGACCATGGGTAATCAAGGCGGCCGCCCAGACATCGGTCCCTATCCCGCCTGGACCGTACGCTGGTTGTATACCGGGGACAATCGCATGCGCGAACAGACGTTTGGCAATGCAGACCTGTCCGCGGCTTGGCCGTTCCATCTCCGGGAAGGAAATACTACGAAGTTTTTTGATCGAGCCAAAACGGTTCCCGGAATCGGCAAGGTGATGTCCATCAGCACGCGGCCATCGCTGTGCATCGGCTGTGGACTGAATTATGCGTATACAAAAGCGGCAGACAAACTGGTTCCGGTAGGACCTGTGACGAACGGAGGGTGGATTGCCGAAACAGCCCATCAACCCGAGTTTGCGTCGGTGCAGTACATGCTCAGTGGCGATTTCTGGTACTTGGAAGAGATGTGGTTCTGGGTAGCATGGAGCGCGGCCTATCCTAATGGCTCAGCGACAATTTATAACTACGGTCGCGGCCCGACCGGGGCCGAAGGCGGCTTGACCGGCAACACGCGCATGCAGGCATGGCCGCTACGCAATCGTGTCAACACGGTGGTGTTAACTCCTGATGGTTCGTCCGAACAAGCGTATATGACGACACTCATCAACGACGTGATCGCGATCTGGGAAGGCCAACGCAATATCACCGGGACGTCATTTCAGGGAAGCGCCAACTGGAACTGGGGCAATACGACAGGCATGAGTTATTGGACTACCTCCACACCGAATGCTGGTCTTCCTCCACTGCACCATTGGCGCACTGGAGGACCAGGTTTTGCCTCAAATTTTCCAGTAGATCCCACAGTCTCTAAGGAGGCAGACTCCACATGGGAACAGAACTATATGATGTTTACGCTTGGCCGAGCGAAGGAACTGGGGTTTCGTGCGGATGCGCTTGTTGCATGGCTGGCCGTCAATATTATTGGCCAGCTCACGGACCCTGGCTATGACCCGTATTTGATTGCCACCTACCGCATGCCGACCATCCGCCTCCTTGATGCGAAGTGGTTCCCGACCTGGGCGGATCTGAAAACGGGTTTTGATCCTACCTATAATGCGCAAGCGAAATTCAACGCCGATCTGAGCAATGCGGAGCATGGCTACTCGATCATTCCCATCGCTGCTGTGTCCCACATCGCCAACGAACCCGGGGGTGCCGCAGCCTGGACCTGGATCGCCCAACATGCGCTCACCGCGCCTTCACTCAACGACAACCCCAAGTGGGCCATCATTCCGCGTGTCGTGAGCGCACCGCCCACGAGCCTGCCTGGCGATCTTGATGGCAACGGCACTGTGGATGTGCTGGACTTGCAGCAATTGGTCAACGTCCTCCTCGGCACCCAAACGACGCCAGCGATTATCACCCGCGCCGACCTCAACGGCGACGGCAGCCCTACCATCCTCGACCTCCAGTTATTGGTGAATCTGCTGTTGGGAGTTCCCTGATGTGGCGAGCGGATCTACAAGGGCTCTGGCGCTGCGTGACGCTCGCCCTGGTGGCGAGCGTTGTTGTAGTACAGGCCTCACCCGGGCTAGCCGCTGGGCCATCGAATACGCTGACGCTGACCAATCCTTCGAGCGCGACGCTCACGAATGATCCGGTGCAGCTCGGGCGGCCCTTCGTCCAAGGCGAAATCCCGAGCTTCCCCCAAGCCCTGGTGAACGGGACGCTTCTCTTGACCCAGGCGGATGTCAAAACCCGCTGGCCGGACGGCTCGGTCAAGCATGCGATTCTTTCCTTCATCCTTCCATCACTCGCGGCCAATGCCTCAGCCACCGTGACGGTTCAAAATCAAACCAGCGGCAACAATACGCCACTCACTGCCGCGGAGATGCTCGGCAGCAACTTTAACTTCGACGCGGCGATGGAATTGACGAACGGGGGCACGACTGTCAGCGCCTCTGCCAGACAAATGCTCCAAGATGGCAATGTGACCTACTGGACGCAAGGGCCCGTGGCGACCACGGTCATCCTGGCGGCTGCCCGCGCGGGTAACCATCAGCACGTGCCGGCGCGTACGCCTGCCAAAAGCCGGACAATGCCTCAATCAAAGCAAAAACCATGGCCACTCTTGGATACGATTCAACAATGGCTTCGGAATACCCTGGGCCAGGAGGGACACTGATGCGCGCGGTGCGGTCGCGCTTCACGATGGTCATGGCAATCGGCGCGTGGTTATGCGCCACACCATGGGCGTCAGCGGCCACCTGCACCGCAGGCGCTCCCAACACCTGGCAGCAGTGTTCGCCAACACTGACCAACCGTTGGGTCCCCAGTAGTTATACCGATTGCAGACCGACCGCCACCACCGGTAACCCGCAAGGGCGTTCTTTCTCCGGTTCGGCGTACGGCCAGGATCCACAGGGCAACGGGCACATTTTTTACTGGGGCGGAGGCCACAATTCCTACCCCGGCAATGACGTCGATCTCTACGATATTGCCAACAACCAATGGGTGCCGGATCCGGTCCAACCTCAATGTCTCGCATCTTGCTGTGGCACCACTGGTGCTTGGAGTGGGAACAGCACGTGTGATAACTTCCCCCTGAATTGTCCTGCCGGTTCAGCGAATTGCATGGGAGGTAGCTGTGGAGTTCGAAATGGCGGGGGTGTTGTGAAACCCGCATTCCGATGCGCTGGCGGCACGCAAGCTGGGTTGCAATGCTCGCAGGATGCGGACTGCACAGGTGGTGGCACGTGTTCGGTCGGCATTCCCACTCCCGGTCAAGTGTGCCCAACCTGCCGTCCATACACCGAGCATTCCTACCAGCGCCAAGCCTACAATCCCGTTCGCGGCAAATTTCTCATGATCGGGACCGTCTCCGGTACCTGGGAATGGGACCCGGCGACCCGCGAGTTCTCCCGATTAGGAGATTCACCACCCACGGGTGGAGATCAGAGCAATCGGATCATGCTGTGGGATCCCGGAGACCCTGCAAAACCCGTGGATCCCCAACATCCTCGTCCGCGCATGATTGTGCTCATCACCGGCGGACCGAGCTCCGGTGCGTATGAATTTAATTACATAACCAACCGATGGTCTCAATTCGCCCTCGCAGCGTCATTCCCGACCAACAATTGGGTCGAGCCGTTTGGTTTTTGGGATGGGCACGCCAACAAGTTTATCCTTTCGCTGGGAAACTCCCGTTGGTTTGTCTATGATCCCGGCCTGACCAGCGCAGCCGCCTGGAACGAAATCACATTAGCCGCGCCCGACGCACTGAAAGCCGCCTACTGTCCAGGTAACAAAGGGATCTGTATGGGCGGCACCCAGAGCGGGTCAAGCTGTACTAGTGATGGCGACTGTACCGGTGGCGGCACGTGCGACAAAACCACCAGCAAGAGTTTCCCCTGTTTTACGAGCGGGATCACCTATGATGCCCGCAACCAGCGGACCATGATCATGACGCAGGATCGGGACTCCTCGACGGGGAGCAAACGGCTCACGCTCTGGGGATACGATATCCTGGGCAATAGCTGGTACAAAGTTCCGACCAGCGGTGGGGCTGGTGCTGTCCCGGGATCCGGCTACTCGAACCAGTTGCACTATGACCCGAAAACAGCATCGCTGTACCTGGTGGACCTGTCCAACATGTGGCAGTGGGACGTCGGCGGGACGGTACGAACGTGGAGCATCATGGTGGATTTGGCGAATGTCGCGCCGACACCGACACTTGGTTTGGCCGCTTCACCAGCCGCGATCCAGTTTCCTGCAACGACGAGCACGTTGAGGTGGGCTGGAACGAGCCTGGACACAGCCATCCCATGTACAGCGTCAGGCGGCTGGTCCGGTCCAAAGACCTCCGGTGGGGGCAGTGAAGTCGTGGGGCCATTGGGTAGCGTCACAGATTTCACCCTCACGTGTACGGCGACGAACGGTACGCTCCTGACAAAGACGGTGACCGTCTCTCCGCCTTGCGCCGTCAGCCTGGCCGCCGGCAGCACCACGCTGCCCGCGACGGCCTCCACAGCCAATCCCGTCAACTTCACCGCCACCCCGGCGGGCTGCAATTGGACCGCGACTGTGCCTTCCGGGAGCTTCATGACCCCCGTCCCCACCAATGGGACTGGCACCGGGAATGCCCAGACCCTCAATTACAACGTCACGGCCAACGCCGGAGTAGCCTCACGTGTCAGCACCCTCACCCTCAACGGCCAGCCCTATACCGTCACCCAAGCCGGCGCAGCCCCACTCCCGTCATGTACCTATGCGGTTGCACCTCTGAGCGTCTCTGGGGTCTCGGCGGCTGGGGAGACCAAGACCATTGTGGTGACCGCGTCCCCCACTCCCTGTACAGGCAGTTGGATCGCCACGAACAATACCTCGAGCGTCCTCACGATCAACAGTGGCGGTGCTGGCATGGGCAGCGGCACGGTCACCTACACCGTGGCCCCTAACCCCACCACCGCCTCCCGCAGTGGGACCCTAACGATTGCAGGGCAGACGGTCTCGATTGGCCAACTGGCTGGTCAAGGGGTACCGCCCGGCGTGACGGTCATCCCTGCCAACACGTGGACGCGGTTGAATCCGAGCAATGAAGTCATCACCAGCGGCTTTGCGGGTGCGGTCTGGGATAGCGTGCATGGGGTCGTGCTGCACTACGGTGGCGGCGATGCGGGGTGGTGGGGAAACGAGGTCACACGGTACGACCCCGTGCTCAACACCTGGACGCAGGACTACACGCCAGAAGCTATCGCGACCTACGAAGGCCCCTATCCTGGAGCGTCCTGCTCAACCAACGCGGATTGTCCTGGGACCACGGTCCCCTTTAATTCGTGCGCGGCCACCTGTCGGAGTTGTCTCGTGGGGACTCCGGCTGCAGACTGGAACGCGATCACGCCGCTGGGGCGACCGTGGACAGCGCACATCAACAACATGCTCGACTTCGTGCCTCGTACGGGGTTGATGTACATGCACGGTGGCATCATGGGGAAGCGTTGTCTCCATGGCGTAGACACAACATGGAGTTATGATCCTGCGGCGACGTCCTGGACCAACCTGACTTCGGCCTATACGCCTCGAGGTGTTGGCGATCCCGATGCCCACATCGACGGCGCGATGGCCTATGACTCCGACACTGATCAGTTCGTGGTGTTTGGCGGTATTCCAAACTTTGGTGGCGCTCTCCACACGACGTGGGTGATGAATCCAACCACACATGTTTGGACGCAGAAGTTGCCTGCGCAAGCGCCGCCCACCAACGACGCCATGTCGATGCGCTACGATCCGATTCGTCACCGCATGGTGCTCTTTGGTGGATGGTCGGGTGGAACGACCTACAACCAGACGTGGGCCTATAACGTCGCGGCCAACACCTGGACCAACGTGAACGCGACGAATCCGCCATCGCCACGGGGCGGGCACGGGTTCGTGTATGACTCCAACCACGACGTCTTTATCCTCTGGGGCGGGAAAACATTTGCTGGCGTCACGAACAACGAAACGTGGATCTATGATCCTGTGGCCAATGCGTGGTCACAGCTCCTCACGAGTACGGCTCCGCCGAGCAATGGCAACACCCGTAGCACGATGGTGTATGATCCGGTACATGATCGCGTGATTGTTCCAGTTGGCGCCAACTATGTGAACCCAGATCAACCAGTCGTCACAAACGACACGCACACGTGGGCCTTCCGCTACCAGCCCAAGGCGCTCACCACTTCGCTCACGCTGTCCGCGTTACCCACCTCTGTTGCCTCCGGCGGCTCCACGACGCTCACCTGGTCCGGCACGAATCTGACGTTTTGCACCGCCTCCGGCGGCTGGGCCGGCACGCAAGCCACGAGCGGGAGTCAGAGTGTCGGGCCCCTCACGGCCACGACGAGCTTCCGCTTGGATTGCACCGGCACGGATGGGACGACGATCTCGCAATCAGCCCCGGTGACGGTTACAGTGACGGCGCCGCCCTGTACGATTGTGCTGGCCGCCCCCGGCACCACGCTACCATCCACCGCCTCGTCCGGCAACGCGCTCAGCTTTACCGCCACCCCGGCCGGCTGCCCGTGGAGCGCGACGGTGCCGACCAACAGCTTTATCACGCCTGCATCGACGAGCGGGACCGGCACAGGCAGCTCCCAGACGCTCACGTACAGCATCACCGCGAACACCGGTACGGCCTCCCGCGTTAGTACCCTCACGCTCAACGGCCAACCCTACACCGTGACCCAGTCGCACCCCCCGGCCACGCCCCCGTGCGCCTACACCGTGGCACCCCTGAGCGTCTCCGGGGTGCTCGCCGGTGGAGAGACCAAGAGCGTCACAGTCACTCCCTCCGCCTCCACCTGTACCTGGACTGCGACCAGCAATGCCAGCTTCCTGACGATCAACTCGGGTACACCGGGCATCGGCAATGGCACGGTGAGCTATACCGTGGCGGCCAATACCGGCACCGCGACTCGCAGTGCCACCATCACCATCACCGACCAGACGGTGCCGACGGTGACGCAGACAGTCAACGTCAGTCAACTCGCGATGACTGCCACACCGCTGACAGTCGCCATCACCACTCCCAACGCCGGCACGGTAGCCGGTATGGTGACGCTGACTGCAAGCGTGACTGGGGGTAGTGGCGCGATCCAGGTCCGGTTGCTGTTGAAGCCTTCCGGCGGTCAGCCCCAGTCGTTGGGCAATATGCTGACGACCGCGCCCTATACGCTCGCGTGGGATACGACGACCGTGTCGGATGGCACTTATGAGCTCAGTGCCAGTGCCCAGGACGCCGGCGGTGCGCCAGTGAGCGCCGCAGCGGTGAGCGTGACGGTCAACAATACATCCTCGAACGCAGTGCCGACCAATCTGCGCCAAACCGCCAGGTTGGCCAATCAGATTGACCTGGCCTGGGATGCGCCTGTCGGGATTACCGGCCTGGCCGGCTACCGGCTCTATCAAGATGGGCAGTTCCTGATGCGAACGTCGAGTCCGACCTTTTCAGTGATTGGGCTGACCCCGAACACCAGCTACGCCTTCAGCGTCGAGGCCTACGATACCTCGAACACCATCTTCGGCCGATCGGCACCCCTGACCGAGTCGACGCTCACCAGTCGCGTCTTCCACGTCGGGCCGACGCGAACCCTCAAGAAGATCAGCGATGCGGCGGCCGCGGCCCAGAATGGCGATACGATTGAAATCGATGCGGGCAATTACTACTACGATAACGCGATCGCCGCCTGGCGCGCGAATAACCTGACCATCCGCGGAGTGGGCGGCCGGCCCCATATCGATGCCCATGCCCGATCTATTGATAGCCGGGGCGTGTGGGCGGTCTACGGCAAGAACACCGTGATTGAGAATGTGGAGCTCTCTGGGGGGCACGATACGCCTGGGGCGGGCATCCGGCTTGATACGGCCGGGGGCGGTTTGGTGGTCCGCAATTGCTCCATCCATGATAACGATGATGGCATTCTCGGGGGCAACAAGACGACCGACATCATCATCGAACACTCCGAATTCTACAATAACGGCGACGGCACCGGCCAGACGCACAACAACTATCTGACCGCTCGTGCGCTGATCTTCCGCCATAACTACTCTCACGGTGCCGTGATCGGCCACCAGCTCAAGAGCCGATCACTGGAAAACTACGTGCTCTACAATCGCTTCATGGACGAGCAGGTCGGATCGGCAAGCGTTGAGGTGGAACTGCCCTGTGGCGGGCCCAGCTACGTAATCGGCAATCTGATCCAAAAGAGTCCGTACGCTGACAGTAGTAACTTCGTGAAATACGCGGCGGAGCTCGGCGCCGCGGGCTGTCCGGCCCCGGCCCCGACCCAGGAGCTCTACGTCGTCAACAACACCCTGGTCAATGATTACGGGGCGAGCGGCCAGTTCGTCTGGGTACGGAACACCCCCCTCGTCAAGCTGCTCAACAATCTCTTCATCGGGGGCGGCACCGTCTTCGCGTCTTCACCAGCCGGAGCCACCGCTACGCAGCTCGGGAACCTGGCCACCTCGACGCCGCTACTGGTGGATCAGTCGAATTACGATTACCATCTACTTCCAGGATCGCCTGCCATCAATCAAGGGGTGAATGCGGGCATGGCGAACGGTGTGGATCTGACAGCGGTGGCACAATATCGGCATGCCGCGCAAGGGGAGCCGCGGTCGGTGAACGGTGTGCTCGATCTCGGCGCCTATGAATTTGACGGCACCGTGACCACCGCGCCGTTCGATGTTGCGCTGATGAATCTCGATCCCGGGATCATCATCAATCCAGGGGGTATTGGGGGTTCGGCCACCGTGATCGTCGCGCGCACCTCGGGCAGCGCGATACAACCGGTCACGTTTGCGGTTACGACGCCTGCACCGCTGAACGCGGTGGTGACGAGTGTGACTCCAACGCAATGCGATCTAGCCCCGGCGTGTGCGGTGACCGTCACCGCCGCGGCCCCCACCGGGACACCCACCAATACCTTCTATTCGCTGGTCGTGAGCGCGACGAGCGGGGGTCTGACGAAAACGTTAAGTGTGCCGTTGTCCATCTACTCTACGACCAGCAGACCCGTGGCCTTTGACCATACACCGGGCGTATCCCCGAGCGAGCTCAACCTGGCACCCGGCTCGACCGCGACCGCCACAGTCACGACGGCGCTCAGTGGGACCCCACTGCCCTTCAGCAGTATCACCGCGAGCGGCCTGCCCAGCGGGGTGACGGCTGCGTTCTCTGCGTCCACGTGTACCGCCACGAACTGCACCTGGACCCTGACGTTCACCGCCAGTGCGTTAGCCAAACCGACGCCGCTGCCAGCGGTGGCGATCATCACGGCCAGCGCGGTCAAGCCCGATAACAGCCATCTGGCTAAAACCACGATGCTCTTGGTCAACATCACAGGCACCGCTGCGGGGTTTGACTACATACTCAGCTCTAGCGGGGGCATCTCCGTGGCCCCGGGCAGTGCCAGCAGCAGCACCATCACGGCTTCCCGTATTAGCGGGAGCGCCCAGGCGGTCGCCTTCAGCGCCAGCGGGCTGCCCAGCGGGGCCACGGTGCAGTTCAGTCCGCCGAGCTGCTCTGCGACCTGTACGACGACGCTCACCGTCCAGACAGTGGCGGCCACACCAAGCGGAACAGTGACCGTCACCGGCACCAGCGGCAGCCTGAGCCACACCATTGACGTGCCACTGACCGTGACCACGACCCCCACCGGTCTGCTCGGGGATCTCGATGCCAGCGGCCTCGTGGATGTCCTCGACCTGCAGCAGATGGTCAACGTCCTCCTCGGCACCCAAACCACGCCGGCCATCGTCACCCGCGCCGACCTCAACGGCGATGGCAACCCCACGATCCTGGATCTGCAGCAACTGGTGAATCTCCTCTTGAGGAGCTGAGCGGCTATGACAACCCCGATTCCGGCTCAATCCGCCCGCGGGTGGCTGATCCTGGCGATGACCGCCAGCATCTGGCTCGGCCTCTGCTGGGGTAGTACGACGCATGCCGGGAATAGTCCGCTCGATACGCTCCAGCCCGGCGAGTGGTATGAGGTGCCGAATTCCCATTTGCGAAGCGTATTGCCTAGTCCGATTCCCGCAAATTTCTCCGGTCCTGATTCGATTATGAAAGCCTGGAGCGGGGGCGTCTATGACACGCGACGCGATCGATTGGTCGTCTGGGGTGGCGGACACGCCGACTACTCCGGCAATGAAGTGTACGCTTTTGATCTCGGCACCCTCCGGTGGCAGCGGCTGACAAATCCTAGCCCCACCACCTTGCCCAATCCGGCTGGTGGCGGTCTCTTAAACGTCGCGTCGGGACAGACCTCCTTAGACTTTAATGGCGACAACACCCCGATTTCCGTGCATACCTACGACGGATTGGAGTACTTGCCAAATGTCGACCGATTCTTCTCGCAAGGAGGGTCCCGCTGGTCGGACGGCAACGGTATTGGCCTCACCTGGATGTTCAATTTTGATACGCTACGTTGGGAGAGAAAAAACGACTTTACGATCGATAGGAATTTCAAAAAGACTGGCAACAAGATGGCTTATGACCCCGTCACTGGCCATGTCTTTATGGCCATTGAGGACGAGGGACTCTTTGAGTATGATCCGCTGGCAGACAGGTGGACACAGAGAAGTCAAGATTTTACGGGGTACAGTAGCGTGGCGGAAATTGATCCCATCCGTAGGAAGTTCGTGATGGTGGGGAATGGTGCAGTACGCATGTATAACATTGGTGCCTCAGGACCCTTGTCGATCGCTACGTTGAATACCACCGGTGATACTGAAATTGTAAAAGCGCTCTATCCAGGGTTGGCCTATGATCCGGTCAGCGGGTTGATTGTTGCCTGGACGAATGGCGGGTGGAAACCCGATCCGGCCGGGTTTGCTCCATGGAGCGGGAGCGGCGGCGATGTTTATACACTAAACCTCGATACATTGGTCTGGACAAAACGAATCTCGATCAGCGCCTCGGTTCCGCCGCTCGTTCCCGAAGGACAATCCAACGGCACTCACGGACGCTGGCGATATATTCCTTCAAAAAATGTGTTTATCGGGGTGGGTCACATTGATCAAAACGTTTGGATTTACAAACTTGCGACAAACCTTAATTCCGTACCCGTCGCTCCAACGATCACCGCACAACCCACGAACCAAATAGTCACCGTCGGTCAAACCGCGACCTTCTCTCTCGTCGCGACAGGCACCGCTTCCTTAAGCTACCAATGGCAGCAGAAGAGTGTCAATCTCTCAGGAGCTACCGGTGCAAGCTACACCACTCCCGTTACTGTCATCGGGGATAACGGAGCCACATTCAGATGTGTGGTGACTAGCGGCACACTCTCGACGACGAGTAATTCCGCTACGTTAAGTGTGACTACTCCAACATCTCCTCCCATCACAGGACTTCAGGCAAGCTATTCCTTGAATGAGGGCAGCGGCACAGTAGTGACCGACTCCTCCGGCAGTAACAATAACGGCACCTTGGTGGGTAATCCCACCTGGGGCATAGGCAAAGTCAACGGCGCTTTACAGTTTAACGGCACGAGTGCGTACGTGACAGTCAACCAAAGCCCCTCGTTACAATTCGGATTAGGCAGCTTCACCGTGGAAGGGTGGGTCAACTCTGCGACCATCTTTGGCCACGTCATCACCAATCTCAACAATGCCACGTTCATGGCCACCCCGGGCTGGCGCTTGGTAGGGGGGACCGCCTTCCAGATGCGCGTGAGTGACGGGACTCGGACTGTTTTTAGCACACCCACATCGCCGGCTATGACTCAAGGCACCTGGCACCATGTCGCAGCCGTCGTCGATCGAACAGCCCAGCGTCTCCATATGTATCTTGATGGCGTGGAGACCACCCCCGCTGTGGATATCAGCACCGTCGGATCACTGACCAATGCCAATGCGGCTATCACGCTCGGCAGTCTCGGAACAGGAGGCCAGTACTTTGCCGGCAGTCTTGATGAGATGAACGTCTACAACAACGCGCGCTCTCTCGCCCAGATCCAGCAGGATATGAATGCGGGGGTGACTCCACCAACTTCAGACACCACACCCCCCACAGTCTCCATGACCGCGCCCTCCAATAACTCCCCTGTGTCAGGGGCCTCTGTGATGTTGACCGCTATGGCCAATGACAACGCAGGGGGGACAGGAGTCAAAGGAGTCCAGTTCCAATTAGCGGACAACCCAAGTAACCCAGTAAACATTGGAGCCGAGGTCACGGCCGTTCCTTATACTGCGACCTGGGACACCACACCCCTTTCCAATGGATCACATGCTCTACAAGCCAGAGTACGAGACAACGCTAACCCAGGAAATGTCGCTACGTCGCCTGTAATCACGGTGACGGTGAATAACCCCACGCCTTCGGGCAATCAACCTCCCACAGCTAATCCGCAGAGTGTTTCAGTAGCGTTCAACACCGCCAACGTCATCACCCTCACAGGCTCCGATCCTGAAGGCAGCGCTTTAACCTACAGTATTGTGACAACTCCTACGCATGGTGCTTTAAGCGGCGCGGGCGCTAACCAAACGTATACTCCGAACTCCGGTTATTCAGGCGCTGACAACTGCACATTCAAAGTGAATGATGGTTCTCTGAACAGCGCACCTGCGACGGTGTCGATCACGGTAGCCAGCGCGCCGTCAAGCGGTCTCGCGATTCCTTTGACGATCCAGGAACTATTGCCGGCCGATGACGCCGGAGGCTATCCTCCTCGGGATATGCCCGGAAAAAACAGAACACAGGAACCCGCCACGTTCGGCGTGCCGTTGAAAGACTCGGATGGTGTCGCGGATATCACTCAGCTGGCCGTGTTGGATACGCTTGCGAATGCGAATATTCCCGCGCAGTTTCGAGTGTTGAAGCGTTATCCTTCGACACACATCCAGTGGGTGCTGATTGACGTGCAAGTGGATGTGCCGGCCAACGGTCAGAATACCGCACTGACACTGGTCACGGGCACCAGTCCTGTAGGAATGAATCTCGCGCAAGACACCGGCAGTACGATCACCGTGGCCACCGGTCCGGCGCAATTTACGCTGCGCAAGGCCAACCAGAACGTCCTCGATTCGGCTGTGGTGGATGGTGTGACGCTCGTGGCGGGCGGGCACAGTCTCGGTCTCAGTTGGCAGGATGCCGCTGGGATGGTGTACCGATCGGTGAACGATTCCGGATCAACCGCCGTGCTTGAGGAAAACGGCCCACTGCGGGCGGTGGTCAAGGAGACCGGCCGGCTCAAGAGCGCCGCCGGTGCCGCACGGATGGGTTACGAGCTGCGGATGTATTTCTACAAAGGCCACAAATGGCTCCGGGCGGAGATGACCATTGAGAACGGGTACCTCGATGATCTCACCAGGAAAGCCATCGGTGATGTGGAATGGCGCCTGCCACTCTCCGTCGGCGGCACTACCGCGGAGATCGCGACGCAAGCGGGAACGACCATGCTGAATGTGACGGCAGGGACTACGGCTTACGCGTTCCAGGGACGGAACTCGCACAAACGCAGCTCCACGGCCATCACGATGCCTGGGTTTAACTCGATCTATGATGAGGAGAATGATTTTGATCCGGGCGGAGCATTCAGCTTTGCCGGTGCCGGCCAAGACGGATGCGCGATTCAGAACGGCACGACGATCGTCCAAGGCTTCACCGGACAAAACCAGTTCTGCCGAGGGTTTGCGGATCTTCGCGACTCCTCGAACCGCGGTCTCACCGTCGCCGTTCTGGATTTTGACGCGTTCTATCCCAACTCGCTGGAACTGACCAGCCTGAACGGCAGCAGCGCCGAGATGGCGTATCAACTCTTCTCCATCCACAACACACTGGCGTCGCGCGTGTTCGATTGGGGCGTGCATGAAACCCGCGATGCGGTCTTGGAGTTTCACACCGCGGCGTCCGATCCACTGCTAGATCACTATCGTGCGAACTATCCGCTGTTCGGCCGCACGACGATTGCGCAGTACGCCACGAGTGGAGCGCTACTCGATAACACCCAACTTGTGGATTTGAGCGATTTGCAGGCTTTTTACGCCGCGCATGATTGGACGACCGCAAATCTGGCGCGCTACGGTCTGAACGCTTACCAGCTTCCGAATGAGCAGGATGTGCGGTTTCGCGCCTGGGTTTGGTCTTCAGGCGGGCGAGAAAATAACAATGACATTTCCTGGGCGAAGATTCTCGGGTATCTGCAGACTGGCAAGGGCGGCCTCTTCCGCCATGCTTTTAACTTTGTGCGTTTTACCGCCGACCAGGGTGTTCATCACTCAGATGCCTCGGATCGTACGGCGTGGCCGCAAGTCCAACTTGAGGATACGGTTACTCCGCCGATCGGTTCATCACAGATGTTCAACGGCAACGGAGCCGGACTTCTCAATAAGATCGAAGATAACATGGAGCATCAAAATGTGCTGGGGTTCCCCGCGCTGTATTATCTGACGGGCGATGAGATGCTGCGCGATGCGCTGATCGATCACGGCGAATGGTTCCTGAAGGAACATCCGTACAGTGCATTCCAGGCAACCTGCGATATGGGTAAGCGCGGTGTGGCTCAGCGCATGAAATGGCTCGGGGTGCTCTCGCAGTTGACGGGCGATGCGCGGTACCAACGCCAGTACACCCAACCAGTTGTCGGACTGATCGAGAACTCGTATTTGTGCGCCACCATCGCCAACCCGGCCAACTTCACTGATGTCGGGATGGATATGGATCGCGGCTATGTGTGGGAGCAAGATACGAACACGCCTGCCCAGTTTGGGCGCTGGCCGGTCACCGGCCCGGTCCATTCGATCCGCCTGGATGGTCTGTTTGAAGCGGTACGCGTGTTGCCCGAGAGCGATCCGCGCCGCGAGGAACTCCGCGACCGGCTCACCGGAGCGGCCTCTTGGGATATGCTCGAGGCGTTCCAGGATGAAAACGGCGGGGCTTGCCGTGGCTATGGCACCCCGCAGGGCAAGGGTGGGGGCAGCGATGAGGTGAACCTCGACGGTCAACCCATCACTGCGCGTACGCAAAACTGGAATGGGTTTGATCACGCGCGCCTGATGAAGCATGCGTGGGAGCGCACGGGGGACGTGCGATTCCGTACGACCGAACGCAGGGCCATTAGCGTGATGGGCGCGTTCTCACAGCCGACCTGTGTCGACAACGGGACGCATGTGGTGACTAGTCAGGGCTATGCGGTCTACGACGGCCTTGGCGCGAACGCGTTCGTATGGGACGAATTGCATCCGCCGGCCGTGACATTTCTGAACGATGATACCGCGACGTACGGCGGTCTGACGGTGAAAGATAACGGGGGAGGCAGCTATACCTTGTCGTGGACGGTTCCGCAGGGGGCTTCAACGTACCAGATCAAATACGGCCCCCAGCCCATGGTTCCCAACCTCAATTTCGACCGGGTGACCCGGCGGTACCAATACGACCCAGCGGTCTATGACAACTTCTGGGCCGGCAATGGGGATCAGGTCACGAACCAGCCCTGCAATGTCCCAGGGATCGGTGGGTCTTGCACGAGCATCCAGACCGAGCCAGCACCAGCGGCTGCGGGGACTCTACAGACGTTTACGCTCAGCGGTCTTCCAGCCAATCAGCACTTTGCGCTGACCAGCACGACGAATGCATCTGGCGGGAACCCGACGGCACTTCCCGGCGATGTCGATGGCAACGGGGTGGTCGACATTCTGGATCTACAGCGCATGGTGAATGTCCTGTTGGGGGTTGAGACAGATGTCCAGGTCATCGCCCGCGCCGACCTCAACGGCGATGGTAGCCCCACAATCCTGGATCTGCAGCAGCTGGTGAATCTGCTCTTGGGAAGCTAGCAATTGACCCCGTCCTCAGCCGCATGGTATCGTAGTAGCCAGGAGGGCGAAGAGCCAATGCGAGAACGCGTCGAGAAAGTGATCAATCGAATTCGTCCGGCCGTCCAAATGGACGGGGGAGATATTGAGCTGGTGGATGTGGTGGACGGGCTGGTGAAGCTGCGGCTGGTCGGTAGTTGTTCGGGCTGTCCGTCATCGACGATGACGCTCAAGATGGGGATCGAGCGAGCGATTCGCGCCGAGGTGCCAGAAATCGTTGGGGTCGAGGCCGTCGCCGGCTAACACACACCTTCCCGCAAGATAGCCACGCCGAGGCATTCTCCTCGGCGTTGTCTTTTTAGTTTACGTCGTTAGGAGACGCGTCAGCTACTTGCCGGCAATCCGCTCCAGCTCTTCCACGTGCTCCTGGCTATCCTGGAGGACATGCTCGATTGCTTCGTAGAGGATCACCTCATCGTGGGAAATGAGGTTGAGGAGTTTGCGGTAGAACGTGACGGTGTCGCGCTCGTACTTGAGGTTGATCTTCACCGCCTGTAGCGAATCCTTGTGGATCTGAATCTCGCCCACCTTGGTCGTCGGCGTACCGCCCAACGCGGCGATCCGTAAACGCAGGATCTGAGCGTGCTCCATCTCATCAGAGGCGATTTCCTTAAACCGTGCGATCAGTCCCTCCGCATACGGACCACTCGTGATCGCCGCTTGGGTCAGATACTGGATCTGGCTGGCGTACTCCATCTCCAGCCCCTCGTTCATCATCGCGATGATCTTCGTTTTATCAAGCGCCATCTAAGTCCTCCTGAGTGAACTCTCGTCAGGATGCCAGTCTAGCCGCCCCTCACCGCAGTGTCAATCGCGGCTGTGAAGAAATCAGTTGACAGTTCATGCGAATAGGGCATAATTACCTAAATTTGAGACTCAGTCTCAACTAGGATTATACACGCCATGAAACGGTTTGTCGAA
>OBEQ011619622.1_pt1 | contig 17025 bp, 15 predicted proteins | sample 1670901 | NCBI WGS metagenome assembly OBEQ01 (sample SAMEA104232315, study PRJEB22302) | groundwater metagenome | biome: forest; feature: aquifer; material: groundwater | place: USA | collected 2011-08-07 | depth 5.4 m
CACCATCATCCCCACCATGAGCTATACCTACGCCCCCAAGCTGGACAGCAATCCCCGTTTCCTCCCCAACCCCAAGATCGGCGTGGGCGCCTTCCAGGCGGAACAGAAGACCGTGGGCTTCACCTTGGGCAACGATGTGGATATCAAGCTCGCGCCCGATGCGGCCCCGGCGACAGGGTCGGTGAACGGAACCGCGCCCCAAGCCGGAAACATGCAGGCCGGAACAAACTCCCAGGGGCTTTCCACCGCAGCCGCCCCAAAGGCCGAGCCGTACAAACTGCTGTCCGCCAACTCGTCCATCAGTTACAACTTCGCCAAAGACACGCGGGAATGGACGGACATCCCCAGCACCTTCAGCATCTATCTGACCAAGAACGTGGCCTTCACCATCAACACCGTGCACAAGCTCTACGATGATTTCCAGACGGTCGAGCAACGGGATCGCCTGGTCTCCCCCATCCTCTCCTCCTACAGCTTCGGCTGGCGCAAGGGCGTCTCGGTGGCGGGCAATTTCAACGACGGCGTGCGCATCAAGGATACCTACGGCTACCCCACGGACCGCTTCGAGACCACGCCTTGGTCGGCGGACATGAACTACAACTTCGAGTTCTCCTCCACCCGGGTGGGCGGGGACAACGCCTCGGATTTCGAACACCTGATCGGCTCCAACGGCACCTTCCAGCGCACCCGCACCCACAGCGCCAGCGGCAGCCTCAAGCTCAACCCCACCCCCGGCTGGCAGATGTCCTACGATACCGACTACAATTTCTCCGAAGGCAAGTTTTCCCGGCACTCCTTCGCGTTCCACCGCACCCTGCATTGCTGGCAGATGGACTTCAACTGGACTCCGCAGGGCATTTCGGAAGGCTGGAATTTCAACATCCGCATCACGGATTTGCCGGATGTGAAGCTGCAGACCAGCGACACGCGCGCCAAACGCCTGACGCATTGATTGGACCGCGTTTTCCGGGGCGTGGTTTTACGGGACATAGGGGCGGAACCCCGGCGTTACCAGGTGAAGCCGTAGGCGACTTAAACTAACTTATAGGCATGGCGTCCGGATTCCGGGCTCTCTCAACTCAATGGCTTCAAAGGTTTTATGTCGACTTCGCAGAATGCACTGAACTCATCCAAGCCGCCCAAGGCCAAGCTGGTCCTCGCCAGCCGCTCGCCGCGTCGCGTTGAGATTCTGCGCATGCTCGGCATGGACTTTTCCATCCAGACCCCGGACTACGAGGAGATCAATCCTCCCGGCATGGATCCCCGGCGGGTTCCGGAACATCTGGCGCGCGGCAAGGCCGCCTGCATGGCCGATCTGGGTCCGGACACCTTGGTGCTGGGATCGGATACCGTGGTGATCCTGGGCGAACGCATCATGGGGAAACCCGAGGGAGCCGAAGGCGCCCTGGAAATGCTGACGGCCCTCAACGGCCGCACCCATCAGGTGGTCAGCGGGGTGGCGCTGGCCCGGGAAGGCCGCGTGCTGGAATCGGGCGCGAGCGTGACGGAAGTGACTTTCGCGCGCGTGCCGGAAAAGACCCTGCGCGCCTACGCCGAGTCCAGAGAACCTCTCGACAAGGCCGGCGCCTACGCCATCCAGGGACACGGGGCCCGGTTGGTGGAAAAGGTGGACGGCTGCTTTTACAACGTCATGGGCCTTCCCATCCAGCTGACTTTGCGGATGCTCGGCCCCTATTTCGACCAGGAGTGACATGAACGACGAAACCATCGGCACCGAAGGGCGCGACGGCCGCCAAAGCAACGCAAGCGAAGGCGTGGCCATCGGACAAACCGTCAAGGAAGCCCGCCAGGCCGCGAACATCGATGCGAACAAGCTGTGCGCCGATCTGCGCATCTCCCCCCAGGTTCTCGAAGCCCTGGAGCAAGGGAACTACCATCTCCTTTCCGGCGATCCGTACATCCGCGCCCTGCTGGGTTCCATCGGACGCTATCTCAATCTGGATCCGATCTCCCTGGTGCAGCGCTACAACAAGGAAATCGGCGCCGTGCATGCCGCGCCCTCCATCGCGCCCTACAAGGATCGCACCCAGACCCATACCGCCACGCATAAGCAGATCTTCATCGGGATCTTCGTTCTGCTGTTCGTCGTGCTGTTCCTGTTGTTCCGCAAATTGAACGTGTCCGATTCCGATTCGTCCAAGGCCGCCACCCTTCCGGCGCACGATTCGACCTCGGAAACCCTGGCCCCTGCCGCCCAGGACACGCTGTTGGAAAGCAAATCCCTGGCGCCGGATTCCTCCCTGGCCAAGGCCTCGCCCGATTCCGGCGAGACCCGCGGCCTGGGCGCGACGTCCCGCATCGCCGGTCCTTCGCCCATCAAGCCCCCTGTTCCGGGCGCCCCCGCGGTCCCGGCCGCGCCCGGTCTTGCCGCCGCCGCACCGGGAACATCAGCCAAGCCCATGACCGCCGCCGTTCAAGGAACACCAGGCAAACCCCTCGTCGCCGCCGTCCCCGGATCTCCCTCGGCCCAGGTCCCCTCCCCGGCCAACGCCCCCATCGATTCCTCCCACCTGACCCTGGCCGTGGTCAAACCCCTGATCGACAGCGTCGGGGTAAAGGTCATGCGCTCGGGCAAGGAAGACTTCGCCACCATGCTGCGCCTGGGCAAACAGATGCAGGTGAGCCACACGGACACCATCGTCATCGCGATTTCCAAGCGGAAAGCCGTAGAGGTAAGCATCGGCGGCAAGAACGTGATTCCCGACCGGAAAAGGTTTAAGATATACGGGACCACCCTGAAAACCTTCTGACCATGACCATAACCATACTGCTCATCACCGCCCTCGTCCTGCCGCTGGTCCTGTTCTATCTGACGGTGGCCACCAACGAGTTCGAGAAGAACACCAAGGTCCTGGCGGCCCTGATCCAGAAGCGGTATGTCATCGAGCCTCCCAAGAAGTCGGCCGACTTGGCCAAGTCCATGGAATCCATCGTCAAGGTCCCCGGGAAGCACTGATGTCTCGACTCCAGAATTCCGAAACGCTTTCGCCGGACCTCGCATCATCGATCCTCATACCAGGCGGAACCCGTGCGTAAAGCGGACATCAAGCGGAAGACCAAGGAAACCGACATCGTGTTGTCGCTCGATCTCGACAACGCCATCGACGGTCCCATCGATTCCGGATCGCCTTTTCTCGATCACATGCTGGACCTGTTCCGCAAGCATTCCGGCATCGGTCTGTCCGTCGTATGCAAAGGCGACAAGGACATCGACATGCACCACTCCGCCGAGGACATCGCCATTTGCCTGGGCGAGGCCTTGCTCAAGGCCGTGGGCGACAAGCAGGGCATGGAGCGCTACGGCTTCTATTACGTGACCATGGACGAGGCCCTGGCCCGCTGCTGCCTGGACCTGGCGGGGCGCATCAGCTTCGTCTACAACGCGGCCATCCCCACCGCCCGCATCGGCAACCTGGATACGGAACTGGTGCAGCATTTCTTCCAGAGCGTGGCCGAGAACGCCAAGCTGAACCTGCACATCGATCTGCTGCGCGGGACCAATACCCACCATTGCATCGAGGGGATGTTCAAGGCCTTCGCGCGGGCGCTTTCCATGGCCGTCTCGCCGTCCCGGCGCGTCCAGGGCGTTCCGTCCACGAAAGGCACGCTCAATGCGTGACCCAGGCGCGTAACCGCTTGGCTACCCCTTCCGGCGCCATTTCCCGCACCATTTACAACGCGCGCTTCGCCGTACTTCCCTTCGTTCTCCCCGCCGTTCTCTTCTCCATTTCCCCGGCGCTCCCGTCCGAGGCAGCCGGACCCAATGAAATCAAAGGCCCGGTATGGACGGCGCAGGATTCCCTGGCCGCTTCCGCGGTCGTCTCCGTGCTGCTGCATCATCCCGAGGCCATCGACTCCCTGACCGCCGGCTCGCTCACCCGCGATCATGCCTTGGGCTTCGGCCGGCGCCTGCGCGAGGCTTGGATGAATCCCGCCGGCAAGCTGGGTTTCGCCTTCAAAATCTATTATGAGGGGACCCGTCCCGCCGGCTTCGAGGCGAAGCCGGTGATGAACTACGGAGCGTTACGCCTGAGTTACCTGGCCGCCCTGGCCCCGGCCTTCAAGTCCAATGGGGTCACGGGACGACCGGCCACGGACCTCAACGGTGCGGTGGAGCCCTTCTACTGGAACCTGGAAGCCTGCGCCCGGCCCCTGCCTCCCGACTCCCTGAAACTGGCGGCGGACTCGCTTCCCAGCCCGGCCATCCGCCAAGCCCTGGCGTTCTACATGTCGCCCTGGTCGGGAACGCTGTACGGCATCCGGGGCGGAGACGCGGGCCAATTGCTGGAGAACCGGGACCGCTTCCTCGGCTTGTCCGGCATTCTGATGGCCCAGAAGCAACTCGCGCGTTACCTGCTGCGCAGCGTGAATCCCGCCTCGCGGCTCACGGCCGCGGAGTTCATCATCCGCTTCAAGGAGAACTTTCCCGATTTCGATTCCCTCCAGGCGACGGCGTTCCGGGCCGTTTTCGCCAACCCCTCCAAGGCCGCCACCCTGCGCGCCAACCGGGAGCTGGCAGAGGATCCCCGCAAGCTGGTCGCGGAATTCGCCCGCGAAGAGGCCCGGCGCGACGGCCGCGGCGTATTGCGGATGTACTGAGGCGCGGATCTACTGAGACGGATGTACCGGAGCGGGTTCAGCGCTGGGGTTCGGCCGCGGCCGCCAACACCTGGGCCACCTTTGCCACCAGTTGCGAAGGCGAAAAAGGCTTGGCCAGAAAGGCGGCCGAGCCCGCGGCCACCTCTTCATTGACGCGTTCATCATCGGCATAGGCCGACATGTAGAGGACGCGGATTTCCGGGCGCATGATGCGCATCGACACGGCCAGATCGCAGCCATTGAGATTCGGGCCCATGCGGATGTCCGTGAGCAGAAGATGGATGGGAAAAGGATGCTTCTCGTTGACGAACAAGGCATCCTCGCCGCTGCATCCGAAAATCACCGTGTAGCCTTCCATATACAGGACTGTCTTGGCGAGCTGGACGATCGAGTCCTGGTCATCGACCACCAGGATGGTTTTGGCGCTTTCCATTTCCCATTCTCCCCTCGGCTACTGGTCTTTCATTGTATGCCAAGCGAAGGGTCTGTTTCCAGTAGGTTACTTAAGGAAGTGTTACACCTGTACAAATTGGCCCGAATCGTCCGCATTGCCTACGAAGGGCTTCAAAAACCTCGTAACACGGGCGCTGGAAGGGGCCGGTTTTTGGGGAAATTTTGTCGCAAGGAATTTGCCCAATGGCAAACCGCGGTCCATGAGCCTGACGCCGTGCGCCGGCCACCGGCCGGCTAGCGGCCGATTGCCTTGGCATACAGCGCTTCGTACTGCGGGACGATGAGGTTGGGACTGAAAGAGGCTTCGGCGGATTTGCGTCCGGCCTTGCCCATTTCCACCCGCATGGCCTTGGAACGGCCCAGTTCAATCGCGTGGGCGGCCATGGAATCCACGTCGCCCACTTGGGACAGGAATCCGTCGCGGCCGTGGGTGACCACTTCCGGGATGCCGCCGGCGTTGGTCGCCACCACCGGAATCTCGCAGGCCATGGACTCCAGCGGAGCCAGGCCGAAACTTTCCGATTCCGAAGGGAACAGGAGCACGTCCGAGCAACCGAGGATGCTGACGATGTCCAGCTGCTTGCCCAGGTAACGTACATGTTGCTGCACGCCCAGCTTGACCGCCAGCTCCTTGGCTTCGCGCAGCATGGGGCCTTCCCCCACCAGCACCAGCACGCCGTCCACGGCCTCGCGCACCTTGGCGAAGATCTTGATCACGTCCGGGATGCGTTTGACGGGGCGGAAATTGGAAATGTGGATGTAGATGATCTGTTCCGGCTTGGCGAAATTGGTGCGATGGCAGGCGAAGGGCGCGCGTCGGAACAGGTCCAGGTCCACGAAGTTGTGCACGCGGTGGACGGGTTTGCTGGGGTTGAAGATGGATTCCGTCTCCTTCTTGAGATAATCCGACACGGCGGTGACGATGGTGCTCTCGTTGATGCTGAAGCGGGTGATGTCGAAGAAGCTTTTTTCCTGCCCCACCAAGGTGATGTCCGTGCCATGCAAGGTGGTCACGAAGGGGATGGAAAGCGGCTTGAGAAGTTGCGAGGCCAGATACGCGCTTATGGCGTGGGGGATGGCGTAATGCACGTGCAGGAGATCCAGGTTCTCCTGCACGAAAACGTCCTTCATCTTGGCGGCGAGCGCCAGATCGTAGGGCGGATGCTCGAACAACGGATAGGGCTCCATGTCCACGGTATGGAAATAGATGCGGTCCTGGAAATCGCGCTGCAGGCGGTACGGGATGGTGGAGGTGATGAAATGGATCTCGTGGCCGTGCTTGGCCAGGAACTTGCCGAGCTCGGAGGCGAGCACGCCGCTGCCTCCGTAGGTGGGGTAACAGGTGATGCCGATTTTCATGCGAATCTTTCCCCGCCCAGGGCGGTAAGGTCATGCACTTCCGGAAGCTCGCTGCATACGAAGGCTTCGGCGTAACGGCGCTTGATGCGCTGGCCCCAGAAGCGGTTGCGCACGGTCAGGAATTCCAGGAAGGCCGGGCTCGCCAGGTCGGTCTTGCCCTTGAAGGAGCCGGACTTGGGATTGTGGAACTGGCTCTTGTAGCAAAGCACGGCCTTGAGCTTGGCGTCCCAGAAGGGCGTGATGTCCACGCAGAAGGAAGGCTCATGGGATTCGAAGCCCAGGAAATGGAACAGGCGCCCGGGCCGGAAGGGCTTGCCCGCCACGTCCAGCTTGGCCAGGCCGGACTTGTACATCGCCTGTTTGACGATATGCGCGGTCTGCTCATGATCGGGGTGCTCTTCGCGCCAATGATGGGTGAGGATGACCTTGGGGCGCCAAATCCGAATCTGATCGATAAGCCGCTTCTGCGCCTCCCATCCGTCCGCGAGGCGGCCATCCGGCAGCCCCAGGTTCACGCGCTCGGCCTTGAGCAGTTTGGCCGCGGCCTTGGCCTCCTTGGCGCGGATCTCGGGCGTGCCCCGCGTGCCCATGGAGGCGTCGGTCATGTCGACCAGGACGCCGCGCTTGCCGAACGCGGCGAGGCGCAGCAAAGTGCCGCCGCAGCCGAGTTCGATATCGTCCGGGTGCGCGCCGATGGCCATGTAGTCGACGGGCGAAAGCGAAGTGGAAGAGGTGGCGTGAGGAGAACTGGGTGCCTTAGCCATGCGACTGGCCTCCGATGATGTTTCCGTCTGGAGTCTGGAGTCCGGCGCTACGCGCCTTGGAATCTGGGGCGAAACCAAGAAAAACCAGTTCGTTCGGATAACTCACATGGAAAGGGCTTTTCTTCGCCCCAGACTCCAGACTCCGGACTCCAGACCTGATGCAGATGAAACGTTCCATGCCTCAACCCCCTCCGCTCTCAACCAACCACGTTCCCGTACTTGATCACCTGCAACTCCGTACTCACCGGATCAACCAACTCCCGCAGCTTGGCGAAACCCTCCCGGCCGATCTCCTGCAACAACGTCCCCAGGCCCATATGCCGATCCTGGCCCATGCCGTTGCCCAGCCAGCGCAACTGGTCGAACAGGATCTGCTTGTTCCAGGCGGTGGAAGCGTAGGCCGAACGTTCCAGGCCGCGCAGATAGCGCTTCCACGAGGCATGCAGGGTCTTCTCGAAGCGTTCCAGCGGGCCCATGTCCTTGAAGTGGCGGGTATGCTGCTTGCGCAGGCTTTCCAGCCACTTCTCCCCCGGCCCAGGCGTCAGCAACGATGAGGCGGGATGCGAGCGCCATACGCGTTCGGTCAGGCGCGCGCGCAAGGCGGACGGCCCGAAGCGCATTACCTCGGTGAGATCCATGCCTTCGCTGAGAAAAGTCTCAAAGGCATCCCGCGGCGCCAGCACGGCGCTCATGCGCGGTTGCAGCAGAGGCATGTCCCCGGTCACCCGCAGGAACAGCGGCGCCAACTGCGCGAAGTAGCGTAGTTCCGCGGGCCCAAGCACATGACCGAGCACGGGGAAGATCGCGTCCGCCGCCAACGGGCGGCTGAACACGTCGTGGGTCAGTTCCATACCGGAAAGATCCGCGCGGAGATCGTGGTTGGGCCGATCGGGAGTATAGAGGATGCCCGCGGACAGTCCGGCTTTGCCGTCTTCCACGCCGCCACTATCCAACGCGCCCTGATCCGCGGCCCCATTTTTCCCGGCGGCGTTTTTTTCCGCCCCGCTCTCCGCGAAGAGGCGATGGCGCTCCCCATTCCGGAGTGCGAAGGCATGCACGACGCCCGGTCGCAGCTCCACCTGGGTGGGGATGCCGGCGGCGAGGGCCGAGGCCGTGCCCTTGAGCAACGCGTCCTGCCAGCCTTCCCAATCGGCGGCTGCGGTCTCAAGGACGGGACGGGCGAGGGCGCGCAGGTTTTTCGAATAGCCGTCCACGAAGAGGATGCCTTCGCGGCCAAGCAGGGATTGGGCCAGACGCAGGAACCCGGAACACAAAGTGCTGGGAACCGGATACGCGCGACGCAAGGGGTCGATGATGTCCGCATCCCAGATCTTCCCCAGGCGCTTGAACAGATCTTCCAGGCCGTCCGGATCCACGCGGCGCTCGCCCATGGCCAAGGTCCGGTGCGCGTCGGGAAATTCCAGGCGCAGATCCCCGCGCACGTCCGCCGCGCGCTTGTCCAACAGGTCCAGATGGTTGCACTCGTTGAGATCCGCATCATCCCCGGCCACCCAGAAGATCGGGATCACGGGCCGGGACAAACGCACGGACCATTCCCGCGCCAGCGCCGCGCAGGTGAGCGCCTTGTAATACCAGAGGATGGGACCGCCCAACAGACCGGGTTGCTGGCCGGTGAGCATGAAGACGGCGTGGCGCGAACCGGCCGCGTCCAGATTGCTGCGTTGTTCCGGCGCCAGGGGCGCGAAAGCGTTCTCATGGCGGAGGAATTCCAGCAGGCCGGGACGGGCGGGCTGCTTATCGAGATGGGCCAGGCGGCGCAGCACGGATGGCTCGGAGCGGAAATGGCCGCCGGGGAAAATGGCCGCGCTCAGGGAAGCGTCCCCGAGGGTGCCCGCGCCTTGATCGGGCGAAGCGTACAACACCCGCTGGGCCGCATCTTCGGCGGGCAGGCGGGCGTGCAGGGTCAGTTGCATCGGAGTCGGAGGCTCACGTAATCCGGGGTGGCGGCATGGCGCCGAATGCGGTGATTGCCGCGGTGGCGGCGGCGCCAGTGGAACCAGCGGTAATGACGGCGGTGGATGCAGCGGCCGAATCCGGCCCCGTCCGCAACAGCAACGACATGCGTGGGGAAGCGTCGGGGCTCCAGGCGCCTCCGGTCTCGTCCCCGAAGGTGGCGACATGGGTGAGGGAAAAGCGGGCCGCGAGTTGCAGCATGGTTTCCAGTTCGTAGAGGCGCACGCGTTCTTCGTAACGTTCGGTCCCGCCGCCGGGCCTGCGGATCTCGATCTCCTTCACCACTACGGTCGCGGGAACGGATCCCGACGCGGTGGTTTCCAGGCGCCGGCTCTGGATGACCTCGGCGCCCGCGATGACATTGCGATCGTTGGAAACGAGATGCTTGATCAAGTGGCCCTTGTTGATGAGGTCCAGGAACAGATGGCCGCCGGACTTGAGCACGGAGACGAATTGCGCCAGCGTTTCCACGTCCTCTTCGAAGGTAGCAAAGTACCCGAAGGAAGTAAAAAAGGAGGTTACCAGATCGAAACCCGCGCACCGGAAAGGCAGGCGCCGCATATCGCCGCGCGCCACGTTCAGGCCCGCGCCCCGAGCATCCCGCAGCAAGGGCAGGCTCAGGTCCAATCCGGCGCAATGGGGATGGCCCTGCTTGCGGAGCACCTCGAGGTGCCGCCCGGGGCCGCAGCCGATGTCCAGGATACGCCACTCCGGCGTTACCGGTAACGCGCGCAATACGAAGCGGACCTGGGCCTCGGCCTCCAGCATGTCCCGGTGCGGATAAAGCTGCTTGTAGGTTTCGCCGAACCAGCGCTTGAACCAGGGTTTATCCATGGGGAGCGAAGGAGGCGGTGGTGCGCGGAGTCGCGGCGGTTGAACGGGAGGCGACTGCGGATGGATTGGGGGGTGTTGCGACGAAGAGAGAAGTCAAAATGAAAAATGAAAAATGAAAAATGAAAAATGGGCCCTGAGGCCCATTCTGTCGACTTGAAACAGGAACGCGAAGCGCTATCTGTTCCTCATTTTGCACTTTGAGTTTTTCATTTTTCACTTTGCATTGAGCGGTCCGCATGGGAACCGAAGAGACAGCCAAGCGGAACCGCTTTGGCTGCCGCAAAGGAAAGCCTACTAAGCGGGTACCAACGCCGCCGACATCTGTTGCAGCGCGGCGTAAAAGTCTTCAGTCTGGGGCGGGATGCTGCAATGGGCGGTGAGCGCCTTGGGATTGCGGAACTTCAGGGGCGGGAGCTTCTTGCTCTTGCTGAAGACGATGATGGGCTTGGGGTTGATGTCTTCCAGCACGCCGAAGTATTTCAGCAGGGAGACGCAACGCTGCCAGCTCTGGTGATCCACCAGCATGCCATCGAACGCGCCCAGGCGCCCGCGGGAGAGCACGGCGGCCAGGTCGAAGGTCTGGAAATTGTGGGGTGTGGAAGTCAGGAGATCCTCCAGGTGTTTACGGAGGCTGCTGTTTTCGGAAAAGACCACTAATTTCATGTCCCGGCATTCCTTTCGGTCCGAACGGGGCATCTTACCCCTCGCCCGCGACCCAAGTCGTTTAGGGGCATAAATCTAGCAAGAATGGGGCGGATTTGAAACAGAAGGGCCGATCAGCCCAAAACGGCCCGAATGGACGCCGTGGTGATGGCTTCCAGCTCGGAAATGACCTCCGGACCGGCATTTAGGGGCAAAAGCCAGTAGACCGTATCGCCCAGGGTACGCAACAACGCTCCCCGCTTGACAGCCTCCTGATAGACCCGGAATCCCGCTCGCGCGCCGGATCCTGTCCCAGGTCCCTGCAATTCCGCCGCCGCCACCGCCCCAAGGCAACGCACGTTTTTCAACCGCCCCGTGGCCTCGGCCACCCGCCCCATCGCATTAGCCAACACATCCCGGTTGCGCCGCACCTGCCCCGGAATATCCTCGTCCCGGTACACGTCGAGCGCTTCCAAAGCGATGGCCGCGGCCAGAGCATTGCCGGCGTAGGTGTTGGAATGCAGAAAATCCCTCCCCTGCCCGTAGTCGCTGTAGAACAACTGATAAATATCGTCCGAAACCAAGGTGGCGGACATGGGAAGCCAGCCCGCGGTAAGTCCCTTGGACAGACAGGCGATGTCCGGCACGATGCCGGCGTGTTCGCAGGCCAGCATGGTCCCGGTGCGGCCGAAGCCGGTGAGGATTTCGTCCGCGATCAGAAAGACCCCGCGTTCCCGCGTCCACGCGCGCAGACGGCGCAGGAAGTCCGCGCTGTAGAAACGCATGCCTCCCGCCCCTTGCAGGATGGGTTCCACCACCACCGCGCACAGGCCCGCGAGGTTTTCCTCCAACTGATTCTCCAACGCCGGCCACATTGAGGAGCAATCGGACCAGAGCGGATGGGCCTCCGAGTCCACATAGGGCAGCCCGCGCAGGAACGCCACCGGCGGCAGCACTTCCCGATACGCCTCGCGGTACAGACCGAGATCGCCCAAGGCCAGCGTCAGCGCGGTCTCGCCGTGATAGCCGTTCTCCAAGGCCAGGAACCGGCTCTCGCCGCTTCCCTGGATCTTCTTCGCATGCAAGGCCAGCTTGGCGGCCACTTCCACCGCGGTGGATCCGTCCCCGGCGTAGAACACATGATCGAGCCCCGGAGCCAGCGCCGCAAGCCGCTCGGACAAGCGCACGATAATGTCGTTGGTGGTGTTGGCGAGGATGACGTGTTCGAAGCGATCCATCTGCCGCGCCAACGCGGCCTTCAGGCGCGGGTGCCCGTGACCCAGGGATTTGCACCACCAGCTGGAGATGGCGTCGATGAGTTTGGATCCATCCTTGAGATGCAGATGGCAGCCTTGCGCGCCCACCACTTCCAAAGGCGGAAAGGCTTCATAGTCCCGCATTTGCGAGCAGGGATGCCAGACATGCTTGAGGTCGCGGGAGATGAGGTCGGACATGATGGGGGGAAAAGGTACTTCAAGGGAATGGGAAGCAAAGAAGGAGAGAAGAAAAGAGGCCGGGGGCCGGGAGCAAAGGCAAGTAGCGGGGAGCGAAGATAAGATTGGGCGACGTAAGCAAACGGCGGGGCATTCTACGCCGCTTCCAGGGAATCGGGATGTTGGTTTTGCTAATCGGGAGCGGGAAAAACCGAAGCGCCCCGCGAAGAGGAGGGTTGTTCATTGACGGCGGAAGAATCCACCGCCTTCTCCAAAACCCATTCCGGCGAACCCTTGCCGCGTTCGGCATCGTCGATTTTCATGCGCAGGGCGCGCAGTTGCGGACCGGTGCGGAGCAGGACCGTGTAGAGGCCGGGCGCGAGGTTGCGCGGGCGCAGCGTCCAGTCGCCGGCTTCCAAAGTGTAAGCGCCGCGGGCCAAGGTGCGGCCGGCGCCGTTGCGGATCTCGGCCGTAACCTCCTGGCTACTGATCATGCGGAGCGAAAAGCCTTGGCGGGCCGAGAAGATCAGGCGCTTGAGGGGCGCGGGCGGCTTGAAGCGTTGTTTGGGATCCGCGGGGGCCGGCGAGGCCTTCATGGCCGGGGCCCTATTGGCGGCGGGAACCGCGGACGCGCTAGGAGCGTCATTCCCGCGGACGGATGGAACGGAAGCGCAGAGCAAAAAGACGGAAAACAGAATCCCGGCCGGCTTCGTCATAGATCCAATCCCTTCTTCGCGCGACAGCGGGTAAAGCTAATCACAGCGCATGGCGTCCGCAACTCGGAGATATCGGATGATAGCGCTTTAAATACCCGATTTCCAGCCTGCCGCCGCCCCGAAGGCCGTTAGTTCCACGGACACGCGCGAAGCATGCGCTTTCAGCATCGCTTCCGCGAATTCCGCGTCCGGATCCGACTCCGCCAATATGGCGCCGCCGCAACCGATGCGGAATTCCCCGTCCTTTGCCACTAGTGTCCTGATCACCATGCCCAGATCCATGGCCCCGTCCCAACCCAAGTAACCTAAAGCTCCGGAAAAAACGCCGCGCGCGCGGCCTTCCCGGGCCTCCAGCAATTCCATGGTGCGCGACTTGGGGGCGCCGGTCATGGATCCACCCGGAAAGCAGGCGCGCACGGCCTCGATGGCGCTTTGCCCCTCCGCCAAATCGCCTTCCACGGTGGAAACCAATTGCAGCACGGTGGGATGGGCCTCCACCTTCATCAGATCCGGCGCGCGCACGCTTCCGAGCCGGCACACCTTGCCGAAATCGTTGCGCACCAGATCCACGATCATCAGGTTTTCCGAGCGATCCTTGGCGTTGTCCGCGAGATCCGCGCGCAAGGCCGCATCTTCCTCCGGCGTCGCGCCCCGGCGGCGCGTGCCTTTGATGGGCCGGCAGGCCAGGTGGCCTTGAGCATCGAGCTTGAGGAACCGTTCCGGGGAGGCGGACAGGATGGATGCCTTGGGAAAGCGCAGGTACGCGGCATAGGGCGCGGGATTGACGCGGCGCAGGATGCGGTACACGTCGAAGGGATCCGCCGGGGAAGCCGTGCGCCATTCATTGGTGAGGCAGGCTTCGTAGGTTTCCCCGCGCAGGATGGCTTCCTGCAAGGCGCGGATATGGGACAGGTATTCCGTTTCGGAAGCGGCGAGCCGCCAGGGCAGACGGAAGCCGAAGGCAGGAACGGCGGCCGTTGCGGAAGCGAATGCGTGCGCAGACGGAATCGCGGACGCATTTGTGGAGGCGGAGGAGGAGGATGCCGATGCGGCGGCCATCGAGGAGTGGAAACCCATGGCGGCCGCAGCGGGCGCGGGTTGCAGGGCTTCCGGCTCGGGAAGCTCCGGGAAGCCGGGTCCCTGCCATTGCGCGGCAACCTCGCGCAGCCAGGCGCGCGCCTCCGCGGAAGGGGTGTCGCCGGAATCCGGTCCCATGGGCAGCACGGCATAAGTCTTGCGCGCGCCCGGATCGAAAACCAGCATGCGATCCGGCTGCAGAAACGCGGCGTCGGGGAGATCGGAGACATGGGTAACCTGGGTGTTTCCCTCGGTGAAGCGCTTCAGGCCGTAGCCGAACCAGCCGATCAGGCCGCCCAGGAAGGATCCGGGAAAGGCCAGACCATCGGGCATGCGGCAGCTTTGGGCGGAGCGCAGCATTCCGTCCAGCCAGGTGAACGGATCGGCTTGAGCCGAACCGGCCGGGACGAACCCTTCCCCCGCGCGCGCGAGGATGCGGATATCGTTTCCGCTCGCTTCGATCAGGCGGGATCCGGATCCCATATAGGTGACGCGGGGCTCGCCGGGCACGGGTTCGGCCAGGGAGTCCAGCCAGAAGGCCGCGGGTTCATCCCGGAAGAAGCGGGCGAAGGCGGATTCCGGATCCCGCCAGGGCAATTCGATCGCCTCGAGCACGCGCGGCGCATTCGGGGCGGCGGCGGTTATTTCCAAAGCCGCCGTGGGCGGGTCGAAAGCCGCGCGCGGAGAACCGCCGTATCCCCGCGGGCGGCGCGCGGTGAGATCGCGGAAGTTGGCGAGCAGGGCCATGCCGTGTTCGGTGCCGATGGATTCGGGATGGAATTGTACGCCGAAGCAAGGCCGGTCGGCGAGGCGCAGGCCCATGATCTGGCCGTCATCCCCGGAGGTGGCCGTCACCACCAGGCCACCCGGTCGTGATTCGCGGGCCGCGACGTCTACGACCAAGGAGTGGTAGCGCACCGCGCGGAACCCCTGGGGCAGTCCGGCGAAGAGATCGCGCCCGTCGTGCAGGATGGGGGAAGGCTTTCCATGCCGGACCGCGGGCGCGGGAACCACCGGCGCTCCGGCGGCCAGACCCAATCCCTGCAGGCCCAGGCATACGCCCAGGATGGGCGTGTCCGGAAAGGCGCGGATGACCTCGGCGCAGACGCCGAAGTCGCGCGCGTTGCCGGGATGGCCCGGACCCGGGGAGATTACGATGTTGTCGAAGCCCGCCGCGCGTATCCGATCCAAGGTCCATTCATCATTGCGGATGAAAAGAGGCTTTTCGCCGTTCACCTCCCACAGGTATTGCCATAGGATGCGGCTGAATGAGTCGTGGTTGTCGAGGAGCAGGGTCTTCATGGGCTCGATGGATCTGGAAAGGTTCCGCTGAGGTTTTTAAAAAGTTTTCAAAAGTTTTCAAATGGTCCTGGAAAAGGTTCTAACTAAGTTTTCCCCCGGCGGCAAGCCGTCCCGGCAGCACGCGTCATGGCCCGCACCCCGTCCGAACCGGAAAAGCCTCATCCGGGCCGTAGTCCGTGATTTCCTATAATTTAGGAATGCACACACCTTCCAAGTCCGACTGGACCGGTATTCCCGCTTTGATCATGCTAGCCTGTGGTTCCATGGCTCCGTCCCTGACGGCACAACCGGCCCAGACAGCGCAGTCTCTGACGATGGCACAAGGGGCTTCGGCCGCGCCGGCACAGCCTTCGCGCGTGCTGGGACTCGGCTATCAGGACATCGCCTGGATTTCCGCCGCCGTATTGACCGCCATTCCCGCGCAACTCCGCTACAACCGCATGACTCCGGCGGACACCGGAAAACTGGACCGCAACGATCTCTGGATCACGGATCGCTGGACCGCGGGCATGTATTCCACCAAGTCCGCCCTGGCCAGCGATATTTTGATCGTCCCCATGGTCGGGCTGCCGATGGCGGCCACGGCCCTGGAGGCGTACGGCGGCAACCAGTCCTGGGGAGCGGCCGTCACCGATGGCGTCGTCTTCAGCGAAGCGCTTGCGCTATCCTCTTCCCTGGATTTGCTGGTGCGATCCACCCAGGTGCATCCGCGTCCGCTCGTGTACGGCAAGGACGTACCCGCCAAGGAACGGGTGTCGGGAGAGGCTTCCGGCAGCTTCTACTCTGGCCATGCGAACGCGGCGTTCCTGTCCGCGGTGTATTTCTCGTACACCTATTCCCTGCGCAATCCGGACTCGCGCTACCAGGGCGCGCTGTGGGCGGGCAGCCTGGGCGCCGCGACCTTGGTGGCCGGCCTGCGCGTGGCCGCGGGCAAGCATTACCTCTCGGACGTGGTGGTGGGAGCCGCCGCGGGATCGTTCTTCGGCTGGGTATTCCCTTACATGCACCGCAACAAAAAGGCGGGCGGCGGCGGAGGCGGGCTGGATGTGGGAATGAACGGGGAAACCCCCTATCCCCTGCTGACCTGGACGTTCTGAAACCGATGCCGCTCGCCCGCGCGGCGGCCTTGGTCCAAACCCCGGGCGGCCCAAGCGACTAAGCGCCTAAAGGCCGATGAGACTACTTCGCGGCCTGGTTAGGGCCGCGCACCGCGAAGCCGCCGGCCTCGATGAGCTTGCGGGCCGCGGTGTCTTCCAGGGGCCGCGAGAAATAATAGCCCTGGCCGTACGCGCAGGCAAGGCCGTGCAACACCGCCCACTGCGCTTCCGTCTCGATGCCCTCCGCAACCACGTCCATGCCCAGGTTCTTGGCCAGGGAATTGATGATCTTCACGATTTCCGCGTCCTTGTCGCCGGCTTCCAGCTTGGACACGAAAGAGCGATCGATCTTCAGGTTGTGGAACGGGAAGCGGTGCAGGTAGCTTAAGGAGGAATAGCCGGTGCCGAAATCATCCAGGCTAAGATGGATACCCAAATCCCGGATGCTGGTCAAGATGGCCGCGGCCTTCTCGGGATTCTCCATGATGGCGCTTTCGGTCACTTCCAGTTTCAGGGACTCGGGAGCCACGCCCGACTCCTGGAGTATGGCCTGGATCTGGCGCACCAGATCCATGTCCTGCAATTGCTTGCCGGAAAGGTTCACGCTCATCGTCAGGCTTTTTCCGTCCGCGAGAATACCCTGCCATTCCACCAACTGCTTGCAGGCTTGCCACAGCACCCAGCGCCCGATGGGGATGATGAGGCCGGTGTCTTCCGCCAGCGGGATGAAATCCATGGGCGAGACCATACCGAG